>Ga0056913_1000012_pt1 | contig 358933 bp, 327 predicted proteins | sample EBPBio282013_DNA_FD_55170 | JGI IMG/M metagenome (GOLD analysis project Ga0056913, IMG submission 55170) | Wastewater treatment Type I Accumulibacter community from EBPR Bioreactor in Madison, WI, USA - Reactor 2_5/28/2013_ DNA (Hybrid Assembly) | ecosystem: Engineered > Bioreactor > EBPR >... | reverse complement strand
CGAAAGTTCCGCGCGCCGGGCGATTGCTCAACCCGCGCCGAACGGCGTAAATGACCACCGGGCTCCGGTCGTGGCTGGATGAAAGACCAGTGGCAGGTCAGGATGAACACAATTTATATCAGGGGTGCCGGAGGTTTCCGTCAGGACCGGCGCAGCATCATTGGCATGGTCAACTCTCAGACCGAAACTCAAGGTCGCCCGGAATCTGCACCTCCGTCTCCTTCGGCATCACCAGCGCCAGGCCCGAGACGAGGCAGGCGAGGGCCGCCCAGATCCAGACCGACATCTCCTCGTCAAGAAGGATGACGCTCCAGAGGATGCCGCCGGCAGTCATGGCGTAGCCGGTCTGGCTGGCGAAGACGGCGCCGGTGGTGCGGATGGTGAAGATCAGCAGAAGCGTGCTGAACGAGCTGAGGCAGGCGATCATCAGGAAGGGCAGGCCATATTGCGCCATGGCCTCCGCCGGATAGATCATCGAGCCGGAGACAACCGTGACCGGCATCAGGATCGCCGCGGCGGCGAGAGAGAAACCCGTCGTCGTCCCGATCACATCGGTGCCTTCCGCGGGCAGGGCGGCGACCACGATATCCTCGATCGCGTAGCAGAAGGGAATCCCGAGCGTCGCCGCGATCCAGAACCAGCTTGAAACGCCGGTGCCGTCGCTGCCCGGCACCATGATGAGCACGACGCAGGCGAGGCCGAAGCTGAGCCCGATGAAGCGCTTGAGGTTCGGGGCTTCAAGGCCAAGCACGGCAGCCAGGATAAATACGATGAAGCTTTCGGCGGCAAGCACGATAGCGATGATCATCGCGGGCACATGTCCCGCCACCCAGAACAGGAACAGATGCGGCAGGACCGCGCCGAAAAGGCCAAGGATCAGGTAGCGCCGGACCGCTGGCCAGCTTGCCTCCGGCAGCCGGCCGGTCAGGACCGACAGGACGAGCATGATCGTGGCGCTGATGCCAAGGGTCCAGAACGCCACGCCCAGGGGATTGAGCCCGTCGGTCATGATGATGCGCGACAGGGACGGGATCAGCCCCCAGCAGACGCCAAGAAGCATGATGAGGAAGCCGCCCTTCAGCAGGCTGATCTGCTTCCTGAGGTTCTGTTCGCGCCGGTAGACCTCACCCGCCATCCCGAGGAAAACGCGGGCCAGGTTGCCAAGCCGGTCGTCGCGCGCGGCGATGTCAGTAAGGCCAAGGTGGGCGGGGTCGAAATCCTTGCCCTCGATGAGCCCCGAGGCGGCGGCGAGCCGGTCGACCTGGCGGAGGTATTCTAGCTCCTGATCGCGGAGACGCTTCCTTTCAAGGCCGGCGCCGACCCGGGCCTTCAGAAGGACCGGGTTGAAGTTCTTGGTGAGAAGGTCATCTGCGCCAAGCTCGATGGCGCGGGCCGCGTCCTCCATCTCGTCCAGTGCGGTGATGACGATGACGGGAATATCGCGCAGGGCGGGGTCGCGCTTGATCTCGGCCAGCACCTGGAAACCGTCCATGCCGGGCATGACGATATCCAGAAGGACCATGTCGAACCGGCTGCTCCTCAGGGCTTCGAGACAGGCCATGCCGCTATCGACGCTTGCGGCCTCATGGCCAAGGTTCTGCACCGCAAGCGCAAGTTTCATCCGGCTCGGTTTGTGGTCATCGACCACCAGCACGCGACCACGGTCACCTTTCATCTCACTCTCCCCCACACGGCCTATTCCTGGCCGTTCATGTATTGGTGCAAGGCCTCCGCCGCCGCGCGGTAGGACAGCGCGGATTGCTCTGCCAGCGTCTCAGCCCCGTCGAGCTGCCCCGACCGGCCCATTTTCTCAAGCATCGCGCAGAGTTGCGACAGAGGCATTGCGCCAAAGTCGGCGGCACTGGATTTCATCGTATGGGCGGCTTGTCTCAGACCTTCGGCATCGCCGTCCCTTGCGGCGCGGCCAATGCGGCCAATCAGGCCGGGGCCTTCCTCGAGAAAGCTCTCGACAAGCTCGCCAAGCGATTCCCGGTCGCCGCCGATGGTGTCGAGAAGCCGCTCAATCGCCCTCACGTCAAATGCCTCGTTGGTGTCGTCTTGCGGCATCGCGGGGGTCTCCTTCGCCTTGCGCCCGAATGTGGTCATCAGCGCCTCGACCAGATCGGGCACGCGGATCGGCTTGCTGACATAGCCGCTCATCCCGGCCTTGATGAATTTCTCGCGGTCGCCTTCCATCGCATTGGCGGTGACGGCGATGATCTTCGGCCGCGTCGCTTCGGGATAGGTGGCGATGAGGCGGCGCGTTGCTTCAAGCCCGTCCATCTCGGGCATCTCGATGTCCATCAGGACAAGGTCGTAGGTCTGCCGCGCCACCGCCTCCAGAACCTCAACCCCGTTGCGGGCGAGGTCCGAGGCATAGCCAAGCCGCTTCAGGATCGTCCGGCCCAGCTTCTGGTTCGTCGGGTGATCGTCGGCGAGGAGAATGCGCAGCGGCAGTCTTTCGGCGAGGCTGGCGTCGAATGCCGGCTTCTTGCGCTCGGCCCGGTCGATCACCCGCACCGGGCGCCCGGCAAAGATGCTGACAAGGGCATTGAGAAGCGGCGAGGGCTTGACCGGCTTCGACAGGACCTCGGCAAAGCCGATCTCATCGAGTTCGGCGCGGCTGTGATCGTTGGCCTGTCCGAGCGAGCTTAGAAGGATCATCGGCAGGTCGCGCCCGGCCTCGGTCAGGCGCAGCGCCCGCGCGAGTTCGACGCCGTCCATCCCTGGCATGTGCATGTCGAGAATCGCGGCGGCAAAGCGCCCGCCGGCAAAGGCGGCGGCGGCATCTTCGGGGAGGGCGACCTCAACCGGCACCATCGACCAGGTCTCGGCCAGCCGCGACAGGAGATGCCGGTTGGTCGCATTGTCGTCGACGATCAGCAGGCGCTTGCCGGCAAGGTCGGGTCGCGCCGCATCAAGCCCGGTGGTGCCGATCGGTTCGCCGACCGGCGCGGTGATGGTGAAGCGGAAGGTGGTGCCCTGACCTTCGACGCTTTCCAGCCAGATGCGCCCGCCCATGAGGTCGACGAGCCGCTGGCTGATCGCAAGGCCAAGCCCGGTGCCGCCATAGCGGCGCGTCGTCGTCGCATCGGCCTGGGTGAAGGACTGAAACAGGATCGCCTGCCGGTCCGCCGGAATGCCGATGCCGGTGTCGCGGATCGAGACCAGAAGCCGACACTCGCCATGCGCCGTTTCGCCATCGCGGGCGACGGTCAGGACAACCTCGCCCTTCTCGGTGAATTTCAGCGCGTTGTTGAGAAGGTTGAGGAGAACCTGCCGCAGCCGCGTCGGGTCCGAGACGATGGTGTCGGGCACGTCCGGCTCGATGAAATAGGCCAGATCCAGCCCCTTGCGCGCCGCCGCCATCGCCACCAGATCGAGCGCGCTTTCCACGCAGTCGCGGAGGTTGAAGGGCAGTCGCTCCAGTTCAAGCTTGCCGGCCTCCACCTTGGAATAGTCAAGAATGTCGTTGATGACCGTCAACAGGCTTTCGGCACTTTCGTTGACTGTGCGGGCAAACTCCATCTGCTCGGGCGAAAGATCCGTGTCCATCAGGAGGTTGCTCATCCCGATGACGCCGTTCATCGGTGTGCGGATCTCATGGCTCATGTTGGCGAGGAACTGGCTTTTCGCGACGGTCGCGCGCTCGGCCACGTCGCGCGCCTCGGCGAGGCTTTCGACAAGCTCCTGAAGCTTCGCCTCGCGCTCCTTCACTTCGGTGATGTCGGTGAAGACGCCGACGATGCCGCCCGCCTCGGTCGGGCGTTCGCTGATCTTCATCCAGGTGCCGTCGGTGCGCTTCTGCTCGAACGGGCCTTCAGGGTGAAGGTGCTGGGTCACGCGGCGGTCGACCCAGCTTTCCGGCGCGGCGTCTTCGACGATCTCGGTCGCCACGACATCTGCGGCGATGTCGCGGAAGGTGACACCGGGCGTCAGCACCAGCCCGATCTTCGCATACATGTCCTTGTAGCGCTGGTTGCAGATCACCAGGCGGTCGTCGGCGTCGAAAAGCGCGAAGCCCTCGCTGATCGCCGCGATCGCCTCGGTCAGTTGCGTCTTGGTCCTGAGAACCTCGCGGTCGGCTTCCTCGCGCAGCACCGCCAACCGCTCGCGTTCCGCCAGACTGTCGCGGAAGAGGCCGAGCGTCTTGCCCATTGCGCCGATTTCGTCGCTGCCGGCCTTTGGCAGCCGCGCGCCAAGATTGCCGCCGGTGATCTCCTCCATCGCCCGAAGCAATTGCCTGAGCGGCGAGGTGATCGAGCCGACGATCACCAGCGTCAGGAGAAGGCCGGTGATGCCAGCAGCAATGACGATCCATTTCGACAGGCTGACCGCGCTGGCCGCCTCGGCATGGGCCGCATCGCTTTTCGCCACCGCCTGCGACTCAAGCTCGGCCACCAGTGCGCCAAGTTCGTCATCGACGCGGCGTATATGTTCCTGTCCCTTGGCCACCAGCGAATTGCCGATCACCCGCTGGTCATTGGTATAGGCATCAACGGCGCGCATGGATTGCTCGAAGAGCGCGGCAACCTCGGTTCGGATGATCGCCACGCGGTCCGGTGCGATGCCCTCAAGTGCTGCAAGCTCTTCCTCCAGCGCCGCGCGGGCATCCTTGGCATTGCGTTCGGACCGGACGAGCAGGCTGACCGACAGGTCGGAGAGCCAGTATTTCAACTCACCGAAATGCGTGCTTGCCGCATTCGCGCGCGTCAGCGTCTGGATCGCCGCCGCACCGTCGGAGATGGCGGTGGCGTTGCGTGCAAGGCGCGACGACAGGAAGGCGTTGGTCGCCAGAAGGAAGGCCAGAAGCACACCCGACAGCAGCACCAGCCTGAGGAGGATCGAATACCTCGCCATCAAGCCTCCGCAGCGCCGTTATGCTGCGCCGGGTGTCGCATCTCAGCGGAAGATGCTGATGCTGATGACCCCGCCGAGATCGCCCTCGCGGCCGCCCTCTTTCGGATAGCCGGTGATGTCGATCTCACCCTTCGGCTCGCCGTGGCAGGAAAGGCAGCCGGTGCCGTAATATTCCGGCACCAGCACCCTGTAGGCCGGCTTTCCGCCAAGCTCGGTCAGTTCGGCATAGACCTGGCCCTTCGGCCAGTCCGGGGACATGAGGTCATCGGCGATGATCTTCGTTTCCCACTCATCCGGCATGGCCTTGCGGTTGCGGACAAGATCGGGCGGCGCCGTCACCTTGACCTGCGCCTCGGTGCCGACGAAGCTGGCGAAGCTTTCATTCACGAGGCGCCCGAAGACGGCGGGAACGAAGCCCTTGAAGGCAATGCCGTCGGCGTTGATCGTCGCCTGATTGTCGGCCATCACCGTGCGGATCGCCTGCATCTGCGCTTCGATCAGCCGCGCTTCCAGGGGGTCTTGACCATCGTGCAAGGGCTCGGTGCCATTGGCTTCGAGATAGGCCTTGGTGGCAAGCTCAAGGACATGGTCGCCGGTCAGGCCTTTGTCGCCGATGGCAGGGTCGTTGATGAGCGCCTGTTCCGACGCGATCACCGATCGCGCCGACCTGAGAAGCGAAGCCAGGCGCAGGGCAGTTTCCATGTGCACGGCCTCATCCGCCCGCACCATCGAAGGGGCAGTGGACATGGCGAGACTTGCGGCAAGGGGGATACTCAGAAAGGAACCAAGACGACGAAAGAGATGTTGGCGCATTGTAGTCTCGTCTCCTACATTGCGCAGAGCGGTTGCGCGCGTTTCGACCGCGAGAGCTTAATAATGCGGCATCGTGTCCAAGCCGGCGGAACCTGTCAATCGCCGTGGCTGCGACCGAACCGTGAACGTCGCCGTCTCTTGCGCGCAGCTTCAACCCTGTGGCGAAACACAGGGGTAGAGACACGGCAAGGTTGGCCGTATGTGTGGCCAGCAGTCAGGTCGCGCCGGTCGCGACTTCGAGTTCCGGCAGGAGCGCCAGGTAGCCAAGCTTGCGGCCAAGGTCGGCAGCCTGTCTCAGCGCGTCGGCCGCATCCTCACCCTCCCGCTGCCGGATGATTGCCCGCGCGCGTGATACCAGGAAGTCGACGAAGGGCAGGGGATCTTCGCGGAAACCGGCTTCGAGCGTCGCAGCATGGTGGCGGGCGGCGGCAAGATCGCCGTCCTCAAGGTTGCACTCGATGGCATTCATTCCGAAGAAGAGGACGTTGTGGGCAAGCCTGTCGTCGGCGATGAGCGCGGCCCCCTCCTCGATCAGCGCGCGGCGGCGGGCGGGATCATCGGAGCAGACCCGTGCAAGATAGCCGAGCACCAGCGGGCCGATGTAGCGAAGGCCCGTCTCGCGCGAGAGAGTCAGTGCCGCCTCAAGCCGGTCGCGCGCCTCACCGGTCTTGCCCTGCTGACGCAGCGCTTCGCCGAGGAAGGCGAGGTTCTCAGAGATGAAGCGCCGGGCGCCGATGCGTTCGGAGAGGGTCTGCGCGCGGTCGAAATAGGGCAGGGCTTCGCCGGGCTTGCCGTTGAAGAGCCTCAGGCACATGGCGGCGTGGCAGGCGATGACCTCGGCGCGGGCATGGCCGATGCGGCGGGCAGCGGCGATGGCGGCCTCGGCTTCCTGTTCCAACCCGGCGACAGGGCCGGCGAAGATCCGCGAGATGGCCCTCATGTTGCGGTTCGCGGCGACGATGGCGAGGCGTCCGTGCTTTTCAGCCAGCTCGACACAGCGGTCGAAGGCCCAGATGGCGCGGTGCAGCGTCCCGGCGGCATAGGCAGCATCGCCGATCCCGCCAAGCGCGCGGGCGATATGATCGACCGAGCCGGACTTTTCGGCGAAAACCAGAGCCTGTTCATGCGCCGCGCGGCATTCGGCAATCTCGGCCCTTGGGAAATGCAGGTTGCCGCGCAGGCTCCAGAGATCGGCGAGATCGCTCCAGGCTTCGGTTTTTTCCAGCTGCGCCTCTGCCACAGCCAGAAGCCGAAAGGCGTCGTCCGACCGCTCCACTACACGCAACGCGCTGGCGAGCGCGATTTCCGCCCTGGCGCGGCTGACACTGTCTCCGGCGGCTTCGACTGCCCGTTCGAAGGCATCAATCGCATCCTGTGTCTGACCAAGGGAAAAGAGCGCCCTGCCCTGCAAGAGCGCGAGGTCCGATGTGGTAGCAGGCGGTGCAGGCAATGTCAGCCCCGCTGCCGCCAGTTCCACCGCGAGGTCGAAGGCCGCCGTGTCGATGGCCTGGGCGGCGGCGGCGCGGTAGGCCTCAGCGGCACCCGGATCGCCGGCGAGGGCCAGATGGCGGGCGTGAAGCGGCAGGTCGCGCCCGGCGAAAAAGGTGGCGGCGCGGGCGTGGAGGTTGCGCCGGACCGGGCCAAGAAGCGTATCGTAGATCGCATCCCGGACGAGCGCGTGGGTGAAGCGGTATTCGCCCGCATCGACGGGCACGATGTAGCGGTTGCGGATGGCGGCGGGGTCGTACTGACTGCCGGCCACAGCGGCAAGTGCCTCGGTCGAGCCGCGCTGGCCAAGGATGGCGGCGGCCTGCAAGACGCGCCGGGCAATCGCATCCAGGCCGTCGACCCCGGCAAGGACGACGTTGCGCACCGAATCCGGGACCTGTTCGGCATTCTCCTCGGTCGAGTAGCGGAGGAGATGCTCAAGGAAGAGGGGGTGGCCGCCGCTTCGGGCAACAAGCTCATCGACAAGGCCAGCATCGACCTCGGCCAGCCCTTCCGCCATCGCCCGCGCCTCGGCCAGCCGAAGGGGGCCGATCTCAAGCGTCGCGGCGGGGGCGAGGACGGGCGGAAAGCCAGTGGAGGCGGGATCGTTTTCGGGGCGCGAAGTGGTCAGGAAAAGGCAGCGCGCGGATTTTGCGCCGCGGATCATCGCCGCGATCATCTCGCTTCGCTGCGGGCCGGCCCAATGCATGTCCTCAATGACCACGAGCAGGGGTTTCTCCGCCCCCCGCGCCGTCAACATCTCGGCCAGCGCCTCCGCCTGACCGGCAAGGCGGGCGGCGGGGTCGAGCGTGGTCAGAAGGGCTGCATCCTCAGGCGCGGTCACGGTGCCAAGAAGGTCGCGGGCGTGGACGTGAAGGTGCGGCCCTTCAGGGAAGTCGTTTGGCCGGTAAAGCGCCTGCGCGAGGCGCTGGGTCGCGTCACGACCCTGTTCCACGCCGAAATCGAGAAATCCGGCTGAAACAACGTCGAATCCAGCGTCACGTGCCCAGCCGACAACCTCTTCCGTCAGGCGCGATTTGCCGATGCCCGCCTCGCCGCGCAGATGGGCATGTGTGGCGGGGCCGCCAGCGAGAACCGATTGCGCGATGGCGCGAAGCTGCAGGAGTTCCGCGTGCCGCCCGGCGAAATTGGGCGCGGCGGCGGGTTCGCGCGGCGACATGCCATCGAGAAGCCAGTAGGCGACGGGCGCGGCCAGCCCCTTCACTTCGGCCTCACCGGCGGAGGTCAGGCGGAAGAGCGCGGCGAGATGGCTTTGCGCGGTATCCGACACCGCGACCTGACCCGCCTTTGCAAGGCCGGTCAAGCGGGCGGCGAGGTTCACCACATCGCCGGTCACGGTATAGGCGGCATGGGCGGCGCTTCCCGTTTGCGCCGCGACCGCCTCGCCATAGGCCAGCCCGGCATGGGCCGAGATCGTCAGGCCGCCCGGCAGGGCAAGGCCGCCGAGGCCGTTCACGATGTCAAGGCTCGCGCGGGCGGCGCGTTCGACATCATTGCCATGGGCAACCGGCGCGCCAAAGACCGCCATTACGCTGTCGCCGACATGCTTGTCGATATAGCCGCCGTATTCCTCGATGATCCGGTCGGCGAAGGCGAAATAGGTCTCGATCACGCCATGCAGCGTTTCGGGGTCGAGCGTCCGGCTGAGCGCGGTGTAGCCGGTGAGGTCGGCGAAAAGCACGGTGACGGGGCGTCGTTCACCTTCGGACTTTGGCGGCGGGGGCGCAGCAGGTGACTGAAGCCCCTCGATCGCGGCCATAAGGATTTTCCGGTGGCCGAGAGAGGCGATGCCAAGGTCGAGAAGATCGTCCTTGGTCAGGGTCGGCAGGATGCGTTCGTCGATGTGGTTGGCGTCGAAGGCCGCGACATAGTCGGCAAGCCCAAGTCCTTCGAGCCAAGCGCGCAAGCTCACGTCAGAGCCTTTCCCGGGCAGCCCTCGGGCGGATGCCACGGCTGCACTTCCCTTGAGGCAACCTTACTATGCGCTGGAGAAAAGACAGCGGCTTTTTGCGCGGGCCTTTCCGAAAAAGCATGGGCTTCAGATGTTTTCCCTTGTGTAGACCTCGAACGGCACGATTCTGGTCAGGTTCTCGCCTGTGGCAGTGCAGGCGTGCAGCATCCCGGCAATGGTCTCGCGCGCCAGCCGGTCGAGGGGGTGTGACAGGACGAGGGCCATGGTGCCATCAAGAAGCGCGCCACGGGTAACGGTGGTCAGGTCGTGGCCGACGACCACGATCTCACCCGACCGGCCCGCATTCCTGATCGCGGCGATGGACCCGGTGACGCCGCCGCCGTTCACGTAAAGGCCGGCGAGGTCAGGGTGACTGGCCAGCAGTTTCTCGGTGATGTCCTGCGCCACGTCGGCGGATTCGAAGGTCGATTGCGGCTCCAACAAGGTGAAATCGGGGGCATGCTCGCGGAGATATGACCGCAAGCCGGCCTCCGACATTTCCTGATTCCTGTAGCGCGGGCTGCCGAGCAGCAGCCCGATCTTGCCGTGGTTGCGGCTGAGATGATCGAAGGCCCAGGCGCCGGTGCGACCAAGCTTCCAGTTGTCGAGGCCGACATAGGGCAGGTGGCCGGTGGTGGAGAGCGGCGCGACGAGCGCGAAGACATTCACGCCCCTGGCCTGAATATGGCTGAGGGCATCGGTCACGATGGGATGGACGGCAGAGACGATGCCGATGGCCTGACATTCGGCGGCAAGGGCCTGCGCCCGGTCGGCGGTGTTCTGCGGTGAGAGGTCTTCAAGATGCTCGATCCTGAGGTCGATCTCAGCCTCGGCGAAGTCGGCGGCGGCTGTGCGCAGGGCGGCGGCGATGTTCTTGTAGAAGGGGCGGTGGGGTTGCAGGAGCACCACGCCGAAGCGGTACTTCGGGCGCTGGGCGGCATTGCGCGACTGGATCGCGCCCAGGCCGTAAAAGCCGATGGCCGCCGCCGCCGCGCTGACCTTTTCGCGCGTGGCCGCGCGGACGGCGCCAGACCCAGCGAGGACGCGGTTCACCGTGGCGACGGAAACGCCTGCGGCCGAAGCGAGATCGTGGATCGTCGGTCTGCGCATGTGCCCGCCACCTTGATACGCCTCATATCATTAGTGGTCAGGAATGATATGAATGAAACGATATGATGTTAAGAAGATCATCAGTCCTTGATTTGATTAATGTCAAGGACGCATTGTCGCGGCAACGGGGAATGCGACCGAATCCGGTAACGACCGTCGGCGCATCAAGGGAAACGACCTGAACCATGAAGCGGCCCCGAAGGGCGCGCGGCACGACCGGCAACTGGCCGGGCGGCGGGACAGGTTTTTCCGGGTCATCCCCTCACGGCAACCGGCGGATGCGTGGCATCGCGGAGGGAAGAATGGACGACCTGAAATACGGCACGCGCAACAAGAAGGGCGACTGGTCGCCGAACGGAAGGCTAGTGATCCCGCCCTACTGGGCATGGCCGCCGAAGATCATGGCCGTGCTGAAATGGCTACCGGAATACATCTGGCCGTGGAATGCCTTCCACATGGCGACGGCGCTGGCCTATTGGTACTTCATCATCCCCGAGCCTGAGGTGACGAAGACGCTCGGCTGGGGCTGGGCGCTTTGGCTTTACGCCGTCAACGCGGCGGCGATCTTCGTGCTTTATGGCTCGGTCGAGCTTTTCTACTATGTCAAGCGCAAGCAAGGCACACGCTTCAAGTACAACGCAAAGTTCCCGGCCGAACAGCCTTCGGACGTGTTCTGGTTCAAGAGCCAGAACATCGACAACTTCCTCAGGTCGTTCTTCGTCACCATCCCGCTCTGGACGCTGGTCGAGGTGCTGTTCCTCTGGGTCTTTGCCAACGGCTGGGTGCCGTGGCTTACCTGGGCCGATCACCCGGTCCACCTCGCCCTCCTCGTCTTCTTCGCGCCGATGCTGCACGAGGTGCACTTCTTCGCCATCCACCGGCTGATCCACACGCCCTTGCTTTATAAATGGGTGCATTCGGTCCACCACAATTCGGTGAACCCCTCGCCCTGGTCGTCGCTGTCGATGCACCCCTTGGAAGGGTTCCTCTACCACGGCGTCGCCTTCTGGCACCTGATCCTCCCGTCGAACCCGATCGTGGCTCTGTTCCAGCTGCATATCGCCGGTTTCGGGGCGGTGAACGGCCATATCGGCTTCGACAAACTGGAGCTGACCGAGGACAAGGCAATGGATAGCCATGCCTATGCCCACTACCTCCACCACAAGTATTTCGAGGTGAACTACGGCGGCGACGGCCTCATCCCCTTGGATAAATGGCTGGGCACCTGGCACGACGGCACCCGCGAGGGTGACGCGCTGATGAACGCCCGCTTTCAGAAGAAGAAGGCGCGGATGAACAAGGCGCAAGGCCAGACGACAGAGCTTTGAAGAACCCGGAATGGAAACCGGGACGGAAGGGAGAGCGGGCACGGGCGCGACCCCGGTTCGCAATAACAAACGCAGAGGAGGAAAGAAGATGAAATTCGCGAAAACGATCCTGACCGGGGTGGCGGCTGTGGCGATGATGGCGACCAGCGCCCTTGCCGCCGAAATCGCCATCATCGGCGGCATGAACTCGGACCAGTTCTGGAACAAGATCAAGAAGGGCGTAGATGATGCGCGCCTTGTGGTCGAGGCCAATGGCGGCAAGGTCGAGTACCTGAGGATGCAAAGCTACGACAACTTCGCGGCGGATGCGGCGGACATCATCCGCGTGGCGATCAGCCAGAACCCGCAGGGTATCGCGGTGCCGGACTGGGTCTATGAAAGCCAGGACCCGGCCATTCAGGAAGCCGTCGCCAAGGGCATCAAGGTCATCCTCTTCAACGCCGGCACGATCGACAAGGCGAAGGAACTCGGGGCGTTGAACTACGTCGGATCAGACGAATACATCGCCGGCCGCGCGGGTGGTGCGCAACTCGTCAAGCTTGGCGCCAAGAAGGGCGTCTGCGTCAACACCCTGCCCGGCACCGCCAACATCGAGGCGCGCTGCAAGGGCATGATCGACGCCATGACCGAAGCCGGGGCGACAGCCGAGCAACTGCCGCTGCCCTCGACTTCCTTCGGCGATCCGGCGGCCATCGCCGAGGCGGTGAAGGCCTATCTTTCGCAGAATGCCGATGTGGACGGCGCGCTGACCATCGGCGCGGGCGAAGCCGATGCCGCTGCCGTGGGCATCGAACAGGCGGGCAAGACCGGCACCGTCAAGCTTGGCTCTTTTGATTTCAACGAAGCGACGCTTGACCGGATCAAGGGCGGCCAGCAGGCCTTCGCCATCGACCAGCAGCCCTACCTTCAGGCGCTTCTGGCGGTGACGCTCTTGGCCTCCAACATCGACTTCGGCACCGATCTGCCGACCGCCCCGGTCCTGACCGGGCCGGGCATCATCGACGCCGCCAATGTCGATGCCACCATCGCCGGCGTCAAGATCGGCGCGCGCTGATAGCTTGACCCCAGGACCCGCCGCCATCCTGCGGCGGGCCCATCCCCGCCGCCCCATGAGGAGAGTCCCCGTGACAACGCCATTCCCAGGTAATCTCTTGCGCAGGCCCGAGGCCGGGGCCCTGATCGGCCTGATCGGCGTCACCGTCTTCTTCGCCATCGTCGGCGGGATCGAGTTTCTTTATCCGTCAAGCGTCGGAAGCTGGCTCAGCCGCTCGGCGACGCTGGGCATCGTCGCCATCCCGGTCGGGCTTCTGATGATCGCAGGCGAGTTGGACATCTCGGTCGGCGCCACGATCACGGCGGGGGCGCTCATCACCGCGCTGGTGTCGGGGTATTACGAACAGCCGATCATTCTGGGAATGCTGGCGGCCTTGGCTTTCGGCGCGATCGTCGGGCTGGTGAACGGCTATCTGGTGCTGAAGACAGGGGTGCCATCCTTCATCGTCACGCTTGGCACGCTTTTCGCCGTATCGGGCATCCTTCTTGGCGCGACGGTCGTGCTGACCGGGACCACCTCGATCGCCATCAAGGCGCCCGAGATGGTCAAGACCATGTTCGGCATGTATTTCGGCGCGGGCTTTCAGGTGCTGATCCTGTGGTGGATTGCCATTACCGCTGCCTTCTACTTCTTCATGCACCTTTCGCCCTTCGGGAACTGGATCTTCGCCATGGGCGGCGACAAGGAGAGCGCGCGGAATGCCGGTATTCCCACGGCGCGGATGACGATCCTCCTATTCGTGCTGTCCTCGGTCTGCGCCTCATTTGTGGGGATGAGCCAGGCGATCCTCTTCCAGTCGGTGCAGGCGACGCCGCAGCTGACGCTGATCTTCAACACCATCATCGCGGTCGTGGTGGGCGGCGTCCTTCTGACCGGGGGCTTCGGGTCGGTGATCGGCATCTTCTTCGGCACCATCACCTTCGCCGTGGTGACGCAAGGCATCTACTACACCAGCTTCGACCAGACCTGGTCGAACCTCGTCATCGGGGTGCTGCTCCTCGGCGCCGTCCTGATGAACAACACCTTCCGCAAGATGGCGCTTTCCTACGCGCCGAAGAAGGAGGCCAAGGCATGAGCGTGCCGATCCTGGCCCTTCGCGGCGTGAACAAGAGCTTTGGCCCCATCGACGTGCTCCACGACATCACGCTTGAGGTGAGGGCGGGGGAGGTGCTTTGCCTTCTCGGCGACAACGGGGCGGGGAAGTCAACGCTGATCCGGATCCTGTCGGGTGTCCACCAGCCAAGTTCCGGCAGCATCGAGATGGACGGCGCGGCGGTCAGCTTCCCGAGCCCGCGCGCGGCAGCGGACAAGGGCATCGCCACGGTGCACCAGTTCGGCGGGACCTTTCCCCTGATGTCCATCGGCCGCTGCTTTTTCGTGGGCGTTGAGCCGACGAAGGGCTGGGGGCCATTCAGGGTCTATGACCGCCGAAAAGCCAACGCGATTGCCGTCAAGGCCGTGCGCGACTTCGGCATCACGAGGATCGACGACGGCGACCGGCTGGTCGGCGGTTTGTCGGGTGGGGAGCGGCAATCGCTCGCCATCGCCCGTGCCGTCCACTTCGGCGCGCGGGTGCTGATCCTTGACGAACCCACCGCCGCGCTGGGCGTCAAGCAGGCGACCCATGTGCTTCGGATCGTCAACGAGGCGAAGCGGCGCGGCCTCGCCGTTGTCTTCATTACCCATCAGGTGATGCATGCGATGGCCGTGGGCGACCATTTCGCGGTCCTGATCCGCGGCGCGGTCGCCGCCGATTTCCGCAAGGGCGAGAAGTCCCGCGAGGAGATCACCGACCTCATGGCTGGCGGCGCCTCGATGGCGTCCTTGGAAGCCGAGATCGAAAGCCACATGGCCAGCCACGGCGAGGCGGCCGAATGACAGGACCCCGAGGCACCCGGCCGCTCCCGCCGGGCGCCTGAGGACGGCCGGGCCGGTCCTCCCCGACCCGGTCACCCCATCACCAGTAAAGGACAAGACCCATGGCGGCATGGATACGCGCCTGCGCGACCGACGATATCGAGACCGAGGACCTGATCCGCTTCGATCACGGCAAAGAGACCTTCGTCATCATCCGCAGCCCGGAGGACGAGTTCTTTGCCATGGACGGCATCTGCAGCCACGAGCATGTCCATCTCTGCGACGGCCTTGTCATGGACGGCATCGTCGAATGCCCCAAACACAACGCCCAGTTCGATTACAGAAACGGCGAGGCCACCCGCGCCCCCGCCTGCATCAACCTGAAGACCTTCCCCGTCCGCATCGTGGATGGCGACGTCTGGATCGAGGTCTGAGACATGACGCAATTCCCTCTTGCCGCCTGCGCCGAGATGATCTGGCAGGACAGGCCGATCGACTGGCGCGCCAGCCGTCTGAAAGAGTTGGGCTTCGGCGTCGGTCTCTGGAACTGGCCGGACCATGACCTTGCAGCGCTGGAAAAGACCGGCGCCACCTTCACCATCATGAACGGCTATCTGCGTGGGCGGCTGACCGACGACGATGGCGCGGCGGAACTTCTGGCTACGGCGCGGGAGACGGCTCAGGTCGGCAAGCGGCTGGGCGTCCAGCGCCTCAATCTCCACGGCACCGGGCTTGGCGATGGCGGTTTGCCGGTAGAGCCGGTGGAGGTCGTGACCGGGGCGATGTGGCTGAAGGCGCGCGACACGCTTTCGCGTGTGGCCGACATGGCCGAGGCTGAGGACGTGACCTTCACGCTTGAGAACCTGAACCTGCCGGTCGACCATCCCGGCGTGCCCTTCGGTCGGGCCGAGGACACGCTGGCGCTGGTCTCATCCATCGATCACCCGCACCTCAGGCTCAATCTCGATCTCTATCACGCGCAAATCGGCGAGGGGAACCTGATCGAGCTTTGCCGCAAGTGCCTGCCGTGGATCGGCGAGGTTCAGGTCGCCGATGTTCCGGGCCGCTGCGAGCCGGGGACGGGGGAGGTTAACTTTCACGGAATCGCCAAGGCGCTGAAGGCGATGGGCTATGCCGGGCCCGTCGGCATGGAAGCCTTCGCCTCGGGCGACCCCGAAGCGGCGCTTCACGCTTTCCGCAACGCATTCACGGTCTGAAAAAATGGTCCATCGAAACACCCGCCCCACCGTCGCCGACATCCGCGCCATGAAGGTGCGGGGCGAGAAGCTGTCGATGCTCTACGTCACCACGCTGGACGAGGCCGCCGCTGCAAGTTCTGCCGGAATAGACATGCTTTCCATCGAGGGCCGCTTCTTTTCGCCCGAGATGCGCGAAGCGGCGGGGCGGTGTTTCGTGCAGGTCGGTCTGCCCTATGGCGGCTGGGGCAAGTTCGATGGCCGGCACCTCGCCACCGCCGAGGATTACCTGCGCGCCGCCTTCCATTTCACGGCGATGGGCGGCGACTGCTTCTATTGCGCGGCCTCCCATGACATCCAGAAGGCGCTTTGCGACAACCACGTCCCCGTCGTCGCCCATGTCGGCCTGATCCCCTCCTACATCACCTGGACCGGCTTCCGTGCCGTGGGGAAGACGGCGGAGGAGGCGCTGAAGGTCTTGGCGGCGGTGAACCGGCTTGAGGAGATCGGCTGTTTCGGCGCGGAGCTTGAGGTGGTGCCGGACCGGGTGGGGGAGTTCATTTCGAAGAACACCACGATGATCATGCTCGGCATGGGCGCGGGGCCGGGGGCCGACGCGCAGTATCTTTTCGCCGAGGATGTGCTTGGCCATACCGATGGCCACAGACCGCGCCATGCCAAGACCTACCGCAACTTCGCGGCGGAATATGCCCGCCTTCAGGCAGAGCGTGTCGCCGCCTTTGGCGAGTTCATCGCCGATGTGCAGTCGGGCGCCTACCCTGCTCCCCGGCACAACGTGCCGATGGCGGATGCGGAGTTCGAGTGCTTTCTCGCAGGGGCTACATCCGCAAGGGCCTAGCCGCGCTACTCTGCCAGAACCACCTTTGTATTCCATTCCTGGCAGCGCGCCGCCAGCGAGGGGCTGAGCGGAACATCGGTGAAAAGTGTGTCTATCTCAGCCAAAGAGGTGATCCGCGCCGGAGCGCTGCGGCGGAATTTCGAATGATCGGCGACAAGGAAGGTCTTGCGGGTGCGCTGGATGATGGTCTGGCTGACGCCGACCTCCTGCACGTCGTAGTCAAGGACATCGCCATCCTGATCGACGGCGGAGCAGCCGATCACCGCGAGGTCGAACTTGAACTGCTGGATCGTCTGCGAGGTGAGGTTGCCGACCAGCCCGCCATCGGACCGCCTGAGCATGCCGCCGGTGACGATGACCTGGCAGTTCGGATTGCCGGCAAGGATGTTCGCGACGTTCATGTTGTTGGTCGCCACCATCAGGTCGTGGTGGCGCAGAAGCTCGCGTGCGACGGCCTCGGTGCTGGTGCCGAGGTTCAGGAAAACCGAGATGCTTTCGGGGATCGCCGCGGCGCAGGCCTGGGCAATGGCGTGCTTGGCTTCGGAATTGAGCGCGCGGCGGTCTTCATAGCCGATGTTGGTGGTGCTTGAGGGCAGCATGGCGCCGCCGTGGACCCGCTCAAGCCGGCCCGATTCCGCCAGTTCGGTCAGGTCGCGGCGGACGGTCTGATGGGTGACGCCGAAATGTTCGGCCAGATGTTCGACCGTAACCTTGCCGTCGCGGCGCGCGATGTCGAGGATTTCCGGCAGACGGAAGGAATGTGACATGCTGGACCTCCCCGACCCGGCTATCGCGACGGGTGCGCAGAGTCGACAGCACCCGATTCGTTGAGTAACCTATCGCAAACGATCACAGTCGAACACGATGCGCGCGCCTCGCGTCCGATTCATCTGCCAATGCACTTCATCAGTATTCGGGTTTGTCCTCTGCGCCTGCGGTTGCCGCCGTAACGCAGTGAATGTTCGTTTTTCACTACAAACGAACATTGGCGAACTTATTCGAACAAACTATTTGCGATGTTCGCGCGAACACGATATGAAGCGAACGCATACGAGGAAGGGAGGTCCGCGTAGTGTCTGCATCCGACGATCAGCTATACGATCTCTTCGTCATTGGCGGGGGCATCAACGGCTGCGGGATCGCGCGCGATGCGGCGGGGCGGGGCTTTTCGGTTTGTCTCGCCGAGATGAACGATCTTGCTTCGGCAACCTCCTCCGCCTCGACCAAGCTTTTTCACGGCGGGCTCCGCTATCTTGAGTATTTCGAGGCTCGTCTGGTCCGCGAGGCGCTGATCGAGCGTGAGACGCTTCTGCGCGCCATGCCGCATATCAGCTGGCCGATGCGCTTTGTCCTGCCCTACAGCAAGGAAATGCGGTTCGAGGGGGATACCCCCACCTCGCGCATCCTGAATGTGGTGATGCCATGGATGAAGGGCCGTCGTCCTGCCTGGCTGATCCGCATGGGCCTGTTCCTTTATGATCATCTCGGCGGCGGGCTGAAGATCCTGCCCGGTACGTCCACGGTGGATCTGGCTTCCGATCAGGCGGGCAAGCCCTTGAAGAAGAAATTCCGCCACGCCTTCGAGTATTCCGACTGCTGGGTCGAGGATTCGCGGCTGGTTGTCCTCAATGCCCGCGACGCGGCGGCGCGGGGGGCGAAGATCCTGACGCGGACAGCGGTCACCGGCGCGCGGCAGGTGGATGGCATCTGGGAAGTGTCGGTCAAGGACGCCTCCGGCCCCCGCGTCATCCGGGCGCGGATGCTGGTCAATGCCGGCGGTCCATGGGTTGGCGAGATCATCCACGACACGCTGCGCCTGAACTCGACCGAGGGCGTGCGGTTGGTACGTGGCAGCCATATCGTGACGAAGCGGCTTTTCGACCACGACAAGTGCTATTTCTTCCAGGGCGAGGATGGCCGGATCATCTTCGCGATCCCCTATGAGACGGATTTCACCCTGATTGGCACCACCGATGCCGAACATGAAAACCCCGATCTTCGCCCCTTCTGCACCGATGCGGAAAGAGACTATCTCTGCACTTTCGCCTCGCAATACTTCGAAAAACCAGTGACGCCAGCCGATATCGTCTGGAGTTATTCCGGGGTGCGCCCGCTCTACGACGATGGCGCAAGCTCGGCCACCGCAGCGACGCGCGACTATACGCTGAAGGTCGATACGTCGGCCGGTGCGCCGGTCCTGAACGTCTTCGGCGGCAAGATCACCACTTACCGCCGCCTCGCCGAAAGCGCGCTTGAAAAGATCGGGGCGACGCTTGGGCGGGCGGCGAAGCCCTGGACGGCAGGCGTGCCGCTGCCGGGCGGCGATTTCGCGCATGACGGCGTGGCGAAGCTGATCGGAAAGCTGAAGGCGCGCTATCCGTTCCTGACGGATTTCTGGGCAAAGCGGCTGGTCCGGGCCTACGGCACCGAAGCGGTCGACGTTTTAGGGGATGCACGCTCTGCCGCCGATCTTGGCCAGGACTTCGGCGCAACGCTGACGGCGCGCGAGATCGACTGGCTGATGGGCCGCGAATACGCGCTGACCGCCGAGGATGTGATCTGGCGGCGATCGAAACTGGGACTGCGCCTGACGCCTGAGGAAATCTCGGCGCTGGAAGCCTGGATGGCGAAGGCCCGTCGCGGCAGCGCCAACCATGCGGCGGAATGACGGGGAGGGACGGGAATGACACTGACGCTTGATGGGGTCACCAAGGTCGCTGGCGGCCAGACCCATATCCATCCGACGACCCTTACCCTGCAGAACGGGACGATGAACGTCCTTCTTGGGCCGACCTCATCGGGCAAGACATCGCTGATGCGGTTGATGGCGGGTCTCGACAAGCCAAATCAGGGTCGAATCCTGTGGAACGGTCAGGATGTGACCGGGATGCGGGTACAGGACCGCAAGGTGGCGATGGTCTACCAGCAGTTCATCAACTACCCCTCGATGACGGTCTACGACAACATAGCCTCGCCGATGCGGCTTCTGGGCAAGACCGCCGCCGAGATCGACGCGGCGGTGAAAAAGGCCGCCGACCTGATGAAGCTGTCGCCACTTCTGGGCCGGAAGCCCCTGGAGCTTTCCGGCGGCCAGCAGCAGCGCTGCGCGCTGGCGCGGGCGCTCGTGAAGAACGCCGGCCTCGTCCTTCTCGATGAACCGCTCGCCAACCTCGACTACAAGCTCCGCGAGGAGCTGCGGGTCGAGATCCCGAAGATCTTCGAGGAATCCGGCTCGATCTTCGTCTATGCGACGACCGAACCGGAAGAGGCACTGCTTCTCGGCGGCAATACCGCGACGCTTTGGGAAGGCCGGGTGACGCAGTTCGGGCCGACGCCCGAGGTTTACCGCAAGCCGGTCGATGCGACCACGGCGCGCGTCTTCAGCGATCCGCCGATGAACTTCATGCCGGTGTCGAAGACCGGGACCAAGCTGCTGTTCGGCAATGGCCAGAGCGCCACCGCCACGGGCCGCCTGCACGACATCTCCGATGGCCGCTACCTAGCCGGCTTCCGCCCGAACCATGTGGAGATCGAGCGGCACACGCCCGATGCCTTGAGCTTCACGGCCAAGCTGCATGTCACCGAAATCACCGGGTCGGAGACCTTCGTCCACTTCGACCACGGCGGCGGGCGCTGGGTTGGCGTCTTGCACGGCATCCGCAATCTGAAGCTGGGCGAGGACATGAGCGTCTTCCTCGACCCGGCGCATATCTACATTTTTGGCGAGGACGGGCGGCTTGTCGCGCCTGCCGCCTACGCGCTCGCGGCATGAGGAGGGGATAGACCGATGGCAAAGATCACGCTCGACAACCTCGCCCATTCCTACAGCCCGGCGCCAAAGTCGGAAGCCGACTTCGCGCTTAAGGAGCTGAACCACGTCTGGAACGACGGTGAGGCCTATGCGCTTCTCGGCGCGTCCGGCTGCGGCAAGACCACGCTTCTCAACATCATCTCGGGGCTACTTACGCCGTCGCAGGGTCGAATTTTCTTCAACGACACCGATGTGACGCGCGCGCCGACGGCTGAGCGCAACATCGCCCAGGTGTTCCAGTTCCCCGTCGTCTACGACACGATGACGGTCCACGACAACCTCGCCTTCCCCTTGCGCAATCGCGGCCGCGAAGAGAGCTACGTGACCGAGCGCGTGCAGGAAATCGCCCGCATGATCGGCATGGAGCACATGCTGAACCGCAAGGCGCGCGGCCTGACGGCGGATGCCAAGCAAAAGATCTCGCTTGGTCGCGGCATGGTCCGGAAGGACGTCAACGCGCTTCTCTTCGATGAGCCGCTGACGGTGATCGACCCGCATATGAAGTGGGAACTGCGCACCCAACTCAAGTCGCTGCACCACCAGTTCGGACATACGATGATCTACGTGACCCATGACCAGACCGAGGCGCTGACTTTCGCCGACAAGGTCGTCGTGATGCACAGCGGTCGCGTGGTGCAGATCGGCACGCCGCAGGAACTCTTTGAGACGCCGGCACATACCTTCGTGGGCTATTTCATCGGCTCGCCGGGGATGAACGTCATTCCCGCCATCGTCGAAGGCAACGTCGCCAGCATCAACGGGTCGCGCGTGCCGCTTGGCCGGGGCTACGGCACGCCGAAGGGCAAGGTCGAAATCGGCGTCCGCCCGGAATTCGCGCGGCTTTCGTCCAGCGAGGGCCTGCCGGTCAAGGTGCGCCGCGTCGAGGACGTTGGCCGCCACAAGATCATCCGGGCCGAGTTCTTCGGCACCGACATCAACATTCTTGCCGACGAAGGCGCGCCGATCGGCGCCGACATGAACCGGGTCATCTTCGACCCCGCCCATGTCAACGTCTATGCCGACGACTGGCGCGTGGAAGGGGAGGCCGCGTGATGGAAAAGACCGTCAATCAGAAAGCCTGGTTCCTTGTGCTGCCGGTGCTGATCCTCGTGGCCTTCTCGGCGGTGGTCCCGCTGATGACCGTGGTCAACTATTCGGTGCAGGACACCTTCGGTAACAACGAATTCTTCTGGGCCGGGCTCGAATGGTTCAGCGAGATGCTGGAAAGCGACCGCATGTGGGATGCGCTTGGCCGGCAGCTGATGTTCTCTGCCATCATCCTTGCCATCGAGGTGCCGCTGGGCATATTTGTGGCTCTGAACATGCCGAAAAGGGGCTTCTGGGCCTCGGTCTGCCTCGTCCTGATGGCGCTGCCGCTGCTCATTCCGTGGAACGTGGTCGGCACCATCTGGCAGATCTTCGGCCGCGTAGACATCGGGCTTCTAGGATACACGCTCGCGGCTCTCGGCATCGACTACAACTACACCAATGACGTGGTGGATGCCTGGGTCACGGTCATCGTCATGGATGTCTGGCACTGGACCTCGCTCGTTGCGCTCCTGGCCTATGCCGGACTCCAGTCGATTCCCGATGCCTACTATCAGGCGGCGAAGATCGACCAGGCGAGCCGCTGGAAGGTGTTCCGCTACATCGAGCTTCCGAAGATGCAGGGCGTCCTGATGATCGCGATACTACTGCGCTTCATGGACAGCTTCATGATCTATACGGAACCCTTCGTCGTCACCGGCGGCGGTCCGGGCAACGCGACGACCTTCCTCTCCATCGACCTAGTGAAGATGGCCATCGGCCAGTTCGACCTCGGTCCCGCTGCCGCCTTCTCGATCATGTACTTTCTGGTGATCCTGCTGATCTCCTGGGTCTTCTACACCGTGATGACCAACCTCGACAAAAGGGATGGCGTGTGATGGCTGACGCAACTGCAAACCCGACCGCCGCGCGCGGGATGAGCCTGCCCCGCGTCAATGGCCGGGCGCTGGTGATGATCGCCTACTTCGTCTTCCTGCTGCTGCCGATCTACTGGCTCATCAACATGAGCCTGAAGACAAACACGGAGATCCTGAATGTCTTCTCGCTCTGGCCGCAGGACTTCACGCTTGCCAACTACCGGACAATCCTGACCGACCCCAGTTGGTACATGGGCTACGTCAACAGCCTGATCTACGTGTTGATGAACACCGTCATCTCGATCACGGTGGCACTGCCCGCCGCCTATGCCTTCAGCCGGTATTCGTTTCTGGGCGACAAGCACCTCTTCTTCTGGCTCCTGACCAACAGGATGGCGCCGCCCGCGGTCTTCGCGCTGCCGTTCTTCCAGCTTTACTCCTCGGTCGGGCTTTTCGACACGCATATCGCGGTGGCGCTTGCCCATGCTCTATTCAACGTGCCGCTCGCGGTCTGGATCCTTGAGGGGTTCATGCGCGGCGTGCCGAAGGAAATCGACGAGACCGCCTATATCGACGGCTACAGCTTCGGCCGCTTCTTCATCCGCATCTTCATGCCGCTCATCGCCAGCGGGATCGGTGTCGCGGCCTTCTTCTGCTTCATGTTCTCATGGGTGGAACTGCTGCTCAGCCGTACGCTGACCTCGGTCAACGCGAAGCCGATCGCCGCGACGATGACGCGGACCGTCTCCGCCTCGGGCCTCGACTGGGGCGTGCTGGCGGCGGCCGGGGTGCTGACCATCGTGCCCGGCGCGCTCGTGATCTATTTCGTCCGCAACTACATCGCCAAGGGCTTCGCCCTCGGCCGTGTGTGACCCTGGAATAGGGAGGATTCCACTATGCAATGGATGGCCTGGACTGTACCGACCGCGATCTTCTTCGTGGTCATCGCCTGCCTTCTTCTCACCTTCACGATCCTCGCGATCAAGTTCCCGGAAACGCCGCGCACCGGCATCCTGAGGATCGAGACGACGCGCGGCGACCGGCTTTTCATCACTCTTCTGGGTTCGGCCTTCATCAATCTGGCCTGGCTCGGTCTTGTCAGCGCACCGCAATGGGGCGCGCTGATCGTCTGCCTGATCTACGCCTTCGCGGTCTTCCGCTGGGTCTGAGACGGCAACTGAGAGAAGGCGCGGTCCGGCCCGTGGGCCGGGGGGCGCCGATAAACGAATGGTCTTTCAAAGGGAGGTACGAATGAAACTGCCATTCAAGTCAACAACAGCAATGAGTGTGGCGCTCATGCTGCTTACCGGTCCGGCATTCGCCGGGATTGAAGAGGCGAAAGCCTTCCTCGACGCCGAAATCGGTGACTTGTCCACGCTCGACCGCGCCGGCCAGGAAGCCGAGATGCAGTGGTTCATCGATGCAGCCAAGCCCTATGCGGGCATGGAGATCAAGGTCGTCTCGGAGACCATCGACACGCACAGCTATGAATCCAAGGTTCTGGCTCCGGCCTTTACCGCGATCACCGGCATCAAGCTTACGCACGACCTGATCGGCGAAGGCGACGTCGTCGAAAAGCTGCAGACGCAGATGCAGTCGGGCGAGAACATCTATGACGCCTACGTCAACGACAGTGACCTGATCGGGACTCACTGGCGCTATCAGCAGGCCCGCAACCTGACTGACTGGATGGCTGGCGAGGGCGCATCGGTGACCAACCCCGGCCTCGACCTGCAGGACTATATCGGCATCAGCTTCGTGACCGGGCCGGATGGCAAGGTCTACCAGCTTCCGGACCAGCAGTTCGCCAACCTCTACTGGTTCCGCTACGACTGGTTCAACGACCAGAAGACCAAGGACGACTTCAAGGCCAAATACGGCTATGACCTTGGCGTTCCGGTCAACTGGTCGGCCTATGAGGACATCGCCGAGTTCTTCACCGGTCGTGACATGTCCTATGCGGGCGGGCCGGCCACCGGCGTCTATGGCAACATGGACTACGGCAAGAAGGACCCGAGCCTCGGCTGGCGCTACACCGACGCCTGGATGTCGATGGCAGGCATGGGCGACGTGGGCGAACCGAACGGGTTGCCGGTTGACGAATGGGGCATCCGGGTGAACGAGCAGTCGCAACCCGTCGGCTCCTGCGTGGCGCGCGGCGGCTCGACCAACGATGCCGCGGCGGTCTATGCCGTGACCAAGGCGATCGAGTGGCTGCAGAAATACACGCCGCCGGAAGCGCAGGGCATGACCTTCAGCGAGGCTGGACCGGTTCCTGCCCAGGGCGCAATTGCCCAGCAGATGTTCTGGTACACCGCCTTTACTGCTGCCTCGGTTGCACCCGGAACACCAGTGATGAACGAGGACGGCACGCCGAAATGGCGTATGGCCCCCTCGCCGCACGGCGCCTACTGGCAGAATGGCCAGAAGATCGGCTATCAGGACGCTGGTTCCTGGACCCTGATGAAATCCACCCCGGTGGATCGCGCACAGGCGGCCTGGCTTTATGCCCAGTTCGTCACCTCGAAGACCGTCGATGTGAAGAAGGCCCACGTCGGCCTGACGTTCATCCGCGAAAGCACGATCCAGCACCCGTCCTTCACTGAACGCGCGCCGAAACTTGGTGGTCTGGTCGAGTTCTACCGCTCGCCGGCCCGTGTCCAGTGGTCGCCGACCGGCACCAACGTTCCTGACTATCCGAAGCTGGCACAGCTCTGGTGGCAGAACATCGGTGACGCCATGTCGGGCGCCAAGACGCCGCAGGAAGCGCTCGATTCCCTCTGCGCCGAGCAGGAGAAGGTGCTTGAGCGGCTTGAGCGCGCCGGCGTTCAGGGCGACATCGGTCCGAAGATGAACGAAGAGAAGGACCCGCAGGAATGGCTCGACGCGCCCGGCGCGCCGGTTGCCAAGCTCGAGAACGAAAAGCCTCAGGGCGAGACCGTTTCCTACGACGAGCTCATCAAGTCCTGGCAGTGACCTGAAACCGGCCGGGGCTTACGGGCCCCGGCCATCAGCGTGGCGGATGCTCCCCCGCCGCGCTTTTCCCTTTCAGGACGGAATGCGACCCATGAAACATGTCCTCGCCATAGATCAGGGCACGACCTCGAGCCGCGCCATCATCTTCAACGCCGCGATGAAGATCGTGGCGACCGCGCAGGAAGAGTTTCCGCAGCATTTCCCGTCAAGCGGCTGGGTCGAACATGACCCCGCTGACCTCTGGTCGACGACCGCCGCGACCTGCCGCTCCGCCATCGAACGGGCGGGGCTTGGCCCCAACGACATCGCCGCAATCGGCATCACGAACCAACGCGAAACGACCATTCTTTGGGACCGCAGTACCGGCAAGCCGCTTCATAATGCCATAGTCTGGCAGGACCGCCGGACGTCGGAGTTCTGTCGCAAGCTGAAGTCCGAAGGATTCGAGCCTGAGGTGACGGCGCGCACGGGCCTGCTCCTTGACCCCTATTTCAGCGGCACCAAGCTCGCCTGGCTTCTCGACAATGTGGAGGGCGCGCGGGCGCGGGCGGAGGCGGGCGAACTGGCCTTCGGCACGGTCGACAGCTGGCTCGTCTGGAACCTGACCGGCGGCAAGGTCCATGCCACGGACGCGACCAATGCGGCGCGGACCATGCTTTACGACATCGTCAAGGGCCGCTGGTCGAAGACGCTTTGCGACCGGCTCGGCATCCCGATGTCGCTGCTGCCCGAAGTGCGCGATTGCGCCGCCGACTATGGCACGACCCGGCCCGATCTTTTCGGCCGGCCGATCCCGATCCTTGGCATCGCCGGCGACCAACAGGCGGCGACCATCGGTCAGGCCTGCTTTGCGCCCGGCATGATGAAATCGACCTATGGCACCGGCTGCTTCGCGCTGCTCAACACCGGGACAAAGCCGGTCATGTCGAAGAACCGGCTTCTGACGACCATCGCCTACCAGCTTGACGGAAAGCCCGTTTATGCCTTGGAAGGGTCTATTTTCATCGCCGGCGCCGTGGTCCAGTGGCTCCGCGACGGGCTGAAGATCATCCGCCACGCGACCGAGACGCAGCCTTTGGCCGAGGCCGCCGATCCGGAACAGTCGGTGATCCTGGTGCCCGCCTTCACCGGTCTTGGCGCGCCCTATTGGAACGCCGATTGCCGGGGCGCGGTCTATGGCCTGACGCGGAGTTCGGGGCCCGCCGAACTTGCCCGCGCCGCACTGGAAAGCGTCGGCTTCCAGACCCGAGACCTCTTGGAGGCGATGCGTGCCGACTGGGCAGACCCCGCCGGGCAGGCGACGCTCCGCGTCGATGGCGGCATGTCGGCGTCGGACTGGGCGATGCAGTTCCTGTCGGACATCATCGGGGCGCCGGTCGACCGCCCGCAGATCCTTGAGACGACCGCGCTTGGTGCGGCCTGGCTCGCTGGGATGCGGGCCGGGATTTACCCGGATCAGGAGGGGTTCGCCAAGGGCTGGGCGCTAGAGCGTACCTTCCAACCTGCCATGGCCGCGAAGGACCGCGACGCGCGCTATGCCCGCTGGAAACAGGCCGTGGCCGCGACGCAGATGCTCTGACCCTTCAAAGAGCTTTGACCACCCTTTCCAGCACCCGTTCGGCGGCGCGGGACAGTTGCTGCGAGCGGTTCTGGATGATGAAATAGGGCGGCACAGTAACGCTTTCGACAAGCTTCAGCGCCTCCATCTGGAAACCGAGCGTGCCGCGCGTCAGAAGGCCCCCGACCTCTTCGCTGAGCGTGGCAACGGCCTGCGAGGATTCGAGGATCGCCAGCATGATGAGAAGCGAGGAGGTGTTGGTGATATTGCCCGGCACCGGGACGCCCGCCGCGTGAAAGGCCTGCTCGACCGCCGAACGGATCGGTGAGCCACGTTCCTGAATGACCCATTCGTAACCGGCAAGCTCGCCCAGCGAGACGCTTTGCCGTCCCGCCAGCGGATGCGACCGGGACACCAGAAGCGACACGACCTCGCCGCGCGCCGGGGTCAGGCGGAAGGCGCGGCTGTCATATTCCGGCGGCAGACGGGCAAGGATGAAGTCGAACCGGCCTTCCTCAAGCCCGCGCACGAGTTCAACGGAGGGGGCAACGTCGATCGTCGGCTCAATCCCCGGCGTGCTTTCCTTGATCTGCCGGATCGCGGGAACCAGGCAGCGCACCGCCGGACCGGTCACCGACCCGACGCGAACCTCGCCCACAAGGCCGGACTTCATGTTCGCCATCTCGGCATCGAGGTTGTCGAGTTCCGTCACAATGGCCCGCCCGTGCTTGACGAAGGCCGCGCCGGCGGGCGTCGGCTCCATGCCCTTGGCGTGTCGGAAGAAGAGTGGCGTCCCCGCCTCGGTTTCAATCTCCGTCAGGATGCGGGAGGCGGCAGGCTGCGAGATGCCTTGCGAGGCGGCGGCGATTTGCAACTGGCCGGTCTCGGCGATCTTGAGGACCAGCCTTAGGTAGGGCGGCTTCAGTTTCCGGGCGAGGGTCATGGGGGTATACATACCAAATTGGATATGCAAACCATGAATAATCCAATTTGTCAGGTATGCAAGGCTGGGCTAGCCTTTCTGAAGGGTTGGAGGGCCCTCTCAACATTTCAAGACAATCAAGCAAGCAAGCGCATTGGCGGCACGCTGAACCGCATGCGCATCCATGTGGAGGATAACATGAAGATGAAGACGCTTCTGGCGACGGCTTCCGCCGTTATCGCCTTTGCCGCCGGCGCCTATGCCGAAGGTACCGTGGGCATCGCCATGCCGACGAAATCCTCGGCGCGCTGGATTGCCGATGGCAATTCGATGGTCGAGCAGTTCCAGGCCGCCGGCTACGAGACCGACCTGCAGTATGCCGAAGATGACATCCCGAACCAGCTCGCCCAGATCGAGAACATGATCACCAAGGGCGTGAACGTTCTGGTCATCGCCGCCATCGACGGCACCACGCTGTCGAACGCGCTCGACAACGCCGCTGCGGCGGGGATCAAGGTCATTGCCTATGACCGCCTGATCCGCGACAGCGGCAGCGTCGACTATTACGCGACCTTCGACAACTTCAAGGTCGGCGTCCAGCAGGCGTCGAGCCTTGTCGCCGGCCTGAAGGAACGCTTCCCGGATGTGAAGCCGTGGAACGTCGAACTTTTCGGCGGTTCGCCGGACGACAACAACGCCTTCTTCTTCTACGACGGCGCGATGAGCGTCCTGCAGCCGATGATCGACTCGGGCGAGATCGTCATCGGTTCCGGCCAGGTCGGCATGGACAAGGTCGGCACGCTGCGCTGGGACCCGGCAACGGCACAGGCGCGGATGGAGAACCTCCTGTCGGCGAACTACACCGACAAGCAGGTTCAGGGCGTGCTGAGCCCCTATGACGGCCTCTCGATCGGTATCCTTTCGGCGGTCAAGGGCGTTGGTTACGGCTCGGGCGACATGAAGATGCCGATCGTCACCGGGCAGGACGCCGAAGTGCCCTCCGTCAAGTCGATGATCGCGGGCGAGCAGTATTCGACCGTCTTCAAGGACACCCGCGAACTCGCCAAGGTAACTGTCGGCATGGTCGATGCGATGCTGAAGGGCGGCGAGCCGGAGATCAACGACACCAAGACCTATGACAACGGCGTCAAGGTCGTCCCCTCCTACCTGCTTGAGCCGGTTTCGGTCGACGGCACGAACTGGGAGAAGATTCTGATCGAGTCCGGCTACTATACCGCCGATCAGGTCAAGTAATCTGCTGACATGAGAAGGCCCCGCCTGCGGCAATCGCGGGCGGGGTTGCCAAAAAGGGGGAGGGACCGGGATGCAGCCACTTCTGGAAATGCGTTCCATCACCAAGACGTTTCCCGGTGTGAAGGCGCTCGACACCGTGAACCTGACGGTGATGCCGGGTGAGATCCACGCGCTCGTGGGCGAAAACGGTGCCGGCAAATCGACCCTGATGAAGGTGCTTTCCGGGGTCTATCCGGCGGGAAGCTACGAGGGTGAGATTCATTACGACGGCAAGCTGGCCGAGTTCCGCACGATCCGTGACAGCGAGTCGGTCGGGATCATCATCATCCACCAGGAACTGGCGCTGGTGCCGCTGCTGTCGATCGCCGAGAACCTTTTCCTTGGCAACGAACGCGCCGGAGGCGGCGTGATCGACTGGCACGAAACCTTCGCCCAGACCGAAAAGCACCTCGCCCGTGTCGGCCTGAACGAACCGCCGTCGCGTCTTGTCGGCAAGATCGGGGTCGGCAAGCAGCAGCTGGTGGAAATCGCCAAGGCGCTGGCCAAGGATGTGCGGCTTCTCATCCTTGATGAACCGACGGCAGCCTTGCAGGAAAACGACAGCCAGAAGCTGCTCGATCTGCTTCTGGAGCTGAAGTTGCATGGTGTCACATCGATCATTATCAGCCACAAGCTGAACGAGGTGCGCCGCGTCGCCGACCGCGTGACGGTGATCCGCGACGGCACCGCCGTTTCGACGATGGATGCCCGTGCAGAGCCGATTTCCGAAGAACGGATCATCCGCGACATGGTCGGCCGCGACATGGCGCATCGCTACCCGGAGCGGGAGCGGAAAGTTGGCCCAGTCCTGATGGAGGTGAAGGGCTGGAACGCCTGGCACCCTGAACAGACCGAACGGCAGGTCATCAAGGACGTGAACTTCAACGTCCGCGCGGGGGAGATCGTGGGGATCGCCGGGCTGATGGGATCGGGGCGGACCGAACTTGCGATGAGCATTTTCGGCCGCTCCTACGGGCGCAACATCTCGGGCAGCGTTCTCATGAACGGCAAGCCGGTCGATGTGTCGAGCGTGAAAAGCGCGGTCGGATCGGGGCTGGCTTACGTGACCGAGGACCGGAAGGAGCTTGGCCTCATCCTTGAAGAGCCGATTTTGCGGAACATCTCGCTTGCCAATCTGGAAGGCATCTCCTCGGGCGGGGTTCTCAACAAGGCCGAAGAACAGCAGGTGGCGGAACGCTACCGCAAGGCCATGCGCATCCGCACGCCCGGCGTCTATCAGCGCGTCGTCAACCTTTCTGGCGGCAACCAGCAGAAGGTCGTCCTCTCGAAATGGCTTTTCGCCGACCCGCAGGTGCTGATCCTTGATGAACCGACACGCGGCATCGACGTCGGCGCGAAATTCGAGATCTACGGCATCATGAATGATCTCGTGGCTCAGGGCCGCGGCGTCGTCATGATCTCCTCCGAGATGCCTGAGCTTCTGGGCATGTGCGACCGCATCTACGTGATGAACGAAGGCCGGCTTGTCGGCGAACTGGCGGCCGCGGAGGCAAGCCAGGAACGCATCATGGCCCATATCCTGCGCAATTGAGGGACTGACAATGGCGAACACGACAGAACCCGGAACAGCCCCCGCCCGCAAAGGCGTCCTTGCCTATCTTGGCAGCCATCTGCGCGAATACGGGATGCTGCTGGCGCTTCTCGCGATCATGATCTTCTTCCAGATCGTGACCGGCGGAACGCTTCTGAAGCCGGTGAACATCACCAACCTGTTCCTTCAGAACAGCTACATCATCATCATGGCGCTGGGGATGCTCCTCGTCATTGTTGCCGGGCATATCGACCTGTCGGTCGGGTCCGTCGCGGCCTTTGTCGGCGCGATTTCGGCGGTTCTGACGGTAAATGTCGGACTGCCGGTGATTGTGGTCATTCCGCTCTGCATCGTTGCCGGGATGCTCATTGGCGCGGCGCAGGGCTACTGGATCGCCTACTGGCGTATCCCGTCCTTCATCGTGACGCTGGCGGGGATGCTGGTGTTCCGGGGGCTGACGCTCTGGCTTCTGGGCGGTCAGAACATCGGCCCCTTCCCGAAATCCTTCCAGTCGCTCTCGACCGGCTTTATCCCCGACCTCTTCGGCGTCGACAAGCCGAACGTGACCGCCATCGTCCTTGTCGCGGCCGCCGCTGCGGCGCTGGTCTGGCTAGCGGTCCGGGCGCGGCAACGGAACGCGGCCTACGGCATCCAGCAGGAGCCAACGGCGATGTTCTGGATCCGCAATGCCGTCATTGCCGGCGCGCTGGTCTTCGTCGGCGTCCAGCTTGCCTATTTCCGCGGGTTGCCGAACGTCCTCATCATCATGTCGATCCTGATCGTGGCCTATGCCTTCTTCACCGAATCTACCGTGATGGGCCGACGCATCTATGCCATCGGCGGCAATCTCAAGGCCTCGCGTCTGTCGGGCATCAATGCCGACCGGCTGACCTTCCTCGCCTTCGTCAACATGGGCGCGCTCGCGGCCCTTGCCGGCATGATCGTGACCGCGCGCCTCAACTCGGCCACGCCGAAAGCCGGCGTCGGGTTCGAGCTTGACGTTATCGCGGCGGTCTTCATTGGCGGCGCGTCGATGTCGGGCGGTGTCGGCAAGATCGTCGGAGTCGTCGTCGGCGCCTTCATCATGGGCGTCATGAACAACGGCATGTCGATCATGGGCATCGGCATCGACTATCAGCAGGTCATCAAGGGTCTGGTGCTTCTCGCCGCCGTGATCTTCGACGTCTACAACAAGAGCAAGCAGGGCTGACCGATGACTTTCAAACCCGCCAAATGGCCCCGCAAGCTGCGCAGCCAGGCCTGGTACGGCGGCACCTCGCGCGACGTGATCTACCATCGCGGCTGGCTGAAGAACCAGGGGCATCCGCATGATCTTTTCGACGGGCGCCCGGTCATCGGCATCCTCAATACCTGGTCGGACCTCACGCCCTGCAACGGCCACCTGCGCGAGCTTGCCGAGAAGGTGAAGGCCGGCGTGTGGGAGGCGGGCGGCTTCCCGGTCGAGGTTCCGGTCTTCTCGGCCTCTGAAAACACCTTCCGGCCGACGGCGATGATGTTCCGCAACCTCGCCGCCATGTCGATCGAGGAACAGATGCGCGGCCAGCCCATCGACGGCGCGGTCCTGCTGGTCGGCTGCGACAAGACCACGCCGTCCCTCTTGATGGCGGCGGCATCGACGGACATCCCGTCCATCGTCGTCACCGGCGGGCCGATGCTGAACGGCTATTTCCGCGGGGAAAGGGTCGGTTCCGGCACCCATCTGTGGAAGTTCTCCGAAGCCGTGAAGGCCGGCGAGATGACGCAAGCCGAGTTCCTTGAGGCCGAAGCATCGATGAGCCGTTCGAGCGGCACCTGCAATACGATGGGCACCGCCTCCACCATGGCGAGCATGGCCGAGGCGCTGGGGATGGCGCTTTCCGGCAATGCCGCGATCCCGGCAGTGGATTCCCGCCGCCGCGTGATGGCACAGCTTTCCGGGCGCCGGATCGTGCAGATGGTGAAGGATGATCTGAAGCCTTCCGACATCATGACGAAGGCGGCCTTCGAGAATGCCATCCGTACCAACGGCGCCATCGGCGGATCGACCAATGCCGTGATCCACCTTCTGGCCATTGCCGGTCGTGTCGGCATCGACCTGACGCTCGATGACTGGGACCGCTGCGGGCGGGGCGTGGCGACCATCGTCAACCTGATGCCTTCGGGCAAATACCTGATGGAAGAGTTCTTCTATGCCGGTGGCCTGCCCGTCGTCCTGAAGCGTCTGGGCGAGGCGGGGCTTCTCAACAAGGAAGCGCTGACCGTGTCGGGCGGCGCAATCTGGGATGAGGTCAAGGACGTCGTCAACTGGAACGACGATGTGATCCTGCCGCTGGAGAAGGCTCTGACCCAGCAGGGCGGGATTGCCGTCCTCAAGGGCAACCTCGCGCCGAAGGGGGCGGTACTGAAGCCTTCCGCCGCGTCCGAGCATCTGCTTGTCCATCGCGGCCGCGCGGTCGTCTTCGAGGATATCGATGACTACAAGGCACGGATCGAGGACGATGCGCTCGACATCGACGAGACTTGCGTGATGGTGCTGAAGAACTGCGGGCCGAAGGGCTATCCCGGCATGGCCGAGGTAGGCAACATGGGCCTGCCGCCCAAGGTGCTGAAGAAGGGCATCACCGACATGGTGCGCATCTCGGACGCGCGCATGTCGGGGACGGCCTATGGCACTGTCGTGTTGCATACTTCGCCCGAAGCGGCGGCGGGTGGCCCGCTGGCCGTGGTCAAGACCGGTGACATGATCGAGCTCGACGTGCCGAACCGGCGCCTGCATCTCGACATTTCCGATGCCGAGCTGGCCGAGCGGCTCGCCGCGTGGAAGCCGGGGCATGAGACGGCCGACAGCGGCTATGCCTGGCTCCATCAGGCGCATGTCGAGGGCGCCGATACGGGCGCCGATCTCGGCTTCCTGAAAGGCTGCCGGGGTGCGCCGGTCGGGAAGGATTCGCATTGATGGAAGTCGCTCTCGTTGGCATCGGCAAGATCGCCGTCGACCAGCATGTCCCGGCGATCAACGGCTCGCCCGACTGGACGTTGGCGGCGACAGTCTCGCGACATGGCACGGTCGAAGGTGTGCCGGCCTATAGTGATTTCGACACCATGCTGGCCGAAAGGCCCGACATCCGCGTCGTTTCGCTCTGCCTGCCGCCGGTGCCGCGCTTTGCCTATGCCGCCGCCGCGCTGAAGGCCGGACGGCATGTGATGCTGGAAAAGCCGCCGGGCGCCACGCTGTCGGAATGCCATTCGCTTGAGGCTATGGCGCGGGCAAACCACCTGTCGCTTTACGCCACCTGGCATTCGCGCGAGGCGGAAAGCGTGCAGGCCGCGAAGGCGTGGCTTCAAGGCAAGGTGCTCCGGCGGTTCACCGTCACCTGGAAAGAGGATGTGCGCCGCTGGCATCCTGGGCAGGAATGGATCTGGCAGCCGGGTGGCATCGGCGTCTTCGATCCCGGCATCAATGCGCTCTCCATCGTCACCGAGATCCTGCCCGACCCGATCCACCTCACCGCCGCGACACTGGCCTTCCCGGAGAACCGCCAGACGCCGATCGCCGCCGATCTGGCCTTTTTCCATCCTGCCGGGGCCGAGGTTTCCGCCACCTTCGACTGGCGTCAGGAAGGCGACCAGACCTGGACGATCGAGGCCGAAACCGATGGCGGCACGCTGACGCTTCTCGATGGCGGGGCGCGGCTGGTGATCGACGGGAGAGAGCAGCCCTCGCCCGAGGATGTGCCGCTTTCCGGCGAATACCCCCGGCTCTACGCCAGGATGGCGCGGCTCGTCGAAAACGGCGGCATCGACATGGACCTTTCGCCGATGCGCCATGTCGCCGATGCCTTCACGCTGGGCCGGCGCGATATCGTCGCCCCTTTCCACTGGTCGGTTTAAGCAAGGATAGACAATGAAACAGCCGTTGACCGGGATTCTTCCCGTCGCGCCCACGCCCTTTCATGCCGATGGCCGTCTTGACGAAGAAGGGGTGCGCCGTTCGCTTGATTGCATGATCGATCAGGGCGTCGATGCGATCTGCATCCTCGCGAACTACTCCGAACAGTTCGTGCTGTCGGACGAGGAACGCGCCACGGTCATGCGAATCAGCCTTGAACATGTTGCGGGCCGGGTCCCGGTCATCGTCACCATCAGCCATTTCGCCACCGGGATCGCCGTCGCCCGCGCCAGGGCCGCCGAGGCGCTGGGTGCGTCGATGGTGATGATGATGCCGCCCTATCACGGCGTCGGCCTCGTTCCGGCAGAGCAGGGGATCATCGAGCATTTCCGCGCCGTCAGCGATGCGATCCGCATTCCGATCATGGTGCAGGACGCGCCCCTCTCTGGCGTGACGCTTTCGGTGCCGCTTCTCGTCCGCATGGCGCGCGAGATCGAGAACCTTAGCTATTTCAAGATCGAGGTGCCCTTCGCCGCCGACAAGCTCGCCGCGCTGATCGAGGCGGGCGGCAAGGACATCATCGGCCCCTTCGACGGGGAGGAGGCGGTGACACTTCTTGCCGACCTTGACGCGGGGGCAACCGGCACCATGACCTCGGGCCTTTTTCCCGAAAAGATCCGGCCCATCGTCGTCGATTACCGTGCCGGCAGGGTTGACGCGGCGCTTGAGCAGTGGAAATTGTGCCTGCCGCTCATCAACCACGAAAACCGGCAATGCGGGCTTCGCGCCTGCAAGACGGTCTTCGCGGCGGGCGACGTGATCCGCAGCGATCATGTCCGCCATCCGCTGAAGCCGATGAGCGAACGCACCAAGGCCCGGCTGTTGCAACTCGCAGCCGAGCTTGACGTGATCGCGCTCAAATGGGGCAAATGACAGGAGCCAACCTGATGGCCGATACCCTGACCTTCACGCCGCATGGCCGGCACCTGATTGCCGGCGAATGGGTCGGCGGCAGCGCAAGTTTCGCGTCCGAGCCTGCCCATGGTGCCGTGCATCAGTTCTCGGTCGGCACGGTCGATCTGGTGAACCGTGCCTGCGAGGCGGCGGAAGAGGCGTTCTGGAGCTATGGCTATTCCACGCGGGAGGAACGCGCGGCCTTCCTCAATGCCATCGCAGATGAGATCGAGGCGCGGGCGGATGCGATCACCGAGATCGGTACCTCGGAAACCGGCCTGCCGGTGGCGCGGCTTCAGGGCGAGCGGGGCCGCACGGTCGGCCAGCTCAGGCTCTTCGCCAGCCATATCCTGAAGGGCGACCATCTCGACCGCCGCCATGATGCGGCGCTGCCCGACCGGCAGCCCCTGCCGCGCCCGGACCTGAAGCTGGTCGAACGACCCATTGGTCCGGTGGCGGTCTTCGGCGCCTCCAACTTCCCGCTCGCCTTCTCGACGGCGGGTGGCGACACGGCGGCGGCGCTCGCCGCCGGCTGTCCGGTCGTGGTGAAGGGCCATTCCGCGCATCCCGGTACGGGTGAGATCGTGGCCGAGGCAGTCCTTGCTGCCATCAAGAAATGTGGCGTCCATCCCGGCACATTCTCCCTCATCCAGGGCGGGCGGCGCGATGTCGGCCAGACGCTGGTCCAGCATCCCCTGATCCGCGCCGTCGGCTTCACCGGATCGCTCGCCGGGGGGCGCGCGCTTTTCGACCTTTGTGCCCAGCGGCCCGATCCGATCCCGTTCTTCGGGGAGCTCGGATCGGTGAACCCGATGTTCCTTCTGCCCGAGGCGCTTTCTGCGCGCGGGTACGCCATCGCACAGGGCTGGGCCGGGTCCCTGACCCAGGGCGCGGGCCAGTTCTGCACCAATCCCGGCATCGCGGTGGTTGTTGACGGACCCGCCGCCGATGCCTTCGTGGCGTCTGCCCGTGCCGCGGTCGAAAAGGTCGGCCCGCAGACCATGCTCACCGACGGCATCGCCGCCGCCTATCGGCAGGGTCAGGGCCGGATCGCCGGGGCGCCGGGGGTGAAAGGCGTCCTTGAGACGGTGAGCGATGGCCGCTTCGCCAGCCCCAATCTTTACGAGACGACCGGCGCGAAGTGGCTTGCGAGCCATGCACTCGGCGAAGAGGTGTTCGGTCCGCTCGGCCTGATCGTGCGGGTGAGCGATGCCGAGGAAATGCTGACGATCGCCCGCGCGCTTGAAGGGCAGCTGACCGTGACGCTCCATCTCGACGCGGGCGATACCGCGTTTGGCCAAAGGCTGATGCCGGTCCTGGAGCGGAAGGCGGGGCGGGTGCTGGCGAACGGCTTCCCGACCGGGGTCGAGGTTGCCGACGCGATGGTGCATGGCGGGCCTTATCCGGCGTCGACCAATTTCGGCGCAACCTCGGTCGGTACGCTGTCGATCCGGCGGTTCCTGAGGCCGGTCTGCTACCAGAACCTGCCCGAAGCGCTTCTGCCCTGCGACCTTCGGGACTGAGGCCATGGCGCTGAACCACGTAGCATGGATCGCCGTCGACTGGGGCACGAGCGCGATGCGCGCCTGGGCCATGGGCGGCGACGACCGGATTCTGGCGGAGGCATCGTCGGCCGAGGGCATGGGCACGCTTGAGCCTTCGGGCTTCGAACCTGCGCTGATCCGGCTGATTTCGGACTGGCTGCCTGCCGATGGCGTTGTCCCGGTATTCGCTTGCGGCATGGTCGGCGCAAGGCAGGGCTGGCGCGAGGCGCAGTATCGCAACGTTCCCTGTCCGCCTCTCGGGCCGGAGGTGACCCGGATCACGCCCGAAGACCGGCGCTTTACCGTCACCATCCTCCCCGGCCTCGCGCAGAAGCGCCCGGCGGATGTGATGCGCGGCGAGGAGACGCAGATCGCCGGCTATCAGGCGCAGCGGCCCGATTTCGACGGAGTCATCGCCTTGCCCGGCACCCATACCAAATGGGCGTATGTCAGCGCGGGCGAGGTCGTCAGCTTTCAGACCTGCATGACCGGCGAGATGTTCGCGCTCCTGGCCGACCGTTCGGTTCTCAGGCATTCGGTGCAGGCAGAGACCTTCGACCTTGATGCCTTCCGGGCGGCTGTCGCCGATACCCTGTCCGACCCGCAGAAACTTGCCGCGCGGCTCTTCGGCATCCGGGCGGAAACGCTTCTGTCTGGGTTGCAGCCCGCATCCGCGCGGGCGCGGCTTTCGGGCCTTCTGATCGGACTGGAGCTTGCGGCGACGCGGCCTTACTGGCTGGGTCAGGATGTGGTGCTGATCGGCGCGCCGCGGCTTTCGGGGCTGTATCGTGAGGCGCTGGCGGCCCAGGGTGTGGCGGCAGAGGTCGAGGATGTGACCGCAATGACGCTTGGCGGGCTTGCCGCTGCACGGCGAGGGGAGCACGCAGAATGACACATCGGAACATCGTCGCCATCCTGAGGGGGATCAGGCCGGAAGAGGCGGAGCCGGTTGCGGCCGCGCTCATCAACGCCGGGATCACCAAGATCGAGGTGCCGCTCAACTCGCCGGAACCTCTGGACAGCATCGGACGGATGGCGCGGCGCTTTGGCGGTGAGGCGATCATCGGCGCCGGGACGGTTCTTACGCCCGAGGATGTGGCCCGCGTGGCCGAGGTTGGCGGCAAGCTCATCGTGTCGCCCGATGCCAATGCGGATGTGATTCGCGCAACGAAGGCGCTGGGCCTTCTGTCCTATCCCGGCGTGATGACGCCAACAGAGTGTTTCGCGGCGCTGAGGGCGGGGGCCGACGGGCTGAAGATATTCCCCGGTATGCTCGTCGGGCCGGAGGGGCTGAAGGCAATCCGTGCGGTGTTGCCAAAGGGAACTGAGGTGCTGGCCGTCGGTGGCGCCGGGCCGGAGAACTTCGCCCAGTGGTTTGCGGCGGGGGCCGACGGTTTCGGCATCGGCACGGCGATCTATCGGCCGGGGGACAGCGCCGAAACCGTGTCTGAAAAGGCCAGAACCATCGTCGCCGAGTATGACAAGGGGAAGCCGTGATGGCCGAGGTTTTCGACGCGCGCCTTTGCACTTTGGGCGAGGGGCCGCTCTGGCACCCCGAACGCGGCCAGCTTTTCTGGTTCGACATCTTAGGCCGCCGGCTGCTCTCGCGCGATGGCGACCGGGCGCTGGAATGGCGGTTCGATGAAATCGTCTCGGCTGCCGGCTGGGTCGACCGTGATACGCTGCTGATCGCGTCCGAGACCGGACTTCACCGCTTCGACATCGAAAGCGGTCGCCACGAAAGGCTCCTGCCGCTTGAGGCTGACAATGCGGCCACGCGATCCAACGATGGCCGTGCCGATGCCTTTGGCGGCTTCTGGATCGGCACCATGGGCAAGAAGGCAGAACCGGGTGCCGGAGCGATCTACCGTTATCACCGGGGCCGCATCGAAAAGCTTTACGGCGACATCTCCATCCCGAACGCGATCTGCTTTTCACCCGATGGTCGCACCGCCTATTTCGCCGATACGAAACAGGGTCTGATCCAGCGCCAAAGCCTCGATTCCGAAGGCTGGCCGCAAGGCGCGCCCGAGGTCTTCGTCGACCTTCGCGCCGAAGGGCTGAATGCCGATGGTTCGGTCTGCGACCGTGAGGGTGGCATCTGGAATGCGCAATGGGGCGCCTCCCGCGTCGTGCGTTACCTGCCCGACGGAACGCTTGATCGCGTCATTCCGGTCGGCGCGCGCAACGCCTCATGTCCTGCATTCGGCGGGCCGGACCTGAGGACGATCTACATTACCTCGGCGCGCGAAGACCTTGCCGATCCGACGGTTGCTGACGGCGTGGTCTATGCCGCGCCAAGCCCCATCGCGGGACTGCCGGAACATCGCGTCATCCTCTGAGGCGCTGCCGCCTCAGAAGTCCAGGTTCTCGACATTCAGCGCGTTCTGCTGGATGAATTCGCGGCGGGGTTCCACCACGTCGCCCATCAGCTTGGTGAAGATGTCGTCGGCTTCCGCCAGATCCTCGATCCGCACCTGGTTGAGCGTCCGCGCCGCCGGGTCGAGCGTGGTTTCCCAAAGCTGTTCGGGGTTCATTTCGCCCAGACCCTTGTAGCGTTGCAGCGTCAGGCCCTTTTCGCCTTCCTGCAGGACTGCCTGCAGAAGCTCGAGCGGGCCGTGGATCGGCTGGTCGCGGTCCTTGCGCACCAGCCGCGCTGGGCTGCCATAGACTTCACGGAGCGCATTCGTATGGGTGGCAAGGCGGCGCGCCTCGCCCGACCGGATGATCTGGCCGTCGAGCGTCCTGACCTCTTCCACCCCGCGCAGGGACCGCGAGAAGCGCAGGCCCTGGTCCTGCGTCGGACGGCCCTGCCAGCCGCGTTCATATTCCACCGCAACTTCATCAAGCCGGCGGGCGACCTCGTCGGCCACGCCTTGCGCATCGGCATCGACCCGGCCGGGAACCAGCGCGCCGGCGATGGCGGATTGTTCGAGGATGCGGGTCGGGTAATGCGTCGGGAAGGCGTTGAGGATGCGGCGGATCACCCGCGCCTCATCCACCACGCGGGCAAGGTCGGCGCCGGAAATCTCTTCGCCCGAGCCAAGCCGCAGGACTGCGCCATCGGTGCCCTGCTGGATCAGGTAATCCTCAAGCGCCGACTGGTCCTTGAGGTAGACCTCGGACTTGCCGCGCGCCACCTTGTAAAGCGGCGGCTCGGCAATGAAGAGATGCCCCGCTTCGATCAGATCCGGCATCTGCCGGAAGAAGAAGGTCAAAAGCAGCGTGCGGATATGCGCACCGTCCACGTCGGCATCGGTCATGATGACGATCTTGTGGTAGCGGAGCTTCCCAAGGTTGAACTCATCCCGTCCGATGCCGGTGCCGAGCGCGGTGATGAGCGTGCCGATCTGGTCGGAAGACAGCATCCGGTCGAAGCGCGCACGCTCTACGTTCAGGATCTTGCCGCGGAGCGGAAGCACGGCCTGATTCTTGCGGTCACGGCCCTGCTTGGCCGAACCGCCGGCGGAATCCCCTTCCACGAGGAACAGTTCCGACAGGGCGGGGTCTTTTTCCTGACAGTCGGCCAGCTTGCCCGGCAGGGACGCGATGTCCATCGCGGTCTTGCGCCGGGTCAGTTCGCGGGCCTTCCGCGCAGCTTCACGGGCAAGGGCGGCTTCCATGATCTTGCCGACGATCACCTTGGCTTCGGCGGGATGCTCCTCGAACCACTCGCCAAGCTTTTCGTTGACGAGGTTTTCGACGGCGGGCCGAACCTCGGACGAGACCAGCTTGTCCTTGGTCTGGGAGGAGAACTTCGGATCCGGCACCTTGACGGAAAGAACGCAGGTCAGGCCTTCGCGGGCATCGTCGCCGGTGAAGTCGATCTTCTCACGCTTGGCGATGCCGCTGTCCTGGGCGTATTTCGTCATCGTCCGGGTCAGCGCGCCGCGGAAGCCGGCAAGGTGGGTACCGCCGTCGCGCTGGGGAATGTTGTTGGTGAAGGGCAGGACCGTCTCATGGTAGCTGTCGTTCCACCACATCGCGACCTCGACGCCGATGCCGCCGCGCTCGCCCTGAATGAAGATCGGTTCCGGCATGACGGAAGTCTTGTGGCGGTCAAGGTATTTGACGAATTCCCTGACGCCGCCGTCGTAGAAAAGCTCCGACCGCTGCAACTCGGCGCCGCGATTGTCCTCAAGGATGATCTTCACGCCGGAGTTCAGGAAAGCGAGCTCCCTGAGCCGGTTTTCCAGCGTCTTGAAGACGTATTCGAGGTTGGAAAAGGTGGCATCCGGGTGGTTGGTCTTGGCCGAGCCGAGGAATCGCACCTCGGTCCCCTTTTCGCCCGGCGCGGCATCGCCGACGACGCGCAGGGGGACGACAGTGTCGCCATGTTCGAAGCGGGCGTAATGTTCCTTGCCGTTCCGCCAGACGCGAAGCTCAAGCCAATCGGAGAGCGCGTTCACCACGGAAACGCCGACGCCGTGCAGACCACCTGAAACCTTGTAGCTGTTCTGGTCGAACTTCCCGCCGGCATGAAGCTGGGTCATGATGACTTCGGCGGCGGAAACGCCCTCGGTCGGGTGCATGTCGACCGGAATCCCGCGTCCGTTGTCGCGGACGGAAACCGAGTCGTCGGCATGGATGCGGACCTTCACGAAGTCCGCGTGACCCGCCAGCGCCTCGTCGATGCCGTTGTCGACGACCTCGTAAACCATGTGGTGCAGGCCCGAGCCGTCATCGGTGTCGCCGATATACATGCCGGGGCGTTTGCGGACAGCCTCCAACCCCTTGAGAACCTTGATGGAATCGGCGCCGTATTCGATCGGTGCCTGCGCGTCCTCGGTCATGCCCGCCTGTCCTTGTTTTTCTGCGCGTTTTATAGTCGTTCGGCGCGGGATTGTCACGCCGAAGACACAAGATTTGGTGGTTGGCAGCGGCTGATGGCCCCAGCGCGCCGGGGATCAGGTCAGCCCGGCCTCGGCGGCGATTTCCGCGCGGCTCTTGCGGGACCGCTCGGTCGCCGATTTCAGCTGCCCGCAGGCGGCCATGATGTCCTCGCCGCGCGGGGTGCGGATCGGCGAGGCATAGCCGGCCTTGTAGACGATATCGGCGAAAGCCTCGATCCTCTCCCAATCCGACCGCTCATAGGGCGCGCCGGGCCATTCGTTGAAGGGGATGAGGTTGATCTTGGCCGGAATGCCGCGGATCAGCTTGATGAGGCGCTTGGCATCCGCGTCGCTGTCGTTCACGCCCTTCAGCATCACATATTCGAAGGTGATGCGTTCGGAGTTCGACAGGCGCGGGTAGTCGCGAAGTGCCGCCAGCAGCGTCTCGATGTTCCAGCGCTTGTTGATCGGCACTAGCCTGTCGCGGATTTCGTCGGTCGTCGCATGGAAGCTGACGGCCAGAAGGCAGCCGATTTCCTCGGCGGTGCGGGCAATCTCGGGCACCACGCCAGAGGTCGACAGTGTGATGCGGCGGCGCGACAGGGAAAGCCCCTCGCCGTCCATAACCACCTTCATCGCGTCGCGGACATTCTCGAAGTTGTACAAGGGCTCGCCCATGCCCATCAGCACGACGTTGGAAATGAGCCGCGTCTCATCCTTCGGCGCGCCGGGTTCCGGCCATTCGTTCAGGTCGTCGCGGGCGAGCATCAATTGCCCGACGATTTCCCCAGCCGTCAGGTTGCGCACCAGCTTCTGCGTGCCAGTGTGGCAGAAGGAACAGGTCAGCGTGCAGCCGACCTGAGATGAGACGCAGAGCGTTCCCCGGTTTTCCTCGGGGATATAGACCATCTCGACCTCATGGCCGCCGGCAATCCTGAGGAGGTACTTGCGCGTCCCATCGGCCGAGACCTGCCGGGTCACTACCTCTGGCAGGTCGATCTCGAACTTGTCGGCCAGAAGCGCGCGGTAGTCCTTGGCGAGGTTGCTCATCGCCGCGAAATCGCGCGCGCCCCAGTGATAGACCCACTGCCAGACCTGGCCGAGCCGCATCTTCGCCTGCCGATCGGGCGTGCCCGCCGCAACCAGCGCGTCGCGCAACTGGTCCCGCGTCAGGCCGACGATGTTCACCCTACCCCCCTCCGGCAGTTTCCGGGGGATGGTCAGCACGTCCTGCGTGATGGGCGCGGTTGGGGTTTCGTCGGTCATGGGTTCGTCCTCGGGCGGCAAGACAGCATCATATAGGCTATCCCGCCGCCAAAGAGAACAGGCGGTCAGGCCCAGTCGAGCACGACCTTGCCGCTTTTGCCCGACCGCATCGTCTCGAACCCGGTGCGGAAGTCCTTCACCGGGAAGCGGTGGGTGATGACGCGGCGGATGTCGAGGCCGTTTTCGAGCATTGCGATCATCTTGTACCAGGTCTCGAAGATCTCGCGGCCATAGACGCCCTTGATGGTGATGGCCTTGAAGACGATGCGGCTCCAGTCCACCGGCGACTTGCCCGGCGGGATGCCGAGCATGGCGATGCGGCCGCCCATCACCATGTTCTCGACCATCTGGTCGAGGGCGATCTGGCTTCCGGACATTTCCATGCCGACGTCGAAGCCTTCCTTCATCTTCAGCTTGCCCTCAATCTCGCGCAGGTCCTGCTTGGCCACATTGACCGGGGTCACGTCAGTCACGGCAGCAGCAAGATCGAGCCGGTCCTGATTGATGTCGGTGATGACGACATGCCGCGCGCCGACATGGCGGGCGACGGCGGCGGCCATGATGCCGATGGGGCCGGCGCCGGTGATGAGGACGTCCTCGCCGACAAGGTCGAAGCTCAGCGCGGTATGGACGGCATTGCCCAGGGGGTCGAGGATCGCGCCGATGTCATCGTCGATCTCATCAGGCAGCGGCACCACGTTGAAGGCGGGCAGGCGCAGGTATTCCGCGAAGGCGCCCTGTTCGTTGACGCCGATGCCGCGCGTGGCGGGGTCAAGATGGAACTTCCCGGCACGACTCTGACGCGACTGCTTGCCGATGAGATGCCCCTCGCCGGAGCAGCGCTGGCCGATGGTCAGGCCTTCGACGTTCTTGCCAATCTCCACGATCTCGCCGGCGAATTCATGGCCGGTGACAAGGCCGACGGGGACGGTCTTCGCCGCCCATTCGTCCCAGTTCCAGATATGGATGTCGGTGCCACAAATGCCGGTCTTCTTGATGCGGATCAGCACGTCATCCGGCCCGATCTCTGGCACCTCCCGGTTCTCCATCCAGAGGCCGACCTCCGGTTTCGCCTTCGCCAGTGCCTTCATGTCATTGCGCATCAGATCGCCCCCACAGCCTTGCCCGCGCCCCTGAAGGCGTCGAGCGCGAAATCCAGATCGTCCTTGGTCAGCTTGGCGTTCATCTGCGTGCGGATGCGCGCCTGGCCCTTCGGCACCACCGGGAAGAAGAAGCCGGAGACATAGACGCCCCGGTTGTAAAGTTCCGACGCCATCGCCTGCGCGAGCTTGGCATCGCCAAGCATGACGGGGATGATCGGGTGCTCGCCGGGCAGAAGCCGGAAGCCCGCATGAGTCAGGCCCGCGCGCCAGTACCGCGCATTGGCGAAAAGCTGTGCCCGCAGGTCATCCGCCGCCTCGACAAGATCAAGGGCTGCGATCCCGGCAGCGACCACGGCGGGCGGCAGCGCGTTCGAGAAAAGATAGGGCCGGGCGCGCTGGCGCAGCAGGTCGATCACCGGTTGCGGCCCGGCGATGTAGCCGCCAAGCGCGCCGCCGAGCGCCTTGCCAAGCGTGCCGGTCAGGATATCGACATCGACCCCGGCATGGGCGGGCGTACCGCGCCCCTGCGGCCCCATGAAGCCGGTCGCGTGACAGTCGTCGACCATGACAAGCGCGCCGTATTTCCGGGCGAGGGCGGTCACGTCCTTCAGGTTCGCGAGGTAGCCGTCCATCGAGAAGACGCCATCCGTCGCCACCATGATGAACCGCGCGCCATCGGCGCGGGCGGCCTTCAGTTGGGTTTCCAGATCGGCCATGTCGGAATTGGCGTAGCGGTAGCGCTTTGCCTTGCAGAGCCGGATGCCGTCGATGATCGAGGCATGGTTGAGCGCGTCTGATATGACCGCATCCTCCGGCCCCAGAAGCGGCTCGAACAAGCCGCCGTTGGCGTCGAAACAGGCGGCGAAGAGGATGGAATCGTCCTTGCCGAGGAAGCGGGCGATGCGCGCCTCAAGCTCGCGGTGGAGGTCCTGCGTGCCGCAGATGAAGCGGACCGAGGCCATGCCGTAGCCATGCCCGTCCATCGCCTCCTTCGCAGCGGCGATCAGCGCCGGGTGGTCGGCAAGGCCAAGGTAGTTGTTGGCGCAGAGGTTCAGCATGTCGCGCCCGGCGACCTTCACATGCGCGCCCTGAGCCGAGGTGATGAGGCGTTCGCGCTTCATCAGCCCATCGGCTTCGATGCCGCGCAGGGTGTCGCCGAGGTGGGAAAGAAAAGCTGTCTTGTCCGTCATTGCAGATGTTCCTCCTGAATAGCGGAATACTCGTCTGGCGGCTTTTCGTCAATATGGCGGAATGAAATCCGCTAAAATGGAAGCGCCCGCGTCGGCGCCTAACTGTTCTGGACGATCAGGATCGCCCGGGCCGGCCCCTCGACGGACTGGATCCTGTGCGGTCGGTCGGCGAAGTAGCGCGCGGTATCCCCAACCGCGAGGCGCGCCCTATCCTCGCCGGACAGGACCGAAATTTCCCCTTCCAGAACCGTCAGATGCTCCCTGCAGCCGGGCCCGTGCGGATCGCTGTCCAGCGCACCCCCGGCTTCGAACCTGAGGTCATAGACCTCATGCTCGCCGGCGGCCTCGGCGGGCGAAAGGATGCGGATGCGCACGCCCCGACCGCGCCCGCCGATCACCGGTGCGGCATCGCCCCGGATCACCTCGATCCCCGGCGCGGTGCGGCCTTCCAGAAGCCCGGCGAAATCGACCTGCAAGGCCTGCGTCAGGTTCCACAGCGTCGCCACGGTCGGGCTCGATTCGCCGCGCTCGATCTGGCTGACCATCGACCGGCTGACACCGGAAAGCTTCGCGACGGCATCAAGGCTGAGACCCTTGGCCTTGCGCGCCTCCTTCAGGGAGGCAGCGAGACGGTCGTGGATGTCGGAGCGCGCATTCATGCGCGAAACGTGGGCCTGCCGCGCGGAAAGGTCAACGGGGCAACATCGCCTCGCCATCCGGGTCCGAGGCTTCGGAAAGAAGCCAGTCGCGGAAGGCGATGAGCGGCGGATAACCGGCCCCGACCGAGGGCCAGACGAGGTAATAGGCCTCGGGCCCCTCGACCGGGTCACCAGAGGCGCGGACGAGGCGGCCATCGGCCAGTTCCGGCTTCGCCAGGAACTCCGGCAGCAGGGCGACGCCAAGCCCATGGATCACCGCCTGGATCATCGGGGCGAACTGGTCGAAGAGCATGCCTTGCTGCACCGGGCCGGTGACGCCGTGATGGGCGAACCAGCGCGCCCAGGCATTGGGGCGGGTCTCAAGCTGCAAAAGCGGCAGTCCGATCAGGTCGCGCGGGCCGGTGAGGGGGTGCCTTGCCAGGAACTCCGGCGCGCAGCAGGCCACAAGCCTTTCGTCGAAAAGCCGCGCCGAACCAGCGCCCGACCAGTCATCCCGGCCGAAATGGATCGCGGCATCGAAACCCTCCTCGTCGAAGTCAAAGGGCTTCAGCCTTGTGCCAAGGTTGATGGTGATGCCGGGATGCACGGCCAGAAAGCGCGGCAGCCGCGGCGCCAGCCAGCGCGTGCCGAAGGTCGGCAGGATGGCAAGCGACAGGGTGCCGCCGCCCGTGTTCGACCGGACCCGCATCGAGCCGCGCGAAATGAGGTCAAGCGCCTTGCCGACGTCACGGGCATAGGCCAGCGCCTGATCGGTTGGCAGAAGCCGCCGGCCTTCGCGCAGGAAAAGCGTCACGCCAAGCTGCGCCTCCATGTTCTGGATCAGCCGGCTGACCGCACCCTGCGTCAGGTCAAGGTCGCGCGCGGCGGCCAAGGTCGAGCCAGTGCGGATCACCGCTTCGAAGGCGGTGAGGAGAGAAATCGAGGGAAGCAGCCGGCGGGGAGTCGCCATGTATGTGTTCCATGCATAGGATAACGCGACAATAGCGCTGTTACCGGCGAAAACAATGGCGCATAGTGCATATCACACGCCGCCCAGCCAGATGCGAGGAAGTGATGGCCCTGAAACCGAAAGACGCCCCCGACCTGTCCCGCTTCGATTGGGAAGATGCTCTCAGGCTGGAAGACCAGCTGTCCGAGGAAGAGCGGATGCTCCGCGACGGCGCCCGCGCCTATGCGCAGGAAAAGCTGCAACCCCGCGTGATCGCTGCCTATCGCGAGGAATCGACCGATCCGGCGATCTTCCGCGAGATGGGCGAGATGGGGCTTCTCGGCGTCACCGTCCCCGAGGAATACGGCGGCATCGGCGCCTCCTACGTGGCCTACGGGTTGATCGCGCGGGAAGTGGAGCGGGTCGATTCGGGCTACCGCTCGATGATGTCGGTGCAGTCCTCGCTGGTGATGTATCCGATCTATGCCTATGGCTCGGAAGAGCAGCGCAAGAAGTACCTGCCGAAGCTTGCCTCCGGCGAATACATCGGCTGCTTCGGCCTCACTGAGCCCGATGCAGGCTCGGACCCCGCCGGCATGAAGACCCGCGCCACCAAGACGGCGAACGGCTATGTGCTGAACGGGTCGAAGATGTGGATCTCGAACGCGCCTATCGCCGATGTCTTTGTGGTCTGGGCCAAGTCCGACGCGCATGGCGGCAAGATCCGCGGCTTCGTTCTCGACAAGGGCATGAAGGGGCTTTCGGCGCCGAAGATCGGCGGCAAGCTCAGCCTTCGCGCCTCGATCACCGGCGAGATCGTGATGGAGAATGTCGAAGTCGGCGAAGACGCGCTTCTGCCGAATGTCGAGGGGCTCAAAGGTCCGTTCGGTTGCCTCAACCGCGCCCGCTACGGCATTTCCTGGGGCGTCCTCGGCGCCGCCGAGTTCTGCTGGCACGCGGCACGCCAGTATGGCCTTGATCGCAAGCAGTTCAACCGGCCCCTGGCGCAGACCCAGCTTTACCAGAAGAAGCTGGCCGACATGATGACCGAGATCACGCTCGGCCTGCAGGCATCCGTGCGTGTCGGCCGCCTGATGGACGAGGCGAAGGCGGCGCCCGAGATGATCTCGCTCGTCAAGCGCAACAACTGCGGCAAGGCGCTGGATATCGCCCGTGTGTCGCGGGACATGCATGGCGGCAACGGCATCCAGGAGGATTTCCAGATCATGCGCCACATGGTCAACCTCGAGACGGTGAATACCTACGAGGGCACGCATGACGTCCATGCGCTGATCCTTGGCCGCGCGATCACCGGGTTGCAGGCGTTTTTCTGACGGTTGCGCCGGGGCGGGCCTTCGATGAAAGCGCCCGGCCCCGGCACCTGATGCCTCCGGCGGAGGTATTTCGGGCAAGATGAAGCGCAAGGGATTTCATGGATAGAGCCGACATCGTTCACGAGAACTTCCTGAGACGGGTTGCCAGTGGCGACCTGCCCCAAGGTGCTGCGCCAACGGGACCGCTTCCGGCAACGGAAGCGGTTTCGGTGTTTCGGTCTGGCTGCCTCAGCCGCGCGCTCGACCGGCAGAGCCGGGCCATGCAGAAGGCGGGGCAGGGGTTCTATACCATCGGCTCGTCGGGGCATGAGGGGATGGCGGCGGTGGCGGCGGCGCTTCGGCCGACCGACATGGCCTTTCTCCATTACCGCGATGCAGCCTTCCAGATCGCACGCGCGGCGCAGGTGCCTGGGCAGACGATCGCCTGGGACATGCTTCTGAGCTTCGCGTCATCGTCCGAGGACCCGATTTCCGGCGGCCGGCACAAGGTGCTGGGGTCGAAGCCGCTTTCCATTCCGCCACAGACTTCGACCATCGCCTCGCATCTGCCGAAGGCGGTGGGCGCGGCCTATGCCATCGGCGCCGCGCGGCGGCACCGGCCCGAGCATCAGGAACTGCCCGACGATGCTATCGTCTGCTGCTCCTTCGGCGATGCCTCGGCCAACCATTCGACGGCGCAGGGTGCCTTCAACACCGCCGGATGGACATCCTACCAGTCGATTCCGCTGCCGCTGCTCTTCGTCTGCGAGGACAATGGCATCGGCATTTCGACGAAGACCCCGCGCGGCTGGATCGCGGCGGGGTTCGAGAACCGGCCGGGGCTGAAGTATTTCGCCTGCAACGGGCTTGATATCTACGAGACCTTCCGCGTTGCGTCCGAGGCTGCGGCCTATGTCAGGAATCGGCGCAAACCCGCCTTCCTCCATGTCGGAACGGTGCGGCTTTACGGTCATGCCGGGGCTGACGTGCCGACGACCTATCTGCCGCGCGAGGAGGTCGAGGCCGAAGAGGCGATGGACCCCCTCCTGCATTCGGTCCGGCTTCTGGGTGAGGCCGGCGCGCTTCGTCCAGCCGAGGCGCTGGCGATCTACGAAAAGACCAACGCCCGCGTTGCCCGCGTGGCGACCGAGGTGGTGACGCGACCAAGGCTGAGGACGGCTGCCGAAGTCATGGCCGCGATCATCCCGCCGAAGCGGGTCTGCAAGCCCACCAATGGCCAGTCGGACGAGGCGCGGGCGGCGGCATTCGGCGGCGACCTGAAGGCGATGGATGAGCCGCAGATCATGTCGCGGATCATCAACTGGGCGTTGACCGATCTGATGCTGGAGCATCCCGAGGTCGTGATGATGGGCGAGGATGTGGGCCGCAAGGGCGGCGTCTATGGCGTGACGCAAAAGCTCCATGCCCGTTTCGGGCCGGACCGGATGATCGACACGCTTCTCGATGAACAGTCGATCCTCGGCCTCGCCATCGGCATGGCGCAGAACGGCTTCATACCGATGCCGGAGATCCAGTTCCTCGCCTATCTCCACAATGCCGAGGACCAGATCAGGGGCGAGGCGGCGACGTTGCCCTTCTTCTCGAACGGACAATACACCAACCCGATGGTGCTCAGGATCGCCGGGCTTGGCTACCAGAAGGGCTTCGGCGGGCATTTCCACAACGACAACTCCGTTGCAGTGCTGCGCGACATTCCCGGCCTGATCCTCGCCTGTCCGTCGAACGGCGCCGATGCGGCAAAGATGCTGCGCGAATGCGTGCGGCTGGCGCGTGAGGAACAGCGGCTGGTGGTCTTCCTTGAGCCTATCGCCCTTTACCCGATGCGCGACCTCCACAGAGAGAAAGACGGCGGCTGGATGCGAGCCTATCCTGCCCGGAACGAGACGATTCCGCAGGGCGAGGTCGGGGTGCATGGCGACGGCACCGATCTTGCCATCGTGACCTATGGCAATGGCTATTACCTGTCGCGGCAGGCCGAAAAGCGGCTGGCCGAGGCCGGGGTGAAGGCGCGGGTCATCGACATGCGCTGGCTGTCGCCCTTGCCGTCAGAGGCGCTGGTCGAGGCGGTGAAGGGCACGAAACGTATCCTCATCGTCGATGAAACCCGACGTTCGGGCGGGGTTGCCGAGGCGCTGATGGCGCTTTTCACCGAAAGGACCGATGTGCCGCATGCCCGGATCACGGCGGAGGACAGTTTCATCGCCACCGGCCCGGCCTATGCGGCGACGATGCCCTCGGCGGACGGCATCTTTGCTGCCGCGATGGGCCTGATGGGGGTCGCGAGATGAAGACCGCTGTCGTCATCTGTCCCGGCCGGGGCACCTATACCAAGACCGAACTTGGCTATCTGAAGCGTCACTTCCGTGACCGTGCGCTTCTGGCCGGGTTCGATGCCACGCGTGGGGCGCTGGGGCAAGAGGGCCTGAGCGCGCTCGATGGCAGTACCAGCTATTCGGTGGCCAAGCATACGCGGGGCGACAATGCCTCGGCCCTGATCTACGCCGCGACGATTGGCGACTTCCGCGCCATCGACCGGGATGAGGTCGAGATCGTGGCGGTGACAGGCAATTCGATGGGCTGGTACTCCGCGCTCGCCTGTGCCGGTGCGCTTTCCGCCGAAGCCGGGTTCGAGGTGGTCAACACCATGGGCACGCTGATGCAGGAGGCGCTGATCGGCGGGCAACTGGTCTACCCTTGCGTGGGCGAGGACTGGGTGCCGGACCCGGCGCGCAAGGCCGCGCTGATGGCGAAGGTCGCAGAGATCGGCGCGCGGTCGGATCATGTGTTCGGCCTGTCCATCGACCTTGGCGGCATGCTGGTCCTGGCCGGGAACGAGGCCGGGCTGAAGGCGTTCGAGGCCGAGGTTCCGCCGGAACAGGGTCGATTCCCGATGCGGCTCTCCAACCACGCCGCCTTCCACACAGCACTTCAGGCGCCGGTCGCGGAGCGCGGGCGGGCGCGGCTGTCGCAGCAGCTCTTCGGCCAGCCCGACCTGCCAATGATCGACGGGCGGGGCGCCATCTGGTGGCCGGGGGCTACGGATGCGGGCGCGCTTTGGGACTACACGCTTGGCCATCAGGTGGTGGAGCCCTATGACTTCACCCATGCCATCCGTACTGCCGCGCGCGAATTCGCGCCGGACCTCTTCATTGTCACCGGCCCCGGCACCACCCTGGGCGGGGCGGTGGCGCAGAGCCTGATCCTGGCCAACTGGCGCGGCATGGGATCGAAGACCGACTTCCAGACACGGCAACAGACGGCGCCGCTTCTGGTCTCCATGGGTATGGAAGACCAGCGCGCCCTCGTCACCAAAGGAGACTGACATGAGCCATACGGATGTGCTGAAGGCCGCTGGCCTGACCGAGGCGGAACTGAAGGGCGGCTCGATGGCCGTGAATTCGCCCATCGACGGGGCGGAAGTGGCGAAGGTGCGCGAAACCGCTGCCGCCGAGATGCCGAAGATCATCGCCCGGTCGCAAGAGGCGTTCCGCGCCTGGCGTCAGGTGCCGGCCCCACGCCGGGGTGAACTGGTGCGGCTTCTGGGCGAGGAACTCCGCTCCGCGAAGGCCGAACTTGGCGCGGTGGTGACGCTGGAAGCCGGAAAGATCACCTCTGAAGGTCTTGGCGAAGTGCAGGAGATGATCGACATCTGCGATTTCGCGGTCGGCCTTTCGCGGCAGATCTACGGTCTGACCATCGCCTCCGAACGCCCCGGCCACCGGATGATGGAGACCTGGCATCCGCTCGGGCCCTGCGCGATCATCACCGCCTTCAACTTCCCGGTTGCCGTCTACGCCTGGAACGCGGCGCTCGCGCTCGTTTGCGGCGATCCGGTGATCTGGAAGCCGTCGGAAAAGACGCCGCTGACGGCGTTGGCGACGCAGAAGATCATGGATCGGGCACTGAAGCGCTTCGGCGATGCGCCCGAGGGGCTGTGCCAACTCGTGATCGGCGGCCCGGCCATCGGCGAGGCGCTGGTCAACTCCAAGGATGTGCCGATCGTTTCCGCCACCGGTTCGACCCGCATGGGCGGAATCGTTGGCCCGAAGGTTTCCGCCCGCTGGGGCCGGCCGATCCTTGAGCTTGGCGGCAACAACGCGATGATCGTGGCGCCTTCGGCCGATCTCGACATGGCGGTGCGGGCGATTGTCTTTTCGGCGGTCGGCACCGCCGGGCAGCGCTGCACTTCGCTCCGCCGCCTGATCGCGCATAACTCGGTCAAGGATGAGCTGGTGGCGAAGCTGACCAAGGCCTATGCGACGCTGCCGGTCGGCGATCCGCGTGCGCAAGGTACGCTCGTTGGGCCGCTGATCGACGTCGCCGCGAAGGACCGGATGCAGGCGATGCTGGGTCAGGCGGCGTCCGAAGGTGGCGCGGTTCATGGCGGCAAGGTCGTGACAGCGGGCGTTCCGGGCGGGGCCTATGTCGCGCCCGCCATCGTCGAGATGCCGTCGCAGACCGATACGGTTCGCACCGAGACCTTCGCGCCGATCCTCTATGTCCTCGGCTACGATACGCTCGAGGAGGCCATCGCGATCCAGAACGACGTGCCGCAGGGCCTGTCCTCCTGCATCTTCACCCTGAACATGCGCGAGGCGGAATCCTTCCTCTCTGCCGCCGGGTCGGACTGCGGCATCGCCAACGTCAACATCGGGCCTTCTGGGGCCGAGATCGGTGGCGCGTTCGGTGGAGAGAAGGAAACCGGCGGCGGCCGTGAATCCGGTTCGGACGCCTGGCGCGGCTATATGCGGCGGCAGACCAACACGATCAACTATTCCGATGCGCTGCCGCTTGCGCAGGGCGTGAAGTTCGACATCTGACGGCCTTACCCGGCGTCAAAAACTGCCTTCCGGCCCGATCCGTCATCTTGATGGGCCGGGCCGTCATATTTTAACGAAACACCATCCAGATCGCCGGTTTGGCGCGCGCAATCGACGCCTGAACCGGCGAATGTGCCCTGCAAAGACGTCAGGAGACATATGATGGCATTTACGAAAATTGCGGTTCTGGGGCTTGGAAAGGTCGGCCATCTGGCCGCCGAACTGCTGGTCGAGGCCGGGTTCGAGGTGACGGGCATCGACGCCCGCGCGGTCGCGGCCCCGTTCCCCACCCGCGCCGTTGACCTGAAGGACACGGGCGGTCTGGCCGAAGTGCTGAAGGGCCAGGAGGCGATCCTGTCCTGCCTGCCCTATCACCTCAACATCGGCGTCTCGACCGTCGCGCACAAGCTTGGCCTGCACTATTTCGACCTGACCGAAGACGTGCCGACGACCAAGCATATCCGCGAACTTGCCAAGACCTCGAAGGGCCTGATGGCGCCGCAATGCGGCCTTGCCCCCGGCTTCGTCGGCATTGTCGGCGCGCATCTCGCCGACCAGTTCGAAAAGGTCCGCTCGATCCGCCTCCGCGTCGGCGCCCTGCCGCAGAACCCGACCGGGCTTCTCGGCTATGCTTTCAACTGGTCGCCCGAGGGCGTGGTGAATGAATACCTCAACGACTGCGAGGTGATCGAGGAAGGTCAGCTCAAGACCGTTTCGGCGATGGAATGGCTTGAGACGATCTATATCGACGGGATGCAGCTTGAGGCTTTCACGACCTCCGGCGGGCTTGGCACCATGTGCGAAACCTATGCCGACAAGATCGAGAACCTCGACTACAAGACGATGCGCTATCCCGGCCACGTGAAGCTGATGAACTTCTTCTTCCATGAGCTACTGATGCGCGAAAACCGGACCGAGGCGGGGCGTATCCTGACCAATGCCAAGCCGCCGGTGGACGAGGACGTCGTCTATGTCCATGTCGCCGCCGAGGGGATGCAGAACGGGCAGATGCGCCGGAAGGAATTCGTCCGCTCCTACTATCCGGTCGAGATCGGCGGCAAGAGCCGGACGGCGATCGCCTGGACCACCTCGGCCTCGGTCGTCGGTGTGATCGAGATGGTGCGCGCGGGCAAGCTGCCGCAGTCAGGCTTCCTCAAGCAGGAAGAGATCGCGCTGGAACCCTATCTGGAGACGAAGACCGGCAGCCTCTACAAGACCGGTGCCCGCAGCCGCCACTAGGCTTCGGCAGGAACCGAAAGGTCGCGGCCCGCGCGGGCCGCGACCGGCTTCTGCCGCTTGCGGTCGAGGAAGGCGGCGAAAAGGATCATCGCCACGATCCCGCCCACGACCAGCGCCAGGTCGAGGCCTGTCGACGGGACGAGGGCGATTTCCTTCACCGCCCGCGCGGCGAAGGACAGGAGCGTGCCCATCGCGAAGACCGGCAGCGCCTGACGCCCCATCACGGCAAGGGGCGCCACGACCGCGTTGTCGGCAAAGCGGCGGAAGCCGGGGATCGTGCTGACGGCATAGGCCAGCGCGAGGACGTGCAGGAGCCGCGGGAGCGAGACATAGGTCTTGTCGAAGGCGACGAAGAGCCACGGCACGCCGTTCACCGCGGCCCAGCCGAGGTTCCGGTTCATGAAGCTGCCGAGCGCGTCCCACTTCAGCCAGACGAGGGCGAGAACGACGAAGCCCCAGGCTAGGACGACGAGCGGGCGCCAGACCGGCACGAAACGGGCGCCGCGCTTCATCGCAAGGCCGGTCAGAAGGCCGGTGACGAAAAGCAGCTGCCAGGCGAAGGGGTTGAAGAACCAGCCACCGGGAAGCGGGTAGGCCGGCAGGTCGAAGCGTGTCATCCCGGCGATGAACCATAGCGCGACCGACGCGGCGAACGTGCGGAGCGGCCAGCGGATGCCGGCCATGAGAAGCGCCGGCGTGGCGAGAAGCAGGACCGCATACATAGGCAGGATGTTCACGTAACCAAACTGGTGGCCGAGCGTCGGGACGCCGATCAGGACGCCGTAGGGGTCGCTGAAGAGGAACTGGAAGTTGTCCTTCAGCGCGAGGGTGATCGAGCCGCCGAAGCGCCAGGTGGCGAAGACGATGGCGATGGCCCAGAACGACAGGAAGAGGTGGACGAGGTACAGCGTCCAGGCCCGCCGCCAGATCTTGGCGATCCCCGGCCAAAGCGGTGCGCGCTCCATTCCGCCGGAATAGGCCAGTGCTGCCGAGACGCCCGAGATCATCACGAAGGCTTCCGCCGCATCGGAAAAGCCGAAGTTGCGGTTGGTCCAGTCCTCGAAGACCGTCCCCGGCACGTGGTTGACGAAGATCATCACCAGAGCGAGGCCGCGGAGCACGTCGATGCGGCCGTCGCGCTGTTTTGGCGTTGCCGCCTGACGGTAGGGGACGGAATCACGCATCAGCCGTCCCCCTTCCCTCTGACGGGGTTGCGTTTGCCGCATCATCTGCTGCCTGGCCCCAGTCCGCGAGGATCGCGTCATGGCGGGCGAGGATATGCGGCGTCACCCGCTCCTCGGGTGTTGCGAAGATCGCGCTCCCCTTGGCCGAACGCGAAGTCCAGGCGATCAGGAAGGGCGCAAGGATCATCGGCCCGAGCACCGGCACCAGCCAGGGCAGCAGTTCCGGGATAAAGTAGCCCGAGGCGAAAAGTCCGACGAGGCCGATTGAGACCATGAAATGGCAGGTCTCGAAGGCTTCCATGACCGTCACCCGCGCGTCACCCCGGCGGTTGGCGGGCCAGCCGCCATCGGCGCCGCGAAGCACCTGGAACACCGAGCGCGACTGGAACGCCATCAGGATCGGGGCGATCAGGCTCGACAGCAGGAGGTCGGCAAGTGCCGAGACGGTGACGCTGAACGGGCGCCCGAAAGCGAGGAGGCGGTCGGTCAGCGCCGCTTCGAAGAGGATCAAGAGTTTCGGCATGATGAGAAGGCCGATGATGCCGATGAAAAGGCCGATGGCCTTCGCTGTCTCGTCGCTCGGGAAGACCGGGAAGAACTGGTGCGGGTCGGGGAAATAGTCCGGCGGCGGCAGCGTCGCGCGGTCGAGGAGCGAGGAAATCAGGAAGCCGGCCCAGAAGACCGGCGCGACATAGGCCATGATGCCGAGGACAAGCGACATGCGGCTCCAGCCCAAGAGGCCTGCAGCCGGCACGATCCGGCTGTGCTGGAGGTTGCCCTGGCACCAGCGCCGGTCGCGCTTGGCATGTTCGATCAGGCTTTCGGGGCCTTCCTCGTAGGAACCGCCAAGATCGGGGTCGAGGCGCACGGTCCATCCGGCGCGGGCCAGAAGTGCAGCCTCGACCACGTCGTGGCTGAGGATATGGCCGCCGAAGGGCGGCGGGCCGTCAAGTTCAGGGAGGCCACAGGCCGCGGCCCAGGCGCGGGTGCGGACGATGGCGTTATGGCCCCAGAACGGCCCGGCGGTGCCCTGGAGGCGCGCGAGGCCACGGGCGAAGACCGGCGAATAGAAGGCGGCGGCGAACTGCATGGCGCGCCCGAAGACCGACTGGGCGCGCACCACGGTCGGCAGCGTCTGCAAGAGCCCAAGCTTCGGATCAGCCTCTATCCGGCGGATCATCTCGACGATGGTTTCCGCTTCCATCAGGCTGTCGGCGTCAAGGATCAGCGCATAGTCATAGGCGGCACCGCTCTTGCGGAAGAACTCGGCGATATTGCCGGCCTTGCGCCCGGTGTTCTTGGTGCGGCGGCGGTAGAAGAGCCGCCCCTCGGCACCGGTTTCGGCGAGGAGGCGGTTGTACCAGAAGGCTTCGCCGGCGATGGCCTCGGGCTTGTAGCTGTCGGACAGGATGGCGAAGTCGACCTCGGCAGGAGCGGACTTCAGCGCCTCGATCATCGCGGCCACGCGGGCGAAGGTCGGTGCGGGATCTTCGTTGCAGACCGGCATGAGGACGACGGTCTTGCCCTGGATCGGTGCCGTCGAAGGCGCCCGACCGCGTGCCGGCCAGAGACCGATCAGCGAAAGGGCGGCTCCCCAGGCCAGCCACGCAGTGGAAAGCGTCAGCAAAGCGGCGCTGATGAAGGCATAGGGGGTCAGCCCGCCCGCCGAAGAATACTGCAGGAACAGCGCTGCCGCGCCGCCGCCCGCGAGGACCGGCAGGGTGACGGCCAGCGTCCGAAGAAGCAGGAGATGCGCCCCCTGCGCCATGTCAGTGCTTCACGACCCGTCCGGCCGTGCCGAAGAGGCCGCGCAGCAGTGCCACGATGCCGCCCGCGTCCAGCGACTGGACCGGCATGGCCAGCGGCGCTTCGGGAACCGCTGCGATGGCGGGGATCTCGGTCCCCGCGGCCTTCAGGTCGATTGCGGACTTGCCTTGCAACGTCATGACTTCACCCATTGGAACGACCAGATCTCGGACAGTTTCCTGCCGTAACCCGCGACATGCGCCGTCATCTCGACGACGGCGCCCTTCTCGGCCGAAACATCGACCACCATGCGCCAGGTATCGCCGCCCGGCAGCTTGGACAGGGTCAGAACCTCTGCCTTGCCGCCGACAACCGCGAGGACCGGCTCGACCTTCTGGTCGGTCTCCGGCAGGCGGCCCAGCATCCCGCCCTGAAACTCCACAACGAATTTTTGCAGGTCCGGCGGATTTTCAACCCCCGCCGCGCCGCCAATCCCGCCGCGCGTCGCCGAAACGATGGCGCGGTCATCGGCAAAGTCGGGATCCAGCCGACCCCAATGCAAACGATAGGCAAACTCGCGCGCATCGCCGGCCTTGACCGGCTGGTCGGGCACCCAGAAGGCACCGATGTTGTCATGCACCTCGACATCGGTCGGAAGCTCGAAAAGGCGGATCTTTCCCGGCCCCCAGTCGCCGACCGGCTCGATATCGACCGAGGGACGGAGATCGTAGCGGGCGCCGGCGTCCTGATAGTCCTCGAACTCCCGCCCGCGCTGGTGCAGGCCGAAGCGGCGCGGCTGGGTTTCACTGTAGTAGGAGGTCGCGAGCCCGGTCGGGTTGTCGAGCGCGCGCCAGATGACGTCGCCATCGGCGCGGACGATCCTGAGGCCGTTGCTGTCATGGACGCGCGGGCGGTAGTCGTTGAACCGCGCCCGGTTCACATCGGCGAAGAGGAACATCGAGGTCAGCGGCGCCACCCCAAGCTGTTCGACATCGTTGCGGAAGAAGAGCCGCGCCGTGACTTCGACCACGGTTTCGACGCCGGGGGTCACGACAAAGCGGTAGGCGCCAGTCACGCTGGCGCTGTCGAGCGAGGCGTAGATAGTGACGGTTTCGGCACCCGGTGCCGGGTGTTCAAGCCAGAAGCCGCTGAAGCGCGGGAACTCCTCGGCCTTGGTCAGGCCGCTGTCGATGGCGAGGCCGCGCGCCGACAGCCCGTAGCTGTTGCCAAGCCCCAGCGCCCGGAAATAGCTCGACCCGACGAAGGAGATGATCTCATCCATCTTGTCGCCGCGATTGAGCGGGTGCGTGAGCTTGAACCCCGCCACGCCGGGAAGTGCTTCGCCCGCCGGCACATCCTGCTTCAGAGGGCCGCGATAGTCGAAGTCATCGGTGGTGAAGGACAGCCCTGTCGCCATGCCATTCACCACCTCATAAAGGTGCACCGGCTCCTTGAAGAGCCAGCCGAGGTGGAACGGCAGAAGGTTCCATGTGCTGTCCACAGCTCTCCAGCGCGCCTTGGTGGGGCGGAACTGGATGAACTGGTAGTCGTCGTAGGTCAGATCCTTGAAGAGCGGCGACAACTCTTCGGGCTCCGGCGCCGGGGTGGCGGCGCGGACGCGGGCAGCTTCGGTCAGAAGATCGAAGCTGAAAGGCTCACCCGCTGCAGCCTGGGCGAGAAGAGGCGTGCCGGTCCAGACTGCGGGCAAGCTGAGGGCGGTGGTCCCCAATGCGAACAGAAACGTGCGCCGGGACGGGGCAGAGATATGAGAAGTTCTCAGGGTCATTCTTCAAGGTTTGCAATGATCTAGGCGGCTGCCGCGACTCAGCGGCCGGCTCTTGACGCGCATTCATGCCGGTTCTGGCCGCGACGCAAGAGGAATGCTGTTGCTGCAACTGCAAATGCGCGAATTTCTGCGACTGCGAAGGCTTATCTGCCGCAGTTCATGCCGACGTTTCGGCATCTTTTTGCCAACTGCTTATTTTTTGTGCAAACGCCGGTTCAGTACCCTGGCCAGCGCGGCGTCAGGGGGGTGGCTGGGGCAGCAATTCTGGAACCGTTAGCGTCTCAGCCGCGCGCTCAAAGTCGGGAGGTGCCGCATTGCGCCAACTGACCGAACTCTGGCTGTGCGAAAGGAAAAGGGCGGAAACGGACAATGCCCCGCACGCCCTTGCATGCGCACCGCATCATCCGTTCCCGCCAATCGAACTGTCGGTTACTCGTTACTCCGACCACCGGTTACTGACACAACGACCAACGTCTGGATCGGAAGGTTACTCTTACGAGGTCCACTCACCCGATCAGGGATCGGTCAGCCGTTCCGTGAGCCAGCCAGCCGACGCTTATCCCTGAATTCCACCCGCACCCATTGTCTGTTGGTTGCGGTAGCGCCGAAATGGTTCAAAGAAAAATCACTGGCAGCCAGAAAGCTGCATCAGGCCCCAGCCAAAGCGGCTGTCACGGCCGGGCTGGCCGAGGTCTCGGACGTCGCGGCGTAGGGAAGCGATGACCCCCTGCCGCCCCCGCGCGCCGCGTCCGATCTCATGGGCGATGACGGCCGAGGCGATGGCGGTCGCGTAGGAGGTGCCGGAGCGGTAGCCGTTGCCATTGCTGTTTGCGACCAGAAGGTCGACGCCAGGTGCGGCGAAATCGGTTTCTGCCCCGGTATTGGCCGCGCCGTAAAGGCGCTGGCGCGCATCCACCGCCGTGATGGCGATGACATTGGGATCGGCCGCCGGATAGGCGACGACGCTGCGCCCCTCATTCCCGACCGCCGCCACAAGGACGGCGCCGCCGGCATCGGCGGACGACAGCAGCCGGGCGAGCACCCGGTTCTCCGGGCCGGCGATGGACATGTTGACGATATCCACCCGCTCCGCGACCAGCCAGTCGAGGCCGCGCGCGAAGTGGTCAAGGCGCATGCCGTTGCCGGCATCGTCACGAGCGAAGGCGACGGCAGAAAAGATGTCGGCGCCGACGGCCAGGCCCGACACGTCCGACATGCCCTGTGGCATGGCGATAAGCGACACGAGGCCGGTCGCATGATCGGTGTTGGCCGGGGAATCGCCGTCGTCAAGAACCGACCGGGCGACGAGGGGAACATTGGAAAGACCGCGCTGTGCGGTGTCGACGGGGCCGTCGATCAGCCCGATACGGACCGGGCGGGACAGAGCGCAGGCGCCACCAGCGTTCGCCCCCACTAGCTCGGGCGCATAGACGCGCCCGCCAGAGGCGGCGAAAATCGTGTTTCGGTCAAGTGCGACGGGCAGCCCGGCGGCGGCGATCCTGCGCTGCATGTCGGTAGAGGAAATGCGGCCCGCAAGATCAAGCGCGATGAGGGAGAGGCCAAGCCCGCGAAGCTCTTCACGCCTCAGGATATGGCCCTGAGCCTGACGCACCAGATCCTCGGCGCGGTCGACGGCAGCAGGCGTCCCCGCAGCGAGGTACTCGAACTGACCGTTGCCGAGCATCCGAGTCCGACCGAAAGCAGGTGTCGCCGTCGGTGTTTTGGTCCCCGCGCGCGGAGGCTGGCTATGCACCTTGGCCGGCGGTTCTGGTTCCGGATGTGGCGGCGGTTCGGATCTGGCTGTCTTGGCATCCGTCTGGCTGGTCAGTTTCAGATGCGCCGCCACGTCGGCGACGGCAGCGCCTGAGACAGAGCCGGCCAGCACGACAAGAAGCAAGGCAAGTGCGAACTTCATCTGGCGATTTCCGCACTCTCGACAATGGCCCCGGCGGCGGCAAGCTCTGCGACAGCGGCGGCAGGATCGACGCCCTCGGGCGGGGCCACATTGAAGAGGCCGAGCGCGGAGGGGCCGTCGATGATCACATAATTGCCAGCGACAAGCAGATCGGAAATCTCTCCGGCGGTCGCGTCGGCACGGAAGGCGACAAGCAGGCTTTCATCCGCCGGCGCGGCGCCTGCCTGGCGGTAGGTTTCATCAGGGGCCCGCATCGCCTCAACCGCGATCACCCCGGACAGGATCGCGCCGAGTGCGAAGGCGGCGGCCAGGGCCGCCAGCGTCGGCCTGCGGACCGGTGCGGCTTGGGCGAGGTCGCGGCCAAGTCGCGCCAGCCCCAGCTCGCCGGGAGAATTGCCAGGAAGTTCCTCGTGCACGGAGGTTCGGATTCGGTCGAGGAGCTTCAGTTCCGCCTCAAGGCCGGTATCGGCTGAAAGCGCCTGCTCCACCTTCGCCTTCTCTTCGACGCTGAGCGAGCCGTTCAGGTAGAACGGCAGCAATTCCGAGATTTCGTTTCGCACTCTGTCACCCATAACTCTTCCGGCCCCCGGTTGCGCCCTTGCTCGTCAGACACCGCAGCATCAGCTGCTTGGCGTGAAACACGCGAGACTTCACCGTACCCTCAGGAACACCAAGTACGCCGGCGATCTCAGGATAGCTCATCTCCTCGAAGAAAGTGAGCTCCAGCGCGATCCGGTGTTCGGCGCTCAAACCGTCAAGGCAGGCGCGAACCGCCTTGGAATCCTCGGCCTGGGCAATGGCGGTGGCAGCATCCGTGCTCTCGTCAATCTGTTCCGGCAGCGTCTCCTGATAGACAACCCTGTCATTCCGGCGGTGAATCTCCATCGCCTTGCGCCAGGCGATGGCAAAGATCCAGGTCCGCGCACTCGACTGCCCCCTGAAAGCAGCAGCACTTCGCCACACTTCGAGAAAGACGTCATGCATGATGTCGGCGGAGCGGTGCCGATCGTTCAATCTTAGGACAATGAACCGGAAAAGCGGGCGTTCGAGATGGCGGTAGAGCTGATCAAACGCCATCCGGTCCCCGCGCGCGATCTGCGCAACGAGGCTGTCGATCTCAGCTCCATTGTTCCTTTCGGCCATGTGATACCCAGGCGCCGGCAGGCAATCCGGCCAGGTGCGATCTCAAATGGATACGCCTCACCCCTTCAATCGCCCATGACCAGCGATGACGCAAGAGACGCGGTAACAATGGGATGCCCGCCGCAACCATCCGCAGCAGTTCGCACTGGCCTGATAATCTCGTGAGGCTCTGACACATCGGATGCATTCTGCCGGTCACGCCCTATAGTCATCGTCGGGCGGCAGTCCGCGTTGCCGTCACAGGGAGAAGGGCCAAGTTGAAACGGCTGTTCATTGCGCTTTTGCTGGCAGTCGTCCTCCTGGTTTTCTGGGCGAAGTTCGGGCATTACGCCGACCCGGCCCGCCTTGGCGAGCTTTATGGTCAGGTGACGGTCTGGCAGCAGCAAAGCTCCGTCCTCGTGGTGGTGTTGTTCTTTCTGGCCTACGTCACCGCAACGGCGCTGTCGCTGCCGGTCGCCATCTGGATGACACTGGCGGCGGGCGCGCTTTTCGGGTTCTGGGGCGGCCTTGTTCTGGTGTCCTTCGCCTCCACCATCGGCGCGACGCTGGCCTTCCTTGCTGCGCGCCATCTTCTGCGCGACTGGGTTCATGCGAGGCTTGGCGGGCGCGCAAAATCCATCGACGAGGGCTTGAGGAAAGACGGTGCCTTCTACCTTTTCACCCTGCGCCTCATTCCGGTCGTACCGTTCTTTGCAGTGAACCTTCTGATGGGGCTGACGCCCATTCGGACGCTTACCTTCTACCTCATCAGTCAGGCAGGGATGCTGGCGGCGACAGTCGTCTATGTGAACGCGGGAACCCAGCTTGCGCAGATCGACAGCATTCACGGGCTGGTGTCGCTGCCCCTTCTGATGTCCTTCGCGCTTCTGGGGCTTTTCCCATGGGTGGCCAGGGCGCTGGTGCGGCTCTTCTACCGCAGCCGTGTCTACAGGGGGTGGAAACGCCCGCCGCGCTTCGATTTCAACCTGATCGTGATCGGTGCCGGGGCGGCGGGGCTGGTGTCGGCCTATATTGCTGCGGCGACGAAAGCGAAGGTTGCGCTTGTCGAGGCAGGCGAGATGGGCGGCGATTGCCTGAACTTCGGCTGCGTGCCGTCGAAGGCGCTGATCCGCAGCGCGAAGGCGGCGCATCAGATGCGCCATGCTGACAGGTACGGGCTTGCGGCGACCGACCCTGTGGTCCCCTTCGCCAAGGTGATAGAGCGCGTGCATGACATCATCGCCCATATCGCACCGCATGACAGTGTCGAACGCTATGAAGGGCTGGGCGTCGAGGTCATCAAAGGCTACGCCCGGCTGGTCAACCCCTGGACGGTGGAGATTGCGCTGGCGGGCGGCGGCACGCGCCGGCTGACTGCGCGCGCCATCGTTCTGGCCACCGGGGCCGCGCCCGTGGTGCCGCCGCTCCCCGGTCTTGAAACCGTCGGCTATCTGACCTCGGACACGATGTGGCAGGCGCTCCGCCATCGCCCCAATGCCCCGGCGCGGCTGGTGGTCCTTGGCGGCGGGCCGGTCGGCACCGAACTGTCGCAAGCCTTCGCCCGACTTGGTTCCGCCATCACGCAGGTTGAAATGGCGCCGCGCCTACTTGCCCGCGAGGATGAGGAGGTTTCGGCGCTGGTGCGGGCGTCGCTGGAACGCGACGGGGTCACGGTGCTGACCGGGCATCAGGCGGTGGCTTGTGGCGTCTCGGATGGCGGGAAATGGATCGAGGTGACGCAGGAGGGCGCATCACGCCGGATCGCCTTCGATGAGATTATCGTCGCCGTCGGCCGTGCGCCGCGCCTGAGCGGATACGGCCTTGAGGAGCTTGGCATCCGGACGGGCAGGGTGGTCGAGACGAACGAATATCTTGAGACGCTTTTCCCGAACATCCTTGCCGCCGGCGATGTAGCTGGCCCCTACCAGTTCACCCATGTCGCCGCGCATCAGGCATGGTTCGCGACGCTCAACGGACTTTTCGGGGGCCTCTGGCGGTTCAAGGTGGGTTACCGCGTCATTCCGAGGGCGACGTTTACCGACCCGGAAGTGGCCAGCGTCGGCCTGACCGAGGTCGAGGCGAAGGAAAAGGGCATCGCCTGTGAGGTCACGCGCTACGGGATCGATGATCTCGACCGCGCCATCGCGGACAGCGCCGACCATGGTTTCGTCAAGGTGCTGACCGAGCCGGGCAAGGACCGCATCCTTGGCGTGACCATCGTCGGAGAACATGCCGCCGACCTTTTGGCGGAGTTTGTCCTCGCCATGAAGCATGGGCTTGGCCTCAACAAGATCCTCGGCACGATCCACATCTATCCGACGCTGGCCGAGGCCAACAAGTTCGCGGCGGGGGAGTGGCGCAAGGCGCATGTGAACCCGCGCGCTCTCGGGCTTCTGGAACTCTTCCACCGCTGGCGGCGAGGCTGAGGGCGTCAGGCGAAACGTTGCTGCGACAGGAGGTAGCGGTCTATGATCGGCAGCGTTGCGGCACCGATGGCGCGGGCGTTGCGGCCGACCGAGGCTTCGGCGAGCGTCGGCGTCTCGATGCCCTGGGTGTCGATCCTGCCGACCTCCTCGCGCGTCCGGTCGATGATCCGGCCGCGTATCGCCGGCGGGCAATTCGCGTCGATCAGGATGCATTCGAAGTCGATGACCGAGGCGGCGGCAACCACGGCAATGGCCAGATGCCGGGCGGTGCGGTCGATCCAGTCGTCGAGCGGCTGGCCGAAGTCGGACCAGTCACAGTCCGGGTCCCAGAGCTTGGCGGGGTCGTTGCCGGCCCGTTCAAGGGCGCGCTCCAGCAGGAACAGTGAGGCATGCTGGATCAGTTGCTGATTGCCGCTTGCGTCTGACACAGGGATCGAGCCGAAGGCGCCGGCATTGCCGCTCCGCCCGGAATAGACGGTGTCATTCAGGACCACGCCGCCGCCGATGAAGGAGCCGATGAAGAAATAGGCGTAGTCGGAAAACTCCCGGCCGCGTCCGAAGATATGTTCGGCGGTGCAGGCTGCGGTGGTGTCGTTCTGTACGGTCACCGGCAGGCCGGTGATTTCCGCCACGCGTAGGCCGACATCGAAGTGGCGCCAGATCTGCATCTCTTCGCGCGGGGCATTCACGGTATCGAGCCAGTTCCAAAGCTCAAACGGGGCCGCGACGCCGATCCCGGCGATGCGGTTGACCTGCCGGGCGGGCAGCGCGCCGGTCAGTTCGGTGTAGCCCTCGGACAGGAAGGCCATCAGCGCATCGGGCTTCGGATAGGCGTAGTGGATCTTGCGCTGCGCGCGCAGCTTCCCCGACACGTCGGTCAAGACCAGGTCGGCGCTTCTGCGGCCGATGTTCAGCCCGAAGGACAGGATGCCGTCGGGGTTGAGCGTCATCGGGATGGAGGGTTTGCCGACCTTGCCGCGGATCGGCTCGCCCCGCAGCAAAAGCCCGTCCTTCTCCAGCGCCCGGATGATGATCGAGACGGTCTGCGCCGAAAGGTTCGACCGACGGGCAATCTCGGCGCTAGGCAGGCCGGCATGGCGGTGGATCAGCGAAAGGACGAGCCTTTCGTTGTGATCGCGAATCCCGGACTGGTTCGCGCCCCCCTGGGGATCACGGATCGCTGCGGCTTCCATTCGGCTGCATTATCTCCTCCCTCGTCAGGGTCAAGCCTAGTCATATCCAGATTAATAAATCAAATTTATTTATTTATTGACAGGCGCGGCGAAACCGCACAGATTCGGTGGCGAGGACAGGCAGATTCGACTGTCCAAGAGCGGCAGCCGGGTGATCCCGCGCCGTGTTCACGTCAGGGAGGACGACATGACGAAGTATCTATTGGGCGCCGCCGTCGGCGCGCTTTGCTTGGGCGTGGCCGGTGCTGCTTCGGCCCAAAGCGCCTGCCTCATCACAAAGACGGACACCAACCCGTTCTTCGTGAAGATGAAGGAAGGCGCCGAGGCGAAAGCGGCCGAGCTTGGTATCGAGCTAAAGTCGTACGCAGGCAAGGTCGACGGCGACAACGAAAGCCAGGTCGCCGCGATAGAGGCCTGCATCGCCGACGGCGCGAAGGGCATCCTGCTGACCGCCTCCGACACCGCCGCGATCGTAGACTCGGTCAAGGCCGCGCGCGACGCGGGCATACTCGTGATCGCGCTCGACACTCCGCTCGACCCGATCGACGCCGCCGATGCAACCTTTGCCACCGACAACTTCCAGGCCGGCCTCCTGATCGGCCAGTGGGCGAAGGCGACGATGGGCGACGCGGCCGCAAGCGCCAAGATCGCACTTCTCGACCTCGCCATCGGGCAGCCGTCGGTCGACGTGCTGCGCGACCAGGGCTTCCTGCAAGGCTTCGGCGTCGACCTCGGTGATCCGAACAAGTGGGGCGACGAAACCGATCCGCGCGTCGTCGGCCACGACGTCACCGCCGGCAACGAGGAAGGCGGGCTGAAGGCGATGGAAGCGCTGCTGGCCAAGGACCCGGATATAAACGTCGTCTACACGATCAACGAGCCGGCCGCCGCCGGCGCCTATGAGGCGCTGAAAGCGGTGGGCAAGGAAGGCTCGACGCTCATCGTCTCGGTCGACGGCGGCTGCCCGGGGGTTGCCAACGTCAAGGACGGCGTGATCGGCGCGACCTCGCAGCAATATCCGATGCTGATGGCGTCGAAGGGTATCGAGGCAATCGCCGCCTTTGCCAAGGACGGCACCAAGCCTGCGCCAACCGAGGGCAAGGACTTCTTCGACACCGGCGTTGCGCTCATCACCGACAAGCCGGTCGACGGAGTCGAGTCGATCGACTCGGCTAAGGGCACGGAGCTGTGCTGGGGCTGAGTCCCGGCCACAGATCCGGATTTGATGCTATGATCCAACGGAGGGCGGCCATTCGCGCCGCCCTTTTTGCGAGGCCCGCATCGGATAAATGAGGAGGGCGACGATGGCGAGCGAACCCAAAACCGCGACCACATTCGAGGAGGGTCTTAAGGGCGCTTCCGAAACGGTCGCGGAGTTCCACGAAGAAACCAACATCCTGAAGAAACTTCAGCACTGGCTCCACCAGACGCCGTCGGCCGTGCCGATGATTGTTCTCGTGGTCTCCGTGATCGTCTTTGCCGTGCTGTCGCAGAACTTCTTCAAGGCGACCACGATGTCGACGATCCTGCAGCAAATCGCCATCGTCGGCATTCTCGGCGTGGCGCAGACCCTCGTCGTCCTGACGGCCGGCATCGACCTGTCGGTGGGAGCAATCGCGGTCTTCTCATCGGTCCTGATGGGCCAGTTGACTTTCCGCTACGGCGTGCCCGCGCCGCTGGCCATCCTGATCGGGCTGGCTCTGGGCACGCTCATGGGATACATCAACGGATATCTGATCTCCCGGCTGCGATTGCCGCCCTTCATCGTCACGCTTGGCACCTGGCAGGTCTATCTCTCCTCGAACTTCATCTTCTCGGCCAACGAGACGATCCGCAGTCAGGACATTGCAGCCAATGCGCCATCGCTTCAGTTTTGGGGCTATGCGATCCAGCCCGGTGGCGTGAAGGTACTCTACGCGGTCTTCCTCATGATTATTCTTGTCGCCGTCATGTCCTACATACTGCGCCAGACCGCCTGGGGCCGCCACGTCTATGCCGTGGGCGATGACGCCGAGGCCGCTAAACTCGCTGGTGTCCGGACCGACCGGATCATCATCCAGGTCTATGCGCTGGCGGGTCTATTCTGCGCCATCGCCGGCTGGGTGATGATCGGTCGCTTCGGCTCTGTCTCGCCGACCGCCTCTACAGGGCAGCTTGGCAACATCCAGTCGATCACAGCCGTTGTGATCGGGGGCATCTCGCTCTTCGGCGGGCGCGGCTCGATCATCGGCATGTTCTTCGGGGCGCTGATCGTGGGCGTCTTCGAGATGGGTCTGCGTCTGGTCGGCACCGACCCACAATGGACCTTCTTCCTCATCGGTGTGCTTATCATCTTCGCCGTCGCCGTGGACCAGTGGATCAGAAAGGTGTCGTCATGACCGAACCCATCGTGAAGGCCCGCAACCTCGTCAAGCGCTACGGCAAGGTCACCGCGCTCGACCACTGCGACTTCGAGTTGATGCCGGGCGAAATCCTTGCCGTTATCGGTGACAACGGTGCCGGGAAATCCTCGCTCATCAAGGCGCTGTCGGGGGCGGTCCAGCCGGACGAAGGTGAGATCTGGCTGGACGGGCAGAAGGTTCACTTCTCCTCGCCGCTCGAGGCGCGGGGGCACGGCATCGAATGCGTCTACCAGACGCTGGCGATGTCGCCCGCGCTTTCCATCGCCGACAACATGTTCATGGGGCGCGAGCTCAGGAAACCCGGCATCATGGGGTCGTGGTTCCGCAAGCTCGACCGGCCGAAGATGGAGAAGTTCGCCCGCGAGAAGCTCAACGAGCTTGGCCTGATGACGATCCAGAACATCAACCAGGCAGTCGAGACCCTGTCGGGCGGCCAGCGGCAGGGGGTCGCGGTGGCGCGTGCGGCGGCCTTCGGGTCCAAGGTGGTGATACTTGACGAACCGACGGCGGCGCTGGGCGTCAAGGAAAGCCGCCGGGTGCTGGAACTGATCCGCGACGTGCGGGCGCGGGGGATTCCGATCATCCTCATCAGCCACAACATGCCGCATGTGTTCGAGGTCGCGGACCGTATCCACATCCACCGTCTCGGGCGGCGTCTCTGCGTGGTCAAGCCGCAGGACTACACGATGTCGGACGCGGTGGCGTTCATGACCGGCGCCAAGGAACCGCCCGCCGAGTCAATGGCAGCCTAGGGGGGCGCGTGTCCACAATCGAGGACCGCGTGGCTGCCATCGTAGCGCGCCTGCCCGAAAGGGCAGGCGCGCGCCGCCTTGTTGCGCTGGCCGGGCCGCCCGCGACCGGCAAGTCGACCATCGCGGAAGCGCTCCGCGACGCCCTTGCCGCCACGGGCGCTAACGCCGTCGTGGTGCCGATGGACGGCTATCATCTCGACAACCGGATATTGTCCGAACGCGGCCTCCTGGGGCGAAAGGGCGCGCCGGAAACCTTCGATGCCCGGGGATTCATCGCCATGATACGCCGGCTGAGGGCCGGCGAAGAGACCTTCGTGCCGGTCTTCGACCGCACCCGCGACATTGCCATCGCCGGGGCAGGGCTGGTTCCCGCCACCGCTGACACGGTCATCGTCGAAGGCAACTATCTGATGTTCGACGAAGATTCCTGGCGCGACCTGGCGCCACTTTGGGATGTGGCCTTGTTCCTTGATGCCTCCGAATCCGTCCTCCGCGACCGGCTGGTGCAGCGCTGGCGCCACTACGGGCTTTCGAAGGACGCGGCTTTGGCACGGGCGGAAGAGAACGACCTGCCGAATGCCCGGCGCATCCTTGCCTGTCGCCTCGGCGGCGCCATCACCATCTGAATCGGCCTCACGCCGCCTCAGAGAAGCGAGGCGATCATCTGCTCCACCACGTCTTCAACGGGCGCGCGAATGTCGATGGTCAGATGCGGTTCACCCGGCCCCAGCGGCTCAAGCAGGGCCAACTGGCTGCCAAGCAAGGCTGCCGGCATGAAATGACCCTGCCGCGCCTGAAGACGCTGGCTGAGGATTGCGGCATCGGCGGTCAAATGCACAAAGATCACCGGGCAACCCGATTCCGTCCGGATCAGGTCGCGGTAGCACCGGCGGAGCGCCGAACAGGCGACGACGACATTGCTCTCCTCCGCCTCCCTGATCCTTGCCACGACAGTTTTCAGCCACGGTATCCGGTCTGCTTCGGTAAGCGGAACGCCCCCGGCCATCTTCCTGCGGTTCGCCTCGGGGTGAAGGTCATCGCCCTCTATGAACAGCGCGCCGATCCGCCCGGCGAAGGCCTGCCCTACGGTACTTTTGCCGGCGCCGGAAACGCCCATGACCACGACGGCCCGTTTCACCGACGCGCGCCCTCGGCCAGCCAGAGGAAATAGGCGGCGTGGTCAAGGTCCGCGCCGTCTGGCATCGCCACCAGACCGGCATAGCCTTCACGCGCCGTACGTGAAACCGGCAAGGTCAGGCCCTTTTCGGCCGCCAAGGCCAGAGCGTTGTCGAGATCCTTCAGTTGCAGCGCGGCCCGCCCGCCCGGAACGAAATTGCCATCCACCATGCGCTTGCCGTGAAGGTCGAGAATGCGGCTGTCGGCGAAGCCGCCGCGCAGCGCCTCGCGCAGAAGGCCAAGATCGCAGCCCGCCGCTTCGGCCAGCCAGAACGCCTCTGCCACGGCGGCGATGGTGCTGCCGACAATGACCTGATTGGCGAGCTTTGCCGCCTGGCCCGCGCCGGACTCTCCAATCCGCGTCGGGCGTCCCATCAGGCGCAAAAATGGCTCAGCGCGGACGAAATCCGCCTCCGACCCGCCAACGAGGATGGCGAGCGCCCCGGCTTCCGCCCCGGCGACACCGCCCGAGACAGGGGCGTCGAGATAGCCTGCACCTTTCGCCCTGGCCTTGGCCGCCAGCGCGATATCCGTCGCAGGCTCGACCGAGGCCATGTTGATGAGCAGCCCGCCCTTGCCCATCGCGGCAATCACGCCCAGACCCTCCAGCACGTCACGCGTCACCGGCCCGTCGAGCAGCATGGAAATCACCATGTCACTGTCGCGGGCAGCATCAGCCGCCGTTGCGCAGACCTCGGCAACCGGGGACAGCGCCGCGGCGCGGTCGGGGGTGCGATTCCAGACCCGAATCTGATGCCCCGCCGCCGCCAGCCTGCGGATCATCGGTGTGCCCATCAGGCCGGTGCCGAGAAACCCGATCTTCAACGCCATTCCCTCCCGTAACTCCGGCCATTCCGGCAGAACCCGGCGGCTTACGCAAGGGTGACTGGTAGCGCAAACTCTGTACATCCGGCACATGGCACGCGACAGTGGACGCTGCCTGATTGCGAACGAAGGGGGACGCGGATGAAACATGCTGATATCGGCCTGATCGGCCTTGGCACGATGGGCGCCGCATTGGCGCTCAACATCGCCGAGAAGGGCTTCGGCATCGCCGTCTTCAATCGCACGACTTCGGTGACGCGGGTGTTCTTCGCCTCCGCGGGCGATCTGGCGCAACGGATCGTGCCAACCGAAAGCCTTGCCGATCTGGTGACCGCCATCGCGAGGCCGCGCACGATCATCCTGATGGTGCCGGCCGGGCCGGTGGTTGATGAGCAGATCGCTGCCCTGAGGCCGCTTCTGGATGCCGACGACCTCATCATCGACGCCGGCAATGCGAATTTCCAGGATACCGTCCGCCGCATGAAGAGCGCGACCGGGCCGTTCCTTGGCATTGGCGTTTCGGGCGGGGAAGAGGGCGCGCGACACGGGCCCGCGATCATGGGCGGCGGGGCGCGCGAACATTGGGACCGCGTCGCGCCGATCCTTGAGGCGATCAGCGCGAAGTTCGAGGGCGAGCCCTGCGCGACCTGGATGGGGCCGGAAGGTGCCGGCCATTTCGTCAAGACCGTCCACAACGGTATCGAATATGCCGACATGCAGATGATCGCCGAGACCTACGGGATCATGCGCGACGGCCTTGGCCTTTCGGACGACAAGATCGGCAAGACCTTTGAGGCCTGGAACAAGGGGCCGCTCGAATCCTACCTCGTCGAGATTTCCGGCATCGTCGCGCAAAGCACCGATGCCGCGACCGGCGGCCCGCTCCTCGACGTCATCGTCGATTCCGCCGGCCAGAAGGGCACGGGCCGCTGGACGGTGATCGAGGCGCAGCACCTCGCCAGCCCGGTCCCGGCAATCGAGGCCGCCGTCGCGGCGCGCAATCTTTCGGCGCGGCGAACTGAGCGGGCCGAGGCCGAGGCGCTTTTCGGCCGGGGTGGCGGCAGGCTTGCCGATGGCGCCGTCACGCTTCAGGCGCTGGAACAGGCGCTGATCGCCGGCAAGATCATGTGCTACGCGCAAGGCTTCGGGATGCTCGCGGCGGCTTCCGCCGAATTCGGCTGGAAAATCCATCTGCCCGATGTGGCGCGCGTCTGGCGTGCGGGCTGCATCATCCGGTCGCGGATGTTGAACGACATGGCGAGTGCGCTTGAGGAAAACAGCGCGCGGAACCTGCTCCTCGCGCCAGCCTTCACGCGGATGGTGAAGGGTACCGAAGGCGCGCTTCGCTCGGTCGTCGCCAATGCCGTGACGGCGGGGATCGCGGTTCCCGCGCTCGGCTCCGGCATCGCCTATTTCGACACGCTCCGCACCGCGCGCGGCACGGCGAACATGATCCAGGGTCAGCGCGACTTCTTCGGGCTGCATGGGTTCGAAAGGATGGATACCGGCGCCAAGGGCCAGCACGGCCCTTGGGCGCATTAAGGCCCCTCAGCCGATCAGGATCGCCCGGAAATCGTTGACATTGGTCAGCGTCGGCCCGGTGACGACCTGATCGCCGATGGCACCGAAGAAGCTGTGGGCATCATTGGCGGCGAGGGCGGATTGAGGGTCTATTCCGGCCTTTTTCGCCTTTTCAAGCGTCGCAGGCGTGACCACGGCTCCGGCAACCTCCGCCGCGCCGTCCACGCCGTCGGTGTCGCAGGCAATCGCATGGATGCCCGGCGCGCCTTCGAGCGCGATGGCAAGTGCAAGGCTGAACTCCGCGTTCGGCCCGCCGACTCCATTGCCGCGCCGGGTGACGGTCAGCTCGCCGCCCGAGAGAAGCAGGATCGGCGGCGCGCCCTCGGGCCGTTCCGCCTTGTCCTTCAGCGCCATCGCCGCCTGTTCGCGGGCGACATCGCGTGCCTCGCCCTCCAGCGCGTCGCCCAGAAGCCGCACCTCCCACCCTGCTCCCAGCGCCATTTCGGCGGCGGCGGCGAGTGATTGCGAGGGGGCGGCGTAGAGCAGGTTCTCCACCCGCGACAGGCGCGCATCGCCGGGCGGCACGACGCCGGTTGGCCGGTTCAACGCGGCGCGGACGCTTTCCGGGACATCCACCAGCCAGCGGTCGAGGATCCCCCGCGCCTCGGAAGCGGTCGAGGCATCCCCGACAGTCGGACCCGAACCGATGAGCGCCGGATCGTCGCCGGGCACGTCCGAGATCATCAGGCTCAGCATCCGCGCCGGGTAAGCGGCGGCGGCAAGCTGGCCGCCCTTCACCCGCGACAGGTGCTTGCGAAGGGTGTTCATCCGGTCGATCGGCGCGCCCGAGGCAAGAAGGGCCGCGTTGACCGCCGACTTGTCAGCCAGCGAAACCCCTTCCGCCGGCGCAACCAGCAGCGCCGATGCCCCGCCCGAGATGAGTGCGAGGATGAAGGTATCCGCCCCCAGCCCGCCGAGCAGGTCGAGCATCCGGTCCGTGGCGCGAAAACCGGCCTCATCCGGGACCGGATGGGCAGCCTCGACAATCTCGATCCCGCGGCAGGGCCGGCCATAGCCGTAGCGCGTGATCACAAGCCCCTCGCAAGGCCCCCAGGCGGCCTCGACCGCCTCGGCCATCCGGGCGCTGGCCTTGCCGGCGCCGACGACGACCACGCGGCCTTCGGGCCGAGGCGGCAGATGCTGTGCCAGCGACCGCATCGGGTCGGCGACCTCGACAGCGCGGTCGAACAGGCCACGGAGGAAAGCGACCGGATCGGAAAGCGTCACGCCACGGCCCCGCTTGATGTACGGATCACCAGTTCCACCGGCGTCCGGGTTTCAGGTTGCGGCATCACGCCCTCCTCCAGCCATTCCAGCACCGTCCGCGCGACGCCTTCGCCAAAGCTGGCGATGTCGCAACGGACCGTGGTCAGCGCAGGGTAGCACTGCGCGCATTCCTCGATATCGTCGAATCCGACAACTTTGAATGCCTTCCCAACCTCTCGGCCGATCTCGGCAGTGCCGCTGAGGAGGCCAAGCGCGATCAGGTCGTTGAAGCAAAGCACTGCGTCAACCTCCGGGTGATCGCGGCGCAACACCAGGGCCGCATCGCGCCCGAAAGCCCGGCTGGCGCGGCCAGGCAGGAAAAGTGGCTTCAGCCCTCGGGATTGCAAAGCCGCGAGATAGCCCGACATGCGCTCCTGCGTGACCTCGCGCCCCGCAAGCCCGCCGACGAAGGCGATCCGCCGCGCGCCCGATGCCAGAAGATGTTCGGTCGCGAGGTGGCCGCCTGCGCGGTAATCCGGTGCCGCAAAGGGGAAAAGTCCGGTCCGCGCATCGACCTTGCGCAAGACCTGCATTGCCGGAATCCCCGCCCGTTCGATGGCGTCGAAGGCAGTCGCATCGACCCCGTAGGCGGGCGAGACGATGAGGGCGGAGACGCCATGTTCGATCATCGCGCCGATGACCTGCGCCTGAAGCCTGCTGTCTTCATCCGTATTTGCCACCACGGCGGCATAGCCACGCTTGGCGAGCGCCATCTGCAGGGCGGTGGCGAATTCGGTGAAGAACGGATTCCTGAGGTCGTTGATGACAAGCCCGATCAGGCCGGCATTCGCCGTCCGCATGGTTGCCGCCGTGCGGTTGTAGACATAGCCGAGATCGGCCATGGCGGCGCGGACCTGGGCACGGGTTTCCTCCCGCACGGCGGGACTGTGCTGGAGGACAAGGCTCACCGTCGATTTCGACACGCCCGCGCGTAGGGCCACGTCGATGATGGTGGGGCGCCTTTCCATCCCGGCTCAGACTAGCCCGTGGATCGCCAGAAGCTGGCGCATCCTCTGTTCGGCAAGATCAGGGTCGCGAAGGAGGCCGGCCCTGTCGGCCAGCCGGAACACCTCGGCATAATGGGTGATGTCGCGGCTCGACTGGAAACCGGCGGGCATTATGAAATGGCTCTGGTAGCCGTTGAGCCAGGCGAGGAAGGCGATGCCCGCCTTGTAGAACCGCGTCGGCGCCCGAAAGATCTCGCGGCTGAGGGGGACCGTCGGGGCGAAAAGCCGGTGGTAGGCCTGCATGTCGCCTTCCGCCAGTGCCTCAAGCGCTTGCGCGGCGGCCGGCGCAATGGCGGCGAAGATGCCAAGGAGCGCGTGGGAGTAGTGCGCGCCATCCCCGGCGATGAGGTCGGCATAGTTGAAATCGTCGCCGGTATAAAGCCGCACACCCGCCGGCAGGCGCTTGCGGAAGGCTTCCTCATGCGCCTGGTCGAGGAGCGAAATCTTGATGCCGTCGACCTTGGCGGGGTTCTCGGCGATGAGGTCCAGCACGAAATCCGACGCGGCGTCGACATCCGTGGTGCCCCAGTAGCCCCTGAGCGCTGGGTCGAACATGTCGCCGAGCCAATGCAGGATCACCGGGTCTTTCGCATTGTCGATCAGCCGGCGGTAGACCTTGTGATACGTGTCTTTCACGGCCGAAATCGCCGTAAACGCGCGCGAGGCCATCAGGATAAGCTGGCCGCCCGCGTTCTCGATCGCCGCCATCTGCGTCTCATAGGCACGGGCGATGCCGTCCGGTGTCGCGAGGTCTGAGGCCGCGGCATGGTCGGTGCCCGCGCCGCAGGCGACGCGCGGTTTCAGCGGATGCACTTTCGCGGCCTTCATGGTCCGCTCGATCAGTTCCTTCGCGGTCAGCCAATCCACGCCCATGCCGCGCTGGGCGGTGTCCATCGCCTCGGCCAGGCCAAGGCCCTGATCCCAGAGCGACTGACGAAAGACGAGCGTCGCCTTCCAGTCCACGGCAGGGCGGGTATCCCAGGGGTTCCGCTCGCGCAAAGGGTCCGACACGACATGTGCGGCGGCAAAGGCCGTCCGCGTCAGCGGAACTCGGGGCGCGCGCGGGGTCAGTGGCGTGCCGGTCAGCGCGTAGGCTTCGAGGCGGGCATCCGAAGTGGGCAGGATCAGCATGGCACGGGCTTTCGCTTGGGTCAGCAGGGCAGGTCGAAGACGAGAATCCCGTCAAGCCCGCCCTCGGCATGTTCGACAAGGGCGGCACTGACGCGCTTGTGGTCGGGGTGTTCCTGATAGGCGGCGAGCGCGTCCCAATCAGCGAAGTCGGACGTGAAGCCGTGCATATAGCCGCGTTCGATCCCTTCGGGGCTTTCGCTTCGCCCGGAATGGACGGCGCCTAGGCCGGGGATGCTGCCTTCGATGCTGTGGAGATCGTCGAAAATGGTCCTGATGGTGTCTTCGGTCACGTCACTCCGGAACCGGATCAGGACGATATGGCGGATCATGGTCTAACCTCCGTGCGCGGCCTTGATTATGTCGGCGGCCTTTTCGCCGATCATGATGGCAGTTGCGTTCGTGTTCGCCGAAACCAGCGTCGGCATGATGGAATTGTCGACGATCCTGAGGCGTTCGATGCCGTTGAATCGCAGTTCCGGGTCGACAACGGCAGTCGGATCGGAGCCCATCCGGCAGGTGCCGGCGGGGTGATGATCGGTCTTGGCATTGGCGCAGGCGTAATTGAAGTAGTCCTCGTCGGTCCGCACCTCCGGCCCCGGCAGAACCTCGGACTTCACGAAGGGCGCCAGCGCCTTCTGCGCCATGATCTCGCGCGCGAGCTTCAGGCCACGGATCGACATTTCGCGGTCGTACGGGTCAGACCAGTAGTTCGGATCGATGAGCGGCGCCGCCGCCGGGTCCGCCGAGGCGAGCCGGACGGTGCCGCGCGACCGCGGTCGGAGATATGCGGAGTTGAGGGTGACGCCGCCATTTTCCATCGCCGTCACGCCAGCCTCGATCCCCGAGCCGAGGCCGAGGTGGAACTGGATGTCGGGCGAACGCGCATCGGGGTCGGCGTACCAGAAACCGCCGGTTTCGAAGAGTGACGAGGCGACCGGGCCGGTCCGGCTCAGCAGGTACTGAATCCCGGCGACGACCGACAGATGCGGCTTTGAATAGCGGTCATAGGTATGCGGGCCAGTGCATTCGGCGATGACGAAAAGGTCGAGATGGTCCTGCAGATTCGACCCTACTTCAGCCTGATCGTGGATGACAGGCACGCCCACGGCGCGCAGATGATCCGCCGGGCCGATGCCGGAAAGCTGGAGAAGCCGCGGTGTGCCCATGGCGCCGGAAGAGAGGATGACTTCGGCATCGGCGCGGACGATGCCTTCGCCCGCAAGCTCGACCCCGACGGCGCGGCCGCTTTCCACCACCAGCCGCAGAACCTGCGCGCCGGTGCGGATCGTCAGGTTCGACCGGCTCCGCACCGGGTTCAGGAAGGCGATGGAGGCGGAGGACCGGCGCACGTTGCGCTGGGTCAACTGGTAGTAGCCGACGCCGTCCTGAACTTCCCCGGCCATGTCCATGTTGCGCGGGATGCCGATTTCGCCGGCGGCCTTGAAATAGGCCTCGCAGATCGGCAGCGGCGCGGCGGGCTTGCTGACGCCCAGGGGGCCGCCCTTTCCGTGGTAGCGATTGTCGTAGGTATCATTGTCTTCCGACTTGCGGAAATAGGGCAGCACGTCTTCGTAGGACCAGCCGCTGCAGCCGCGCTGGCGCCATTCGTCATAGTCCATCGCATTGCCGCGCGTGTAGATCTGCGCATTGACCGTCGAGCCGCCGCCCAGTACGCGGGCCTGGGTGTAGCGGATCACCATGTCCTTCATGTGCTTCTGCGGAACCGTGTGCCAGCCCCAGCTGCCGATGCCCTTGGTCATCTTCGCGAAGCCGGCGGGCATGTGATAGAAAGGGTGCCAGTCACGCGGCCCGGCCTCCAAGAGAAGGACTCGGGCAGACGGGTTCTCGCTCAACCGCGCGGCAAGGACTGAACCAGCCGAACCGCCGCCGACGATGATGAAATCATAGCCCGAAGCCATGCTACTTCCTTTCTAGAGCCGCGGGATGGACAGACCGCCATCCACCGGAACGACCGTGCCGGTCGCGAAGGCCATCTGCCCGGTGGCGATGGGAACGATGACCTTGCCGATGTCGCCAGGCTGGCCCCAGCGCCCGGCGGGCACCAGCCCGGCCTCGATCCGCTGGCTGTACTTGTCCTTCACGCCCGCCGTCATTTCGGTTTCGATGATGCCGGGGCGAAGCTCGAAGACGCCGATGCCAAGGGGGGCGAGGCGCGCGGCGAAGAGCGCGGTCATCATCGAGGCCCCGGCCTTGGAGATGCAGTATTCTGCCCGCTCGATTGACACCATTCCGGCGGAAACCGACGTGATGAAGCTCATCGACTTATAATCTGGCGACCGTCGCCCCGCCATCCGGCGCGCCACTTCCTGCGCGAGGAAGAAGTTGCCGCGGAGGTTGATGCCAAGCACGTGGTCAAAGCTTTCCGGCTTGATGTCGAGCATGTCGCCGCGCGCCATGGCGGGGACGCCAGCGTTGGAAACGAAGGCCGTCACCGGACCCAACGCGGCCTCGACCGCGTTCAGAAGGTCTCCTGCGCGGGCGATCTCGGCAAGGTCGTGGCGGAAGTAGCTGGCCTTGGGGCCGAGTTCGGCCAGCGCCTGCTTGACCGCGGCGCTGCTCTCGTCCGGCAGGGACGCGATGGCGATGGCGAAGCCCTCAGCCGCCAACGCCTTGGCGATGCCGAAGCCGATGCCCTGCTGGCCGCCGGTGATGAGTGCGACGCCGCTCATGCCGCCACCTCTAGCATCCGGTCGGCGGTCCTCAGCGACAGCGCGGCGATGGTCAGAGACGGGTTGACCCCCGCCGATGTCGGCAGGACGGAGGCATCGACGATCCAGAGGTTGTCGATGTCATGCGCCTTGCAGAAGGGGTCGACGACGCTCGCGGCCGGATCGGCGCCCATGCGCGCGGTGCCGCACTGATGGCTCGGCGTCCGTTTCTCGAAGGCTTTCGACAGGACGATAGGCCAACCTGCGCGGCGCAAGGCCTGTTTCAGCCGCTTCGTCAGGAGTTCATGCGCGGCCCAGTTTGTCCGGCGCCAGTGCAGCTCGATCTTGCCGTTCTTCACCAGAACCCGGCTGTCCGGCACCGGCAGATCCTCCGACATGGTCATCAAGTGGACCGAATGTTCGGCGATCCAGTGGGCGAGCGGCAAGGGCAGTCCGGCCTCGGCGGCAAGGATCGGCCCGGTGATGCGGCCGACCATCTGGATATTGCCAAGGGGTTCACCGTTCGGGCCGCCGGTCAGGTACCAGTCGTTGAACTGGATGGTCTTTTCATAGACCGTGGTGTTGCGGCGAAAGGGGCTGATGCCGATGACGCCGGAGAGATTGTGGTTCATGAAGTTGCGCCCGACCTGATCGGAGCCATTGGCGAGGCCGGTGGGATGGGCCGCATCCGCCGATGACAGAAGGATCGCCGCCGACATCACCGCGCCCGCAGAAAGGCAGATATGGCGGGCGGAGAGCCTTTCTACCCGCCCGCCGCGCTCAAATTCGACAGCGACGATGCGGCGCCCCTCGGCGATCAGGCGCGTCACTCGGGCACCGGTCATCAGCGTGACATTCGGGTGCTTCAGCGCCTCGGCCAAGGCCGCCGTCTCGGCATCCAGCTTGCCGCCGCAGGTGTCGGGGAAGGCGTCCCAACCGGTCGGTGCGCGGGCGAGCCAGCGGTCGAGGTCGACGGCAAGCGGCAGCGGGCCGGGGTGCAGGCCCTGCGCCGAAAGCCTGCGCCGAAGGTCGGCGATGAAGGGTTCGTCCGGGATCGGCGGGAAGGGATAGGGGCCGGAATGCGGCGGCTCGGTCTGGTCGTAGCCCAACTCGCCCCGCACGCGGTAAAGCGCCTCGGCCTCCTGGTAGAAAGGCTCAAGGTCGTCGTAGCCGATAGGCCAGCCGGGCGTGGTGCCTTCGATATGCTTGAGTGGGCGGAAATCCTCGGCGCGGTAGCGCAGGAGAACCGCGCCGTAGAATTTCGAGTTTCCGCCAACATAGGCATAGTTTCCGGGGTTGAACCCTTCGCCGTTCTGGTCGAACCACATTTCTTTCGGGCGGAAATAGCCGCGTCCGAAGATCGCCGCCGGATCGCGCGCCTCGGGGCAGTCCTGAAGCCGCTCGCCGCGTTCGAGGATCAGGATGCGGCGGCCCGAAGGGGCAAGGCGGGCGGCCATGGTGGCACCGCCGATGCCCGAGCCGATGATGATGATGTCGGGGCCGCTCATCCCTGCCTCACCCAGGGCGCGCGGGTCTTGCCGATGCGCATGACCAGCGTCTTGACCTCAAGGAACTCGTCAAGGCCGTAGGGCCCGATCTCCCGCCCCTGACCGGATTGCTTCATGCCGCCGAAGGTCAGTTCGGGGAAGCCGTCCATCCAGGTGTTGGTCCAGACCGTCCCCGCCTGCGCCCGGCGCGAAAATTCGAGGCAGGTGTGGACGTTCTCGCTCCACACCCCCGCCGAAAGGCCATAGGCGTCGTCGTTCGTCAGCGCCAAAGCCTCTTCCATGGTCTGGAATGTGAGGACGGAAAGCACCGGCCCGAAGACCTCTTCCCGCGCGATGGCCATGCCGGGGGTGACGCCGCGCACGACTGTCGGCTGGTAGAAATCGCCCGAAAGGCCCGGCACAGACAGGCGCGCGCCGCCCAAGGCGACTTCCGCCCCGGCCTTTTCGGCCTCGCGCACATAGCTGTCGATCTTGCCCAGATGCTGCGGCGTGATGATCGCGCCGACTTGCGTGGCGGGGTCGAGCGGGTCGCCGAAGGCCACCTTGCGCGAGAGCGCGACGACGCGGGTGATAAGGTCGTCTGCCACATCCTCATGTACGATGATCCGGCTGCCGGAGTTGCAGCATTCGCCAGCGTTGAAATAGACGCCGAAGGTCACGGCATCGGCGGCGCTCTCCATGTCGGCGTCGGGAAAGATCACCTGCGGGTTCTTGCCGCCAAGCTCAAGCGCCACCTTCTTCAAGGTGGCCGATGCTGCGGCGGAGATCGACTTGCCGACGGCGGTGGAGCCGGTGAAGGTCACCATGTCGACCTCCGGGGCAGTCGTCATGGTGCCGCCGACATCGGGGCCGTAGCCGAGGACGATGTTGACGACCCCGGCTGGCAGGCCAGCCTCGATCAGGAGCTCGCCCATGATCACGGTCGAGGAGGGCGTCATTTCCGAAGGCTTCACCACACAGGAACAGCCGGCGGCGAGGGCGAAGGGAAGCTTCTGGCCAAGGATCCAGAAGGCGAAGTTCCAGGGCGTGATGATGGAGACGACGCCGATCGGTTCCTTGACCACCACGCCCAGCATATCCGGCCCAAGCGTGTTGTGGCTGTCGCCATGCATCGTGCGGGCAAGCGAGGCGGCATAGCGCCAGAGGTCGGCGGCACCGGCAGCCTCGCCCCGCGCCTGAGTGATCGGCTTGCCGGATTCCAGTGTCTCGATCAGCGCAATCCGGTCGGCATTGGCCTCGATCAGGTCGGCGGCCTTCAGAAGAACCGTGGCGCGGGCCTTGCCGGAAATGCGGCTCCAGTTGCCGCTGTCAAAGCTTGCCCGGGCGGCCCGGATCGCGGCCTCGGCATCTTCACGGGCACCGAGGGCTGAGCGGCTGGCAAGGACGCCATGCGCCGGGGAATGCCGGTCGAACGTCTTGGCCGAGAGGCTCTGCCGCCATGTGCCACCGATCAGGTGGCGGCCAAGGAACGGCTCTTGCGGCAGGGCGGCGCCCGAGGCGGCGATCACGGTCATTTCGGTCATGTCAGGTTCCCGGAAACTGGGGTTTGCGCTTTTCGCGGAACGAGGCGACGCCTTCGTCGCGGTCCTCCGTGGCGGCGATGGCGGCGCTCCCGAGCGCCTCGATCATCGCGCCGCGGTCTTCGTCCCTTGCGGCATGGATCATGGATTTGGTGATCTCGACCGCGCGGGGCGACAGGGTCACGGCGCGTTCAAGGATTGTCTCGGCAGCGGCGCGCGGGTCTTCGGCGACCTCGGCCACGAAACCAACGGCAAAGGCGCGCTCGGCGCTGATGCGGCGGCCGAAAAGCGCCATCTCTTTCAGGATCGGCTCGGGCAGAAGCCGGGCGAGGCGCTGGGTACCGGACCATCCCGGCACGATGCCGACACCGGCTTCGGGCAGGGCGAGGGTCGCCTTTGGCGCCATCACGCGGATGTCGCAGGCTGCCGCAAGCTCAAGCCCGCCGCCGAAGGCATGGCCGTTCAGCACCGCCAGGGTGGGCTTTGACAGTCGCGCCAGCCGGTCGAAAATGCGGTGGCCGTCGCGGACCCAGTGGCGGGCAAACTCGGCGGGCGAGAGGTCGCCCCAGCCGTTGATGTCCGCCCCGGTGCAGAAGGCGCGGTCGCCTTCGGCGGTGAGCATCACGGCAGCGATGGAACGGTCGCGCTCGATCTTATCGAGATGGCCGGCCAGCGCGTCCAGCATCCCGACCGTGAAGGCGTTCATCTTCGCCGGATTGTCGAGCCTCAGTTCGGCAATGGCCCCGCGCGGGATCAGGTGGACGGCGCTCATGGCTGCCACCCCATCGGGCCTTCCTTCAGCAGCGACAGCGGCATCAGCTTCGCATCCGGCGCGATCTTCACCCGGCCTTGGGTGGCGGCGGCGATGTCACGCTCAGGGACGATCCCCGGCATGATCTCTGTCGCGACCAGCCCGGTATCGCCCAGCCGCATCACGCAGCGTTCGGTGACGTAAAGCACCTCCTGCCCGGTCTGGCGGGCGCGGCGGCCTGAGAAGGTGACATGCTCCACCTGCTCAACCATCTTGGTGAACTTGCCGGGCTTGGCGACCTTCAGGCCCTTTGCTGTCAACTCGATCTCTGCCCCGGCCTCGAACCAGCCGGAATAGACTATTTTTTTCGCATGCGAGGTGATGTCGACAAAGCCGCCGCAGCCGGCGGTCAGGTAGGGCTTCTTGCCGAGTTTCGAGACGTTGACGTTGCCTTCCACATCGACCTCCAGGAAGGACAGGAACGACATGTCGAAGCCGGCGCCCTGAAAGTAGATGAACTGCTGCGGCGAGGGGACGAAGCCATCGGCGTTGGAGGCACAGCCGAATGCGAATCCGGTCAGCGGCATGCCCCCGACGGCACCCTGTTCGATAACCCATGTCACCGCCTCCGGGTGACCCTCTTCCAAGAGGATGCGCGGCACCATGGCGGAGATGCCGAAGCCGAGGTTGGCCGCCATCCCGGCGCGCAGCTCCATCGCGGCGCGGCGGGCGATGATCTTCTCGACGCCATGCTCCGCCAGCTTGAAGCTGCCCCAGGGCCGCATGATCTGGCCGGAAATAGCCGGGTCATAGGGCGTCTCGCAGGTCTGTTTCTGATGCGGGTCGATGACGATGAGGTCGATCAGATGCCCCGGCACCCGCACGTCATGGGGGCGAAGGCTGCCGCGTTTGGTGACGCGGGCAACCTGCGCGATGACAAAGCCGCCGTGGTTCTTGACCGTGATCGCCTGTTCGAGGCCGCCGAGATAGGCGCCCTCATGTTCATAGGTCAGGTTGCCATGCTCATCCGCCGTGGTGGCGCGGAGGATGCAGACATTCGGCACGATGTTGGGGAAGTGGAGCCAGGTGTCGCCGTCGAACTCCACCCGCCGAACAATGGGCGCGGCGGCGCCCCGGTCGTTCATCGCGCAGCCTTCGCGGATCGGGTCGGCGAAGGTGTCGAAGCCGACCTTGGTCAGCACGCCGGGACGGCGGGCGGCAGCTTCGCGGTGCATGTCGAACATGATGCCGGAGGGCACGTTGTAGGCGGCGACCCGATCCTCGACGATCATCTTCCAGATTTCCGGCATCGGCAGGCTCGAAGGGCCCGAAGGGTACGAGCCGGCAAGGACGCGGGAAAGAAGCCCGTCCTTGGCGATATGGTCCATGCCCTTGACGCCGTACATGTCGCCCGCCGCGATCGGGTGGAGCGTCGTCAGGTCGCGGGGATGGCCTTCGGCGTCGAACCGTTCGCCGATGGCCTGAAGCACCAGATCCGGGCAGCCGAGCGACGAGGAGGAGGAGACGGTGACAACGGCGTCATCGGGGATGCGCGCGACGGCTTCAGCGGGGCTGACAACCTTGGTCATTTCGCGCCCCCGTAGTTCACCGTCAGACGCTTGCCGGTCGCCGCCGCCTCGCGCACGGCGAAGGCCACGGCGAGCGATTTGACCCCGTCCCAACCGGTCGCCGCCGGCTTGCCCTTGCCTTGGGTGGCGGCGACGAATTCAGCGACGCCCTGCACGTAAAGGTCATGCGTTGGATAGGCGACGGCCTCGCGTCCGGCCTTGGTGACAAGTTCGATCTCGCCCACCGGATTTTGCGTCATCACGCCCCGCGCGAAGATCGAGCCTTCAGTGCCGTGAACCTCGAACCCCGATCCGGCGAAGGGGTGGGTGAAGCTCTCATGGCTCATCACCATCGCGCCGGAAGGCATGGTCCAGACCGACATGGCGCTGTCCTCGACGCCTTCGCCCATGCCCGAGGCGGTCATCTGCGCCACAACCGTCTCCGGGTCTTCGCCAAGAAGGAAGCGGGTCACGTCGGCGTCATGCACGGTGATGTCGGGGATCACGCCGCCGCCGGCCTCGGCGGAGTTGATGCGCCAGCCTCGCAGGTTCTCCGGCAGGTGGACGGCATGGAAGAGGCGCAGCGACAGGACCTTGCCGATGCGCCCGGATGCGATCAGGTCGCGCACGGCCCGGTGGCTGCCGGAACAGCGCAGGTGATGGTTGGTGGCGAAGGTCACACCCGCCAATTCGGCCGCCGCGACCATCTCCGCAGCATCGGCGACCGTCATGGCGAGCGGCTTTTCGCAAAGCACATGCTTGCCGGCGGCAATGGCGGCGAGCGCCTGCGCGAGATGCTTTTCGTTGGTGGTGGAGATGTAGACTGCCTCCACCGCCGGATCGGCCAGGGCCTCATCAAGATCGGTGAAGGACTTCTGGATCCCATGTTCGCTTGCATAGTCGCCGCCGCGCGCGGCGGACTCGCTGAGGACGCTGACGATTTCGCCGTTTTCCTGCGCCCGGATCGCACGGATCATGTATTGCGCGGCAATGGTGCTGGCACCGATCAAAGTCCATTTCATGGCGGCAGCCTTTCGATTTTGGAACGTTCCAAACTTTTATTATAACGTTTCAAAAGCGTCAACCCGATTCTCCGCCGGGGGCAGAGCATCGGCAAGGGATTGGCGTGCAGCAAAGAAAAAGGGCGCGGCCTTATCACCGCGCCCCAAAACTTGTTACCCGGTGATCAGGCCTGAAGATCGAAGCGATCGGCGTTCATCACCTTGGTCCAGGCTGCCACGAAATCCTTGACGAATTTCTCACCGGCATCGTTCTGCGCGTAGACCTCGGCAATCGCGCGAAGCTGCGAGTTGGAACCGAACACAAGATCCACCCGCGTCGCCGTCCACTTCGGCGCGCCGCTGGCACGATCGGTGCCTTCGAACTGATCGTCGCGCGTCGACGTGGGCTTCCAGACGGTGCCCATGTCGAGGAGGTTCACGAAGAAGTCGTTCGACAGGGTCCCCGGACGGTCGGTGAACACGCCATGCGCGGTGCCGCCGTGGTTGGCGCCAAGGGCCCTGAGGCCGCCGACAAGCACGGCGAGTTCCGGCGCGGAAAGCCCCAGAAGCTGCGCACGGTCAATGAGCAGTTCCTCGGCCGAGGCGGTAAAGGCCTGCTTCTGGTAGTTGCGGAAGCCGTCCGCCTGCGGTTCGAGCGGTTCGAAGCTTTCCACATCGGTCTGCTCTTGCATCGCATCGGCGCGACCGGGGGCGAAGGGCACCGCAACAGCATGGCCGCCGGCTTTCGCCGCCGCTTCCACCGCTGCCGTGCCGCCAAGCACGATCAGGTCGGCAAGTGACACCTTCTTGGCGCCCTTGGCATCGAACTCCGCCTTGATCCCTTCGAGCACGCCCAGAACCTTGGCCAGTTGCTCGGGCTGGTTTGCTTCCCAGTCTTTCTGCGGTGCCAGCCGGATACGCGCGCCATTGGCGCCGCCGCGCAGGTCAGAGCCGCGGAAGGTCGAGGCCGAGGCCCAGGCCGTCGCGACCAGTTCGGCCGTGGTCAGGCCGGATGCGATGATCTTGGCCTTCAGCGCCGCGATATCGGCGGCATCGGGCAGGGGATGATCGACGGCGGGGATAGGGTCCTGCCAGATCAGGTCTTCGGCCGGAACCTCAGGCCCGAGGTAAAGCGCCTTCGGCCCCATGTCGCGGTGCGTGAGCTTGAACCAGGCGCGGGCGAAGGCATCCGCGAACTGATCCGGGTTTTCAAGGAAGCGCCGGGCGATCGGCTCATAGATCGGGTCGAAGCGCAGCGCGAGGTCGGAGGTCAGCATCGACGGCACCGTGCGCTTGCCCGGCGTATGGGCATCCGGCACCGTGTTCGCGCCCATGCCGTGCTTCGGAATCCACTGATTTGCACCGGCGGGGGATTTCGTCAGTTCCCATTCGTAGCCGAAAAGGTTCCAGAGGAAGTTGTTCGACCATTTCGTCGGCGTCGTGGTCCAGACTACCTCAAGCCCCGAGCCGATGGCGTCGCCGCCGATCCCGGTGCCAAAGGTCGAGGCCCAGCCAAGACCCTGCGCCTCGATGGGCGCGGCTTCCGGGTCAGCGCCGACATTCGACGCAGGGCCGGCGCCATGGGTCTTGCCGAAGGTATGGCCACCGGCGATCAGCGCGACGGTTTCCTCGTCGTTCATCGCCATGCGGCCGAAGGTATCGCGGATGTCGCGCGCCGAGGCGAGCGGGTCGGGATTGCCGCCGGGGCCTTCGGGGTTCACGTAGATCAGGCCCATCTGCACGGCGGCCAGCGGGTTTTCCAGATCACGCTCGCCGGAATAGCGGTTCTTGTCGTCAAGCCAGGTGTTTTCGGCGCCCCAGTAGATGTCTGCTTCCGGCTCGAACACATCGGCGCGGCCGCCGGCGAAGCCGAAGGTCTTGAAGCCCATCGATTCCAGCGCCACGTTGCCAGCAAGGATCATCAGGTCGGCCCAGGAGATCGCGTTGCCGTATTTCTGCTTGATGGGCCAGAGGAGCCTGCGCGCCTTGTCGAGGTTGACGTTGTCCGGCCAGGAGTTCAGCGGCGCGAAGCGCTGCGTGCCCGATCGGGCGCCGCCCCGGCCATCGGCGGTGCGGTAGGTGCCGGCGCTGTGCCAGGCCATGCGGATGAAGAAGGGGCCGTAATGCCCCCAGTCGGCCGGCCACCAGGGCTTGCTGTCGGTCATCAGCGCGACGAGATCGGCCTTGAGCGCCTTGAGGTCGAGCTTCCCGAAAGCCTCGGCATAGTCGAACGACTCGCCCAGCGGGCTGACCATCGGTGAGTTCTGATGGAGAATTCCGAGGTTCAGCTGGTTCGGCCACCAGTCGCGATTCGACCGCGCCTTGAACGTCACCGCAGGGTTGCCGCCATGGCCCATGGGGCATTCGCCGCCGCTGCTCACGTCGTTTCCGTCCATTTTGATCCTCCGTACTGAATGTCTTGCAAACATGGGCCGCAATCGGGCCACAACAACCGCGAAGCGGGTGTGACCTACGGACGCATAGCCATGCACCTTCCTAGCAGAGCATCGCGATTAGTTTAACTTGGAAGTTCTGATCGGTCTGATAAGTTCTGGTTATGATAAACATGACCTTGAAACAGCTCCGCTATGTCGATGCCCTGGCGCGGCAGGGGCATTTCGGTCGCGCCGCCGACGTCAGCGCCGTCACCCAGCCGGCCCTGTCCATGCAGATCCGCGATCTTGAGGCGTCGCTCGGCACGGCGCTTTTCGAACGCGGCCCGCGAGAGGTGCGCCTGACGGAGTTTGGCGAAACCTTCGTCGACCGGGCGCGCGCGATCCTGAGGGCTGTCGAAGAGCTTGAGGATCTGGCGCGCGCGGCCGGGGAAAGGCTGAGCGGTCGGCTCAGGATCGGGGTCATTCCGACGATCGCGCCCTATTTCCTGCCGCGAGTGATCGGTGCGCTGGGCCGGCACTATCCTGCGCTTGACCTCCAGCTGCGCGAAACGACGACGGCAAAGCTGCTGCAGGAGATTGCCGACGGTCGCCTCGACACAGCCATCGTGGCGCTTCCGGTCTCAGAGCCGTCGCTGATCGAGGTGCCGCTCTTCTCCGAAGATTTCGTCCTCGTCCGGCATCGTGATGAGGCCGAGAGACCGGTCCCCAGCCGCGAGATGTTGCGAGAGATGCGGCTTCTACTGCTGGAGGAGGGCCACTGCTTCCGCGATCAGGCGCTGTCGTTCTGCGACATGGCCGGCGCGCGCCCGAAGGAGTTGCTCGATGGCAGTTCGCTCGCCACGCTGGTTCAGATGGTGGGGGCAGGGATCGGCGTGACGTTGATCCCGGAGATGGCGGTGGCGGTCGAGACAGGATCGGCGCCCGTCGCCGTCTCGCGCTTCGCCGGACCGCAGCCCTCGCGCACCATCGGCATGGTCTGGCGGAGGACCAGCCCCCTGACCTGGCAGTTGCAGCAGATCAGCGAGATCGTGAAGAGTGCAGCCGAGATCGCTCCGGCAGGCGACAGCCGCTAGGGCGACCCGCAAATGAAAAACCCGCCGCGCGATCCTTGGCGCGCGGCGGGGGTACTCAGCAACGGGCGGTGTCAGAAGCTTTCGTAAGCGCCCGCATCCGGGGCTTTGCCCTTCGGTCGCGGCGATTTGTTGATATCGATTTGCGGAGCCAGCGTCGGCGCGCCCTTGTCGATGGCGGTCGACGTCGACTTCAGGGTGTAGTCCTGCTGATTGAGTGCATTGAATTCGCCCGATGCGTTCTTGACGATCACGTTGTTGGTCTCACGGTTGCCGAGCGCCGGGTCGGTGACGGCCTTGATAGAGTTCGCCAGATTGTTTGCAACGGTCACGTTCGTTGAGGGAGTGCCGTTCTTGTGGTTCGACACGCGTATCCAAGGCCAGTTGCCGGCGGTGCCCATGGCGTGGACGACTGTGTTGTTGGTGATGACGCTGTTCAAGCCGCCGCCGATGGTGATGCCGTGATATGCGGTGGACGAGATCAGGTTGTTGCGGATGACGAAGCCTTCAAACATCCCGTCGAAGAGGCCGATACCCTGCAGTTTGCAGTTGATCGGACTCCGCGTGCCGACAAATTCCAGGAACTTGTTGCCTTCGATCACGACGTTGCGCACGACGCCGGTGCCGACCTTTCCGGTGGGGCCCCGCGAAAAGCTCTGGATGCCGTCGATATGGGTGCCGTTGGTCTGGCGGCAGTTCTGCGCCCTGTTGCGGCGAACGACGGAGTTATCGCCAAGCGCCCGGAATGCGTCGCCCGCGAAACCGTCAACGATGTTCTCTTCGACGAGGGCATTCTGCCCCAGGACGAAGACACCGTTGTAAACGCCGGTAAGACGGTTGCGGAAGACTGTCTGGCGCTGACCATCGATAAGGAAACCGGAGCGCTGGTTATTGTTCCAGTCGGTGGTATTCCATTGCTGGTAGTTCGTGGCATTGGCCGCCGCACGCACGTCGAGATCCGAAAACACCAGGTCGCTGCTGTCGTTGTAGCTGCGAACCTGCGCCACGAGGCCGTTGGCGGCTGACGTCGGCCAGACCTTGAGGCCGTTGATGACGATCTTGCTCGATGCACGAACGTTGATGCTGTCGACGTGGGCGACCTGGCCGGGCATCGACGTGATGGTCACCGGTGACGTGAACTGCAGACCAGCCAGGACCACCGGGCCATGGTAGCCGCCGAGCAGGTAGATGCGGTCGCCGCCCGTCACCTTGCCGGACTGCAGGAGCGCGCCGAGACTATTGTAGGTCTGGCCTGCGGTCATCACAGGGGCCGGCCCTGTAGGTGTCGTTGTGGACGGCGTCGAGGGGGTGCCGGTGGAACCGGTCTGCGACGGGGCGGTGACGACGGGCGTGGTCGGAGCGGGAGCCGTCGGCGTGGTGGTGGTTCCGCCAGTCGTGCCTGATGCTTCCCCATGGCCGCGGGCGCTGACCCATTTCGCGCCAGGGGAGACCGCAATCTTGTGCGGTTCCTTTGTCGCAGTGGCATTCTGTGCGGTTCCCGTGGCCGGCGCATCAGCGGCGGCAGCAGGAGGAATCACTGGTGGCTGAGTGACAGCGTTCTGTTCCGCGGAGGGGGCGGATACATCGTCCGGGGCGGTCGCCTGCAGCGAAATCGCGGCGACTGCCGTGTTTGCGACGGGTCCCGGGGTTAGCGGCCGCACGAAGTACTCTGCCGAACTGACCTGCGATCCGAGGATGCTGAGTCCCACGCTTGCCATGAGCAGTGACTTGACGAATGTCATTTGGTGTTCCTTGATCGGTGAGTGTGTCCCTGCTCAGAACAATGCCGTCCAAGATGGCAAAGTTGGGGCACAAATGAAGTCGGGGTGTGTCGCTCCGGACGAATGAGCGTAATCCCGTAAGGACAATCTTAAGGTTTTCGGCACGATGTCGCCGAAAACGTCCGACCTCAGTTCTTGCTATGGAAACAAACTCAACCATAGATTGATCTACGATCTCTCGCACGAAAACAGGGCCGCCTGCTGGTGCCGCGCAGACGCATTGGTTGCCCGCTTTCCCTGAAAAGGAAGCAGGACGGCAGCCGTTCCGATCTTTTGGCGGGTGATTCCCGTCGTGCCGCGCCGTTACGCGGGCATCGTGCGGTTCGCGCGGCTTCGCAGCGGCAGGAGGGTTCCCAACTCAGGCAGGTGCCGCTGCAAAACCGAAGCCGCAAGGCCAAGCGCCACCCCGCCACAGATCGCGAGAAGGTCGAAAACCGGTCCCGGCAGGATGCCCGCGAGCGGCAGCATCAGCACCTCGGGCGCGAAGCGGTGAAGGAGGTAGATCAGGAAGCTCGCGCGCGCGATTTCAAGAATGACGCGCGCCACGGCCTTCGGCAGCCTTGCATGCGGCAGGTAGAGCAAGGCGGCGATCACCGCGAACTGTGCGCCGTACTTGATCCAGGCACCGAACCAGTTGCCGCCGAGATACGCAGCCGCAGGCATCAACACTGACGCCGCCGCCAGGACGGCAAGGCGCCGGCCCCAGCTGTCGGCGGTCGCCACGCACCAGCCGAAGGCGCAAAGGTAGAAGATCCACGGCAGCGTGAAGATCTGGCGGCCACCCAATGGCCAGAGCTCGGGTCCGACCAGCCGCGCGGCGGAGGCCCCGGCGAGCAGCAAGAGGCCGAAGTGGAACGGCGCGGTCCCGATCAGGCGGCGGACGGTGGGGATCAGCGCCAAGAGGGCCATTGCTATAAGGAGTTGCGTATAGGCTTCGACGAACCAGTAGAGATAGGGCAGCATGTCCTGCCGCACTGGGTCGGCGAAACCGAAATTCCCGGTGAGAATGACCGAAGCCCAGGGCACCTGTCCCCAGGCCAGCGCATAGCCGACAAGGATCAGGTAGTAGGGCACAAGCACCTTCCAGAGCGGCCGCAGCAGGCCCGGAATGTCGCCCGCCGCCAGAAAGCCGCGCTGGAACCGCCCGAGCCCGTAGCCGATCAGCACCACCATCGCCGCCGCTCCGCCGTAGGTCGGCCAGAGCGTTTGATGCTGGACCACGACGGCGAGGATGGCGAGCGCGCGGATCAGAAGGTCGGTGCCGATACCACCCCCTGCCGTGTTCGAGGGGCCGGGTGGGCGCCGAAGGCTCCCAAGCTCGGACAGGCTCATCCTTTCCCAGTCGCGCGGCAGATGGCCGAGAAGCCGCTCCACCTCCATCGAAAGCTCGACATGGCGAAGGGAGTCGCCGCCAAGGCTGGTGAAACTGTCGCCGGGCCTGATCGGTCGGGGAAGGAAGCACTGCCGGAAGACCCCGGCGATGTCTGTGCTGGTCGGCTGGGCGGGCGCGTTCTTGCGCAGGCTTTCGTAATCGACCTTGCCGGAAGAGAGGCGCGGCAGGTCCGGCACCCTTACGGCGCGTACGTGGCGGTTGGTCAGACCGGTCGCTTGGGTGATGAGGTCGGCCACGGCTTCGGGATCGTGGGTAGAGACATAGCTTGCCGTCAGGCCGCAGTCGTCGCCGACCACGGCGGCGCGAATGCCTGCGGCGGCCAGCGCCGCCTCGACCGCATCATGGCCGACGCGAAGCCCGGCGATCTTCGACATCCGCCGCAGCCGGCCGACGATCCGGTAAAGCCCGGCCTCGTCGCGAAGCGCCAGGTCGCCCGTCGCGAGCGCGTCAATCTCAGCCCCGCGCGCGAGGTCGGCGCGGGTATCGGCATAACCCATCATCACATTGGCGCCGCGATAGATGAGCTCGCCCTCGACGCCCGGTTCCTCAATCGTGCGGCCGTCGGCAGCGCGCAGGCAAAGGCTGCCGCCGGGGATGGCGATGCCGATGCGGTCAGGCGCCTGTCCTGCCAGTTCGGGCGGCAGATAGGCGATCCGGGCGGTGGCCTCGGTCTGGCCGTACATGGCGAAGAAGCGGCCTTCGCGGGCGGCCATGTGGTCGTGCCAGCGCATGACCCGGTCAGCCGCCATCGCGCCGCCTGCGACAGTCAGCATCCCAAGGCGCGGCAATGCGGCATCCCTGAGACCGACGCTTTCCAGAAGCTCGAACGTATGCGGTACGCCGGAAAGGTTGGTGCAACCGGCAGCGGCGAGGCCGTCGAGGAACCCCGACACCAGCACCGAGCCCTGGTGCAGCCAGAGACTTGCCCCCGCCGCGAGGTGCGAATTCAGGACCGAGAGGCCATAGGAATAGTGCAGCGGCAAGACCAGCCCGGCGCGGTCCTCGGGGCCAAGTTGCAGGTATTCGGCGATGGAGCCGGCGTTTCTGTCCAGCGCCGCGCCGGAAAGACGGACGCCCTTGCCGTGGCCGGTGCTGCCCGATGTCATGAGGACAAGCGCGAGATCGGGGTGAATTTTGCTGCCCCGCGCGGCGCCGCCGGCCAGCAGCCGCCAGCGGCCGTCCAGCCGCTGGAACGCGGCCTCGGGGCGGAACCGGTCGGCGAAGCGGCGCATGGCGTCGCTGTCACCCGCTGGCAAAAGCGCCACGGCATGGCCTGCCGCAAGGGCGCCGAGATAGGCGGTGATCGCATGGGCCGAAGCCGCCGCCTCGATCGCCACGAGGCGCTTCGGACCGGGCAGCCGGGCGGCGAAGGCCGCGGCACGACGGGCGAGATCGGCGTAGCTCACCGTCCCCTCGCCGGGAACGACCAGCGCGGTCCGCTCTCCGTGGCGGGCAAGGTCGCGGACAAGTACGGCGATCATGGACGGCGTGCCTCGGCTCAGGGTCCGGCTGAGCGCTAAGGTAGTTGATCGAAACAGTCAAGAATGTAGTTAACTGAATCAGTCAGGAATTGGCCGGCACGAAAACGCCCAAGGGCGACGCGCTCTGCCGCAGGCGAAATCGGCCGACCCGAAACGGGAAAAGCTGCTGTCAGGATGTTGATGTTGGGTTGGCGGCCAGTGCGGGCCAGATGCTTCCTTCAGGCCGAACCCTGAAGGGAGTTATCAATCAATATATGAGGGGATGGTGCCCAGAAGAGGACTCGAACCTCCACGCCTTGCGGCACACGGACCTGAACCGTGCGCGTCTACCAATTCCGCCACCTGGGCAGGTGTCGGGGCGGGATGTAGCTTCGGCTGCGGGGCGTGTCAACGGGGTGCGCGACGAAAGCGCCGGAAACTCATTCCGCCTTGTTCCGAAACGGTCTTGGCGCTAATCAGGTCGCAAACATCCAAGCCGGAGGCCAGCAATGTCGAAACTCGTGACCATCTACGGCGGTTCGGGTTTTCTCGGGCGCTACATTGCCCGGCGGATGGCCAAGAAGGGCTGGCGCGTGCGGGTTGCGGTACGGCGTCCGAACGAGGCACTGTTCGTCAAGCCCTATGGCGCGGTCGGCCAGCTTGAGCCGGTGTTCTGCAACATCCGCGACGATGCCTCGGTCCGCGCGGCGATGCAGGGGGCGGATGCGGTGGTGAACTGCGTCGGCACCTTCGACAAGGGCGGCGCCAACAATTTCGAGGCGGTGCAGGCCGAAGGCGCGGGGCGTATCGCGCGGATCGCGGCGGCGACGGGCGTGGCGACCCTCGTCCATGTCTCGGCCATCGGCGCCGATGCCGAAGCCGAAAGCGACTATGCCCGCACCAAGGCCGAGGGCGAGGCGGCAATCATCGCATCTTTCCCCGGCGCCATGATCCTGCGGCCATCGGTGATCTTCGGGCAGGAGGACGGCTTTTACAACCGCTTCGCCTCGATGGCCCGGTTCGGGCCGGTCCTGCCGCTTTTCGGTGGCGATACGCGCTTCCAGCCGGTCTATGTCGACAATGTCGCCGAAGCGGCTGTCGCCGGGATCGAAGGCCGGGCGTCGGGCGTCTATGAGCTTGGCGGGCCGGATGTCGCATCCTTCCGCGACCTGATGAAGGGGATGCTCTCGGTCATCCACCGTCGCCGCCTGATCATGAACCTGCCGTTCTGGATCGGCTCGATCATGGGCGCGGTTCTCGATTTCGGCTCGGTCCTCACTGGCCGCAACATTACGAACCGCATCCTGACCCGCGATCAGGTCAAATCGCTCAAGGTCGACAATGTCGTCTCCAAGGGCGCGAAGGGGCTTGAGGATCTGGGCATCGCGCCGACGCCGGCCGCCGCCATCATCCCGGACTACCTTTGGCGTTTCCGGCCTTCGGGCCAGTATGACGCGATCAAGGCCTCGGCAAAGAATCTGCGCCCGCACGGCTGAAAGCTTGCGGTGCAGCGGAACCGGAAGCTGACAAATGATGCAGCTTCCGGGAATTGTTTCCGCGTTCCGCCGCGGCGCAGCACGTTCGGTTGACCTTCTGCGCCATTGGGCTCAGGCTTTTCGGCATTCTTTGTAAGTGAAAAGGTTCAGGCATGGTTGAGCAGCTTTTGTTGCATGTGGGGTATCACAAGACAGCCACGTCCTGGATGCAGCAGCGGCTGTTCGTGCCGGAGCATGGGTTCCGGCAGGTGGCCCGCCATGCCGAAGCCTGGAAACATGTCGTCGGCGTGCATGGCCTGCTCTTTGACCCCAAGCACATGCGGGACGCGATTGCAGAGGGCATGGCCGAACTCAGGGAGGGGGAGGTTCCGGTCGTCTCGTCCGAGATCCTGTCCGGCCATCCCTTCTACGGCGGCATGTCGAGCGATGTTTTCGCGGAAAGGCTGAAGGAAATCGCGCCCGATGCCCGCATCCTCATTTCGGTGCGCCATCAACGCAAGATGCTGACATCGGTCTACATGCAGTATCTGTCGCGCGGCGGCACCATGAGCCCGGCAACCTTCTTCGCCGGCGATCCCGACCTCGGGTTCTACGGCTTCAGGCCCGAGAACTTCGAGTATCATCGCCTCGTGGCGCTCTACCAGCGGCTCTTCGGCGCGGAAAATGTCCATGTCCTGTCGCAGGAGAGTCTGGCCAAGGACATGGACGAGGCGTCATCTGCGATTGCGCGCTTCGCCGGGAACCTGCGGTTCGAGAAGGTCCTGCCGACCCACCGCGCCGTCTATGCGCCGAGCTATCCCGAATATGCCGTGCCGATCCTGCGGCGCATCAACAAGTTCCAGAAAAGCGTGCTGACGCAGGCGCCCGTCTTCGGCCTCGGCAGGACGCCGCGCGGCCTTTACCGGCTGGTCGGTGCCGGGATGCGGCGGCCGCTGTTTCAGGCGCTCTTCAGGCGGTTCCGTCCGGTGTCGGATCAGGTCGACCGGCAGTTCACTGGCCGGTACGACGAAAGCAACCGGCTGCTTGCCGCGATGATCGCGCAAGACCTGAACTGGCCGGCTGTCACGTCCGGTCCCTCCTCCGGCATCTCGGCGCAGCCGGGGAAACTTGTCGGGGCAAAGATCGCCAGCTGAGGCACCTCAGGACCTTGCCTCCATCCAGTGGCGCACCTAGTGTCCGCGGCGCAACCAGGCCGTATAGGTACTTCCAGAAATGACGGACACCACGCTGATCTCGCTTTTGCTGGGAATCCTCGAAGGGCTGACAGAGTTCATTCCGGTATCCTCTACCGGCCATCTCCTGCTCGCAGGGCATTTCCTTGGCTTCCAGAGCGCGGGAAAGACCTTCGAGGTGGTGATCCAGCTAGGCGCTGTGCTGGCGCTGATCATTCTTTATGCCGGAAAGATCGTGCAGACGGTGGTTGACCTGCCGAGTGACCCGAAGGCGCGGCGCTTTGCGGGGTCGGTGCTGCTGGCCTTCCTGCCGGCCGTGGTAGTCGGGGTGCTGGCGCGTGACCTCATCAAGGAGGTGCTGTTCGAAAGCCCGAGGCTGATCGCTACCATGCTGATCCTTGGCGGCGTGGTGCTTCTGGCGGTTGACCGGATGACTTTGCGTCCGCGCTACCACGAGGCTGATGGCCTGCCCCTGAAGGTGGCCTTCGGCATCGGCCTTATCCAGTGCCTTGCCATGATCCCCGGTGTGTCGCGGTCGGGCGCTACCATCGTCGGCGCACTGGCGCTGGGCGCGGACAAGCGGACGGCGGCGGAGTTTTCCTTTTTCCTCTCGATCCCGACCATGGCCGGGGCCTTCGGCTATGACCTCTACAAGAACCGCGATCTGCTCGACTGGTCGGCGATGGGCGAGATAGCGCTTGGTTTTGCGGCGGCTTTTGTCACCGCGATGCTCGTGGCGCGGTGGCTGCTCGGCTACGTCAGCCGGAAGGGTTACGCTGTCTTTGGCTGGTGGCGAATCATTGTCGGAACAGTGGTTCTGGCAGCACTTTGGGCGGGTTTCTGAGGGATAGGTATCATGTCGGTCCTAATTTTCGGACTTTTGAACGCCTGCCGCCCAGACTGGGACAAAAATTTCCACAAATAGGTAAACTGTACTGACTTTTATTCCGCCCGCGTTGGCGGTAGCAATGCGCACCCAGAATTTTCGCGCGGGATGACGACACATGGCTACGCAACGCATGTTGAAATTCGTGACGCTCTCCAAGGAGATGCCGGAGAAGCGTGAGGCCAGTGTCCGCGCCCAGGATTTCAACGAGATTTACCGCGAGTTCGCGATTGCCAAGGCCGAGGAGCAGGCAAGCCGGTGCAGCCAGTGCGGCGTGCCCTATTGCCAGTCGCATTGCCCCCTGCACAACAACATCCCCGACTGGCTTCGCATGACTGCCGAAGGCCGCCTTCAGGAAGCCTATGAGCTGAGCCAGTCGACCAATACCTTTCCGGAGATCTGCGGTCGCATCTGCCCGCAGGATCGGCTGTGCGAAGGCAATTGCGTGATCGAACAATCGGGCCACGGCACCGTCACCATCGGCGCGGTCGAGAAGTTCATCACCGATACCGCCTGGGACAACGGCTGGGTCAGGCCGATCAGGCCGGCGCAGGAGCGGGCCGAAAGTGTCGCCATTATCGGCGCGGGGCCGGGCGGGCTTGCCGCCGCTGACGTGCTGCGCCGCGCCGGGGTGCAGGTCACGGTCTATGACCGCTATGACCGGGCGGGCGGGCTTCTGACCTACGGCATTCCCGGCTTCAAGCTGGAAAAGGACGTGGTGATGCAGCGCATCGCCCAGTTGGAGCAGGGTGGCGTCCAGTTCGTCCTGAATTGCAACGTGGGCGAGGACATCACCTTTGATGCGATCCGCGGCAAGCATGATGCTGTCGTCATTGCGACGGGCGTCTACAAGAGCCGCGATCTGGGCGGGCCGGGGGCGGGCGCTGTCGGTATCGTGCGGGCCATCGACTATCTGACCGCCTCGAACCGCAAGAGCTTTGGCGATGATGTGCCGGAGTATGATTCAGGCGAGTTGAACGCCGCGGGCAAGCGCGTCGTCGTCGTCGGTGGCGGCGATACGGCGATGGACTGTGTGCGGACCGCGATCCGTCAGGGCGCGCAATCGGTGAAGTGCCTTTACCGCCGCGACCGCGCCAATATGCCGGGATCGCAGCGCGAAGTCGCCAATGCCGAGGAAGAAGGCGTCGATTTCGTCTGGCTGACCGCGCCCAAGGGTTTTTCGGGCGGTGCAGCCGTTGAAGGCGTGCTGGTCGAGAAGATGCGCCTTGGCGCGCCGGATGCGACGGGGCGGCAGGCGCCGGAAATCATCGAGGGCGCGGACTACGTTGAAGAGGCGGACCTTGTCATCAAGGCCTTGGGCTTTGAGCCGGAAGAACTGCCGAAGCTTTGGGGCGTCGATGAGCTTGCCGTGACCCGCTGGGGCACGGTGAAGGCCGATTTCGGCAGCCATGCGACGAGCCTGCCGGGCGTCTATGCGGTGGGCGATATCGTAAGGGGTGCGAGCCTTGTGGTCTGGGCGATCCGCGATGGGCGCGAGGCGGCGGGAAGTGTGCTTGACTACCTCGCCACGGCGCAGGCGGTGGCGGCGGAATAGGGGCTGGCATCCGTCCCATATCCGTATGGCATCCGTCCCGACAGGCGTCGGGCACGCGCGGCGGGGTAACGGAAGGGAAAGGTCAGCAGGTCTGACCCGGAGAATGAAGGAAGTCTGAAGATGGCGGTATCGCGGATCATCCTGACGGCGGGCGCAGTTGCGCTTCTTTCGGCCGCACCCGGCCTTGCCGCGTCGAAGTTCGCCGCCCCGAAGGGCTGCACCGTCTACCAGACCGTGCAGATGCGGGGTTGCCAGGTGTCGCACCATTACCGTTGCGACGGCGATGCGGCGGGCGACCAGTGGTCGGTCTATCTTGACGCCAACGGCCCCTTCTACATGAGCCGGATCGACGCCGAGACGCGCTGGGTCCAGAGCTACGACCTGACCACGGGCGACGAAGACAGGATCGGCGATGAGACCGATCCGGCCTCTTTCAGCACGCTTCTTGAGACCGGGCGCGACACCTATGATTTCACCACGAAGGGCAGCAATGGCGAGGTCCGCCGCTATGCCGGCTATGACGAGCTGACGGGCGAGACGGTGGTGATCGACGGCGTCACGCTGGAGCGCACGCGCTTTGAACTTACGGCGAGCGGCGCGGATGGTCAGACGCTTTGGCAGCGGAGCGGGCAGCAGCTTGTCCAGCGCGACTGGCGCATCTTCTTTGCCGACAAGGAAAGCTTCGCGAACAGCTTCGGCGACAAGGCGGATGTGACCGAAACGCCGGTGACTTTCGCCGGGCCGGGCGACAAGGGTTACCTTTCCGCGAAGCCGGAATATGACTGCGATGCGATGATGACCTGGCTTGGCCCTAAGGACGGTGCATCATGACCGCGCCGATCAGCGGACATTGCCTTTGCGGCGCGGTGCGGCTTGAGGTTGCGGACTACGATCCGCGTATCGGCGCCTGCCATTGCCGCATGTGCCAGCGCTGGTCGGGCGGGCTGTTCCTCTGCTTTGACGCCAAGGCGGGCGGGGTTCAGGTCGAGGGGCCGGTGGTGCGCTACAAATCCTCGGAGTTTGCCGAGCGCGGCTTTTGCGGGATCTGCGGCTCGCATCTCTGGATGCGGGACACGGGCGAGGGCGGCGGCGACTACAACCTGATGCCCGGCCTGTTCGACGAAGCCGCCAACTGGCCGCTTCGCAGCGAAATCTACACCGACCGCGCTTATGCCGCGCTTCGCCTTGAGGGCGATCACCGGCGGGCGACGCGGGACGAATATGAAGCCAGGAATGCCCACCTTGCGGGAGACATGAGATGACCGAATTCGATGCAAACTGGGTAAAGGCCGAAGAAGCCAACCGCGACTGGATGGCGGAAAACAGTCTCTACAAGGCCGAGGATGAGCATTCCTCCTGCGGCGTCGGCCTTGTCGTGTCGATCAACGGCAAGCCGTCGCGCAAGGTGGTGGCGAACGGGATCGACGCCTTGAAAGCGGTCTGGCACCGGGGGGCCGTCGATGCCGATGGCAAGACCGGCGACGGCGCCGGCATCCATGTGCAGATCCCGGTCAAGTTCTTCTACGACCAGATCCGCCGCACCGGGCATGAGCCGGATACCAAGGCGCTGATCGCCGTGGGCCAGGTCTTCCTGCCGCGTACGGATTTCGGCGCGCAGGAAACCTGCCGGACCATCGTGGAAACCGAAGTCCTGCGCATGGGCTATTACATCTACGGCTGGCGCCACGTTCCGGTGAATACCGAGGTGCTGGGCGAGAAGGCCAATGCGACGCGGCCCGAGATCGAGCAGATCCTCATCAAGAACTCCAAGGGCACCGACGAGGAAACCTTCGAGCGCGAGCTTTACGTCATCCGCCGCCGGATCGAGAAGGCGGCGCAGGCGGCGGGGATTGCGGGGATGTATCTCTGCACGCTGTCGTGCCGGTCGATCATCTACAAGGGCATGATGCTCGCCGAGCAGGTGGCGGAGTTCTATCCCGACCTGAAGGACGAACGCTTCGAATCCTCCTTCGCGATCTATCACCAGCGCTATTCGACCAACACCTTCCCGCAATGGTGGCTGGCGCAGCCCTTCCGGATGCTGGCCCATAACGGCGAGATCAACACGCTGAAGGGCAACCTCAACTGGATGAAGAGCCATGAGATCCGCATGGCCTCATCCACGTTTGGCGATCAGGCGGGCGACATCAAGCCGATCGTGCCGCAGGGGTCTTCGGATTCGGCGGCTTTGGATGCGGTGTTCGAGGTGCTGGTGAGGGCGGGCCGTTCCGCGCCGATGGCCAAGACCATGCTGGTGCCGGAAGCCTGGTCCAAGTCGGCGGTGGAGATGCCGCAGGCCTGGCAGGACATGTATGCCTATTGCAACGCGGTGATGGAGCCATGGGACGGGCCGGCAGCACTTGCCATGACCGATGGCCGCTGGGTCTGCGGCGGGCTGGACCGCAACGGGCTGCGGCCCCTGCGTTACGTGGTGACGGGCGACGGGTTGCTGATTGCGGGATCGGAGGCCGGGATGGTGCCGGTCGACGAGGCCGTGGTGCGCGAAAAGGGTGCGCTCGGGCCGGGGCAGATGATCGCCGTCGACATGAAAGAGGGCAAGCTTTACCACGACGCCCAGATCAAGGACAAACTCGCCTCCGCCCAGCCCTATGCCGACTGGATCGAGAAGGTCGTCGACCTGAACGCGATCATGCGGGATGTGCCGGAAAAGACCCTGTTTGAAGGCGCGGCGCTGCGCCGCCGGCAGATCGCGGCGGGCTATACGCTGGAAGAGCTGGAACAGGTCCTTGCGCCGATGGCCGAGGACGGGAAAGAGATGATCGCCTCGATGGGCGACGACACGCCGGCGGCGGTGCTGTCGTCGGTCTACCGGCCGCTGTCGCACTTCTTCCGGCAGAACTTCAGCCAGGTGACGAACCCGCCCATCGACTCGCTTCGTGAAAGCCGGGTGATGAGCCTCAAGACCCGCTTCGGCAACCTCAAGAACGTGCTGGACGAGGATTCGTCGCAGACCGAAATCCTCGTCCTCGAAAGCCCGTTCATTGCGAATGCGGAGTTCGAGGAGATGGTGCGCCAGTTCGGCGCCAATGTCGCGATGATCGACTGCACCTTCCCCGAAAGCGGCGGGCAGGATGCCTTGCGCCTTGGGCTTGAACGTATCCGCGCCGAAGCCGAGGATGCGGTGCGGTCCGGGGCCGGGCATATCGTCCTGACCGATGAGCATCAGGGCGAGGCGAAGGTCGCCATGCCGATGATCCTTGCCACTTCTGCCGTGCATAGCTGGCTGACGCGGAAGGGCCTGCGGACCTTCTGTTCGGTCAACGTTCGCGCCGCCGAATGCATCGACCCGCATTACTTCGCGGTGCTGATCGGCTGCGGTGCGACCACGGTCAACGCCTACCTCGCGCAGGATTCCATCGCCGACCGCATCCGCCGCGGGCTGATCGAGGGTAGCCTGATCGACGCCATGCGGCGCTACCGGGATGCCATCGACTCGGGCCTGCTGAAGATCATGTCGAAGATGGGGATTTCGGTGATTTCCTCCTATCGCGGCGGCCTCAATTTCGAGGCGGTGGGGCTTTCGCGCGCCATGGTCGCCGAATACTTCCCCGGCATGCACAGCCGCATTTCGGGCATCGGCCTTGCCGGTATCCAGATCAAGCTGGTCGAGGTCCATGCCAAGGGCTGGAGGTCCGGCACCGACGTTCTGCCGATCGGCGGGTTCTACAAGGCGCGGCGGTCGGGCGAAAAGCACGCCTGGGAAGCGCAGACCATGCATCTCTTGCAGGCGGCCTGCGACCGGGCGTCCTATGACCTCTGGAAGCAGTATTCGGCGGCGATGCGGGCCAATCCGCCGATCCATATCCGCGACCTTCTCGACATCAAGGCGCTGGGCCGGGCGGTGCCGATCGAAGAGGTGGAAAGCATCACCTCGATCCGGAAGCGCTTCGTGACGCCGGGCATGTCGCTTGGGGCGCTCAGCCCTGAGGCGCACAAGACCCTCAACATCGCCATGAACCGCATCGGCGCCAAGTCCGATAGCGGCGAGGGCGGCGAGGACCCGGCGCATTTCACGCCAGAACCGAATGGCGACAATCCTTCGGCCAAGATCAAGCAGGTCGCCTCGGGCCGGTTCGGCGTGACGGCGGAATACCTCAACGCCTGCGAGGAGCTGGAGATCAAGGTCGCGCAGGGCGCCAAGCCCGGCGAGGGCGGGCAGTTGCCCGGCCTGAAGGTGACGAAACTGATCGCGCGGCTTCGCCATGCGACGCCGGGGGTGACGCTGATCTCGCCACCGCCGCACCATGACATCTATTCGATCGAAGACCTCGCGCAGCTGATCTACGACCTGAAGCAGATCAACCCGCGCGCCAAGGTGACGGTGAAGCTGGTGGCCTCTTCCGGCGTCGGCACGATTGCCGCCGGCGTGGCCAAGGCCAAGGCCGATGTGATCCTGATTTCGGGGCACAACGGCGGCACCGGGGCTTCGCCTGCGACCTCGATCAAATATGCGGGCCTGCCGTGGGAAATGGGCCTGACCGAGGCGCATCAGGTGCTGGCGATGAACAAGCTTCGCGACCGGATCACGCTGCGCACCGATGGCGGACTTCGCACGGGCCGCGACATCGTCATGGCGGCGATGATGGGGGCAGAGGAGTTCGGCATCGGCACCGCTGCGCTGATCGCCATGGGCTGCATCATGGTGCGTCAGTGCCAGTCGAACACCTGCCCGGTCGGCGTCTGTACGCAGGACGAACGCCTGCGTCAGAAGTTCACCGGGTCGGCCGACAAGGTGGTGAACCTCATCACCTTCTACGCCCAGGAAGTGCGGGAGATTCTGAGCCAGATCGGCGCAAGGTCGCTCGACGAGGTGATCGGGCGGGCGGACCTGCTGACCCAGGTGTCGCGCGGTCATGCCGACCTGGACGACCTCGACCTCAACCCGCTGCTCATCCAGGTCGATGGGTCGGACCGGATCGTCTACGACCGTTCGAAGCCGCGGAATGTCGTGCCCGATACGCTCGATGCCGAGATCATCCGCGATGGCGCGCGGTTCTTCGAGGATGGCGAGAAGATGCAGCTTTCCTATGCCGTGCGGAACACCCACCGCACCATCGGCACGCGCGCATCAAGCCATATCGTCAAGAAGTTCGGGATGCGGAACAAGTTGCAGCCCGACCATCTGACGGTGAAGCTTTCGGGGTCCTGCGGCCAGTCGCTTGGTGCTTTCGCGGCACCGGGGCTGAAGATCGAGGTTTCGGGCGACGCCAACGACTATGTCGGCAAGGGCCTGTCGGGCGGGCTGATCGTGGTCAGGCCGTCGATGATCTCGCCGCTCGTCGCGTCGGAAAACACCATTATCGGCAATACCGTGCTTTACGGCGCGACCGATGGCTATCTCTTTGCCGCAGGGCGGGCGGGGGAGCGCTTCGGCGTCCGGAACTCCGGCGCCAAGGTGGTGATCGAGGGCTGCGGCTCGAACGGGTGTGAGTACATGACCGGCGGCGTGGCGGTGATCCTTGGCCGGATCGGCGCGAACTTCGGCGCGGGCATGACGGGCGGCATGGCCTATGTGCATGACCCCGACGGCACGGCGGAGGAACTGATGAACCTTGAAAGCCTTGTCACCTGCGCGGTGACGCAAGCCCATTGGGAGGCGGAGCTGAAGGGGCTGATCGAGCGTCATGCGGCGGAAACCGGCAGCGTCAAGGCCAAGCAGATCCTCGCGGACTGGGCCGAGGAACGGGCGAACTTCATCCAGATCTGCCCGAAGGAGATGCTGCCGCATCTGAGCCACCCCCTCAGCCTTGATGCCGAGGCGGTTCCGGCAGAGTAACGCCGCATTATTGAGCATCCGCGCGGTCGGGAACCCCCGGCCGCACCCCGGCGCGTGACTGGTGAGTCACAAATCGGCATATTTGGTTCATTGCTGCGGTTTTTTGTTAACGGTCGCCACCGCAGGGCGGATGTATCATTTGACTGCATCCAAGAAGCGCGCCCCGGACAGCGATGCCGACCACCTATCTCGAACAATTCTTCGCAATTGACCCCTCCAGCCCGCCGCCGGGAGGCACGGCCTTGACCGTTCAACAGCTGAACCTTGTGGATCAGCAGGACAACGGCCAGATCACGACCAACGGCAACAATGGTGACAGGGTGGACGGGTCGGACATCCGGCAGATGTATCCCGGCGATACCATCACCTTGGTCATGCGGGGCCAGAACGTCACAGTCACCGGCGTGACCTTCTATCTGGCCGATGGCCGGGTGCTGTTCACCCCGACGGATGGCACGCGCCTGTTTGATGCGACCTTTACCAGTTCCACCTTCGTCAACGGCCAGAGCGGCCTGCCGGTCGGGGTTTTCTCGCCGCCGTGTTTCACGCCGGGCACCCTGATTGCCACGCCAACGGGCGAAGTCGCGGTCGAAACGCTGCAGGCCGGCGATCTCGTGGAAACCATGGATCACGGGCCGCGGAGGCTGCGCTGGACCGGACGCCGCACCGTCAGCGGTCGGCGCGACTTTGCCCCGGTTTGCATCGCGGCGGGCGTGTTCGGCAACAGGAGGCCGCTCACGGTATCGCCGAACCACCGGATGCTTTTCACCGGCTGGAAGGCGGAACTCCTGTTTGGTGAGACGGCCATTCTGGTTTCAGCGAAACATCTCGTCGGCATGCATGGCGTCACATATACGCCACGCGAGAAGGTCGACTATGTTCACCTGCTTTTCGACCGGCATGAGATCATCTTTGCCGAAGGCGCCCCGACTGAAAGCTTTCATCCCGGCGGTGCCCTGATGGAGCGGGATATCGAGATACGGCGGGAAATCGCGGCAATCTTTCCCGAGGCCTTCGCCGCGGGCCGGGACCTCAGCCCGGCGCGGTGGCTCGCCGTCGGGTATGAGGTGCGGGCGCTGCATCACTGCGTGCCGCGAAGTCCTTGACCGCGATGGGCCTGCATGGTTCATCTCGCGCGATGGCGAAGGGTACGAAACCAGCATCGAGATCGCGGAAGAAGGCGGCGCCGGTGCGCGCGCCCTGGACCGGGCGCGATGTCGCGCGACTTCTCGGGCGGCTGGCGCTGGGGGCGGTCGGGGTCTTTGCGCTGCTGGTGCTTCTCGGCAGCTTCATCAACCCGCGGCTTACCCCTTATCTGATCGCCGAAGGCTGGCGGCAGGGCGGGGTTGACAGGGTCTGGGTGCCGATGGAGGAGATCGCGCCGGTGATGGCGCGGGCGGTCGTCGCCTCGGAGGACGCCAATTTCTGCCAGCACTGGGGCTTTGACATGCAGGCCATCAGGAAGGCGCTGGACGAGGGTGCGGGGCGCGGCGCCTCGACGATCAGCCAGCAGGTGACAAAGAACGTCTTTCTCTGGCAGGGGCGGAGCTGGCTCCGGAAGGCGCTGGAATCGGTGATGACGCCGGTGGTCGAGCTTGTCTGGACCAAGCGGCGCATCCTTGAGGTCTATCTCAACGTGGCCGAGACCGGGACCGGGATGTTCGGCGTGGAAGCCGCGGCGCAGCGCTACTTCGGCGTCAGCGCGGCCAAGCTCAGCCCGGCGCAGGCAGCGCTGATCGTCGCGGCGCTGCCTGATCCGAAGGGCCGCAATCCGGGGCGGCCATCGGGGTTCCTGCGCGGAAGGGCGCGCGACATCCTCGAAGGGGCGGCGACGATCAAGGCGGATGGCCGCGCAGCCTGTTTCGAGGATTGAACCTCGGGGTCCGGGCCGCTATCACGGTTCCGACCCTTCCAGCGCCCGAGTTCCATGACCCGCCTCTACCATGTTCCGCTGTCGCCCTTCTGCCGCAAGGTCCGGCTGACGCTTGCGGAAAAGAAGGTTGAGGTCGAGCTGGTCGAGGAACGCTACTGGGAACAGACCCCGGAATTCCTGCGCCGCAACCCGGCCGGCAAGGTGCCGATCCTGCGCTACGAGGGCAGGGTCATGTCGGAAAGCCAGGCGATCTGCGAATATCTCGACGAGACGATCACCGAGCCGCGCCTGATCCCCCGCGATGCGGCTGCGCGCTATGAGGTGCGCCGGCTTTGCGCCTGGTTCGACGACAAGTTCCACGAGGAAGTGACCTCGAAACTGGTCTACGAGCGGGTCAACAAGAAGGTGATGAAGCTCGGCTATCCGGATTCGAAGAACGTGAAGTCCGGCTCGACCCGGATCAAGTATCACCTCGACTACATGGGCTGGCTTCTCGACCAGCGCCGCTGGCTGGCGGGGAACGAGATGACGCTGGCGGATTTCGCCGCCGCGGCGCATCTGTCGTGTCTCGACTACATCTCCGACGTGGACTGGAATCGCAGCCAGGTGGTGCGGGACTGGTACGCCAAGATCAAGTCGCGGCCATCGTTCCGGTCGCTGCTGGCCGATCAGGTGCCGGGCTTTCCGCCACCGGCGCATTACGCCGATCTGGATTTCTGAGCGGGTAGGCCGGGGGCGCTGCCCCCGGACCCCCGAGGTATTTCGGGCAAGATGAACGGGGCAGAGTTCAAGGCTGCGATCACGTCGCGCGCCCTGGCCGAGGGGTTTTCGGCGGTTGGCTACTGCGCGCCGGGTGCGATCCCCGAAGCGGCGGGCCGGCTGGCGTCTTTCGTCGCGGCGGGGCGGCAGGGCGACATGGGCTGGATGGCAGAGCGCATGGGCTGGCGCGGCGATCCTTCCGCACTTTGGCCCGAGGCCCGGACCATCATCATGCTGGCCGAGGTCTATACGCCCGAGGGTGATCCCCTGGCGGTGCTCGGGGAGCGGGACCGGGCGGCGGTGTCGGTCTATGCGCAGGGGCGGGATTACCATGACCTTGTGAAGAAGCGACTGAAGCGGCTTGGGCGCTGGCTGATCGAGGAGGCAGAAAAAGGCTCTCTTCCGGCGGAAATCAAGGTCTTCGTCGATACCGCGCCGGTGATGGAGAAGCCCCTTGGCCAGGCGGCGGGGCTCGGCTGGCAGGGCCGGCATACCAATCTCGTGAGCCGCGAGCTTGGCAGCTGGTTCTTTCTCGGTGCGATCTTCTCGACGCTCGACCTGCCGAAGGATGAGGCCGAGCGCGATCATTGCGGGTCGTGCCGGGCCTGTCTCGACATCTGTCCGACGGGCGCTTTCCCCGCACCCTACCAGCTCGATGCGCGGCGCTGCATTTCCTACCTCACGATCGAGCACAAGGGGCCGGTGGCAAAGGACCTTCGGGCGCTGATGGGCAACCGCATCTATGGCTGCGACGATTGCCTGGCCGTCTGCCCGTGGAACAAGTTCGCGGTGGCGGCACGGGAGACGGGCTATGCCGCGCGGGTGGGGGCGCCGGAGCTGGCGGAGCTGGCGACGCTCGACGATGCGGGGTTCCGCGCGCGGTTTTCGGGGAGCCCGGTGAAGCGGATCGGGCGCGACCGCTTTGTGCGGAACGTGCTATATGCGATCGGGAATTCGGGTCTGGAGCGGCTTTTGCCGGTGGCGGCGGGGCTGGTGGGGGACCCCGATCCGGTGGTGGCCGATGCCGCGCGCTGGGCGGTCGGGCGGCTGTCGGTCATCACGAATTCGCCTGAAGGGTAGCAATCGCGGCGATTCGGCCTCATCTTGAGGTTGTCTCTGCCCTGGGGGCGGACCAAACCGAGGAGGAAGGCATGAGCCGGCATGTTGCTGACCGCAGGAAACCGGATGAGGGCGGCCGCCTGAAGAACTTCGTCCGCGTCGAGAAGATTTCGGGCGAAGAGGGGAGCCATCCCGCGACGCGCGCCCTCCATGAGCGCCCGGCGGAGCGGACGGATTCGGCCCGCCTGCGTGAATTCGCGCGGATCGACCGGGGCCATACCGCCTGATCGCCGCCAGACCGGTGCGCCTGCCCTTGCGTGCGCCGGCAATCCGCGAAAGCATCGCGCCCGGGACTTGGAGGGTGGTGATGGAACTGGCACGGATCGGGATTGACCTGTCATCGGATACATCGACCCGCCCGTCGCCTGCGATGCGGCGGGCGATGGCCGATGCGCCCGTCGGCGACGAGCAGCGCGGCGAGGACCCGACGACCCTGGCGCTGGAGGCGCGGGTGGCGGCGCTTCTGGGCCATGAGGCGGCGGTTTTCCTGCCCTCGGGGACGATGTGCAACCTGATCGCGTTTCTGGTGCATTGCCGGCCGGGGGATGAGGTCATCTGCGCTGCCAATACCCATGTCTACGGGTCCGAAGCGGCGGGGGCGGCGGCTCTGGCCGGGGCGCAGTTCCGGGTCATTGATACGGCGACGGGGATCTTTGGCGTTGGCGATGTGGAGCCCTTGATCCGCACGCCCCGGGCGCGGTCGCCGCGAAGCCGGGCGGTGGTCGTGGAACAGACGACAAACCGGGGTGGCGGGCGGATCTGGCTGGAAGAGACACTGATTTCGCTGGCAGAGATGGTCCGTGCGCGGGGGCTGGCGCTGCATATGGATGGCGCGCGGCTTTTGAATGCGAGCGTTGCGACCGGGCTGGCGCCGGCCCGCTATGCCGGGATCTGCGATTCTGCCTGGATTGATCTTTCGAAGGGCCTTGGTTGCCCGGTCGGCGCGGTTCTGGCCGGGACCGCCGGCTTCATCGAGGAGGCCTGGGTCTGGAAGCACCGGCTGGGCGGTGCGATGCGGCAATCGGGCGTACTTGCCGCTGCCGGGCTATACGCGCTTGACCACAATGTGGAGCGGCTGGCAGAGGATCACGCCAAGGCGCGGCGGCTCGCGGCGATGCTGGCGGAGGCCGGGGTTGGCGTGATGCCGAAGGACGATTTCACCAATATCCTGATCCTCGACCTGCCGGTGGAGGGGCCATCGGCGGCGACTGTGGCGGAGGAGCTGCTGCGGGATGGCATCCGCTTTGGCGTGGAGGGCCCGTTCCAGATGCGGGCGGTGACGCATCTTGACGTGACGGGGCAGGAGGTGGAGCGCGCCGGGCGGGCGCTGATCGCCGTGCTGCGGGGCAGCGCCTAGTTTTCCGCCAGAATAGAGACGATTTCGCCGAAACCGCGCGCCTTGGCGTGATCCATCGGCGTCAGCCCGTCGCGGTCGGCGATGGTCCGGTCGGCGCCGCCATCGACGAGGACGCGGACCGTCTCCTGATGCGCCGGGCCGCCGTCGCCGAGGATCACCGCCTCAAGCAGCGCGGTCCAGCCGAGGTTGTTGATGTGGTCGAGCGGCGAGCCTGCGGCCACGAGACGCCGCACGACCTCCACATGGCCAAGTTCGGAAGCGGCGATCAGCGCGGTGCCGTCCCAGTTGGTGTGGATGAGGTCGGGCCGGTTGCCGAGGTCGAGCGCCAGCGACATCAAATCGGCGTCTCCGGCGACGGCGGCGATGGTGACGACGTCATAGCCGACCTCATCCTGCGCATTCATGTCGGCACCGCCTTCGGCCAGCGCCTTCAGCGCCGCGTCCTTCGACCGGAATGCCGCGACGATGGTGGGCGTGCGGCGGCGGCGGTCACGGACGTTCACATCGGCGCCCTCGGTGATCAACTGGCGGATCGCGGCGACATTGCCGTCATAGGCGGCGCGGTGGAGGCCGGTATAGGCGGCGATCTCGGCCGGGGAGGGTGCCTCCTGGGCGGCAGCGGGCGTCGCAAGCAGGAAAAGTGCGAGGATCAGGCGGAACATGGTCTTGTCCTTCCGAAGGTTGCCGGAAGGGTAGGACGCCCGGGCGGGGCTTGGCCAGTGAGCGACAAGGCGAAGCAGTTTCGCCCGCTGCCGAAGGATTGCCTCAGGCGCGCTTGCTCGCGACCGATGGCACGCCCAGCACCTCAAGCACCTTCGCCTCGATCTCTGGCGCGTTCATGCCGGCGACGGCGTACATGTCTTCCGGGCTCGCCTGGTCGATGAAGATGTCGGGCAGGACCATGGAGCGGAACTTCAGCCCATGGTCGAAGACGCCCTCCTCGGCCAGCAACTGCGCGACATGGCTGCCGAAGCCGCCGATGGCGCCTTCCTCGACGGTAATGAGCGCCTCATGGTGGCGGGCTAGCTGAAGGATCAACTCGCGGTCCAGGGGCTTGGCGAAGCGGGCATCGGCGACGGTCGGCGCAAGGCCGCGCTGGCTGAGGGCTTCGCGCGCCTTCAGGACCTCGGAAAGCCGCGTGCCGAAGGAGAGGATCGCGACGCGGCCGCCTTCGGCAATCACGCGGCCCTTGCCGATCTCAAGCGGGCGCCCGCGTTCCGGCATCTCCACCCCGACGCCCTCGCCGCGCGGGAAGCGGAAGGCGGAAGGCCGGTCGTCGATCGCGGCGGCGGTGGAGACCATGTGGACCAGTTCCGCCTCATCCGCCGCAGCCATCACCACCATGCCGGGCAGGTTGGCGAGATAGGCCACGTCGAAGGCGCCGGCATGGGTGGCGCCATCCGCCCCCACCAACCCGGCGCGGTCGATGGCGAAGCGGACCGGCAGACGCTGGATCGCCACGTCATGCACGACCTGATCGTAGCCGCGCTGGAGGAAGGTCGAATAGAGCGCGCAGAAGGGCTTTAGCCCTGATGCCGCGAGACCGGCAGAGAAGGTCACGGCGTGCTGTTCGGCGATGCCCACATCGAAGCAGCGCTTCGGGAATCGCTCGGCGAAAAGGTTCAACCCTGTTCCATCGGGCATGGCGGCAGTGATGGCGACGATCCTGTCGTCGGCCTCCGCCTCCCGGATCAGGCTTTGCGCGAAGACCTTGGTATAGGCGGGCGCGTTCGAGGGGGCCTTCTTCTGTTCGCCCGTGACCGGGTCGAACTTGCCGGTGGCGTGACCCTTGTCCGAGGCGCGTTCGGCGGGGGCGAAGCCCTTGCCCTTCTTCGTCAGAACATGGATGAGGACCGGGCCATCGGCGCGGTCATGGACCGTGCGAAGGACGCTCAGCAACTGCTCCATGTCATGGCCGTCAATGGGGCCGACATAGGAAAAGCCCAGTTCCTCGAAAAGCGTGCCGCCGATGGTCATGCCCTTCAGCATTTCCTTGGCGCGGCGGGCGCCTTCCTGGAAAGGCTCCGGCAGGAGGCTGATCGCGCCCTTGGCGGCGGCCTTCAGCTCCTGATAGGGCGCGCCGGCGTAAAGCCGGGATAGATAGGCCGACATGGCGCCGACCGGCGGGGCGATCGACATCTCATTGTCATTCAGGACGACGAAGAGCCGCTTTTTCAGGTGGCCGGCGTTGTTCATCGCCTCATAGGCCATGCCGGCGCTCATCGCGCCGTCGCCGATGACGGCCACGGCATCGCCGGCGTCACCGCCAAGGTCGCGCGCCACGGCGAAACCGAGGGCGGCGGAGATCGAGGTGGAGGAATGGGCGGCGCCGAAGGGGTCGAAGGGGCTTTCCGAGCGCTTGGTGAAGCCCGAAAGCCCGTCCTTCATCCGAAGCGTCCTGATCCGGTCGCGGCGGCCGGTCAGGATCTTGTGCGGATAGCACTGATGGCCGACATCCCAGATGATCTTGTCATGCGGCGCGTTGAAGACGGCATGGAGCGCCACGGTCAGTTCGACCACGCCAAGCCCGGCGCCAAGATGGCCGCCGGTGACGGAAACCGCGCTGATCGTCTCGGCCCGAAGCTCATCGGCGAGCTGGCGCAGCTCCCGGTTCGACAGGGCCTTGAGGTCGGACGGAACCGTCACGCGGTCGAGCGTCGGGGTAAGGGGTCTCTCGTTCATCACCGGCCCTTGCCGTTTACATCTCGCGCGAGATAACGAAACGCGCGGCGTCCCTCAAGGTGTTGGCGCGGTCACCATAGGGCAAAAGCGCCGCCTCTGCTTCCTGTATCAATGCCGCAGCCCGCTTTTTCGCAGCCTCCAGCCCGAGGAGCGAGACGAAGGTGGCCTTGCCGGCGGCGGCATCCTTGCCAAGCTTCTTGCCGGCCTTCTTCGGATCGCCCGCCACATCAAGGATGTCGTCGGCGATCTGGAAGGCAAGGCCGAGCGCCTTGGCATAGGCGGTCAGCGGCCTTGTGTCGGCACCGGCAAGGATCGCCCCCGAGGTCGCCGCGAAGGTGATGAGCGCGCCGGTCTTGGCAGCCTGAAGTCTGGTGATCTCCTCCAGGGTCAGCGGCTGGGGCGCGGTCTCGGCGGCGATGTCGAGCGCCTGGCCCAGGACCATGCCCTCGGCGCCCGAGGCTTTCGCCAGCGCCGCCACCAGTTCGATCCGGCGCGCGCCGAGGATCGGGTCGCAGCAAAGCTCGAAGGCGAAGGTCTGAAGCGCGTCCCCGGCAAGGATCGCCGTGGCATCGTCCCATTTCACATGGACGGTGGGCTGGCCGCGGCGCAAGGCATCGTCATCCATTGCCGGCAGGTCGTCATGGATCAGCGAATAGGCATGCAGCGCCTCGACCGCGGCGGCGGCGGGCATGACATCGGGTTCATGGATGCCGTGGAGCCGCGCGCTTTCGATCACCAGAAGGGCGCGGAGGCGCTTGCCGCCCTGCAGGGCGTAGCGCATGGCATGGATGACCGGCAGTTCGGCGTGGAAGGCAAGCGCATCATCGAGCGCCTCCTGCACCTTCGACTGCACCCTTCTCAGCCGTTCCTCGAACACCTAGAGGCCTTCGACCGGGGTTGTGCCATTCGGCTGGCCATCTGGGCCGAGCGTGATGCGGGCGACCTTCTCCTCGGCCTCCTTCAGCTTCTTCTCGCAATGCGCCTTCAGTCTCGCGCCCTGTTCGTAAAGCGAAATGGATTTCTCCAGTTCGACATTGCCGGATTCGAGGTCGCGCACGACGCCCTCAAGCTCTTTCATCGCTTCTTCGAAGCTAAGGGCGGAAATATCGCTCATTGGCCGCGCTCCATCAGGACAGTGACATGTGCCGCGACCGAGGCGGCGAGTGCATCAAGATCATAGCCACCCTCAAGGCAGGATACCACCCGCCCGCCGCAGGTCTTCGCCGCCAGATCGCAGATGGCGCCGGTGATCCAGGCGAAATCGTCTTCCGTCCAGTTGAGGCCTCCCAATGGGTCGTCGCGATGGGCATCGAAGCCGGCGGAGATCAGGATCAGGTCGGGGGCGAAGTCGGCGACACGGGCCAGCGCGGGCCGCCATGCCGCCCGCATCTCCGCCCCGCCCGACCCGGGACGGAGCGGCAGGTTGACGATCTGGCCATGCGCCCCCGTCTCATCGGCATGGCCGGAGCCGGGATAGAGCGGGATCTGCTGGGAAGAAACGAAGACCGCCCGCGGCTCGTCCCAGAGAAGATCCTGGGTGCCGTTGCCGTGATGGACGTCGAAATCGAGGACGGCGACGCGGGCAAGGCCGTGGTGATCCAGCGCGTATCTGGCCGCAACAGACACGGTTCCGAATAGGCAGAACCCCATCGCCCGGTCCCTTTCGGCATGATGGCCGGGGGGCCGCATCGCGACGAAGGCATTCGCCGCTTCGCCCGAAAGGACGGCATCGACCGCCGCCTCCGCCCCGCCGATGGCGCGAAGGGCGGCCTCCCACGATCCCGGCGACATGTAGGTATCGGCGTCAATCTGGGACCAGCCCCGCTCTGGCCGCGCCGCCTTGATGCCGGCCAGATGCTCAGGCGCGTGACAGCGCAGCACCTCGGCCTCATCGGCCAGTGGCGCCGCGCGCCGGGCGAGGGCCGCGAAACCGGGTCCCGCGAGCGCCGCCGTGATCGCCTCCAGCCGCTCCGCCCGCTCGGGATGGCCGAGGGGCGAGACATGGGCAAGGCCGCTTTCATGGGTAAAGAGTAGGGTTGTCAAAGCACTGCTTTCATCTTGCCTGAAATACCTTCGCCGAAGGCATGATCCGCCAGTGGGGGATCATTCCGGCTGCAACATGTAGCCCGCGCCCCGGACGGTCTGGAGATAGCGCGGCTGTTTCGGATCGCTTTCCACCTTGCGGCGAAGCCGGGTGATCTGGACATCGACGGCGCGTTCCTGCGCCTGCGCCGTCTCGCCCCGGCCACCGCTGCGGCCCAGATCCTCGACAAGCTGGGTCCGGCTCACCGCCTCGCCCGGGCGGGTGGCGAAGATGCGCATCAGCGCCGCCTCGGTCGCGGTCAGGCGGATGAGGTCGTCGCCGCGCCACATCTCGCCCCGGTCGACATCGTAGCGCACCGGCCCCATCTGCAACACGCGCGGCAGCCGGGTTTCGGTCTGCGGCGGGGTGCGGCGCAGGATCGCGTTGATCCTGAGAAGCAGTTCCTTTGGCTCGAAGGGCTTCGTCAGGTAGTCATCAGCCCCCGCCTCAAGCCCGGCGATGCGGTCGTCCGCCTCGCCCCTGGCGGTCAAAAGAAGGATCGGCGTCGCCATGCTGCGCCTGAGGTCGCGCGTGAGCGAGACGCCATCCTCGCCCGGCATCATCACGTCCAGAACGATGAGATCGAAGTCGAGCCCGGCAAGAAGCCGCCGCGCATGGCCGCCGTCGCGCGCCGCCGTCACCCAGAAGCCGTTGCGGATCAGGTACTTCTGCAAAAGCATCCTGATCCGTTCGTCATCATCGACGATCAGCAGGTGAATCTCCGCCTGTGCCGTCATGCCGCGCCGTCCTTCATGGCCTGGTAATGCCGCCTGATTTCCGGGTCCATCATCGCCTCGAGCACCTGGCGGAAGCCGGCGACGGCAGCGGGGCCGGCGGCGCGGTACGCCGCCCGCATCCGCGCCCGCTGGGCATCGGAAAGCTCGCGCTCCAGCGCTGCGCCCTTCTCGGTCAGGTAGAGATTGCGCTCGCGCTTGTCGCGCCGCCCGATCCGCGCCTCGACGAGCCCATCCTCGACCAGCGTCCTGAGCACGCGGTTCAAGGACTGCTTGGTCACGCCCAGCATGATGAGAAGCATGTTCACCGTCAGCCCCGACTGGCGGTTGATGAAATGGATCGCCCGGTGATGCGCCCGTCCGTATTCATGGGTTTCAAGAATGCGGTCCGGGTCGGCCGTGAAGGCGCGATAGGCGAAGTACATCGCCTCGATCCCTTTCCGGAGTTGCTCATCGGTGAGAAACAGGAGGCTCTCGCCGCCGCCCGTCTCTGTCCTCCCAACTTCCATTCTGTCGCTCGCTTTGCTGGTCTTTCCGGATTTTATGTCAGCCTTGTTGACTTTCCAAGAATCAATTGTTAGCCAGTCCGCGATTTCGCGCAACTATATGTCCGAAACGGACCTATTCGGCGCAACATTTGCAAACGGCTTTGCTCTGGAGGACCGAAAATGGCTGGTGCCTATGATGATCGTGACGGCAAGATCTGGATGGACGGCAAGCTCGTCGACTGGCGCGATGCGAAGGTGCATATCCTGACACATGCGCTGCACTATGCCTCGTCGGTCTTCGAGGGCGAGCGGTGCTATGACGGCAAGATCTTCAAGGGCCATGAGCATTCGAAGCGCCTGATCCGCTCGGGCGAGCTTCTGGACATGGAGATCCCCTATACGCCCGAAGAGATCGACGCGGCCAAGGAAGCGATGCTGAAGGCCAATGGCTGGACCAACGCCTATGTCCGCGCGGTGGCATGGCGCGGCGCGGGCGAGGACATGGGCGTTTCGGCGCGGCGCAATCCGGTCAGGATGGCCGTCGCCGGCTGGGAATGGGGCAACTACTACGGCGATGCCAAGATGAAGGGCGCCAGGCTCGACATCTCCAAATGGAAGCGCCCCTCGCCGGAAACCATCCCGTCAGAGGCGAAGGCCGCCGGGCTTTACATGATCTGCACCATGTCCAAGCACGCCGCCGAGGCCAAGGGTTGTTCGGATGCGATGATGTTCGACTATCGCGGCTATGTCGCCGAGGCGACCGGCGCCAACATCTTCTTCGTCAAGGACGGCGAGGTGCATACGCCGAAGGCGGACTGCTTCCTGAACGGCCTGACGCGGCAGACGGTCATCGGTATGCTGAAGGACATGCAGATCAAGGTCCACGAACGCCACATCATGCCGGAAGAGCTTGAAGGGTTCGAGCAGTGCTGGCTGACCGGCACCGCGGCCGAGGTCACGCCGGTGGGCCAGATCGGCACCTACAACTTCGAGGTCGGCGACCTGACCCGCCGCGTTTCCAGCGAATATGAAAAGCTCGTGCGCGCCTGACGCGCACGAGTTCAGTCACAGGTCTTGCAGCCCGACCTTACGGGCAGGCGGCCTGATACGTGCGGCCATCCGAATAGCGATAGGTGCACATGCGGTTGTTGTTGGCGTCGACGATGGCGCCAACGGCACCGCCGGCTACGCCGCCAAGCATCGCGCCTTCAAGACGGTCGCCATCATCCGCCGCGATGGCGCCAACGGCAGCACCGGTCAGCGCGCCGGTGGTCAGGCCGCTGTTGGCGCCGGTGCCGGCCGTCTGGCAGGCGGCGAGGGAAAGCATCAGCGGCAGCGCAAGGATCAGTTTGTTCATCGAATTCTCCAGGTATCGAGAGGGTCGCTTGCCCTCAAACGCGACGCTAGCATGATTGGTTCCCGGTGCCGCGGCCAAAACTTGAGAATACCCGCGTTGTGGCGGTTTGCCGCGCGTCATTGGACCTTCCGGTGCGACCTCACCCTACGGCGATGCGCTTCCGCCGCCAGCGTGGTGTTTGCGGTGCCGGTTTCCAGCCTCAACCCATCGTCGCGATGCGGAAGGTCAGGCGATTCTCCCCTCCGGCGCGTTCATAGGTCAGATCCTCTGCGAGCTTTCGCAGGATCTGCCACCCCCAGCCCCCCTCGCGCAGGGCCGGCTGCCCGGCAGGGTCGGTGTCCGGCCCGACGGATGGCGGTGCGCCGCCGGGGATCGCCCTGCCGGCATCGCAGATCCGGCAATGGAGGGCGTCGGCTCTGAATTCGATGCTGAGCGAGATGCTGCCGCCGTCGCCGCCATAGGCATGAATGACGATATTGTTCAGCACCTCCGCCAGCGCGAGTTCCAGCGCGCCCGCCGCCGCCTCGCCGATCCGGCCCGCGAAGGTGGCGACGGTGCGGCAAAGTGCGCGGCGCACGGCAAAGGGTTCCGCCTCGAACCTGAGGTCGAGCCTTGTGCCCGTGTCGGTCGGCGCGGGCATGGAGTTCCGCCGGTCAGCCATCATCTTTGGCGAGTGCTCCGGGGCTTTCGGGCAGGATGCGGAAGACCTCGTTCATGCGGGTCAGCCGGAACACCCTTTCCACATTCGGGCCGAGGGCCGCGAGTTCAAGCCGCCGGTCGGGGGCGAGGAACTTCAGGACCGAGACGATGGCGCCAAGGCCGGAACTGTCGATGAAGCCGACCCGCGCCAGATCAAGCACCACGCGGCCCCGCGCGGCTTGCGTCATTTCCCGCATCGCGTCCTTGAACTGGATCGCCACCGCCGCGTCGATCCGGCTTTCCTCGACCCGGACGACCATCGCCCCATCCGCTTCCCGTGCGCTCAGTTTCATGCCGGTGGTCCCCTCGTTGCCCGGAAACGCTAGACGGCAATCCTTACTTTTCGGTATGCCTCAACCGAACAAGGATGGAGGGTATCATGGCCGAGGATGTGGTCATCTGTGGCGCGGCGCGCACGGCGATGGGCGGATTTCAGGGCGCTTTCGCCGGGCTGGCGGCGCCTGAGCTTGGCGGCGCGGCCATCGCCGCCGCCCTTGCCGATGCCGGCGCCCGGCCGGATCAGGTCGCCGAGCTTCTGATGGGCTGCGTCCTGCCGGCAGGTCAGGGCCAGGCCCCGGCGCGGCAGGCGGGCTTCCTTGCGGGCCTCGGCCAGGACGTCCCGGCGACGACGCTCAACAAGATGTGCGGCTCGGGCATGAAGGCGGCGATGATCGCGCATGACCAGATCGCGCTCGGGCACACGGGGATCATGGTCGCGGGCGGGATGGAGAGCATGACCAACGCGCCCTATCTCCTGCCGAAGATGCGCGGCGGTGCGCGGCTTGGCCATGGTCAGGTCATCGACCACATGTTCCTCGACGGGCTTGAGGATGCCTATGACAAGGGCCGGCTGATGGGCACCTTCGCCGAGGATTGCGCATCGGCTTTCCAGTTCACCCGCGCCGCGCAGGATGATTATGCGCTGGCCTCGCTGTCGCGCGCACTTGCAGCACAGGCCTCCGGCGCCTTCGCCAGCGAGATTGCCCCGGTGACGGTCACGACCCGGCAGGGCCAGACCACCATCGCCGCCGACGAACAGCCGGCAAGCGCCCGGCCCGAGAAGATCCCGACGCTGAAACCCGCCTTCCGCAAGGACGGCACGGTGACGGCGGCGAATTCCTCCTCCATCTCCGACGGCGCGGCGGCGCTCCTCCTCGCATCGGCCCGCGCCGCCGGTGCCGCCGGCCTCAAGACCCGCGCCCGACTCCTTGGCCATGTCAGCCACGCCCAGGCCCCGGCGGATTTCCCGACCGCCCCGGTTCCCGCCGCGAAGAAACTCCTCGACCGCCTCGGCTGGAAGACCTCCGACGTCGACCTCTGGGAGGTGAACGAGGCCTTCGCCGTTGTGCCGATGGCCTTCATGCACGAGCTTGGCATCCCCCATGACATCGTGAACGTGAATGGCGGCGCCTGCGCGCTCGGCCATCCGATCGGCGCTTCGGGCGCGCGGATCATGGTGACGCTACTTAACGCGCTCGAAATGCGCGGGCTGAAACGTGGCATCGCCGCCATCTGCATCGGCGGCGGTGAAGGCACGGCGATAGCCATCGAACGAACCTGACTTCTCTGTTGTCCAAATACCCAACGGGGGTCCGGGGGTGTGAAACCCCCGGCGCTTGCCAAAGGAACCGCCATGTCCGTCGACTATCCCAGCCTCGCCGCCACGATCGCCAGCCTCACCGAAGGCGAGACCGACGAGGTTGCGCTGATGGCCACCGTCGCCTGCGAGGTCCACCATGCCGACGACCGCTTCGACTGGACCGGCTTTTACCGCGTGACCGGGCCGGAGATGCTGAAGATCGGCCCCTATCAGGGCGGTCATGGCTGCCTCGTCATCCCCTTTTCGCGCGGCGTCTGCGGGGCAGCGGCCCGCAGCGGCGAGATCCAGATCGTGCCCGATGTCGATGCCTTCCCCGGCCATATCGCCTGCGCCTCCTCGACACGGTCCGAGATCGTGCTGCCGGTCTTCGGGCCGGGCGGGCGGCTGGTCGGCGTCTTCGACATCGACAGCGACCAGCCCGACGCCTTCACGGAAACGGACGGCGCCGCCTTGGCCGAGATCCTCGCCTCGGTCTTCGGGCGCGGCTGATGGCGGCGGTTCACGCCGGAAGCTGCCTTTGCGGTGGCGTCGCCTTCGAGGCGGAGGCGCCGCTCCGCGAGGTCATCGCCTGCCATTGCACGCAATGCCGCAAGACCTCCGGCCATTACTGGTCGGCAACCTCGGTGCCGCTTGACCGGTTCCGTCTGACGCGGGACGAAACCCTGCGCTGGTACCGATCCTCCGCCGAGGCAGCGCGTGGGTTCTGCGGGACCTGCGGCGCGAGCCTTTTCTGGAAGCCCGAGGGCGAGGAGCGGATCGCCATCGCCGCCGGGGCGCTCGATGGGCCGACTGGCCTAGTCACCGACAGCCATATCTTCACCGAAAGCGCCGGCGACTATTATCGCCCCGAAGGCCCGCCGCCGCGCCCTGCCGCCAAGCCCGCGCGGCTTTCCTGCTCCTGCCTCTGCGGCGGCACTGCCTTCGACCTTCCCGGCCCGGCGGGCGAGATCACCGCCTGCCATTGCCGCCAGTGCCGCAAGCTTTCCGGCCATTACTCCGCTTCCTTCGACGCCGATGAAACGACAATCGACTGGCGCCGCCGAGACTCTCTGGGCGTCTCTGAGACTCCGGGCGGTGGCCAGCGCGGGTTCTGCACTCAATGCGGGTCAAGCCTCTGGTTTCGCTCCTCCGCCGGCGAATTCTCGGTCGAGGCGGGCAGCGTCACCGGCCCGACAGGCGGGCGGTTGACGAGCCATATCTTCGTGGCCTCCAAGGGCGATTACTACGGGATCGACGATGGCCTGCCGCAGGTGGGGCGCGGCTAGGCGACCCCCCTTGACCATGGCACGGCTTTCCGTCAGCCCTTGCAGCGCGGAGGGCGTGACATGTGGGACCTGCTTCAGACCTATCCGGCGACCCAGCTTGCCGCCTTCACGGTGGCGGGGCTGGCGCTCAACCTCACGCCGGGGGCTGATGTGATGTTCGCCACCGCCTCGGGCCTCAGGGGCGGGCCGAAGGCCGGGATGGCGGCGGGCCTTGGCGTCGGCCTTGGCGGTGCGCTTCATGTCTCGCTGGCGGCCTTGGGCCTATCCGCGCTGATCGCCGCACATCCCGCTGCGCTGACGGCGATCCGCTGGATCGGTGCGGCCTACCTTCTCTGGCTCGCCGTCGCCTCCTGGCGGAGCGGCCCGGCAACCGCAGGGGGCAATGGCGCGCTTTCCACGATGTCGGCGATCCGGCGCGGGTTCCTCGCCAATGCGCTCAATCCCAAGGTGATTCTCTTCATCCTCGCCTTCCTGCCGCAGTTCACCAACCCGGCCTGGGGGCCGGTCTGGCAGCAGATCGTGCTGCTGGGCGCGGTCTTCACCGTCACCGGGACGCTGGTCACGATGGGCTATGGCGCGCTGGCCGGAGCGCTTGGCCAGCGCCTCGTCCGGCGCATGTCGGTCCTGAACAAGGTGGCCGGCGTCATGTTCGCGGGCCTCGCCGCCCGCCTGGTATGGGAGTGAGCAATGGCTGAGATCGTTCTTCTGGATGGTGGCATGGGGCAGGAGCTGGTGGCGCGGTCGGGCGAGCCGCCGACGCCGCTCTGGTCCACGCAGGTGATGATCGACCATCCCGGATTGGTCCGAGATGTCCATGCCGATTACTTTGCCGCCGGCGCCACGGTCGCCACGACGAACACCTATGCCGTCCACCATGACCGGCTTCTGAAGTTCGGCATCGACGACCGCTTTGCCGCCCTCCACACGCAGGCGCTGGCCGAGGCGGCTTCGGCCCGTGCTGCGCATGGGTCGGGGCGCATTGCCGGATCACTGGGTCCGCTTGTCGCCTCCTACCGGCCGGAAACCCATCCACCGCACGCGGAGTCCGTGTCCAAATATGCCGAAATCGCCGGGCTGCTCGCCCCCGTCGTCGATCTTTTCCTGGCCGAGACGGTCGCCTCGCTCGCCCATGCAAGGGCGGTGCTTGAGGGCGCGCTGACGGCCGGCAAGCCGGTCTGGCTTTCCGTCACCGTGGATGACGAGGATGGCTCCCGGCTCCGGTCAGGGGAGCCGGTCGCCGACCTCGCGCCCATCGTCGCGAAAGGCGCCGGCGCGATCCTCGCCAACTGTTCCGCGCCCGAGGCGATGGCGGCGGCGCTTCAGGTCTTCAAGGGCTTAGGCCTGCCCTTCGGCGCCTATGCCAACGGGTTCCAGCAGATCACCAAGGAGTTCCTGAAGGACAACCCAACCGTGGATGCGCTGGCGGCCCGCCCTGAAATGACCCCCGCGCTTTACGCCGATTTCGCGCTGCGCTGGGTCGGCATGGGCGCGACGATCATCGGCGGCTGCTGCGAAACCACCCCCGCCCATATCGCCGAGATTTCGCGGCGCCTCAGGGCGGAAGGTCATAGCGTGGTCTGAGGGGGCTGCACCCGCCGCATCGGCGTGCTATTCCGGCGCGCCATGACCGAAGACACCTACAACCCGCCCCAGGAACCCCTGCGCCTGATCCATGCCGATCATGCGCTGGTCGTCGTCGACAAGCCCGCCGGCCTGCTGACCGTGCCGGGCAAGGGCGAACATCTGGCCGATTGCCTGATTTCCCGCCTGAAAAGTGTCTATCCGGAGGTTCTTCTCGTCCACCGGCTCGACCGCGACACCTCGGGCGTCATCGTCTTTGCCCTGACCGCCCATGCCCAGCGCGAGCTGTCGATGCAGTTCGAATTGCGGAAGACCAAGAAGGCCTACCGCGCCCGGCTCTGGGGTCATCTGGAGCCGAAGACCGGGACGGTGGACCTGCCGCTCTGCGCCGACTGGCCGAACCGGCCGCGCCAGCATGTCGACCACGAAAACGGCCGTCCGGCGCAGACCGACTGGAAGGTGCTGGGCCACGATCCGGACGGTACCACGCGCGTCCGGCTTTCACCGCTGACGGGGCGGAGCCATCAGCTTCGCGTCCACATGCTGGTGCTCGGCCATCCGATCCTTGGCGATCCGCTTTATGCCGAAGGCGCCGCGCGGGATTTTCCCCGGCTGATGCTTCATGCCGAAAGTCTGCGCGTGAACCACCCTGAGACTGGCCATGGCGTGACCTACACCGCGCCGGTGCCGTTCCGGTGATCCTGAAGCGCCACGACAGCGGGGATACGCGGTCCGAAGCGCTTTATTCGGATTGCGGGGCCTACCGCTACCGGCTGTCGCGCGACTGGGGCGGCGGCCCCCGGATCGCCTTCATAATGCTCAATCCCTCGACCGCGTCGGAGCTTCGGAACGACCCAACCGTGGCCCGCTGCGAGGGCCGGGCGCGGCGCGGCGGGTTTGGCGGCTTCGATGTCCTCAACCTCTTCGCCTTCCGCGCCACCCGGCCGGAGGACCTGCGCGCCGCCGCCGATCCCTTCGGCGCGGCCAATGCCGATACGGTTCTTGAGGTCGCCAGCCGGGCCGCGACGGTGGTCTGCGGCTGGGGCGTGCATGGCGCCCATCTTGGCCAAGGAGCCGCCATGCGCGGGGCTCTGGCGGCGAAGTCCATCCCGCTCTGGCACCTTGGGCTGACGCGCGAGTTTCATCCGCGCAACCCGCTTTGCGTCGCCAATCGGGTCGAGCCGCTGCCCTGGCTCTGAGCGCAGGGAATCTGCCGACAATTCGAAGCATCGCGCCCGCATTACCTCTGCCTTAACGGCCTTCCTGCACACCGGAGGGCGGGATGATCCCGCTTGCGGCGCGGAGAAGGGGAGGGCTGCCATGCTGATGTTTGCCGGGCTTCTGGGCCTTCTTGGTGCCGCGATGAGCGTGGATTTCACCGGCCTGATGCGGTCGGAGAATGAGGATGATGACGACGGCGGGGAAGGGGAAACCACGACGCCGATCGAGGGCACGTCCGGGGATGACATCATTCCGGGGGATTCTGAGGGCCAGCCCGCCGACGACCTGATCCTTGCCGGTGACGGCGACGATCAGGTCAACGGTTATGCCGGGCATGACACGCTGAAAGGCGAGGGCGGCGATGACCAGCTTCTTGGCGGCGAGGGCGATGACAGCCTCGATGGCGGGACAGGTGATGACAGCCTGATGGGTGGCAACGGGGCCGATACGCTTGCCGGCGGTGCCGGCGATGACAGCCTTGCCGGGCAGGAAGGCGACGACAGCCTGACGGGCGGCGCGGGCGACGACAGCCTGATCGGCGGCGGCGGTGAGGATACGCTCGACGGCGGCGCGGAGGATGACGCGCTGCAGGGCGGGCTCGGCGATGACAGCCTGAGGGGCGGGGCCGGCAAGGACACGCTGATGGGTGGCGACGGCAGGGACAGGCTCGACGGCAGGGAAGCACCCGGCGAGGCGCAGGAACGGGATTACCTCAACGGTGGCGAGGGCGACGATACGCTGAGTGCCGGCGCGGGCGACTGGGCGACGGGCGGCACCGGTGCCGACCTCTTCGCCATCGCCGGCCATGCAGGTGACGATGCCGGGCCGGCCACCATCGGCGACTACGATCCGGCGGAGGATCAACTGCTGCTCCTCTACGATCCCGCCATCCACCCAGACCCGGCCATCACGGTCGAGCCGCCCGAAACCGAAGGCGGCGCGCAGCGCATCCTGATCGACGGCTTCGCAGTGGCGCAGGTCTTTGGTGCCGCGCAGATCGACCCCTCAGACATCCTCGTCAGGCCAGACCCGGGCCCGGTCCATTGATTCCGCTTCCCTTCGGGCAGGATTCCCCCTATACGCCCGCATCCGCCAGATTGCGGAGACTCCACGGGCCCTGCTGGACGACATCCCGGCTTGCGCCATAACCCCTTTTTGAAAAGGAGACCCCGATGTCGATCACGGCTGAAGATAAAGCCCGCGTGATGAAGGAATATGCGACCAAGGAAGGCGACACCGGTTCGCCCGAAGTTCAGGTCGCGATCCTCTCGTCCCGCATCGCCACGCTGACCGAGCACTTCAAGAGCCACAAGAAGGACAACCACTCCCGTCGTGGTCTCCTGATGATGGTCGCCCAGCGCCGCAAGCTTCTCGACTACCTCAAGAAGACCGACGAAGCGCGCTACAACGTGCTGATCGCCAAGCTCGGCCTGCGCCGCTGATCGCGGTCAGAGCAACGGATTGGAACGCCCGTACCGAAAGGTGCGGGCGTTTTGGATTGAAGGTCTGCCTTGGAACTCAAAGCCGGTGGCGCTGTAACCCTAGGGGCGGAGCAGAACCACTGCTTCTTCTGGGGTATGAACACGTAGGTTTTCGAAACTAACGCTGCCCGCGAGCTTTAGAAAATTGCGGTCGTTCGTAACAAACACGTCCCGCGCGTGGAAGTCATGCGCCCAAAGCATCTGTCGGTCGCACCAAGCGTTTCGCCACTTCTTGGCTTTTGGCGAAAGGACGTCACCCGCTGCTATGTTGTTGCTGTCGGCAAAGTCGGCAAAGTCAAAACTCAAACTTGGGAACAGGAACTTGTGAATTTGCCTCTCACGCTCTGTGGCTTCAGGGCTCGGGTGGAGCGCGCGGTCCCAGTAGCTGAGGCCCCAATAGGCCATGCCTAGGATTTGCGGTATGTCTTGCACGCCAAGCGACGCGAGGCGCTGCACGAAGGTTTTATAGGTAGGAAGGTAGAAGTCGCCCTTTTGCCGCTCCGAAGCGCTAACCGCCACAAAAGCCGCATCTGCCTGGCCGTTTCGATGAGCTGCAATGATCGAGCGGACAAACTGCGCCGGCGGCGTTCCCACATCGAGATCAATTATGCAATTGGTGTCAAACGTGAACCTCAGCATAGACGCACGATCCCTCTTTGCTATGAAATCCAGTAGTTTTTGCTTCTAGCGGGGTTCGCGGGCAAGCCCCTACTCCATCAGCAACACCCGCCAGTTCGACCGCATGTGCATGACGCGGATCACCTCAAGCGTCGCCTCGTTCTCGGTAAAGACCACCAGATGCGAGCGATAGGGAAAGAGCCGCGCGGGCGGGTGGAAGTCGTGGAGGCGCGCGATCTCTGGATGGGCGCAGAGGAGCGCCAGCGCATCGTCTAGGCCGGTCAGGTAGCGTTCGGCCTGTGCCACCGACCATCGTGCCGCCGAATGTTCCCAGATATCCGCCAGATCGGCCTCTGCCGTTGGACGAAACGTCAGGCGGCGCGTCAATCCTTGGCCCGGCCCTTCTGCCGCGCGACGAACTCCGCCATGTCGAAGGCCCTTGCCGGGCCGCTCGCCATCCCCTCGTCGATCAGCGCCTGCACCTCGGCCAACGCCCCTTGCCTTGTCTGATCGCGGCGGATGAGGTCGCGGACATAGTCGCTGACATTGCTGAACCGCCCGTCTTTCGCCTGTTCCTCGGCGAAGGACTTCATCTGGTCGGGGAGAGAGATGTTCATCGTGGCCATGCCGGGATGCTAGGTTTATGGCAAAGTTTGTCAACTCCATATTCACTTCCCAACCGCCCCCTTTTCCTGTATGGCCCCCGTCCATCTGTGACGTGAGCCCATGCCCCCGGGCGCATGCGAAGGATTGGGGGCGGCGGCAATGGGGCCGCCATTTCAGATGGGAGACACGGGATACGCCCGTGGGTGCTCCCGAGAGGAAACGATAGATGTTCAACGTAACCAAGAAATCGATCCAGTGGGGCCATGAAACGCTCACGCTGGAAACGGGGAAAGTCGCCCGCCAGGCTGACGGTTCGGTCATTGCCACGCTGGGCGAGACCAGCGTCATGGCCAACGTGACCTTTGCCAAGGCGCCGAAGCCGGGCCAGGACTTCTTCCCGCTGACCGTGCATTACCAGGAAAAGACCTATGCCGCCGGCAAGATCCCGGGCGGCTTCTTCAAGCGCGAAGGCCGTCCGTCCGAGAAAGAGACGCTGACCTCGCGCCTGATCGACCGTCCGATCCGTCCGCTCTTCGTCGAAGGCTTCAAGCATGAAGTGCTGATCATCTGCACCGTGCTGAGCCATGACCTCGTCAATGACCCGGACGTCGTGGCGATGATCGCCGCCTCGGCCGCGCTGACGATTTCCGGCGTCCCGTTCATGGGCCCGATCGGTGCGGCGCGCGTCGGTTTTGCCAATGGCGAATATGTGCTGAACCCCGATGTCGCCGACATGGATCAGCTTCGCATGAACCCCGAGCAGCGGCTCGACCTCGTCATCGCCGGCACCAAGGACGCGGTCATGATGGTGGAATCCGAAGCCTATGAGCTTTCGGAAGCCGAGATGCTCGGCGCCGTGAAGTTCGGCCATGAGCAGATGCAGCCGGTGATCGACCTCATCATCGACTTCGCCGAGGTTGCCGCGAAAGAGCCCTTCGACTTCGCGCCGCCGGACTATTCCGCGCTTTACGCCAAGGTGAAGGCCGCCGGCGAAGCCGAGATGCGCGCCGCCTTCGCGATCAAGGACAAGCAGGACCGGACCAACGCCATCTCTGCCGCTGCCGCCGCCATCGTCGCGTCGCTGTCGGATGAGGACAAGGCCGACGCCAACCTCGGTTCGGCGATCAAGAAGCTGGAATCCTCGATCCTGCGCGGCGATGTCGTTTCGAACGGCATCCGCATCGACGGTCGTGATACCAAGACGGTGCGCCCGATCGTGTCGGAAGTCGGCATCCTGCCGCGTACGCACGGTTCGGCGCTCTTCACCCGCGGCGAGACCCAAGGCCTGGTCATCACCACGCTCGGCACCGGCGAGGATGAGCAGATCATCGACGCGCTGCACGGCAACTTCCGTTCGAACTTTCTTCTCCACTACAACTTCCCGCCCTATTCGGTCGGCGAGGTTGGTCGCTTCGGCCCCCCCGGCCGGCGCGAGATCGGCCATGGCAAGCTTGCCTGGCGCGCGCTGCAGGCGGTTCTGCCGGCACCGACCGACTTCCCCTACACCATCCGTCTGGTGTCGGAGATCACCGAGTCGAACGGCTCTTCCTCGATGGCCACGGTCTGCGGTTCGTCGCTTTCGATGATGGATGCGGGCGTGCCGCTGAAAGCTCCGGTTGCCGGCGTCGCCATGGGCCTGATCCTGGAAGATGACGGCAAATGGGCGGTCCTGACCGACATCCTTGGCGACGAGGATCACCTCGGCGACATGGACTTCAAGGTCGCAGGGACCGCGAACGGCATCACCTCGCTTCAGATGGACATCAAGGTTGCGGGCATCACGCCGGCGATCATGGAGCAGGCTCTGGCGCAGGCGAAAGACGGCCGGATGCATATCCTGGACGAAATGTCGAAGGCGCTGACCGAAGGCCGGTCGGAGTTTTCCGCCCATGCGCCCCGGATCGAGACGATGACCATTCCGACCGACAAGATCCGTGAAGTGATCGGTTCGGGCGGCAAGGTCATCCGCGAGATCGTGGAAACCTCGGGCGCCAAGGTCGACATCAACGACGACGGCGTCATCAAGATCGCCTCGGCCAATGCCGAAGCCATCAAGAAGGCCTATGACATGATCTATTCGATCGTGGCAGAGCCGGAAGAGGGCAAGATCTACACCGGCAAGGTGGTGAAGCTCGTCGATTTCGGCGCCTTCGTGAACTTCTTCGGCAAGCGCGACGGTCTGGTGCATGTGTCCCAGATCGCCAACAAGCGCCTGACCCATCCGAACGAGATCCTGAAGGAAGGCCAGGACGTGAAGGTCAAGCTTCTGGGCTTCGACGACCGTGGCAAGGTCCGCCTTGGCATGAAGATGGTCGATCAGGAAACCGGGGCCGAGATCGTCCCCGAGAAGAAAGAAAAGGAAGAGCCGGCCGAAGGCTGAGCTTCCCTTTCACCGAGTATGGAAGGCCCCGGCAGCGATGCCGGGGCCTTTCTCGTTTCAGCCTGCGGGTTCCTTGCGTCCGCGCCGGCGGAATGACGTCCCGTCGGCAGGCAGAATCTTTCGGCCTGACGCGAAGTTTCGGTTGGCGCTTTGCGGGTGCGGTGCTCATATACCGCCAATACTGATTGCTTTGACTTCAACCCAAGCTTGGCGAGGGCGAAATGGTTTTTCACGAACGCAGGCAGGCTGCCGATTTTTCAGCGATCCGCTCACTGGCCCTTGCCGCACTGATTTCCTCGGCTGCGGTAATTTTCGCCCCCGAGGTCCAAGCGCAAGAAGCCGCGCCCGAAGCGCCGGCGATGCCGGTGTCGGTCGTGCGCGTGGCCCAGCAGGATCTGGAAGAGAGCGAGACTTTCACCGGCCGCGTCGAAGCCATTGAATCCGTTGCCCTTCAGGCCAAGGTCGCGGGCTATCTGAAAACCAAGCACTTTCAGGAGGGCGGCGCAGTCGCGGTCGGCGATCTTCTCTTCGAGCTTGAGGATGACACCTACAGCAACTCGGTCGATCAGGCGCGCGCCGCCGTCGCGGTGGCTGAAGCGCAGCGAAAGCTCGCGCTGCAGACCTATGAGCGCCAGAAGGTGCTGACCGAACGCGACGTACAATCGCAGGCGAGCCTCGATACGGCCAGCGCCAATCTCGACGTCGCCGCGGCGCAGGTCGAAGTGGCGCAGTCGCAGCTTGATGCCGCCACGCTGAACCTCGACTACACCAGGATCAAGTCGCCGATTGCCGGGCGGATCGGTCGTTCAGACGTCTCCATCGGGGCGCTGATCAGCCCGTCCTCCGGCCCTCTTGCCACGGTCGTGCAGACCGACCCGATCTATGTCTCCTTCCCGGTGCCGCAAGCGCAGATGCTGCAGGTCCAGAAGCGGCACGCGACGGCCGATGATGTGATCATCAGGCTGAAGCTCTCGGACGGCAGCGAATATGCCGAGGACGGCAAGCTCGCCTTCGCCGATATCCAGGCCACGACATCAACGGACTCTCTTCTCGCCCGGGCGACCTTCGCCAATCCCGACGGCGTGCTCGTTGGCCGGCAGATCGTCAGCGTCAGGATCGTCGGCAAGACCCCGGTGCAGCAGCTTGCGATTCCGCAGCAGGCGCTCCTTCTCGACCAGCAGGGCGCCTATGTTCTGACCGTGGCCGAGGATGGCACGGTCAATCAGGCGCGGATCGAGACCGGTCGGGAACAGGGAACGTTCATGGCCGTGACAAAGGGCCTGACCGAAGGCGAAATGGTGATCGTCGGCGGCATCCAGAAGGTGCGGCCTGGCATGAAAGTTGCCCCGTCCGAAGCCCAGAACACTCAATAAGGCGCGCCACCATGATCTCGGACGTCTTTATCCGCCGGCCCCGACTGGCTTTTGTGATCTCGATCGTCATCACCATCGCCGGCCTTATCGCGATGCAGGTGATCCCGGTTTCGCAGTATCCGCAGATCGCGCCGCCAACGGTGCAGGTCTCGGCCAGCTACAGCGGCGCCGATGCGCTGACGGTGGAGGAATCCATCGCGGTGCCGATCGAGAGCGCCATCAACGGCGTCGAGGGGATGCGCTACATGCGCTCCAACTCCAACAACGCCGGGCAGTACAGCCTTTCGGTGGTGTTTGAACTCGGCGTCGATCCCGATATCGCCACGGTCAACATCCAGAACCGCGTCAAGCTCGCTGAGCCCAGGCTGCCGCAGACGGTGCGCGAGCAGGGCCTGCAGATCAAGAAATCCTCGACGGACATCCTTCAGGTCTTCGCCTTCTATTCGGACAATCCCGAACACGATCAGACCTTCCTGTCCAACTTCGTCACGATCAACATCATTGACGAACTGAAGCGCATCAACGGCGTCGGCGATGTCTTCAACTTCGGCACGCGCGACTATGCGATGCGCATCTGGATCGACCCGCAGAAGCTGGCCGACCTCAATCTGACGACCGGTGATCTGGTGGCTGCGCTGAGGACACAGCACCTGCAGGCCGCCATCGGCCGCATCGGCGCCCAGCCGACGCCGGATATCGGGTCCGAACTGCAGATGACGATCACCACCAAGGGCAAGCTGACCACCGCCAAGGAATTCGAGGAGATCATCGTCCGCAGCATGCCTGACGGGTCGTTCATCCGGATGAAGGATGTGGCGCGGGTCGAGCTTGGCGCGGCGAACTATGACGTGATCGGTCGCCTCGACGGCAATCCGACCGCCCCGATAGCGGTCTACCTGTCGCCGGGCGCCAATGCCGTCGCGGTGGCCGAGGCCGTCACCCACAGGCTTGAGCAACTCAGCGACCGCTATCCTGAGGGCGTAAACTACAAGTTCATCTACAACACCGCCGAGTTTGTCGAGGCGATGATCGAGAAGGTAGTGGATACCCTGATCGAGGCTTTTGTCCTCGTCGGCATCGTCGTCTTCGTCTTCCTTGGCCGGGCGCGGCCTTCGCTGATCCCGCTGATCGCGGTTCCGGTCTCGGTGATCGGCACATTCGCCGTGCTGCTGGCGATGGGCTATTCGGCCAATACGATCTCGCTGCTGGCGATGGTACTGGCCATCGGAATCGTCGTCGACGACGCCATCGTTGTGGTCGAGAACGTCGAGAAGGTGATGGAGGAGGAACCACACCTTTCCCCCGCCGAGGCGACGCGGAAGGCAATGGCCGAAATCACCGGTCCGATCATCGCCATCACGCTGGTGCTCCTTTCGGTCTTTGTCCCGGTCGCCTTCCTGCCGGGGACAAGCGGCGTCCTCTTCCGCCAGTTCGCGATCACGATCTCCGCCGCCATGGTCATCTCGGCCATCAACGCGCTGACTCTGTCGCCGGCGCTTTGCAGCATCCTTCTGAAGCCGGGCCATCCGGTCGGCTTCATGCGGCGGATTTCGGGCGGCATCGACGCCGTCGGGCGCGGCTACGGCGCCATCGTGAAGCGCCTTGCGCGGCTCGCAGTGCTTTCCATCGTTCTCGTCCTGGGTTTCGGCTTTGCGACCCAGCGCATTGCCTCGGTCACGCCGTCGGGCTTCCTTCCTGCCGAGGATCTGGGCTACGTCATCGCGGTGATGAACATGCCGCCGGGCGCATCGCTCAGCCGGTCCTTCGAGGTGATGGAGCGCGGGGCCGAGATCATCAAGCAGGAACCTGCGGTCGATTCCATCGTGACGGTCAGCGGCTTCAACCTTCTCGATCTGGGGGTCGCCTCGAACGCCGGTATCGCTTTCGTTCGGCTGAAGGACTTTTCCGAACGGCTCGATTCCCAGAACCATTCGACGGCGATCGCGCAGCGGCTGACGCAGCAGCTTCAGCAGATCGGCGATGCCACCTTCATCGCGGTCAACCCGCCGTCGTTGCCGGGGTCCGGCGCCACGGGCGGTTTTGAGATGATGGTCGAGGCGCTCGCCGGCCAGCCGCCCGAGGAAATGGCGGCCGCCATGCGCGGCATCGTCGTTCAGGCCAATCAGGAGGCGGATCTTGGCGCGGTCTATTCCACTTTTGACGCGAGCACCCCGCAGGTGCGGCTCGATATCGACCGCGACAAGCTTTACACGCTCGGCTTGGCCTTGCCGGATGTCTTCACCTCGCTGCAGGGCGCGCTCGGCGGCATCTACGTCGCCGACATCACCCTTTTCGGCAAAGGCTTCACCGTCTGGGTTCTGGGCGAGGGCGAAACCCGGATGAGCATCGAATCCATCTATGGCACCCAGATCCGCAACAACCAGGGCGAGATGGTGCCCTTGTCAGCCATCGCCACGGCGAGGATCGAGGCCGCGCCACGTTCCATCGTGCGCTACAACAACTACCGCGCGGTTTCGATCAACGGCTCCGCGGCGCAGGGCGTGGGCGACGGCGAGGCCATCGCCAAGATGGAAGAGATCGCGAACCAGACCCTTCCCGCCGGATTTGCCTACGAATGGACCGGTCAGGGGCTGGAACTGAAGGAGTCCGCCGGCCAGACCGGCATCGTTCTCGGCTTTGCGCTCCTTTTCGCCTATCTTTTCCTCGTCGCCCTCTATGAGAGCTGGAACGTCCCTATCGGCGTGCTCCTGTCGGTTTCGGCGGGCATTCTGGTGGCGATCTTCGGGATCTGGGCCGTGGGCGCCTCGATCGACATCTATGCGCAGATCGGCATCGTGGTCCTGATTGCATTGGCGGCCAAGAACGCCATCCTGATCGTGGAGTTTGCGCTGGAAAGGCTTGCCGAGGGGCACTCGATCACCGAAGCGGCCAGCATCGGGTCGCAGCAGCGGTTCCGCCCGGTGATGATGACCTCATTCGCCTTCATCGCCGGTCTGGTGCCCTTGATCCTCGCGTCAGGCCCAGGGGCGGACAGCATGTACGCGGTCGGCATTCCGGTCTTTTTCGGGATGATCGGTTCCGCAGTTCTCGGCATCTTCGTCATCCCGCTTCTCTTCATCGTGTTCGAACAGATGCGCGAATGGACGCGGCGATTTGGCAAGAAGGATGGCAGCACAACGGTTCAGCCGGGCGCGGACGACCAGACGGAAGCGCCGCATTAGGCCTGCCTGAGCGGATGGCCGCGAAAACAAAAAGGCCCGCAGCTGATGCTGCGGGCCTTGTCTTTGGCGGGACGAGGGAGGAGGCGTCCCGCCTTTTTCCGACACCGAGGGAGGGTCGGGCCGGAGAAAACCTGCGATTACTTCGCGTAGGCCGCCTGAAGCGCGATGTCTTCGATCTGCAGACGGGCGATGCCGAGGTCGGCGAGATCGCGATCGCTCAGCGAGCGGAGTTCGTTCAGCGTCTTGACGTAAACGGCGCGGCGGGCGTTTGCCTCTTTCACCGAGGCGACCAGGTTCGCAACATACTCCCGGATGGAGGGGCGCGCGGCGCTGTGAGAAGCTACATAAGCCATGTTCATTTCCTCTTTCGTTCCGGCACACATTCATCTTTTCCGTGCCGTTGACGCTAAGATGGCCGTCATGCTGCACCTGCACAATCCACCGTCTCGCCAAAGGCGCTATGCGTTGGACGCATGGCTTGTGGCGCGACCTGCGCCAAAAATGAAAACCCCGCGCCTTTGGGGGCGCGGGGTCGATAGATCAGGTCTGGCGCGGGTTTCAGTCCGGCAGCTTGACGTAGCGCAGATAGGGCAGGACCTTGTTGACCTTGCCGTACTTCTTCTCCGCATCGGCATCGCTGACGGCAAGCGGCACGATCACGTCCTGGCCAACCTCCCAGTTCGCGGGCATCGCCACGCCGTTGGCGCCCGCGGTCTGCAACCCGTCGAGCGCGCGCAGCACCTCGGCGAAGTTGCGGCCGACGTTCATCGGGTAGGTCATCGACAGTTTCAGCTTCTTGTCCGGCCCGATGATGAAGACCGACCGCACCGTCTGGCTGTCATTCGGCGTCGGGTTTTCCGGCAGATAGGCTTCGGCGGGCAGCATGTCGAAGGCCTTGGACACCGCCAGCCCCTTGTCGGCGATGATCGGGAAGCCGGCCTTTGTCTTGGCGGCAGCCTCGATGTCGGCCTTCCAGCGTTTGTGCTCCTCGGTCCCGTCGACGGAAATGCCGATCACCTTGGTCTTCCGCCGCGCCCATTCGTCGGCAAGCAGCGCCACGGCGCCGAATTCAGTGGTGCAGACCGGGGTAAAGTCCTTCGGATGCGAAAACAGGATTGCCCAGTTGTCACCGATCCACTCATGAAACCGGATTTCGCCCTGATCGGACTCAGCGGTGAAATCGGGCACGGTGTCATTGATGCGCAGGCCCATGGGGGTCTCCTCTTCCTGGTATAGTAGAACGGCGCGAGCATAGGCGCGTGCGCGGCGCATTCCAGCCCGAAACGACGGTTCGCCCGAAGAATCGGCCAGGAAATAATTTGATCAAATTATCGCCCGCCCCCTTGCCGCGACTCACCGGCGCTGGCAGTCTCGCGCGCGAAAAGAAGGAGAGATGCGATGATCGAGAAGCGGGATTTCTACATCGGCGGGCGCTGGGTTGCGCCGGTTCAGGCCAAGGATCACCCGGTCATCGACCCTTCGACCGAAGAGGCTTGCGCCATCATCTCGCTCGGCACCGCCACCGATGCCGACCATGCGGTCGCGGCGGCCAAGGCGGCGTTCCCGGCCTGGGCCGCAACCCCGCCGGCGGAGCGCAGGGCCGTGGTGGAGCGCATCCTTGCCGAATACGAACGCCGGAAGGATGAGCTTGCCGCCGCGATCTCCCTCGAAATGGGCGCCCCCATCGACATGTCGCGCGACAGCCAGGCGCCCTGCCTGCCCTGGCACCTGAAGAACTTCCTGACCGCCTTCGACGACATCGAATGGGTCCGCCCCCTTGGCCCCCACGCCCCGAACGACCGCATCGCGCTGGAACCCATCGGTGTCGTCGGCCTCATCACGCCGTGGAACTGGCCGATGAACCAGATCGCGCTGAAGGTCATTCCGGCGCTGCTGGCGGGCTGCACTTGCGTGCTGAAACCCTCCGAGGAAAGCCCGCTCAATGCGATGATCTTCGCCGAGTTCTGCCATGACGCGGGCGTGCCGCCGGGTGTCTTCAACCTCGTCAACGGTGACGGCATGGGCGTCGGCGCGCGGCTTTCCGAACATCCGGATGTGGAGATGATTTCCTTCACCGGCTCGACCCGCGCCGGGCGCGCCATCTCGAAAGCGGCGGCAGAGACGCTGAAAAGGGTGACGCTTGAACTGGGTGGCAAGGGTGCCAACCTGATCTTCGCCGATGCCGATGAAAACGCGGTGAAGCGCGGCGTTCTGCACCTGATGAACAACTCCGGCCAAAGCTGCAACGCGCCAAGCCGGATGCTGGTGGAGCGGAGCTACTACGATCAGGCGGTGGAGATTGCCGCCGAGGTCGCGAAGGGCGTCAAGGTCGCACCGGCATCGGAACATGGCCGCCACATCGGCCCGGTGGTGAACAAGCGCCAGTGGGACCAGATCCAGGGCTTCATCCAGAAGGGCATCGACGAAGGCGCGCGGCTGGTCGCCGGTGGCCTTGGCCTGCCCGAGGGGATGAACAAGGGCTATTTCGTCCGCCCGACGGTTTTCGCCGACGTGATCCCCGGCATGACCATCGAGAAGGAAGAGATCTTCGGCCCGGTCCTCGCGATCATCCCCTTCGAGGATGAGGAAGAGGCTGTGAGGATTGCCAATGACACGCCCTATGGCCTCACGAACTACGTCCAGACCCAGGACGGCCCGCGCCGCAACCGCCTTGCCCTGAGCCTCAAGTCCGGCATGGTCGAGATGAACGGCAAGTCGCGCGGCGCAGGCTCGCCCTTCGGCGGCGTCAAAGCCTCAGGCCGGGCGCGCGAGGGTGGCCACTGGGGCATCGAGGAATTCCTTGAGGTCAAGGCCATCTCCGGCTGGGATTCTGCGCTGGCAGCGGAATAGGCGGCGATGCGCGTTGCGGTCCTGTCGGACATCCACGGCAATGCCGATGCGCTTCTGGCGGTCCTTGCGGATGTGAGGCGGCGGAGCCCTGATGCCATCGTCAACCTTGGCGATTGCTTTTCGGGGCCGCTCGACATCCAGCGCACGCATGAGGTGCTGTCTGGCGCGGGCGTGACGGCGACGGTGCGCGGCAACCATGACCGCGCGCTGCTCGACCCTGCCGCGATGGATAGCTGGGACCGGATGTCGGCGCTGGAGGTGACGGCAGAGATGCGCGACTGGCTTGCCACGCTGCCGGCCACGGCGGTGCTGGACGAGCTTTTCCTCTGCCATGCCACGCCACTGAACGATACCGGCTACTGGATCGACGCCTATACCGACGATGGCATCGCCCGCCGCGCCGAGCTTGCGGTAATTGAAGCCAAGGCCGCCGGCGTTGCGCAAAAGGTCATGCTCTGTGGCCATACCCATGTCGCAAGGATGCTGAACCTGCCGGACGGGCGGCTGATCGTGAACCCCGGTTCCATCGGCTCGCCCGGCTATGTCGACGATCCGCCGCGCGGCACCCGCCGTGTCTTTTCCGGCAGCCCGGCGGCAAGCTACGCCACGCTCGACCGCATCGGCGGGCGCTGGTCCGCCGCGCTCCACCTCGTGCCCTATGACACCGGCCCGGCCATCGCACTCGCCCGTGCGAAGTGCGCCGATGACTGGGTTGAGGCGCTGGCGACCGGCTGGCTCTGAGTCCACGTCTGCGACCCTCCACCCGCGAAAAGCGACAATTCGGATGCCCGTAATGTCGCCCGCGATACTATCCCCCATCGCCGGATGCCCCCTAAAATCGAGCCATGGCGTAGTCCCAGGGAGGCAAGTGCGCGATGTCCGAAGCAAGCGAGATTCGTACCCGCCACGGTGGACGAGAGGCGCGGCGCCGCGAAAGGTCGCACAAGGCAACCGGCCCCGGACGCCCCTATATCGTCCGGAATATCCCGACCTATGACATCCTGTCGGAAGAAAACCTGCAACGGATCGAGAAGGCCGCCGACCGCATCCTCGCCGAAACCGGGATCGAGTTCCGCGACGACCCCGAGGCGCTCGATCACTGGAGGCGCGCCGGCGCGAAGGTCGACGGGCTTCTCGTCCGCTTCGAGCCGGGCATGCTGCGCGAAATCCTGCGCTCCGCCCCGCCCGAGTTCACCCAACACGCCCGAAACCCGGCCAATTCGGTCAGGATCGGTGGCCGCAACGTCGTCTTCGCCCCGGCCTATGGCTCCCCCTTCGTGATGGACCTCGACCGAGGCCGCCGCTTCGGCACGCTTCAGGATTTCGAGAATTTCATCAGGCTCGCGCAGTCCTCGCCCTGGTTCCACCATTCCGGCGGCACGATCTGCGAACCGACCGACGTGCCGGTGAACAAGCGCCATCTCGACATGGTCTACGCCCATCTCACGCTCTCCGACCGCTGCTTCATGGGCTCCGTGACCGCCGAGGAGCGGAGCGAGGACAGCATCGACATGGCGCGGATCGCCTTCGGGCGCGGTTTCGTCGATGAAAACTGCGTCATCCTCGGCAACGTCAACGTCAACTCGCCGCTGGTCTGGGACGGCACGATGACGAAATCGCTTCGCGCCTATGCCCGCGCCAACCAGGCGGCGGTGGTGGTGCCCTTCATCCTCGGCGGCGCCATGGGGCCGGTGACGAACGCGGGCGCCATCGCCCAGTCGCTCGCCGAAACCATGGCCGGCTGCGCCCTGACGCAGCTGGAAAGGAAGGGGGCGCCGGTCATCTTCGGCAACTTCCTCTCCTCCATGTCGCTACGCTCCGGCTCACCCACCTTCGGCACGCCGGAACCCGCCATCGGCTCCATGGTCATCGGCCAGCTGGCCCGGAGGCTGAACCTGCCGCTCCGATGTTCGGGCAACTTCACCACATCGAAGCTGCCCGACGCGCAGGCGATGACGGAAGGCACCATGTCGATGCTCGCCGCCATCCACTGCGGCGCCAACTTCATCCTGCATTCGGCGGGCTTCCTCGACGGGCTTCTGTCGATGTCCTACGAGAAATTCATGCTCGACGCCGACCTCTGCGGCGCGCTTCATACCTATCTCGACGGGGTGACGATCGACGACAACCAGCTAGCCGTCGATGCCTTCGCCGAGGTCGGGCCGGGCAACCACTTCTTCGGCTGCTCCCACACCATGGCCAACTATGAAACCGCCTTCTGGGATTCGGAAACCGCCGACAACGAACCTTTCGAGAAATGGGAGGCGGCGGGGGGCGACGACGCCGCGACCCGCGCCAACCGTCTCTGGAAGCTGAAGCTCAGGGAATATGCGGCGCCGCCGCTTGATGAGGGCATCGACGAGGCGCTGAAGGAGTTCGTGGCGAAGAAGAAGGCGGGTATGGCGGATGCCTGGTACTGAGACGCACCCCCACGTCCTCTCCCCGATCACGCTCCGCGGCCAGGCGCTCAGGAACCGCATCGTCTTCGGCGCCCATACCGCCAATATGTCCGACGTGGGCCTCCCCGGTCCGCGCTTTGCCGGCTACCTCTTGGAACGCGCCCTTGGCGGCGCCGGCATGATCGTTGCCGAGCCGATGCCGGTCCACCGCACCGGCGTCCTCACCCGTGGCAACTTCCTCCATTCCACCGATGATGTGATCCCGCATTTCCGCAAGGTGACTGAACCGGTCAAGGAAGCCGGCGCCGTCATCCTCCAGCAGCTTTACCACATCGGCGCGCATGGCGATTCCGACCTGAGCTTCCAGCCCCATTGGGGGCCGTCGGGCGGGCCGTCCTACCATGACAGCGACGGCTCGCACGCCATGACCGGGGCCGAGATCGAGGAGCTGATCGCTGCCCATATCGCCGCCGCGATCCGCTGCCAGAAAGCCGGCTTTCAGGGGGTGGAGGTCTGGGCGGCCTATCACTCGCTGCTCGATCAGTTCTGGACGCCCTGGTCGAACCGCAGGACGGACGAATGGGGCGGTTACCTGGAAAACCGCACCCGCCTGTCGCGCCGGATCATCGAAGGCATCCGCCGCGCCTGCGGCGAGGATTTCATCATCGGCCTCGCCATCTCCACCTCCGACGCGCATCCCGTGCTTCTGCAAGGCGAGGCGCTGATCGAAACCGTGGCGCTCCACGATGCAACCGGCCATGTCGACTACGTCACCTGCGGCCATGGCGGCTACATGGATTTCGAACGGCTGATGCCGACCTTCCTTTACGGTGAAAAGCTGACGGCTCCCTTCACCGAGGACCTGAAAGCGGCTCTGACTCACGCCAAAGTCACGTCCGAGGCGCATGTCAGGACCCCCGAGAATGCCGAAGCGATCATCGCCTCCGGTCAGGCCGACATGGTGTCGATCGTGCGCGGGCAGATCGCCGATCCGCATCTGGCGCGGAAGACCATCGAAGGCCGGGCCGAGGATGTGCGGGGCTGCATCTCCTGCAACCAGATGTGCTGGGGGCGGAGAAGCCGCGACTACTGGATCTCCTGCCTCATCAACCCCTCGGCGGGGCGCGAGTTCGAATGGGGCGGCGACCGCTTCACGCCAGCTGCCAAGCCTCGCCATATCGTCGTCGTCGGCGCCGGCCCGGCGGGGCTTGAAGCCGCCCGCGTCGCCGCAGAGCGCGGCCACCGCGTCGATCTTTTCGAAGCGCAAGCCCGGATCGGCGGCCAGTTCCGGCTGGCCGGCGAACAGCCCCGTCGAGGGCAGGTCCTCGACCTTCTCGACTGGTACGAACGCCAGCTTTCAAAGCTTCAGGTCCGCCTGCATCTCAACAGCTATGCCGAAGCGGACGATATCCGCGCCCTGAACCCCGATGCCGTCGTCCTCGCCACCGGCTCGCTCCCGGACGAGGAAGGCTTCCAGCGCTGGCTCCCCGGCCACGACCGCCTTCCGGGCATCGACCTGGGCAGTGTCTGGTCGCCTGAGGAGGTGATGCGGCGCGAGGCGAAGCTTGGCCCCGAGGTCATCCTCTATGACGAAGGTGGCCACTGGCGCGGCCTCGGCACCGCCTGGGCCATGGCGGAGCGCGGCCTGAAGGTGACGATCGTCACGCCCGAGACCTTCATCGGCAAGGAACTGGCCCGCACGTCTGCGGACATCGGCCTCAGGCCGCGCCTTGCGAAACTCGGTGTAAGCTTCCTGACCGAACATCTCATCGCCGAATGGCAGGGCGACGGCGCCACGCTCAGGAACCTCCTGACCGGGGAAGAGACACGCTATCCTGCCAGCGCGCTCATCATGTCCACCACCAACCGCGCCTTCGACCCTCTGTCCGCGGATCTGGCCGGTATAGAAACGCATCTCATCGGCGACGCCGCCGCGCCGAGGCAGGCGCCCTACGCCTTCCATGAAGGCCGAAAGATGGGCCTCAACCTCTGAGCTTCTTCGCTGTCCAAATACCCTGCGGGGGTCCGGGGGTGCAAAACCCCCGGCTCCGACCTCAGAAGTTGAACACCCGGCTCGGGTGAAGTTCCCCCGACTTGTAGATTCCAACCGCCACCGCGCGGCCCTGATAGCTCGCCCAGGCTTCGTCGCCCCAGTCGACGCTCGATGCGATGACCATGCCCGGATTGCCGTTCTTCAGCCGCACCGCCCCCTCGGGTGTCGCCTTCAGTTCCGGTAGATCGGCCAGCCCGACCTCCAACGGCAGCAGCAACGCATCAAGCGCTTCGGACTTGGCCAGTTCGTCGACCGTCGCAAGGCTGACGCCTTCCGACGCGACGAACGGCCCCGACCATTCGCGGCGGAGCCAGAGGACATGGCCATGGCAACCAAGCGCCGCGCCTAGATCGCGGGCGATGGAGCGGACATAGCCGCCCTTGCCGCAGACCATCTCAAGCGCGACCGTGTCGGCATCGGGCCGCCCGGTCATTTCAAGGCTTTCCACCCAGAGCGGGCGGGCGGCAAGATCCATCGCCTCGCCGGCACGGGCCAGCGCATAGGCGCGTTCGCCTTCGACCTTCACGGCGGAAAACTGCGGCGGCACCTGCATGATCTCGCCCCGGAAGGCGGCGAGTCCGGCCCGGATATCATCGTCAGAGGGGCGCAGATCGGATGTCGCGATCACCTCGCCCTCGGCATCGTCGGTATTGGTGGCGATGCCCAAGCGAACCGTGAAGCGGTAGCATTTCAGCGCATCGGTGATGAAGGGCACGGTCTTCGTCGCTTCGCCCAGGGCGACGGCCAGGACGCCCGTCGCCTCGGGGTCGAGCGTGCCGGCATGGCCGGCCTTCTTCGCGCCGAAGGCCCAGCGCACCTTGTTGACCACGGCGGTCGAGGTCACGCCCGCCGGTTTGTCCACGATGAGCCAGCCCGAGATGTCGCGGCCGTTCTTGCGTCCCATGACCTTCGCCTTTCCGATCCGAAGGGGCGCGGCTTAGCGAAACCGGCCCGGCGCGTCAATCCGCAGGGACCGCCAGCCCGACCATCGGCCCCATCGGCAGGCCAAAGTCGTTGCGGCCAAGTTCGGGCGCGTAGAGGCGCGAGATGTTGCCGTCGAAGTAAAGCGCCTCCGGCACCTTCAACTCGTCGCGGAAGAAGCGGGCGAAGCTGTCGAAGTTCACGCGGGCGTCAGACAGTACGAACCAGGCGGTCTGCCCGTCGGCGCTGACGCCGACGCCGTTGCGGTAATGGAGCGAGTCCGAGGCGGGCAGGAAGTTCGGATGGAGCTTTCCGTCGATCACCAGCATCGGGCCTGACTGGGTGGCGAAACGGCAATCGGGCGGGGCCTTGGCATAGCGGCGCGATTCGATCACCCTGAAGCGTCCGGCCTCGATGCAGAAGACCCCGTTCGGCAAAAGCCCGAAATTGCCCGGCCCGTCCGAAGTTACGATGTCGTGCCCGATGGTCCCGTATTCGATGTATAGCCCGACCGGGCTGCGGTCGGGGTGGTACATGCCGGCGTTCATCGCGAAGGCAAGCTTCCGCCCTTCGCCGGCAAGCGCGGCATCGACGCTGTCGAAGCCGGCCAGAGGCCGGCCATCGGAACCATTGAGGAAGAGCCGCAGGTCGTCGCCTGCCTTCGCTTCGCAGATGGAATAGGTGGTGCCTTCGAAAGGTATCGCGCGGCAGCCTTCCGCCGCTGCCGGCAGGGGCAGGGCGGCGAGCAGCAACGCGAGAACCTCAGGCCAGATCTTCATCGTCCGGGCTGTCCGCGCTGGTTGCGGCGATGTCGCGCTGCACGCGTTCATCGGCGAAGAGCCGGCGCATGTTGTCCATGCGCTCGAAGGTTTCGTCGATCATGAAGCGCAGCTCGGGCGCGAATTTGAGCGAGACGTCGCGGGCGATGACGTGACGGATTTCGCCACGGGAGCGGTTGAGCGCCTTCAGCGCCTCTGCCGCCTCGCCGCCGCCGAGGGGCAGCACATAGGCTGTGGCCACGCGCAGGTCGGCGGAGACCTTGACCTCGCCCACGGTGATCGACATGCGCGCAAGGTCGTCATTGTGGATCTCGCCCCGGCTCAGCGCCTCGGACATGGCGCGGCGGATCGCTTCGCCGACGCGAAGCTGGCGCTGTGACGGGCCTTTGCCGGTGCTGGTGCGGTTATGTGCCATGCGCACGATGTAGGCCATGCGCGCCCGCCCCGCAACGGGGCTTTGCCAAGAGCTGCGCGACCGGCTAAACGATGCCTGATCCCTGATAGGAGCTTCGGCATGCAGCCTGAACATGACCTGCCCGGCATCGTGGTGACCGGCGCGTCGGGGCGGATGGGCCAGATGCTGGCGCGGCTGATCGAAGCCTCGGGCCGTGCGCGGCTTGTCGGTGCGGTGGAGCGGCCGGGGAACGGCTGGATCGGTCGCGATCTCGGGGAAGCGATGGGTGGAGCTGCCAATGGCGTGATCGTCAGCGACGATCCTTTGGGGGCCTTTGCGAAGGCGCAGGCGGTGATCGACTTCACGGCACCCGCCGCCACGGTGGAATTCGCGGCCCTCGCGGCACAGGCCCGCGCCGTGCATGTCATCGGCACCACCGGGCTTGAGCCGGAGCATCTGGCGAAAATCAAGGCCGCCGCGCGCCATGCCGTCATCATTCGCGCCGGCAACATGAGCCTGGGCGTCAACCTCCTGACCCGGCTCACCCGCAAGGTGGCCGAGGCGCTGGATGCCGACTGGGATATCGAGATCGTCGAGGCGCATCACCGGATGAAGGTCGATGCGCCTTCGGGCACCGCGCTGATGCTGGGCGAGGCGGCGGCGGCGGGAAGGGGTGTCAATCTGGCGGATGTGCGCGATGCCGGGCGCGACGGCATCGCCGGGGCGCGGAAGCGCGGCGATATCGGCTTTGCCTCGGTCCGGGGCGGCGACATCGTTGGCGAGCATGAGGTGATCTTCGCGGGCGAGGGCGAAAGGATCGTCCTCAGCCATATCGCGACCGACCGCGCGATCTTTGCGCGCGGGGCGTTGAGGGCGGCGCTTTGGGGGCAGGACAGGAAGCCCGGCGAATATGACATGATGGATGTGCTTGGCCTTTAGCAGGGGCCGGCTCGGGGGGGCATCGAGCCCCCGCTCGCCGGGGCCGCGCCGATGGCTCGGCCTGCCTCCGGCGGGGGTATTTGGACAACGAAGAAGCCGGGGGTGGTGAGTTTGTCTGGGACCGGGCAGCGGGCAGGGGCTGAGTTTGTTTCCTGGCACGAGTTCTTCGGCAATGTTGACCGGGCGCAATTGCTGCTCGTCTGCCTTGCTGTCTGGCTACATGCCGCCGACAGCCTTGTCGTCGCGACGATGCTTCCGGCGATGGTGGGCGAGATCGGCGGGCAGGCCTTTGTCGGCTGGACCTTCGCGCTTTACGAGATCGGCTCCATTGTCGCCGGGGCGGCGAGCGCGCTTATGGTGATGCGGCGCGGGCTGAGGTGGCCGATGGCGGCGGCGGCGGCGCTTTTCGCGCTGGGCTGCACGGTGAGCGCGCTGGCCCCGGCGATGCCGGAGGTGCTGCTGGGCCGGGTCATGCAGGGGCTTGGTGGTGGTGGTCTCGTCTCCATGGCCTTTGTCGCGATCAATGCGGTCTTTCCGCGCCGTTACATCGCCCGCGCCATGGCGGCGCTGTCGGCGCTCTGGGGCGTGTCGGCCTTTCTCGGCCCGCTGATCGGCGGGTTCTTCGTCGAACATGGAAGCTGGCGCGGCGGGTTCTGGTTCTTTGCGGCGCAGGCGCTGGCGCTTTGCCTCTGGATCACCGCCGTCGCGAGCGGCAAACCTTTGGGTGCCGTGACCGAGGCGCGGCGGTTTCCGCTCGCCCGGCTCGCGCTTTTGTCTGCGGCGATCCTCATGGTCGCCTCGGGCGGGATCAGCGTTCAGCCGCTTCGGACCACCTTGTTCGTTGGCGCCGGGCTTTGCTGCCTTGCGCTGTTTCTCCGCTATGACCGGCGAGCGGGCGACGACCGGCTTTTGCCCGTCGATGCCGTCGATCCGCGCGGCATTGCCGGGGCGACGCTGCTGATGATCCTCGCCTTTTCGATGGCGACGATTGCCATTACCGCTTTCGGCCCGATCCTCATCACCGCGATCCACGGCACGCCGGCGCTGACCGTCGGCTATATCATCGCCTGTTCCTCCATCGGCTGGACGGTTCTGGCCGTGGGCGTCAGCGGCGCGCCGGCGCGGCTTGACGGGGTGATGGTCGCCTCGGGCATGGCGATGGCGACACTGAGCATCCTGATCTTTCTTTATGCGGTGCCGAACGGGCCGGTCTGGCTGATCGCCGTCGCGGCCTTTCTGGAGGGCGGCGGCTTCGGCATCGCCTGGACCTTCGTCATCCGCCGCGCGACGGCGCTGGCGCGGCCAGAGGATGCGGCGCGGCTGGCCGGGGCGATCCCGACCGTGAGCCGGCTTGGCTATGCGCTGGGCGCGGCCTATCTCGGGATCGTCGCCAATGCCTCGGGATTTCTCGCGATGGAAACGGCGGCTGAGGCGGGGTTCGTCGCGCGGGCCGTGTTCCTGTCATGCCTGCTGCTGGCGGCCGTAGGCTTTTGGGGGCTGGGCGGCTTCATGCGGGCCGGGCGCTGAGCCTTCGTCAGAAATCGACGGCGATGCCCTTCTTTTCCCAGTCGCCGAAGCGCACCGGTTCCGGTCCGTCGCGACCGCCAAGCTCGGGCGGGAGGTCCGGGGTGCCGGCCTTGCGCCGTTCCGCCGCTTCGGCGAGGGCGCGTTTTGCTGCTTCGGGCAGGGCTTGCTCGGCGGGGTCGGTCATGGCGCGCTCCTTGTCCGGGGTCGTGGCATGATATAGGCGGCAGGGATCGCAACGGCAATCGGTGGGACAATGGCGGCGGAACTGACGGCGCGGGGCGCGGCGGCGCGGCTTGTCGAGGGCGTGACGGAGGGGCGGGCATCGCTTTCCGACCAGATGCAGCGTGGCGCGCTGGCGGGGCTTGCGCCGCCGGACCGGGCGCGGGCGCAGCGGCTGGCCCTTGCGACGCTGAGGAACCTTTCCAAAGCAGACGGTGTACTCAGGCCCTTGATGCGCAAGGCGCCGCAGCCTGCGGTGCAGAGCCTTCTTCGCGTGGCGGTGACCGAAATGCTGGCCGAGGGCGCGCCGGCGCATGGCGTTGTCGACGATGCGGTGCAGGAGACGCGGGCGCTGGGTGCCGAGGGGCTGACCGGCCTTGTGAATGCCGTCCTGCGCCGGGCTGCGGAGACGCCGCCTGAGCGCTGGGTGGGGCTTCCGGCGCCGGAACTGCCGGGCTGGCTCAGGGGCCGGCTGATGTCGGCCTATGGCAAGAAGGCGGCGCAGGCGATGGAGGCGGCGCATGCGAAGGGTGCCGCGATAGACCTGACGCCGAAGGATGGCGATGCCGAGGCCCTGTCCCTGCGGCTGGGCGGCGTGGCGCTGCCGACGGGATCGGTTCGGTTGCCTTCGGGCGCGCAGGTCAGCGAGTTGCCGGGCTATGAGGCGGGCGACTGGTGGGTGCAGGACGCGGCGGCGGCGCTGGCGGCGAAGGTCTTGGCAGCACGGGCGGGGGAAAGGGTCCTTGACCTTTGCGCGGCGCCGGGCGGCAAGACCATGCAGCTTGCGGCGGCGGGGGCGAGCGTCACCGCGCTCGATGTCTCCGATGTCCGGCTGGAGCGGCTGCGCGAGAACCTCGCCCGTTGTCGGCTTGAGGCGGAGGTCGTTGTGGCGGATGCCCTGACCTGGGACGGGCCGCGCGACTTCGATGCGGTGCTTCTCGATGCGCCCTGTTCAGCGACGGGGACGATCCGGCGCCATCCCGACCTGCCTTACGTTCGCGACGGTGCCGGGGTCCGCGATCTGGCACGGCTTCAGGCGGAACTGATCGACCGGGCGCTTGGCCATCTACGCCCAGGCGGGCGGCTGGTCTTTGCCACCTGTTCGCTTCTGCCCGAGGAGGGCGAGCGGCAGGTCGCGGCGGCGCTGGAGCGGCATCCCGGCCTTGCGGTGGAGCGGCCCGCGCCGGACTTGCCGGGAATCGCGCCACACTGGATCACGCCCGAAGGTGCGCTGAGGCTCCGGCCCGACGACTGGCCCGAGCTTGGCGGGCTTGACGGGTTCTACATCGCGGCACTCCGCCGGTCCTGAAACCTTGCAGCCATTCCGCCGTGACAGGGGCGGGGGTCGGGGCTAAGGTGCCGGCGGGCAGAATCCCGGGCGCAAAGTCCGGGGCAAAGACAAGGGCCGTGGGGCGTGGCGCGATCCGAAAAGCAGACGGGTGCGAAGGTCGGAGGTTTCGATCGCCTTCACGCGCGACTTGCCGCGCTTGCCATCCCCGCGACCGGCTTTGTCAGCCAGCCAGAGCCGAAGACCATCGGCACCTTTGCGAGGGGACGGCAGCTTATCGCCGGCAACTTCCTCTTCGCGGGCTATCTGATCGAGGCGAAGGATCGTTCGATCTGGGATCTGCCGGTCCCCGATCCGCGCTTCGAGGAGGCGATCCATGGCTCGGCCTGGCTGGACGATCTCGCCGCCGTTGCCGACCTGCCGGCGCGGAAACGGGCGCAGGACTGGGTCTTCGACTGGATCGGGCGCTACGGGCGCGGGGCGGGGCCGGGCTGGACGCCCGACCTGACCGGGCGGCGGCTGATCCGCTGGATCAACCACGCGATCCTTCTTCTGAATGGCCGCTCGCGAGCCGATTCCGATGCCTATTTCCGCTGCCTCGGTCGGCAGACGATCTTTCTTTCCCGGCGCTGGAAGACCGCCGCCCCAGGCCTGCCGCGATTCGAGGCGCTGACCGGCCTGATCTATGCCGGTCTGGCCCTGACGGGGATGGAGCGGCACGTGGGCCTTGCCGGAGACGCGCTCGGCCGCGAATGCGCGCGGGAGATCGATGCCGAGGGCGGGGTGCCGACGCGGAACCCGGAGGAATTGCTCGAAGTCTTCACGCTTCTCACCTGGGCAGCGGCGGCGCTGGGCGAGGCGGGCCGCGCGCCGCATCCCGATCATGTCGCCGCCATTGACCGGATGGCGCCGACGCTGAGGGCCTTGCGCCATGCCGATGGCGGGCTGGCGCGGTACCATGGCGGCGGCAGGGGGCTGGAAGGGCGGCTTGACCAGTCGCTCGCCGATGCTGGCGGGCGGGCCTTGACGGCGCATGGTCTGGCGATGGGCTATGCCCGGCTTGCCGCCGGCAGGACGACGGTGATCGTCGATGCCGCCGCACCGCCCTCGGGGCGCGCCTCGGAGAACGCCCATGCCTCGACACTGGCGATGGAGGTCACCTCGGGTCGCCGGCCGCTGATCGTCAACTGCGGCTCGGGGATGAGCTTCGGCCCGGACTGGCGCCGGGCGGGCCGCGCCACGCCCTCGCATTCGACGCTCTGCATCCAGGGCTTTTCTTCTTCGCGCCTTGGCTCCGAAGGGCCGTTCGGGATGCGCGGGCAGCTGACGGATGGCCCTGATCAGGTCTGGGCACAGCCCGAGGATGACAGTTCCGGCCACCGGCTTCTGGCCGGGCACAATGGCTATGTGCCGACCCACGGGCTGACGCATGTGCGCCAGCTCAGCCTCTCCATCGACGGCAGGACGCTCGGGGGCGAGGACACGCTTGGCGCCATGACCGTGGCCGACCGGCGCCGGTTCGAGACGATCATGGAGCGGACCCGCCACAAGGGCGTGGGTTTCGATCTGCGCTTTCACCTCCATCCCGATGTCGATGCCACCATCGACCTCGGCGGCACTGCCATCTCGATGGCGCTGAAGAGCGGCGAGATCTGGGTGTTTCGCCATGACGGGGTGGGCGAGTTGAAGCTTGAACCCTCGGTCTACCTTGAAAGCGGTCGGCTGAAGCCGCGCGGGACGAAACAGATCGTCCTTTCGTCGGTCGTCCTCGATTATGCCTGTCAGTTGGGCTGGACCTTGGCCAAGGCTCAGGATACCCCAGCGGCCATTCGCGACACTGAGCCCAAGGGCGAGCCGTCCGAGCCCTGACGCACCGACCGACGAGGAGCCTGACGTGACCGTCACCGCACCGCAGAACCAGCATTCCGACCTCGCACCCATGCGGCGCGCGCTGATCTCCGTCTCTGACAAGACGGGTTTGGTCGATTTCGCCCGCGCCCTTGCCGCGCGGGGGGTGGAGCTTCTGTCGACCGGCGGCACATCGGGGATGCTGCGGCAGGCCGGGCTTGCGGTGCGCGACGTGGCCGACCTGACGGGCTTTCCGGAGATGATGGACGGTCGCGTCAAGACGCTGCATCCGATGGTCCATGGCGGGCTTCTGGCGCTTCGTGACAACGCGGAACACGCCGCCGCGATGGCCGAACACGGGATCGCGCCGATCGACCTTCTGGTCGTCAACCTCTACCCCTTCGAGGCGACTGTGGCGAAGGGCGCCGACTATGCCACCTGCGTCGAGAACATCGACATCGGCGGCCCGGCGATGATCCGCGCTGCCGCCAAGAACCACGCCTATGTCTCGGTCGTCACGGATGTCGAGGATTATGCGGCGGTGCTTGAGGAGCTTGACGCCAACGACGGCCAGACCCGCTTTGCCTTCCGCCAGACCCTCGCCCAGCGCGCCTATGCCCTGACGGCGGCCTATGATGCGGCGGTGTCGGGCTGGATGGCCGGCGCCATCGGCGAAGCCGCGCCGCGCCGCCGGGCCTTTGCCGGCACGCTGGCCCAGACCCTGCGCTACGGCGAAAACCCGCACCAGTCGGCGGCCTTCTACCGCGACGGCTCCGTCCGTCCCGGCGTCTCGACGGCGACGCAATGGCAGGGCAAGGAACTCAGCTACAACAACATCAACGACACCGATGCCGCTTTCGAACTGGTGGCCGAGTTCGATCCGGCGGAAGGCCCGGCCTGCGCCATCATCAAGCACGCCAATCCCTGCGGCGTGGCCAAGGGCCGGACGCTCCTTGATGCCTACCGGGCGGCCTATGACTGCGACCGCACCTCGGCCTTCGGCGGCATCGTCGCGCTGAACCGGACGCTGGATGCGGCGACGGCCGAGGAAATCTGCCAGATATTCACCGAGGTCGTCATTGCCCCCGGCGCGGATGAGGCGGCGAAGGCGGTCTTTGCGGCGAAGAAGAATCTCCGCCTGCTGACCACCGAGGGCCTGCCCGATCCGAAATCGCCGGGTCTTGCCTTCCGGCAGGTGGCCGGGGGCTTTCTGGTGCAGGACCGCGACAACGGCATCATCCTTCCCGCCGATCTCAAGGTCGTGACGAAGCGCGCCCCGACCGAGGCGGAGCTTGCCGACATGCTTTTTGCCTGGAAAGTCGCAAAGCACGTGAAGTCGAATGCCATCGTCTACGTCAAGAACGGCGCCACCGTGGGCGTGGGCGCGGGGCAGATGAGCCGCGTCGATTCCACCCGCATTGCCGCCCGCAAGTCCGCCGACATGGCCGAGGCGCTGGGCCTGGCTGAGCCGACGGTGCGCGGATCGGTCGTCGCCTCGGACGCCTTCTTCCCCTTCCCCGACGGCCTTCTGACTGCCGCCGAGGCCGGCGCCACTGCCGTCATCCAGCCCGGCGGCTCCATGCGCGACGCCGATGTCATCGCGGCTGCCGACGAAGCCGGCCTCGCCATGGTCTTCACCGGCCAGCGGCATTTCCGGCACTGAGGTGAAGATGCGTCTCGTCGTCCTTTCCGCCGCAGTGACCTTCGTGCTCGACCAGGTCGCGAAATTCGTCGTGGTGCAGATGCTCGATCTTTACGGGCGGCAGGAAATCCTTGTGCTGCCGCCCTGGATCACCTTCCGCATGGCCTGGAATGAGGGCATCAACTTTGGCCTGATGGCGAATTCCTCCGACATCGCGCGCTTGGCGCTGATCGCGCTCGCCATCGCCATCTCGGTCTGGGTCTGGCATTGGGTCCGGCGCGAGCCGCACAGCCGGACGGTGAAGATCTCGGCCGGCCTGCTGATCGGCGGCGCCATGGGCAATGTGCTTGACCGGATCATCTACGGCGCTGTTGCGGATTTCCTCAACATGTCGGTTCCGGGGATCAGCAATCCCTATTCCTTCAACGTCGCCGACATCGCGATCTTTGCCGGCGCCATTGGCCTCGTGTTCTTCACCGGGCGGGAGAAGACCACGTGACGAGGCCGATGAGTTGGGCTAAGACGGCGAGAGGCAGGCAAGGGAGAAACGGATGCAGCCGATGCTGACTCTGGGCAGGTTTGCGCTTGGCGCGGCACTCATGCTGTCTCTCTCGGGCTGCGGCGGGTCCGACAGGGATCCCCAACTGATGAACCTGCGCTCGCAGACGCGCGGCCCTGATGAATTCAGCGTGCTGCCGACCAAAGCCTTGCAGATGCCGGAGAATCTGACCGAACTGCCGCAGCCGACGCCGGGTGGCGCGAACATCACCGACCCGACGCCGCAGGCCGATGCGGTGGCGGCCCTTGGCGGCAATCCTGCCTCCCTTGGCCAGGAAACGCCGTCGGCCTCGAACGCCGGTCTCCTCAACTACACCGGGCGCTACGGACGTAGCGCTGGCATCCGCCAGACGCTCGCCGCCGAGGATCTGGACTGGCGGCGCAAGAACGACGGGCGGCTTTTGCAGCGCATCTTCAACACCAATGTCTATTACAGGGCCTATGCTCCCATGTCGCTCGACCAGTATGCCGAGCTTGAATACTGGCGTGCGCGCGGCGTTCGCAACGTCGGTGCGCCGCCCGAAAGCGTGGCGGCGAAGCGGAAGTAATCACCTCTTCGGCACTCGGTCGGTCTATGGCTTGACCGGGCCGGGCCAGCCGCTACCTCTGTCCGCATCTTGAGGGAGACCGGCATGTTTCGAGCATTTTGGCCTTTCGCGCTGGCCCTTTGCGCGGCGTCCGCAACGGCGGGCGAGGTCACGTCATTCGATCTGAAGAACGGCCTCAAGGTCGTGGTGATCGAGGATCACCGTGCACCGGTCGTCACGCAGATGGTCTGGTACAAGGCCGGTTCCGCCGATGAAAAGCCGGGCGTGTCGGGCATCGCGCATTTTCTCGAACACCTGATGTTCAAGGGCACCGACACGGTTGCCCCGGGCGATTTCTCCAAGATCGTCGAGGCGAATGGCGGCTCCGACAATGCCTTCACCTCATCGGATTACACCGGCTACTTCCAGCGCATCGCCGCCGACCGGCTTGAGATGGTGATGAAGATGGAAGCCGACCGGATGCGCAACCTCAAGCTTTCGGAAGACGACTGGAAGACCGAGCTTCAGGTCATCATCGAGGAACGCAACCAGCGCACCGACAGCGACCCCGGCGCGATCTTCAGCGAACAGCGCCGCGCCGCGCAGTTCCTGAACCATCCCTATGGCACGCCGATCATCGGCTGGCGGCACGAGATGGAGGGGCTGACCCGGCAGGACGCGCTCGACTGGTACCGCACCTATTACGCGCCGAACGATGCCGTGCTGGTCATCGCGGGCGATGTGATGCCGGACAAGGTGAAGGCGCTGGCCGAAACCTATTACGGCCCCCTCGCGCCCAGCGACGGTATCGGCGAACGCAAGCGTCCGCAGGAACCCGCCCAGCTTTCCGAACGGCGGATGAGCTTCAAGGATCCGCGCGTCGCACAGCCTTACGTGACGCGGAGCTACATTGCCCCGGAACGCGATGCCAGCGACCAGAAGAAGGCGGCGGCGCTGACCATCCTCGCGGCGGCACTGGGTGGCAGTTCGCAGACCTCGATCCTGTCGAAGGCGCTGCAATTCGACCAGAAGATCGCGCTGTACGCCTACGCGGGTTACGACGGCACCTCCTATGACGACACGACCTTTGATCTTGCCGTGGCCCCGGCCCCTGGTGTCAGCCTTGCAGATGCCGAAAAGGCGATGGACGCGGTTCTGGCCGATGTGATGAAGAACGGCATCCCCGCCGAGCAATTCGCGCGGATCAAGACCCAGATCCGGGCCGAGAACATCTATGCCGAGGACAGCGTCGCAAGCCTCGCCCGCCGCTATGGCGAGGCGCTGACGACCGGCCTGACCATCGCCGATGTGCAGGAATGGCCGGCGGTGCTGGATGCGGTGACGCAGGAAGACGTGCTCGCCGCCGCGGCCGAGGTGCTGGACCGCCGCCGTGCGGTGACCGGCTGGATGATGCCGGAAGGCGCCACCGACAACACGACGGAGCTGATGCAATGATCCGCGCGATTTTCGCCGCCGCCTTTGCCGTTGCCGCGGCCTTTCCCGCACAGGCCGCCGTGCAGATACAGGAACTGACCTCGCCCGGCGGTATCCGCGCCTGGCTGGTCGAGGAGCATTCGCTGCCCTTCACCGCGCTTGAAATCCGCTTCGAGGGCGGGACGAGCCTTGATGCGCCCGGCAAGCGCGGCGCCACGCTCCTCATGACCTCGCTCCTTGAGGAAGGCGCGGGCAAGATGTCCTCGCAGGATTTCGCCACGGCGCGCGAAGGTCTGGCGGCCGATCTTTCCTTCGATGCAACTGACGATGCCGTCACGGTTTCGGCCCAGATGCTTACGGAAAACCGCGATCAGGTGGTGGCGCTCCTGAAATCCGCGCTGACCGAGCCGCGTTTTGACCAAGACGCAATCGACCGGGTGCGGGCGCAGATCGAATCGATCATCCGTCAGGATGAGACCGACCCGAGCGCCATCGCCGGGCAAAGCTTCGACCAACTCGCCTTCGGCGACCATCCCTATGGGTCGTCGAAATACGGCACGCTCGACAGCCTCGCCGCCCTGACCCGCGATGACATGATCGCCGCCAAGGCAGCGACCATGTCGCGCGAGCATATCTCTGTGGCTGCGGTCGGCGACATCGACGCCGCCACCCTTGGCAAGCTGATCGACGATCTTCTCGGCAGCCTGCCGGCAAAGGGCGCCGCGATGCCGCCCCATGCCACGCTTGGCCTGACCGGCGGCGTCACCGTCACTGATTTCGACAGCCCGCAATCGGTCGTCAGTTTCGGGCAGGCCGGCATCAAGCGCGACGACCCGGATTTCTTCGCGGCTTACGTGCTGAACCACATCCTTGGCGGCGACGGTTTTTCGGCGCGGCTGATGGATGAGGTCCGGGAAAAGCGCGGGCTCACCTATGGCATCGGCAGCTATCTGGTGCCGATGAACCTGGCCGAGACCTGGCAGGGCTCGTTTTCGTCGGCAAACGAAAAGGTCGCCGAGGCGATTGCCGTGACCCGCAAGGTCTGGGCGGATGTCGCCGCGAACGGTGTCACGGATAAGGAGCTTGAGGCGGCGAAGACCTACCTTACCGGGTCCTTTCCCCTGCGCTTCGACGGCAATGGCCGCATCGCCGGCATCCTCGTCGGCATGATGGCCGAGGGTCTGCCCGCATCCTATGTGAACGACCGCAACGGCTATGTCGAGGCGGTGACGCTGGAGGATGTGAAGCGGGTGGCCCAGCGGCTGATGACGCCCGATGCCTTGCGGTTCGTCGTGGTTGGCAAGCCTGTCGGGCTGGCGACGACGAACTGAGCCGGCCATAGCCGAATCTCCGAAGCCATGCTAACTCTGGTAGCATGAACGCCGAAAGCCCCAAGATACTGCCCGAGCGGCCAGTGATCCGGCAGCTTGATGAGGCTGCCGTCAACCGCATCGCGGCGGGCGAGGTTGTCGAACGCCCGGCTTCTGCGGTGAAGGAGCTGGTGGAAAACGCGCTCGACGCCGGGGCGCGGCGGATCGAGGTCGCCTATGCCGATGGCGGCAAGACCCTGATCCGCGTCACCGACGACGGCTGCGGCATGACGGCGGCGGACCTGCCCATGGCGCTGGCCCGCCACGCCACATCGAAGATCGACGGATCGGACCTGCTCAATATCCAGAGCTTCGGGTTCCGCGGCGAGGCGCTGCCCTCGCTCGGTGCCGTCGGGCGGCTGAAGATCACCTCGCGGGTGCAGGGCGAGGCCGCCGCCGAGATCGCCGTTTCGGGCGGTCGGATGGAACCGGTCCGCCCCGCCGCGCTCAGCCGTGGCACGGTGGTCGAGTTGCGCGACCTCTTCTACGCCACCCCGGCGCGGCTGAAGTTCCTGCGCTCTGACCGGGCCGAGGCGCAGGCGATCCGTGACGCGGTGGCAAGGCTGGCGATGGCCGAGCCCTTCGTCGGCTTCAGCTTGCGCGATGTGTCGGATGGCGGCGAAGGCCGTATCTTGCTGCGCGCCGACCCTCAACAGGGCGACCTTTTCCCCGCGCTGTCGCGGCGGCTCGCCACGCTCCTCGGTCGCGAGTTTGCCGAAAACGCGCTCGCCATCGACGCCGAACGCGAGGGGCTGCGCCTCACTGGCTACGCCGCCCTGCCGACCTATTCGCGCGGCGCGGCGGTGGAGCAGTTCCTCTTCGTCAACGGCCGGCCAGTGCGCGACAAGCTGCTCCTCGGCGCGCTCCGGGCCGCCTATGCCGATGTGCTGTCGCGTGACCGGCATCCGGCCGCCGTCCTCAACCTCATCTGCGACCCCGAAAGGGTGGATGTGAACGTCCACCCGGCCAAGGCCGAGGTGCGGTTCCGGGAGCCGGGAGTGGCGCGCGGCCTCATCGTTTCGGCGTTGCGTCACGCGTTGGCCGAGGCCGGGCATCGCGCTTCATCGACCGTGGCCGGGGCGACGCTGGGCGCGATGCGGACAGAGGCGCAGCCGCCGCGCATCTACCAGATGGACCGCCCGTCGCAATCCGCGCTCCGCATGGCCTATGCCGCCCAGACGCCGCTTGCCCCGGACTTCGCCGAAGCCAGCGCAAGGTTCCAGCCGGCGCCCGAGGCCGTCGAACCGGACAGAGATCACCCGCTTGGCGCCGCCCGCGCGCAGGTGCATGAGAACTACATCATCGCTCAGACCCAAACCGGCATCGTCATCGTTGACCAGCATGCCGCGCATGAACGGCTGGTCTATGAGAGGTTGAAGCGCCAGCGGGACGCAAACGGCATCGCCGCGCAGGCGCTCTTGATCCCGGAGATTGTCGAGCTGTCGCCGGGCGATGCGGCGCTCCTCCTCGAACATGCCGCAGCACTTGCCGCCATCGGCCTGACCGTCGAACCCTTCGGCGGCGGTGCCATCGCCGTGCGCGAGACGCCGGCGCTTCTGGGCGAGGTCAACGCCGCCGCCCTGATCCGTGACATTCTGGATGAGCTGCACGACCTTGGTGCCAGCCAGCGTCTGCAATCACGGATCGACGCGGTCCTGTCGCGCATGGCCTGCCACGGCTCGGTCCGTTCCGGCCGGCAGATGCGGCCCGAGGAGATGAACGCCCTTCTGCGCGAGATGGAGGCGACGCCGCTTTCCGGCCAGTGCAATCACGGCCGGCCCACCTATGTGGAACTGAAGCTCTCCGATATCGAACGGCTTTTCGGGCGGACATGATCACCATCTACGACCAGACCTATGCCTTGGACGAGCCCCGCGTGCTTGCGGCCCTCGGGGCGGCGGCGCTTGTGCTTCTTCTCTTCATCCTCCTGATCGTCACCCTGCGCGCGGCCTCGCGGTCTGCCCGCACGACGGAACCCTTGGCCTATCACCTCAGCCAGCTTGGCAACCGGGTGCAGATGCTGTCGGACGGCCAACAGCAATTGTCCGGCGGCCTGACCCATGTGTCAGAGGCGCAGGCGGCGTCGCAGGCCCGCGTGCTGCATCTGATGGAGCAAAGGCTTGCGGAAGTGTCGCGGGGCATGACCGAAAGCCTGCAAGGCACGGCCACGCGAACTGCGCGGTCGCTCGGCGACCTCCAGCAGCGGCTAGAGACCATCGACAAGGCGCAGTCGAATATCGAAAAGCTCTCGGGCGATGTGCTGAGCTTGCAGGACATTCTCTCGAACAAACAGACGCGTGGCGCCTTCGGGGAGATTCAGCTCAACGACATCGTGCGGAAGGCCTTGCCGCCCGATGCCTTCACCATGCAGGCGACGCTGTCGAACGGGCGGCGGGCCGATTGCCTTGTCCACCTGCCGAACCCGCCCGGCCCCATCGTCATCGATTCGAAATTCCCGCTGGAAGCCTATGAGGCGCTGCGCCGCGCCGAGAACCAGTCGCAGGCGATTGAGGCGCAGCGGATGCTTCGGATTGCGGTCCGAAGCCATATCAAGGCCATCGCCGAGCGCTACATCCTTGATGGAGAGACGGCGGACGGGGCGCTGATGTTCCTGCCGTCCGAGGCGGTCTATGCCGAGTTGCACGCGAATTTCCCCGAGCTTGTCCGCGAGGGCTTCGATGCGCGGGTGTGGATCGTCTCGCCCACCACCTGCATGGCGACGCTCAACACCATGCGCGCGGTCCTCAAGGACGCGCGGATGCGGGAACAGGCGGGGGCGATCCGCTCGACCCTGCGCCAGCTCCACCGCGATGTGGAACTGGTGGTAGAGCGTGTCGACAAGCTGTCGACGCATTTCCATCAGGCACGGGCCGATCTTGACGGGATCACCACAGCGGCCGAACGGGCGGGCAAACGCGCCGCCCGGCTCGACAACTTCGATTTCGAGGAACTGGCGCCCGAGGACGAGCGCCCACGCGTGGTGCCGCTGACCAAGCCCTGAGCGGGGATCAGCCTGCGCAGCGCTTCGCGGCTTCGTCGAGCGCCGCCGAAATGCCGTTGAGCGAGAAGGTATCGGCCGTCTGGGTGCCACGCGCCGACCGTGCGGTCAGGACCGCGCTCGCCCCTGCCTTCATCGCGGCGATGATCTTCGCGTCATCATCCTTCGATCCGGCCCAGGCCCATTCGCCATCGCTGAAAAGATCGAACTTGGTGCCGCCGATGTCGAGGCCCACGGTCGAGCCGCCGGCAAAGGGATAGCCGCCGGTGAAGGACACTTCGCCCTGACCGCCGGGGCGGTAGGTCACGAAAAGCAGAATGTCGCCACGCCGGACCGAGGTTGCCTGGCCGTCCTTGGTATTGACGGTCTCCTTCGGCGCCGAGACGCCCCAGCATTCCTTCGGGCTTTCCTCGACGAAGACGCTCCAGTCGGTTTCCGCCGCCACCCGGTTGGTCGAAACCTGCGCGACGGCGCCAGAGGCCATGCCCATCGTCAGAACCGTGGCGCCGACTGCGCGCAGAATTGCTGATGCCATATGAGCTGCTCCCTTTGACCGTCTCGCCTGAAGCATCCCGCCCGCCTGCCTTTACACGGCATTTTCGGTGGCGGGACGCCTGTTCACTCGCTATCGGTGTCATAACGCGAATTCGCGGGCAGGGAAAAGCCCCGGCGGCGGAAAATCGCGCAACAGTGAGGGTGCCTTGGCTGCTGTACCGATGATTGAACTCTGGCGCGGCGGGATGCTGGAAAGCGTCCATGCCGGTCATGCGGTGATCTGTGATGAGAAGGGCGAGATCGTGGAGGCCTGGGGCGACCCGAAGGCGGTGATCTTTCCGCGGTCGTCCTGCAAGATGCTTCAGGCGCTGCCGCTTCTGGACAGCGGCGCGGCGGAACGCTTTGGCCTGACCGAGGCGCAACTGGCGCTGGCCTGCGCCAGCCACAACGGCGCGCATATCCATACCGATGCGGTTTCGGACTGGCTGGGTGGCATCGGCCTTGCCGAGCCTGACCTGCGCTGCGGCCCGCAGATGCCCGACGATCCGCCGGCGCGGAAGGAACTGACCTGCTCCGACACCGCTCCCTGCCAGCTTCACAACAACTGTTCCGGCAAGCACGCGGGCTTTTTGACGCTGACCAGGCACCTTGGCGCCGGGCCGGAATATGTGGAGCCTGACCATGCCGTGCAAAAGGCCGTGCGTCAGGCTTTCGAGGAAGCGACGGGCGAGGCTTCGCCCGGCTACGGCATCGACGGCTGTTCGGCGCCGAACTTCGCCACTTCCGTCCACGGGCTGGCCCGGGCGATGGCGGGCTTTGCCGTTGCCAATCCCGATGGCAGCGCCCGCGACCGGGCGGCCTCGCGGCTCTGGCGGGCGATGACGGCCTATCCCGAGCTTGTCGCGGGCGAGGGGCGGGCCTGCACCAACCTGATGCGCGCGATGGGCGGCAAGGTCGCGGTCAAGACCGGGGCCGAGGCGGTTTTCGTCGCCATCCTGCCGGAGCAGAAGCGCGGCATCGCGCTGAAGATCCTCGACGGCGGGACCCGCGCTTCGGAAGCGGCGATCACGTCGCTTCTGGTGCGTCTCGGGGCGCTTGAGGCCGGGCATCCGGTCGTCGGGCAGTACCTGACCGACCCGATCCGAAGCCGGCGCGGCATCGTCGCGGGCGCAACCCGCCTCGCGCCCGGCTTCGCCTGAGTGTCAAGAGCCGGTTTCTCGCCTGTCAATCGGCAAAACCGGTTCCCACTTTTGCGGGACAGGCTTCAGAGCATCTGCCAGATCAGCCGCAGCGCCATTGCGGTCGAGGTGACGACCAGCAAGGGCTTGATGAGCCGCGCGCCGATCCGCATCGCCATATGGCTGCCAATCTGCGCGCCAAGGATCTGCGCCGCGCCCATGGCAAGGCCAAGCGCCCAGAGCGGCGATCCGGCGATGGCGAAGGCGGTCAGAGAGCCGACATTCGACGAGAAGTTCAGGAACTTCGTATGCGCCGTCGCTTTCAGGATGCCGTGGCCGGCGAGCATGACGAAGGAAATCATGAAGAACGACCCGGTGCCGGGGCCGACAAGGCCGTCGTAAAACGCGATCAGCGGCACGGCGGTCAGCATAAACGCCAAAGGGCCGATGCGCTGGTGGCGGTCGGCATCGGAAAGGCCGGGCTTCAATGCGAAGAAAAGTGCCACCGCGATCATCACTCCGGGCAGGATCAGCCGCAGCGCCTCGGTCGGGATGAAAGGAACAAGCTGCGACCCTGCGAAACCGGCGGCGAAGGCAATCAGCGCCGGTCGCACCTGTTGCCGGAGGTCGACATGGCCGCGCCGCGCATAGGCGAGGGCCGCCGTTCCCGCGCCGAACGTGCCCTGCACCTTGTTGGTGGCCAGCGCCTCAACCGGCGGGATGCCGGCCAGCAGCAGCGCCGGAATGGTGATGAGGCCGCCGCCCCCGGCGATCGCATCGACGAAGCCCGCGAAAAGGGCCGCGCCGATCAGCAGGGCGATCGTCTCATAGGGAAGGGCAATGATAAGGTCGGTCACGCCGCGAAATCCTCGACCGCATAGCCCTGGATATAGAGAAGCGCGGTCAGGTCGCCGTGGTTGATGCGGATGTCGCATTGGGCGGCGACCACAGGCTTGGCGTGAAGCGCGACGCCGGCACCGGCGAGGCCCAGCATCCCGAGGTCATTCGCCCCGTCGCCGACCGCCATCACCTCGGCATGGGCCAGATCAAGCCGGGCGCTGATTTCCTTCAGCGCGGCTATCTTCGCCTCACGCCCGAGGATCGGGCGGGCGACATCGCCTGTCAACTGGCCATCCTCGGCCAGAAGTGTGTTGGCGCGGTGTTCGTCAAAGCCGAGTGCGGCGGCGACTGCCTCGGTGAAGGCGGTGAACCCGCCTGACACGAGCGCCGCATAGCCGCCATTGGCCTTCATCGTCGCGATCAGCTCGCGCCCGCCCGGCGTGAAGGTGATCCGCTTTTCCAGCACATCGCCGATAACGCTTTCCGGCAGGCCCTTGAGCAGGCCAACCCGTTCGATCAATGCGCCCTCGAAGTCAAGTTCGCCATTCATCGCCCGCGCCGTGATCGCCGCCACACGCGGCCCGACACCGGCCATGTCGGCAAGCTCATCAATGCATTCCTGCCGGATCATGGTCGAATCCATGTCCGCGAGCAGCATCTTCTTCCGCCGCCCTTCGGAGGGCTGCACCACAAGATCGAAGCCCATCTCCTGATAGCCTTCCCAGACCTCCCAACGGTTGTCGGGAAGAAGCGGCAGGGGAAACTCCGCCGCGATGCCGGGGTTGAGCCAGCGCACATCGCTGCCGGCCCAGGCATCGCGCAAGGCCTCGACAGCCGCCCGGTCAAGATCGGCGCGGGCGGGACTGGCGAGAAGCGTGGCGATGAACATGGGGGCTGTCCGCAGATTCTGGGCGTTCGGTCACGCTCTAGTCGGAAGCTGCGCGTGAGGCCAGCGCGATCCGCCGCTCAGGCCAGCGGCAGGCGCTGACCGTTGTCGAAAACCCGCGTCCATGCGCGGATCGTCCATGATTTCCGCAGCCCGGTGGCGAAAAGCGGGTCGCGGCGCACGAGGTCCTCGACGTCCCCTACGCTGTCTGCCTCGACGATCCAGAGACCGCCCGCTGGCTGGCTATCGCCGTCGCGCAAGGGGCCGGCGGACAGAACCTGTGGCGCGGCGCTTTCAAGCAAGTCGAGATGGGCAGGCATGTTTTTCGTGCGCAGGCCGGGGTCGGCGTCGGGGGTGTCTTCGAACAGGACGATGTAGCGCATCGGGGCCTCCTTTCGCCGACAGTCTCGCACGGCAAAATTGCCGGTTGAATGCGATCTGTTGCAGCGGCACTCTGCAGAAATGCAGCACCTTGACTGGGACCAGCTCCGCTTCCTTCTCGCCGTGGCGCGGACGGCCAGCTTTTCCGGCGCGGCTCGGCATCTCGGGGTGGATGCGACCACGGTCGCGCGCAGGCTTCGCGCCTTGCAGGACCGTCTCAGTGCGGCACTCATCAGCCGCGATGAGGATGGCACGCTGCGACTGACGCCTGTGGGCCGGACCGTGGCGGAACATGCCGAACGGATCGAAGGCGAGGTTCTGGGCATCGGCGATGCGACGGGGCGGGGCAGCGGGCCGGTGCTTGGCACTGTGCGCCTGACAGCCGTGCCGATCCTGGCCAATCGCCTGATCGTGCCGCGCCTGCCGGGATTTCTTGCGGCCAATCCGGGACTGAGCATTGAACTGGTTGCCGCACCCCGCAATCTCAACATCACGCGCCGTGACGCCGATCTCGCGCTGCGCTTCGCCCGGCCTTCGGGCGGCGGGGAAGGGCTTTGGACCCGCGCGCTCGGGAAGGTCGCCTACGGAATTTTCGGCGCCGCCGGACAACGCCCCGATGGCGCCTTCATCACCTATGGCGAGGACTGGAGCCACCTGCCGCAGGCCCGCTGGCTTGAGGCGCGTATCCGGGCAGGCGACCACCGCGCGCCGCTCAGGGTCAGCGATGCCGAGACTGCGCTCGAGGCCGCAGCAGCCGGGATCGGCCTGACGCTTCTGCCGCGTGCCATCGCGGCGGCGGACGCGCGGCTTGCCGAGCACGGGCATGGGTCCGATCTTCCAGCACGGGAAGTCTGGATCATCGGGCATCGCGACCAGCGCGGCCTTGCCCGCACCCGCGCCGTCGTCACTTTCCTTGCCGGGGTCGTCGCCGCCCAAGCCGGCTGACGAGGTTTCCGATAGTGAACACGACGGTCGCATTTCGGTGCCGAAGCGACGCTTCCCGACTCTTTTCCCGCTTGTGCCAGCCATCGCGCCGGATTATCCCCCCGAGTGGGACACCCCTCCCCAACGAGGGGCGTATATCTGGAAGGATACCAGAAATGGTGACGACGACTCCGGCCGCGCGGCCGGCAAATCCGCGCTTCTCTTCGGGCCCCTGCACGAAGATCCCCGGCTTCTCCCTTGACATGCTTGCAGATGCACCGCTTGGCCGGTCGCATCGTGCCGCCATCGGCAAGGCCAAGCTGAAAGAGGCGATCAACCTCACCCGCGAGATTCTCGGCGTGCCGGCGAGCTACCGCGTCGGCATCGTGCCGGCCTCAGACACCGGCGCCGTCGAAATGGCGCTCTGGTCGCTTCTCGGCGACCGCCCGGCTGAGATGCTGGCCTGGGAGTCGTTCGGCGAGGGCTGGGTGACGGATGTCGTCAAACAGTTGAAACTGGACGCAAAGGTACAGATCGCCGCCTATGGCGAGATCGTCGATTTCGCCACCGTCGATTTCGACCGCGACGTGGTCTTCACCTGGAACGGCACCACTTCAGGAGTCCGGCTGCCGAATGGCGATGCGATCCCGGCGGACCGCAAGGGGCTGACTATCTGTGATGCGACCAGCGCCGCCTTCGCGATGGAGCTGCCGTGGGACAAGCTCGATGTCGTCACCTTCTCCTGGCAGAAGGTTCTCGGCGGCGAGGGCGCGCATGGCGTCCTGATCCTGTCCCCACGCGCTGTCGAGCGGCTGGAAAGCTATGTGCCAGCCTGGCCGCTGCCGAAGATTTTCCGGCTGACCTCCAAGGGCAAGCTCATTGAGGGCATCTTCGAGGGCGAGACGATCAACACGCCGTCGATGCTTTGCGTCGAGGATTACCTTGTGGCGCTGAAATGGGCCGAGGGGCTGGGCGGTCTGAAGGCGCTGGTCGCCCGGGCCGAGGCGAATGCCAAGGCGATTGCCGACTTCATCGCCGACAAGGACTGGATCGCCAACCTCGCCGCCGATCCTGCCACGGCTTCGACGACGAGCGTCTGCCTGAAGTTCACCGATCCGCGCATCAAGGATGGTGCATCATTTGCCAAGGCGGTGGCGAAGCGGTTGGAAACGCAGGGCGTGGCGCTCGATGCCGGGTCCTACCGCGATGCGCCTCCGGGCCTGCGCATTTGGTGCGGATCGACGGTCGAGACGGCCGATGTTGCCGCGCTGATGCCCTGGATCGAATGGGCCTTCGAGGCCGAGATCGAGGCGCAGGCCAAGGCGGCCTGATCCGTTTCGTAGGATGGGCAATATTGCCCATCCTACCCCCCATTCCCCCCAAGGATTCCCCCAATGGCCCCCAAAGTTCTCGTCTCCGACGCCCTTTCCGAAACCGCCGTCCAGATCTTCCGCGACCGCGGGGTCGAGGTCGACTACCTGCCCGATCTCGGCAAGGACAAGGACAAGCTCCTAGAGGTAATCGGCCAGTATGACGGCCTCGCCATCCGCTCGGCCACCAAGGTCACCGAAAAGATCCTCGCCGCCGCGCCGAACCTCCGCGTCATCGGCCGCGCCGGGATTGGTGTCGACAATGTCGACATTCCGGCGGCGTCGAAAAAGGGCGTGATCGTGATGAACACGCCCTTCGGCAATTCGGTCACCACCGCCGAACATGCCATCGCGATGATGTTCGCCGTGGCCCGGCAACTGCCCGAAGCTTCGGTCTCCACCCATGACGGCAAGTGGGAAAAGAACCGCTTCATGGGGGTCGAGCTTTTCAACAAGACCCTCGGCGTCATCGGCGCCGGCAATATCGGCGGCATCGTCTGCGACCGGGCGCTGGGCCTGCACATGAAGGTCGTGGCCTATGATCCCTTCCTGAGCGAGGAACGCGCCAAGCAGATGGGCGTGACGAAGGTCGATCTCGACGAGCTTCTCCACCGCGCCGATTTCATCACGCTCCACGTGCCACTGACCGACAAGACCCGCAACATCCTGTCGAAGGAAAACATCGCCAAGGCGAAGAAGGGCGTGCGCATCATCAACTGCGCCCGTGGCGGTCTCGTTGATGAGGCAGCGCTGGCCGAGGCGCTGAAGGAAGGCCATGTCGCGGGCGCCGCCTTCGACGTCTTCGAGGTCGAACCCGCCACCGCCTCGCCCCTCTTCCATCTGCCGAATGTCGTCGTCACCCCGCATCTTGGCGCCTCCACCACCGAGGCGCAGGAGAACGTGGCGCTGCAGGTGGCCGAACAGATGGCGGACTACCTCCTGACCGGGGCGGTGCAGAACGCGCTCAACATGCCCTCGGTCACCGCCGAGGAAGCTGCCGTCATGGGGCCGTGGCTGAAGCTGGCCCAGCATCTTGGCGCCTTCGCCGGCCAGATGACGGATGAGCCGATCAAGGCGATCAACATCCTTTACGACGGGACAGTTGCCAAGATGAACCTTCAGGCGCTGAACTGCGGCGCCATCGCCGGGATCATGAAGGCCACGAACCCGGATGTGAACCTCGTCTCTGCGCCCATAGTGGCCAAGGAACGCGGCATCCAGATCTCGACCACGCAGCAGGAGAAAAGCGGCGTCTTCGATGGCTACATGAAGCTGACCGTGGTCACGGACAAGCGCGAAAGGTCCATCGCCGGGACGGTGTTTTCCGATGGCAAACCACGCTTCATCCAGATCAAGGGCATCAATATCGACGCCGAGATCGGGGCGCATATGCTCTACACCACCAATGACGACATTCCCGGCATCATCGGCACGCTCGGCAACACCATGGGCGAGGCGGGCGTGAACATCGCCAACTTTACCTTGGGCCGGTCGGGCGTCGGCCGGGATGCGATTGCGCTTCTTTACCTGGATGAGGCGATCGCCCCCGAGGTCATCCGCAAGCTTGAGGCGACGGGCAAGTTCAACCAGGTCAAGCCGCTGGTCTTTGACGTGGCCTGAGCAACGGCCGCGCCGCTCATCAATCTGAAACCGACAGCCGGGCGTCGCGCCCGGCTGTGCGGTTTTCAGGGGCTCGCCACATTCTGCCCTTGGGGTCAGCCAGTTGGGGGAATGTTGCATCCGGTCGATGTCAGGCGAATGCTGGAGGAACTGGCAGAGATCTACCGCGCCGAAGAACGCGCAGAGGCGCAACGGACGGCGCGGGAGCTTTTGTCGGCCCCCGTGCTTCAGCCGTTCCATCGGCGCCCCGCTCATCCCCATGACGCGTTGATCCGCCACACGCTTGGCACATCCGCGCATCCCGCCGCCGCCGCAATTCTCGCGGCGAACGACCATGTGCCCTGGGGCGGCAATCCGGTCTCGGACGAGACGCCGGCATGGATCAAGGAAATGTGTGCGGTCGCCGAGATCATGGGGCCGGACGGGCCGATCCATGCGCCGGACCTGCGACTTGGGCTGCTGTTCGTCCGGGCCGGGCGCTACTATCCGCTCCACAATCACGATGCGGATGAGACCTATGTGATGCTCGCCGGTGAGGCGCTCTGGACTGCGGGCGACGACATAAGAATCCGATCCGCTGGTGACATGATCCATCACCTAAGCCTGATGCCGCATGCCTTTCGCGCGGGGCCTGAGGGCTTCGTCGCCCTCTACCGCTGGAGCGGCGACATCAACACCGCATCCTATGCCTTTCTCGATGACCCGGAAGGATCATGAAGGGGCGGGGTAGGTGACAGTGCCGTCAGGGCCGACGACCGCGCCGGGGGTCAGGGTTGCCGGGTGAAGGCGCCCGGCTTCCATGATGTGCAAGACTGTCTCGCCCCGCGCGATCAGCCAGTCGGCGACGATGCGGCGGTGGCAGCGCCACCAGACCGCCTCGGCGCACATGATGGCCGTGGCTCGCCTCTGCCCCTCGGCCAGAAGATGGGCGAGGCCGGCGTGGAACGGCGGGGTCAGGGCGTAGTCGGCGTAGTTGTGAAAGCTCCGGTTCTGCCAGAGGCCGTTGACCTCCGCCGGAACCTCGCGCACCCGTTTCCTGAGGCCGCCAAGGTCGGCGATATGCTCATAGCCGATCTGCCGTTCGGCCAGGGCGGCGTCAAGCCCCTCGCCGTTGAACTGCGGATTGGCGCGGGTCATCGGGAAAGCCCTTATGTCGGCGAGGTTTCTGACGCCCGGCCCGGTCAGCATGTCGATGAAATCGCCAAGGATGCGGTTGGAATGGCCGATGGTGTAGAAGGGCAGCCTCATCCGCGATCCTTGCCTGCCTCAGCACTGTCGAAGGTAATCCGATCCCCCGCCCAAGTCCAAACCCGGTCGATGCCGCATTGCGGCAGAAACCGGCATTGGCTAGGCTCGCCGCGAAACGAGGTACGGGCAGAGCATGCGGGTTTACGCAATCGGCGACATTCACGGCCAGCTTGAAAAGCTGCGCGAGGTTCATGCGCTGATCGCGGCGGATCGGGCGGCGGCGGGCGACACCGGGGGTGAGGTTGTCCATGTCGGCGACCTCGTGGATCGTGGGCCGGACAGCCGGGGTGTGATCGCCTATCTGATCGACGGAATCGCGGCGGGGGAGCCCTGGGTGGTGCTGAAGGGCAATCACGACCGCATGTTCGAAGGCTTCATGAGCGATCCCGACTATCACGATCCGGGGCTGCGCGCCGATCTTTACTGGACCCATCCCCGGCTTGGCGGCGATACGACGCTCGCCTCCTACGATGTCCCTGGCGCGGGCGAGCGGATGCTCTTTGACCTCCATGACGATGCCATCAGGAGTGTACCGGAGGCGCACCGGGCCTTCATCCGCTCTCTCCCGGTCATGTACCGGGCTCCGGGAGTTGCCCTTGTCCATGCCGGCATCCGCCCCGGCGCGGCGCTTGAGGATCAGACGGAGAATGACCTCCTCTGGATCAGGCAGGGGTTTCTCGACGACCCCAGCGACCACGGCGCGCTGATCGTCCACGGTCACACGCCGGTCGACACTGTAACTCATTATGGCAACCGGCTGAACATCGACACCGGCGCCGGTTATGGCCGCGCGCTGAGCGCGGTGGTGATCGAGGATGGCGCGGTCTGGCAGTTGACGCCAGCGGGACGCGTGCCGGTGGTTCCGGCATGAAAGAGCGGGCGCCAAGCCTCAGACGGTTCTTCGCGCCCGCGACAATGCTCAGCTTCCCGCGCCTCGTCACCTATCATGTCGCGCATCCGGCCTGGACCCTGCCCGAGCTGAAGATCGCCGTGGTGGCCGATCTTCATGTCTGCCGGCCCTGGACGCCGCTTTCCCGCGTCGAGGGGATCGTGAAGGCGGTCAATGCGCTGGGCGCAGACCTTATCCTGCTGCCCGGCGATTTCCTGATGGACCGCAAGCTGCCGGGGGTCCAGGAGCCTGCCGCCCGCATCATCGACCGGCTGAAGCAGCTTTCCGCGCCGCTCGGCGTTGCCGCCGTTCTTGGCAACCATGACTGGTGGGATTGCCGCCTGTCGCGGCAGAGCGGGTTTGCCCGCAATTCGGTCGCCGAAGCGCTGGAGGGGAGCGGCATCCATCACCTGCCGAACCGGGCGCTGGAGATCAGCCACGGCGGCGGGCGTTTCTGGCTGGTCGGGCTGGACAGTCAGGCGGCGCGTAAACATCTGCGCCAACCGGGTTTTCACGACCCTGAAACGGCGTTCGACACCGTGCCGCCCGGTGCCCCGGCGATCCTGATGGCGCATGAGCCGGATTACTTCGCCCGTGGCGATGCCCGCGCCTTCCTGCAGATCAGCGGCCATACCCACGGCGGGCAGGCGAACCTCCTTGGATGGCGGCCCATGACCCCCTCCGCCCATGGCAGCCGTTATGCCTGGGGCCACAAGCGTGAGGAGGGGCGGCACCTGATCGTCTCCGGCGGCATCGGCTACTCCGGTTTGCCGCTGCGTCTTTTGCAGCCGCCGGAGATCGTTGTGGTAACGGTCACGCGCGCCGACTAACCTTTTTTCGATTCAACGGAGGTTCGATGATGAGCGACGATATCGTGATCCTGTCGGGTGCGCGCACCGCAATCGGCACATTCGGCGGCAGCCTGTCCGGCATGGCGCCGATCGACACCGCGACCGTGGCCGCCAAGGCGGCGATGGAGCGGGCCGGGGTCGATCCGTCGCAGATCGGCCATGTCGTCTTCGGCCATGTCATCAACACCGAACCGCGCGACATGTACCTGAGCCGCATCGCGGCGATGCAGGCCGGCATCCCGGACGGCACCCCGGCGATGAACGTGAACCGGCTTTGCGGCTCGGGCGTGCAGGCCATCGTTTCGGCGGTTCAGTCGCTGATGCTCGGTGATGCCGATTTCGCGCTCGCCGGCGGGGCAGAGAGCATGAGCAAGTCGCCCTACGCGCTTCCCGCCGCGCGCTTCGGCCAGAAGATGGGGGATACCAGGGCCGTCGACATGATGACCGGCGCGCTGACCTGCCCCTTTGGCACCGGCCATATGGGTGTCACGGCTGAGAACGTGGCGAAGGAACATGGCATCACCCGCGCGGCGCAGGATGCATTCGCGCTGGAAAGCCAGGCGCGGGCGGCGAAAGCCATCGCCGAGGGGCGGTTCAAGGACCAGATCGTTGCGGTCGAGATTTCCTCGCGCAAGGGGCCGGTCGTCTTCGACACCGACGAACACCCGAAGGCAACGAGCGCCGAGGCGCTCGCGGGTCTGAAGACGGTCTTCCAGAAGGACGGCGCCGTGACGGCGGGCAATGCCTCGGGCATCAATGACGGCGCGGCGGCGCTGGTGCTGGCGCGGGCCTCGGCGGCGGAAAAGGCCGGGCTGAAGCCCCGCGCCCGCATCCTTGGCTATGCCCATGCCGGCGTGCGGCCGGAGGTCATGGGCATCGGCCCGGTTCCGGCGGTTCAGGCGCTGATGAAGCGCACCGGGCTCAAGGTCATGGATTTCGACGTGATCGAATCTAACGAAGCTTTCGCGGCGCAGGCGCTGGCCGTGTCGCAGGAACTGGGTTTCGATCCGGCGAAGGTGAACCCCAGTGGCGGCGCCATCGCCCTTGGCCATCCGGTCGGCGCGACCGGCGCGCTGATAACCGTGAAGGCGTTATACGAGCTGGAGCGCATTGGCGGGCGGATCGGCCTTGTCACCATGTGCATCGGCGGAGGCCAGGGCATCGCAATCGCGATCGAGCGGCTCTGAGGGGGACCGGCTCGGGGGGCATCGAGCCCCCGCTCGCCGGGCGCTCCGCGGGGGGTATTTCAGCAACGAAGAAGCTCAAGGGGTGAGTGTGACGGTCGTAGTCGCACTTTGCCCCTTGGCGTCGATGACCGAGAGGCTGAAGTAGCCGGTGCCGGAGGTGGGGATCGTCGCCTCGCGGGCGCGGCCGGCGAGGATCACGGGCTGGCCATTGGCGAGCCAGGTGAAGGGCGGGGTGCCGCCCCGGACCTTGAGCGGCAGCGGGCCGGAGGATTCGATCCGGGCGCCGTCGGGCGGGAAGGCGACCTCGGGTCCCTCTGCGAGTTTTTCGCTGGTGAAGCCGCGCGGGCGGAAGTGCTGCAGGGGCTGCGGTAGGCGCGCATTGGGCAGGATCAGGGTCGCAGGCGGCGGTGGCGGCAGCGGATCGGCTGCGGGTTTCAGGCGCTGGAACGCCTCGAAAAGGAGTGGCGCCGCGAGGTCGCCACCGAAGGCGCCGGGCACCGATGCGCCATCTGCCCGGCCCATCCAGACGCCGGCGACATGGGCACCGTCAAAGCCCAGGGCCCATGCATCTCGGTAGCCGTAGCTGGTGCCGGTCTTGTAGGCGATGCGCCCGGCAGGGGCGTTCGGCGGCGGCGGCAGTTCGGCGAGGATGTCGGCAGTGAGCCAGGCGGCCACGGGTGAGAAAAGGCGCTGGCCGGCGGGCTGCGGCGGGCCGGCGAGGGGTGAAAGCCGGACGGGATCGCCGAGGCGGGCGAGGCCCGCATAGCTTTGCACGAGGTCGGTGAGGCTGAGCCCGAGCCCGCCGAGCGCCACGGCAAGGCCCGGCTTGTCGCCCGGCACCACCGGCTCGGCGCCGGCGCGGCGCAGGGTCGAGACGAGGCGCGCGGGGCCGATCGCCTCGGTCAGGCTGACGACGGGGATGTTGAGCGAGAGCTGCAGCGCCTGGCGGACCGGGATGGTGCCGCGGAACTGGCGGTCGAAGTTCTGCGGCCCATAGGTGCCGAAGGCGACCGGGCGATCCTCGATCAGGGTTTCGGGATGGGCGAGGCCGTCGTCGAAGGCGAGGGCGTAGACGAAGGGTTTCAGCGTCGAACCGGGGGATCTCAGCGCCCGGGTCATGTCGATGAAGCCGGCGCGGCGGTCATCGGTCCAGTCCGGCGAACCGACCGAGGCGAGGATTTCGCCGGTGCGGTGATCGGCGACGACGAGGGCGAGCGAGAGGCGGTCGCCCTGCGAGGCGACGGCGCGGGCGGCCAGCGCTTCGAGGGCGCGCTGCAGGCGGGCGTCGATCGTGGTCGCGATCCGGGGTGACAGCGGGTCTTCGGCGCGGAGTCGGGCGGCGAGATGGGGCGCAAGTGCGGGGAAATCGCGGCGCGCTTTCGGGATCGCCTCGCGCCGTGCGGCATCGGCGCGGTCCGCGGTCAGGGTGCCGCGCGCGGTCATCACGGCAAGGACGCGGTCGCGGGCGGCTTCGGCCGCTTCGGGGAAGCGGTCGGGGCGGCGCGATTCGGGCGATTGCGGCAGGGCGACGAGGAAGGCGGCCTCGGCCGGGGTCAGGCGGCGCGGTTCCTTGCCGAGCCAGGCGAGGCTTGCGGCGCGGATGCCTTCGAGATTGCCGCCATAGGGGGCGATGCGGAGGTAGAGGTCGAGGATCTCGGGCTTGGAAAGCCGCCGCTGCAGCGCCAGCGCGACACGGATCTGGCGGATCTTGCCGGAGAGCCGCCCGGTGCCGCTGTCTTCCAGCAGCCGTGCGACCTGCATGGTCAGGGTCGATCCACCCGAGACCACGCGGCCTGCGGCAAGCGACTGCGCCCCTGCGCGGACAAGTGCGCGAAGGTCGACGCCTTGGTGGTCTTCGAAGCGGCGATCCTCATAGGCCATGAGCATCTCGGTGAAGAGGGGATCGACCGGGCCGGGGTCGAGCCGCCAGCGGCCATCAGCGACGGTGAAGGCGCGCAGAAGCGTGCCGTCGCGGGCGACAACCTCGGTCCCGGTGGCGACGGTCAGGGGCGGCAGGTCGGTGGCGGCGATCCAGTCGTCGAGCCGGTCGCGGGCGAAAGCACCGGCGAAGAGAAGAACGGCAAGCACCACAGGCAAGCGCCAGCCGGAGCCTCCGCGCCGACTGTCCCTGCTTGCCGTAACCCTTTCCATGATTACTCCGTCACCGCGGCCTCGCCCGCGTCGGTCCGGGCGCGGTAATCTGGGCGGTACATGTCCTCCACCGTCGCGGCGGGATGGTGGAACCGGCCGGGCGATATGGCGCGGAGGATATAGGCGAGGCGGAAGGGCTGGTCGCTGGTCCAGTCGAGGGCCGCGAGGAAGCGGTCCTGACGGAACTCCGTCATCCGGGTTTCCTCGGCGGTGTCGAGCCAGGAGAGGGCGGCGATGTCGCCGGCGCGGATGAGGGAAGGATTGTCGATCTCGAACCCCGCGGGCAGGGGATCGTTGACCATCAGCCGCGCTTCGCCCGATCCATGCGGGCTGACCTCGACCACCGAGACAAGGCGGGTGCCTTGCTTGACCGATGCGATGTCTGCCGGTTCACCCTCCATCGTGTAGTAGCTGCGGGTGATGGTGTAGCCGCGCCCGCCGGCGGGTTCGGGTTCCGCCGGGACGCCGAAGGTCGTGAGCGTGACCGTGGCGGCCTTGCCGGTGGCGTTGGTGATCGCCTGCGGCGTGGCCGCCTCGCTTTCCGTCAGCGCGATCACCGGGCGGTCGGAGGGCGCGCCGTTGACGGTGAAGCCGCCCGCATCGGGCCGGTCGATGAGCGCATGGGTGGCGAGCAGCGCCCAGGTCGCTTCCTGCGTCGACAGCGGCTTGCCGATGAGGCCGGAGGCGACGGCATCCGAAAGGCCGGCGGCGTCGATGGCCGTCGACCCGGCTTCCGACGCAAGCGCCAGAAGGGCCGTCGCATCGCGAAGTCGGGTGCCATAATCGGCGCGCCAGACCTGATCCTCGGCGGCGCTCGGGCCCTCGGCGACGAGCCGCGCGGCTTGCGCGAACATCGCGTCGGCCCGGCGCTGATCGCCGTAGGAGGCGAGCGCCGCGCCCAACTGGGCCGCCGCGATGGGCGTGTCGAAGGCCGCGGCCTTGACGTCGGCATAGTAGCGCAGGTCGCCGACAGCGGCGGCGCCTTCGCGGGCGAGGACCATCAGCGCATAGGCATAGGGCCCGCCCTCGGCTTCGAAATCGGGCGCGTAGTTCACCTGGTTCCTGAGATTGTCGAGCGCGTTCCTGAAGGCGGCATCAGGCACGGCATAGCCCTTGGCGCGGGCGCGGCTCAGGAAATCGGTGACGAAGGCGTCGAGCCAAAGGTCGCCGGAATCCGGGTACCAGAGGCCGAAGGAACCGTTGGCGGACTGGTTGAGCAGGATCTCCGACAAGCTTTCCTCGACCCTTTTCCTCACATCGCCGTCGAGGCTGACGCCGAGGGCGGAAGACACATCCTCGAAATAGAGAAGCGGCAGCGCCTTGGAGGTGAGCTGTTCGGTGCAGCCGTAGGGATAGGCGTCAAGCGTGGCCAGAAGGCCGGGCGCGTCGAAGCGGGCGAGCGGGCCTGCGGCCAGCGTGGCGCGACCGGTGCCGGGAACGAGGCCGGCGAAGGCGTTGCGGTCAAGCGTGAAGGTGGCGCCTGACGCAAGCTCGAACCGGCTCTGGCGCGCAATTTCCGGGTCATGGGTTTCGACCGGCAGGGTCAGCGTCTTCACCAGTTGCTTGCCCGCCGGCGTGGTCAGGGCGACGCGGACGGCGGCAAGGCCCTCCTCGCTCGCGGCGGTGATCGGGACGGAGATCACGGCCTTGCCCTTTTCGGCCAGATCGACGCCCGAGGGCGCGGTGCCAAGCGTCAGACCTTCGGCGGTCACATCAAGGCCGTTGCGACCGGCGGGGCCGGAGGCATGGACGATCTCCAACAGAAGCCGGCTTTGATCGCCGGGCGACAGAAAGCGCGGGACGGAGGCGGTGACGACCACGGGATCGCGCACCAGCACATCCGCCTCGGCCTGGCCGATGGCGGTTTTCGACCAGGCCACGGCCATCACCCTGACGGTGCCGTTGAACGAGGGCAGGGCGAAATCGGTGCGGGCGTAGCCATCCGCACCGACGGTCAGCGGGCCGGAGAAATAGGCCACCAGTTCCTCGGTCGGCGGCGGCGCCTGCATCTTGAGGCCGGTGCCCGCATCACCGCCGGAGCGGACGGAGCCGGGGGTTCCATTGCTGCCGTCGATCAGGCGGCCATAGATGTCGCGGATGCCGACGCCAAGCTTCCTCTGGCCGAAGTAATGCGCTTCCGGGTCGGGCGCGGTGAAGCCGGTCAGGTTCAGGATGCCAAGATCGACGGCGGCGATGGTGGCATAGACGGTATCGCCCTCCGCCGCGCCCTCGACCTTCAGCGCGACCGGCAGCGGCCCGCGCGGTTCGGCCTCGGCTGGAACCTCAAGCGTCGCGGTCAGTTTCCGCGAGCCGGGATCGACCGGCGCGTAAGACAGGCCCATGGCGCGGACGGGGGTGCGGCCGGCGTCAGCCGACAAGGGCCGGATCACGGAGGCCGTGACATAGGCGCCTGCGCCCCAGTCGTCGGTGACGGGCAGGTCAATGAGGTTCTCACCCGCCTTGACCGGCACGGCCTTCATGTCGATGAGCCGGTTCGACAGGACGGAGATGAGGGCGATGCCATCGGCGCGTGGCTCGATCCGGACCTTCGCCGTCTCTCCCGGCCTGTAGGCGGGTTTGTCGAGCGTCAGGTCCAGCGTGTCAGGCGTTTTCGCCGTATCGGCGGGCGCATACCAGCCGGCGTAGAAAGAGACTGCGCTGGCGGTATAGGCGCCATCCGCCGCTTCCACGACAAGCTCGTAGTTGCCCCAGTCGACCGGTGCCGCCACGGTCTGCGGCCCCTCGGCGGTCAGCGTGAGATCGCCCGAGGCAACCTCGGCGCGGGTTGTCGTCACCTCCCAGTTCCAGTTGCCGTAAAGCGAATACCACTGGTAGTTCGTCTCAAGCCGGTTGAGCGTCCAGAGGACCTTGCGCGCCGCCGCTTTCGCATCGGGGCCCACGGCGATGATCTGGAAAGCCGCCTGATCGCCCTGCGGCACCACGCCGCCCTCGAAACCCGGCTTGATGCCGATCACCGGGGTTTCCGGCAGCACCGTGCGGGAGATCTGGCGTTCGACCGGGCGGCCGGAGCCCTCCTTCACGCGGACAGAAACCTGCGCCTCAAGCGGCCGGTTGGCGCTTTCGCCAAGATCGGGGAGGGCGACGGGAAGCGTTGCCTGCCCGGCCTCATCGGTCACGCCTGCATCCGCGATCGCATCGCGCCAGGGCGAGAAGGGTTCATCATAGCGGCCGAAGACATAGCCGGGAAAGGCGTCGAGCTTGTCGAGAGCGAAAAGCCTGACATCGCCTTCGACGGCAAGCCCGGCTCCGGGCGCGCCGAAGAGGTAGCGCGCATCGACGGTCAGGGGCAGCGTTTCTGCGAGGCGCGCCGGGGTTTCGGGCAGCGACAGGGTGAAGTCGATCCGCTCCGGCAGGAAATCCTCCACAAGGAAGCTCTGGGCGGCCAGAATGTTGTCTTCCTTCAGGAAGCTTTCGATCCTCCAGGTGCCGCGCGGCGCGTTGCCGGCAAGGCTCATGCTGGCGACATGCCCGCCGGCGCCGGCATCGGGCGCCAGCATCCGGCTGTATTCGACCCCGTCCGGCCGCATCAGCCGCACCGTCAGCGGCAGGCCCTCAAGCGCTGCCATCCGGCTGTCGCGGGCCAGGATCGTGGCGTTCACCGTCTCACCGGCGCGGTAGGCGCCGCGGTCCGTCGACAGGAACACATCCACCGGCGGCGCAGCCTCGCGCCCGGCGACGCCCCGGTCGGACAGGTCAAACTCCGCCTCGGTCAGCGACAGGAAGGCGAAATCGTCGCCCTTGCCGACGGTCAGGAGCGCCGGCGCCGCAGCACCGGTTCCTGCCGTCAGGCCGGCGTCGAAGCGGGCATAGCCCTGCGCGTCGGTCTTTGCCGTACCGATCACCGCATTGGCGCGCGAGACGAGCGTGACCTCTGCCCCCTCGACCACTGCCGCATCCGCAAGCCCGCGCACGAAGACATTGAGGCCATCGGTGCCGCTCAAGCTCGTGAGGCCAAGGTCGGAGATGACGAACCATTGCGTCGCGGGCGGGTGGTCATAGGGGTCAAGCCCCGGCACCGCCGCCTGAAGTGCATAAACGCCGGGCTTCTGGCCCTTCATCACATCGTCGAGCGGCAGCAGCGTCGTCATGTCGCGGTTGACCTCCATCGACACCTTGCCGGTGCCGGACCAGACCTCTTCGGCGACGTCGCTGCGGAAGGTCTCGGACGACCATTGGTCAAGCGGGCGGCCGAAGAAATCGGACTGGATCGCGCGGACGAGGTTGCGGTCAGAGACCCGAAGCAGCGTCAGGTCCAGCGTTTCGGCATTCACCGTCTCGACCGGGATGCCGCCTTGCCCGACGCGCGGCAGGACATAGGCGCGGCCGGGGAAGCGGGCGGCGGGCGTCCGGTCGCGGACATAAAGCGCGATCTCGGTGTCCTTGGCGAGGGTCTGGCCATCCGCTGCGGGAAGACCCTCGCGGAAGGTGACAGAGTAGCGCTTGCCATGCTCCACCCCGCCGACACAGACCTGCCGGCCCGTGGCATCGGCGGAAAGACCCTGTTCCGGCAGTTTCACGAAGGTCGCATAGTCGGTGCCGGCCGCGATCAGGTCCTCGGTAAAGGTGGCGCAGATGCGGGGGGAGGCGCTGTCGCTGTCGACCTGCGTCTCGGCGATGCGGAAGCCATACTTGCCGATGGCATCGTCCATCGCCGCCGCCGTATCGTCGCGCGGCTGGAGCGTTTGCGCGAGGCGCAGCGCCGGGATCATGTCGCGCCCGCGTTCGGTGCGGTCAAAAGCACGGGCGAGGGTGGCGAGCGCGGTGGCCCCGGCGGCACCGCCGTCGCCCCTGAGATAGGCATTGATCGCGGCGGAGGTGGCGCGGGCGGCGAGGCCGCGGCTTTCGCTGTCGTCATTCGGCGGGATCGCCAGCAGAAGATCGGCATAGTCCGACCAGAGGCCGGCAGCGTCCGTCAGGTTGATCGCAGCACCGGTCAGCCGCGCCGCGCCGCGGAAGTCATTGGCCGCACGCGCCTCGCTGGCGCGGTCAAGAAGCTCTTCCGCCGTTGCGGTGCCGGTGACATGTTCCGCCGCCATCGCCCCCGCCTGGGCAAGGGCCGCGTCGAAATCCTCGGGGCGGAGGAAGGTCATCTCCCCGGCGCGTGTTGCGGCACGGGTCCCGGCCCCTGCCTCGGCGGCATGGATCATGCCGGAAAGGGCGCCCTGATAGGGGTCCTGCCGGCTGACTTCGGACTTGAGGAAACAGGCGTTCGAGCGCGCGTTGAAGGTGAAGGCCTGACAGGCGCTTTCCGCGATGCAGGCGCTTTCGCAGGCCTCGCGCGTGGTGTCGAACACCGAGGAGAGGTCGGAGCCGTAGAAATCCACATCCTGCACCAGCACCGCGCGCCGTTCGGGCACATAGGTCCGCTCCTGGGCCCCGGCGACGGTTGCGGACAAAACGGAAAGGATCAGGGCAAGGCCGGGCGCGCGCATCGGTTTCTCCTTCTGCTGGCTTGGCCATGCTGGCCGCTACGCACCGGATTCGCAAGCAAGGCGGCTGTTCAACTTTCCTTCACACGGAACGCTCATCCTCCGGTTCACATTCGCGCAGAGGGCAGGATGAACCGGGCGGAGACAGGGTTGAGTTACATCGAGAGGCTCGCCAGGGAACGCCGCGGCAGGCTCGCCGCTGAACGGCTTCTGGAACAGAAGCAGCGTGAGCTTTTCGCGGCCAATGTCCAGCTTGCCCGCCACGCCCGCGCTTTGTCCGAAGAGGTGGTCGAACAGCGCCAGGGGCTGGAAACCGCCCGGTCCGAGGCCGAGGCGCTCCGCGATCAGACCTCTGAGATGCTGGGCGAGCTTGAAAGGGCCAATGCCGCCGCCCGCACCGCCGAGCGCCGCCTGTGGGAGGCGCTGGAAACCATCCGCGACGGCTTCGCGCTTTTCGACAAGCGGCAGCGGCTGATTGCAGCCAACCGGGTCTATCTTTCGATGATCGGGGAGGAGGAGATGCCGCTGGCGGAGATCGCCTATTCCGACATCGTGACCCGGCTCGCCGAGCGCGCCTTCGCCGGCGCCGCGACGGAGGTACGGCAGGCCTGGCACGAGGCGATGATCGCGCGCATCGTCGGGGATGAGATCGAACCACGGGTGATCCATCTTGGCGACGGCCGGCACTTTCGACTGATGGACCGTCGCGGCGCCTTTGGCGACCTTGTCAGCCTTGCCCGCGATATCACACAAGCCGTCGCGCGCGAGGCCGAGTTGAGCGAGGCGCGCGAAAAGGCCGAGGCGGCGAGCCGGGCGAAATCCGCCTTCCTCGCCAACATGAGCCACGAGATACGGACACCGATGAACGGCGTCGTCGGCATGGCGGAGCTTCTTTGCGAAACCGCGCTGACCGATGAACAGCGGCTTTGCGCCGAGACGATCCGCAGTTCGGGCGAGGCGCTTTTGACCATCATCAACGACGTGCTCGACTATTCCAAGATCGAGGCGCAAAGGCTGAAGCTTTACCCCGAGCCTTTCGATCTTGAACGCTGCCTGCATGAGGTGATCCTGCTGCTGCAGCCCTCGGCGCAGGAAAAGCGCATCTCGGTCCTCGCCGATTTCGACCTCTTCCTGCCGACCCGCTTCATCGGCGACCGGGGCCGGGTGCGGCAGATCCTCACCAATCTTCTCGGCAATGCGGTCAAGTTCACCCAGTCCGGTCACGTCCTTGCCCGCGTCGTCGGGATCGAACGCGGCGAGGGCCGGTTCGAGCTGCATATCAGCGTCGAGGATAGCGGGATCGGCATCGCGGCGGAGCATCTCGATGCGATCTTCGGGGAGTTCAGCCAGGTCGAAAGCGAATCGAACCGTCAGTTCGAGGGCACCGGGCTTGGTCTCGCCATCACGCGCCAGCTTGTCGATCTGATGGGCGGCACCATGTGGGTGGAAAGCGAGCCGGGGGAGGGGTCGTGTTTCGGCTTCCGCATCATCCTGCCCGCCGCAGAGCCGATCACCTCCGGCATCGCGCCGCAGCGCCCGGTCCGTCTGCAAAGGGTCCTTGTCGTCGCCGAAGCGCAGATCAGCCGGGTCATCCTGCAACGCCAGATTGAGACTTTCGGCCTTGCCGTCACCGCCTGCCGCAGCGGGGAGGAGGCTTTGGCCGCCCCCGGCGCAAGTGCCGTCGACCTCATCCTCGCCGAGCAATCGCCGCGTCTGGACGGAGAGGGTTTCGTGCGCGCCCTGCGGGAAAGCGGTATCGCCGCGCCGGTCGCGCTGGCGGCGGCGGAAGGTGCCACCCTGCCCGACCTGCCGGGCGTGCATCTCATCGCGCAGCCTGTGCTGCGGAGCGCGCTTTTCCGCCTTCTGGAAGCGCTGTCCTATCCGGCCCTGCCGCAAGGTGGCGGCGGGGCGGAGGAGGCCAGGCGCCGGCGCCCGATGCGCGTCCTCACCGTCGAGGACAACCGGACCAACCAGCTTGTCTTCAGCAAGATGGTCGCCGATCTCGACATCGACCTCGGGTTTGCCAGCGATGGCCATCAGGCGGTCGCTGAATGGCGTCGCTTGCGGCCCGACCTCATCTTCATGGACATTTCCATGCCCGGCATGGACGGGCGCGAAACCACCGCAGCGATCCGCGCCGCCGAGATGGCGGCCCAGCTTTCCGCCGTACCGATCGTCGCCCTGACCGCCCATGCGCCCGATAGCGATGGCGCGTGGATTCTGGCGGCCGGCATCGACCGCTGGCTGACCAAGCCGTTGAAGAAATCGGCGATCCTGTCGACCATCCTCGCCTTCACCCCTGCGGATGCGCGGCCGCCCGTTCGGCCCGATCAGCCTTCGGCGAGGATCTGAAGGAAGCGGGTCCCGAAACGGTCGATCTTCTGTTCGCCCATGCCGCCGATCCGTTCCAGATCGGCGAGCGTGGCGGGACGCGTCTCGGCGATGCGGCGGAGCGTCGAATGGGTGCAGGACAGGGGCTTGGCCGTGCCGTCGGCGCCGCGCGCAAGGTCGGCCTGCGCGTTCAGCAACTGGTCGAAAAGCGCCCCGGCCGGGCTGCCGGCCAGCTTCATCCGCGTCGGGTGGACCCGCTCCACCGCGCCGGAGATGACCTCAAGGAAGGCGGCGCCGTAGCTTTCGAGCTTCTTCGCACCGACCCCGTTCACCCGCGCCATCTCATCCAGCGTCACGGGGCGACGTTCGGCCATCTCGATCAGCGTGCGGTCGGGGAAGATGACATAGGCCGGCACGCGGGCGGCTTCGGCCAGCGCCCGGCGCTTGGCCTTGAGCGCGGAAAGAAGCGGCGCATCCTCGTCACTGACCATCATGCGGACGACCGGGCCGGAAGAGGCGCGCAAAGTATCGCGGCGAAGAGTGATCGCGGCCTCGCCGCGCAGGATCGGGCGGGCGGCTTCCGTCATGCGCAGGGCGCCGTGGCGTTCGGGATCGGGGCGGACGAGGTCATGGCCCATCATCTGCCGGAAAACGGCCTGCCATTCGCCCTTGGGCCGCGCGCGGCCTATGCCGAAGGTCGGCAACTGGTCATGGCTTCGTTCGCGCACCTTGTCGGTCGTCTCGCCGCGAAGGACGTCGACAAGGTGCATGACGCCAAAGCTTTCGCCGGTGCGCAGGATCGCCGACAGCGCCATGCGCACCGCCTCGGTCCCGTCGAACAATTCAGGGGGTGCGGCGCAGAGGTCGCAATTGCCGCAAGGCCCGGAAGCATCGCCGAAATAGGAGAGGAGCCGCTGGCGCCGGCAGGCGGTGGCCTCGGCCAGACCCAGTAGCGCGTTCAGCCGCGCGTGGTCGGCGGCCTTGCGTTCGGGTGGGGCAAGCCCCTCGTCGATCTGGCTGCGGCGGAGGCGGATGTCGTCGGCGCCGTATAGCGTCAGCGTGTCGGCGGGGGCGCCGTCGCGCCCGGCGCGACCGATTTCCTGATAATAGCCCTCGATCGACTTCGGCAGGTCGGCATGGGCGACCCAGCGAATATCGGGCTTGTCGATGCCCATGCCGAAGGCGACTGTGGCAACGACGATCAGCCCGTCTTCGCGCTGGAACCGGGCCTCGACCTCGCGCCGGGCCTCGGCCTCCATGCCGCCGTGGTAAAAGCAGGCGGCGTGGTGATCCTCGCGGAGCGCCGCAGCGATCGTCTCGGTCTTGGCGCGGGTGCCACAATAGACGATGCCGGACTGGCCGCGCCTTGCGGCGGCAAAGGCAAGGATCTGTCGGCGGGGCTGGTCCTTCGCCTCGAAGGCCAGCCGGATGTTCGGGCGGTCGAAGCCCCGCAGGAAGGTTTCCGGCGGCTGGCCGTCGAACAACCGCGTCACGATCTCGGCCCGGGTTTCTTCATCCGCCGTGGCGGTGAAGGCGGCGAGGGGGACGCGGAGCGCGCGTCGCAATTCGCCGATGCGCAGGTAGTCGGGGCGGAAGTCATGGCCCCACTGGCTCACGCAATGCGCCTCGTCCACCGCAATCAGGCTGGCGCCGATGCGCTTCAGAAGCGTCAGCGTGCCGCCCGAGGCGAGCCGTTCCGGCGCCATGTAGAGAAGCTTCAGCCGGCCTTCGTCCAGCGCCTGAAAGACGCCTTCGGTTTCCTCGTCAGTATTGCCCGAGGTCAGCGCCCCGGCCTCCACCCCCGCCTCGCGGAGGCTGCGGACCTGGTCGCGCATCAGCGCAATAAGGGGCGAGATGACGATGGTCACGCCGTCGCGCAGGAGCGCCGGCAACTGGAAGCAGAGCGACTTGCCGCCGCCGGTCGGCATGATGGCAAGCGTGTTCCGCCCTGCCGCGACGGCAGAGACGATTTCCGCCTGACCGGGGCGAAATTCATCGAATCCGAAGATCGAGGATAAAAGCTCCCCCGCCTGCTGCATCTGCCCCGGTTTCTTATCTGCCTGACCGGCGGACCATCCCACAGCCGGGCGGGACGGGCAAGGCTCAGTAGCCGTAGAAGAAGCCGGCGTTGTTGGCGAGGGTGCGTTGCAGGATGATGAGGATGATGAAGGCGACCAAGGGCGCGAAGTCTATGCCCGGCGTCTGCGGCAGCACCCGGCGGATCGGCGCATAGACAGGCTCAAGCACCTTGTTCAGCCCGTACCAGATCTGCGCCACCATCGGCTGGCCCTGGTTCAGCACGTTGAAGCTGACAAGCCAGGACATCACGATATGCGCGATCATGATGAACCAGACCACGTTGAGGATCAGCATCAGCGCTTCAAACAGCGAACCCATCGACATCTCCGAATTTCGGTTGCGCTGAGAGGTAAGGCCTGCCTCGGGTTTGCGCAACCTCGTTGCGCTTAACCTCGTAACGCAACGTCGCGGTTGACCTTGGCGTCAGGCACAACAAGTTCGGCAGGAAGACCCATCAGGAAAGACCCGCCGATGTATCCCTTCGTCCGACTGGCAAAGGAAATGTGGAAATTCCGCAAGGCGAAACCGCTCGGCCTGACCGACGCGCATGTCTCGCATCATATCTGCTGGCCATGGGACCTCGACTTCTGGGTCGAGCTGAACAACGGCCGCACGCTCACGCTTTACGATCTAGGCCGCACGCCCCTGGCAATGCGGACCGGGATGGTCGCGGTCCTGAGGCGCGAGAAATGGGGTATGACGGTCGCCGGCAACTCGGTTCGCTACCGCCGCCGCATCCGCGCCTTCCACCGGGTCGAGATGGTGAGCCGCGTGATCGGCTGGGACCGGCGCTTCATCTACATGGAGCAAAGCATGTGGCGGAAGGGTGAATGCACCAACCACATGCTGCTCCGCTCTGCCTTTACAGATGGGAACGGCATCGTCGACATGGCCCGCGTCGCTGCCGCCGCCGGACATGAAGGCCCGAGTCCCGATCTGCCCGACTGGGTCACAGCGTGGAGCGCCGCCGACGCCGAAAGGCCCTGGCCGCCGGTCCGCTGACGCGAGGCCGCGCTTGCGCGGCGCGGGCTTTTCGGGCTTGATCCCCGCAAAACAGGGGGCAGGACATGGCAGTATCGGCAAGGAAGCGCATCTGGGGCTGGTGGTTCTTTGACTGGGCAAGCCAGCCCTACAACACGCTTCTCCTGACCTTCTGCTTCGGCCCCTATTTCGCCGAGGTGGCGCGCGGTTACTTCGCGGCGCAAGGTCAGGCGCCCGACCTCGCCGCCGCAAGCTCGCAGGCCTACTGGACCGGCGCGCAGACCGTCACCGGCTTCATCATCGCCGCCCTTGCCCCGATCCTTGGCGTTGTCGCCGACAGCCGCGGGCGCAAGATGCCGTGGATCTGGCTCTTCTCGGTGATGTATGTCGCCGGCGCCTTCGCGCTTTGGTGGACGACGCCGGGGATGCCGACGCTTCTCGCCTCGGTCATGTGGTTCTCGATCGGCTTCATCGGCATGGAGCTGGCGACCAACTTCACCAATGCGATGATGCCAGGCCTGGCCAGCCATGACGAGATGGGCAAGATATCCGGCACCGGCTTTGCCTTCGGCTATCTCGGCGGGGTTGTGGCGCTTTTCGTCTTCCTTCTCTTCTTTGCCGAGGATGCAAAGACCGGAAAGACCTTGATCGGCCTCGCGCCGGCCTTCGGCCTTGATCCGGCGACGCGCGAGGGCACCCGGTCGGTCGGGCCTTTCACCGCGATCTGGTACGTGGTCTTCATGATCCCCTTCTTCCTTTGGGTGAGGGAGCCGGCAGTCGCCGCCGGGCAGAAGCTTGGGAAGGGTCTTTCGGCGCTCGGCACAACCATCCGTGGCCTGAAGGACAGGCCGAGCCTGCTGGTCTTCCTCATCGCCTCGATGCTTTACCGCGACGCGCTCAACGCCACCTATGCGCTGGGCGGGGCCTTCGCCTCGAACGTCATGGGCTGGACGGTGATCCAGAGCGGCACCTTCGGCATCATCGCCGCCATCGCGGCGACGGTCGCCTCCTGGGCGGGCGGCAGGCTCGATTCCTCGGTCGGGCCAAAGCCGGTGATCGCCTGGGCGCTGGTCGCGCTGACGGCGACGATCATCGTGATGATGAACCTCTCGCCCAATTCGTTCTTCGGGTCGCCGATTGCCGAAGGCTCCTCGCTGCCCGACATGATCTTCTACGGCTGCGGCGTGGTCATCGGCGCGGCGGGGGGCATCGCGCAGGCGGCGAGCCGCACGCTCATGGTCTTTCACACGACCGAAAAGGACGCGGCGGGCGATTTCGGATTTTACGGGCTTTCGGGCAAGGCCACGGCGTTTCTGGCGCCGGGGCTCATCACCGTCGCCACGCTCTGGCTTGGCAATGCGCGGACTGGGATCGCGCCCTTGGTTCTCCTCTTTGCGCTCGGTCTCATTCTGCTAATCTGGGTGAACCCGAACGGCGAACGGAGGCCCCGATGATCCGCACCCTTCTGGTCTGTCTTGCGCTTTTGACCCCTGCTGAGGCAGGGGCGGCGCCCCTTGCCAAGGATCTTTTCGGCAGCGAAGCGCGTGCCTCGCAGCAGAAGTCGCAAGCCATCGGCAGCTATGCCAAGGGCTGCGGCGCGGGGCTGGTGCAACTGCCGGAAACCGGCCCGACCTGGCAGGCGATGCGGCTTTCGCGCAACCGCAACTGGGGCCAGCCGGAACTGGTGCAGTACCTGATGGACCTCTCGGGCGCGGCGCGCAAGCTCGGCTGGGCCGGGCTCTATGTTGGCGACATGAGCCAGCCACGCGGCGGACCGATGAAGACCGGCCACCAGAGCCACCAGATCGGGCTGGACGCCGATGTCTGGATGCTCCCGCCCGCGCGGGTCAACCTGTCGCGGGGCGAAAGGGAAAGCATTTCCTCGATCTCGATACGCACCGAAGATCAGCGCAGGATCAACGGCAACTGGACGAAAAGCCATCAGGCGCTGCTGAAAATGGCGGCGTCGGACCCGCGCGTCGACCGCATCTTTGTTGCTGCCGCGGCGAAGATCGCGATGTGCAAGACCGCGACCCGGGCCGACAAGTCCTGGCTCCAGAAGATCCGCCCCATTGCCGCACACAACACGCATTTCCACGTCCGCCTGAAATGCCCGCGCGGTGACGGCAATTGCGAGACGCAGAAGCCCAGCGTCTCCGAACTGTCGAAGGGCGGCGACGGCTGCGATGAGACGCTGACCTGGTGGGTCACGACCTATCTGGAGGAACTGCGCAATCCGCCGAAGCCGACGAAGCCGAAAGGCCCGCGCAAGAAGACGGCGCGCGAGTTCACCATGGCGGACCTGCCCAAGGCCTGCCGGGGGGTGCTGGCGGCGAACTGACCACGGCCCTTGACCGGAAGGGGCCAAAGGCGTAGAGGCCGCGCGTTCCGGCATGGGCCGGGGCCAAGTCTCCGCGACCTTGTAAAAACGGACATATACATGACCCGCAACCTGATCCCTGGCGTGATTGCCATGGCCGCCATCGTGATGGCGTCGAACATCCTCGTGCAATACCCGCTTGGCCAATGGCTGACCTGGGGGGCCTTGACCTATCCCTTCTCCTTCCTCGTGACCGACCTCACCAACCGGCTTCAGGGCGCCGCCGCCGCACGCCGCGTCGTCATCGCGGGCTTTGTCGTCGGCGTCATCTGCTCGCTCATCGGCACGCAGATCATGGGCGAGTTCGGCCCCTTGGTGACGCTGCGCGTGGCGCTCGGCTCGGGCCTCGCCTTCCTTGTGGCGCAACTGACCGATGTTGCCGTATTCAACCGGCTTCGGCAGGGAAGCTGGTGGCGGGCGCCCTTCGTGTCGACCATCGCCAGCTCCACGCTCGATACGCTGATTTTCTTTACGGTTGCCTTCTCGGCCGCGCTTGTCTTCATCGAACCGGGCAATGACGTGAACTGGGCCGGCGCCGAATTGCCGCTTCTGGGAGCCGGGCCGATGGTGCCGCTCTGGGTGTCGCTGGCGATTGGTGACTGGTTGGTAAAGCTTGCCATGGCAATTGTGGCATTGGTGCCATTCCGGGTAATTGTCGGAAAAATGATAGCAAGGGTTGCGTGAAACCTTTTGACAAACACCAAATCTGTGTCAGCCTCTGCCTAACGGCAACGCAGAGAAAGGAGGTGATCCAGTGTCTAGAGTGATATTGGAGAGAGGTGTCGGGACAGTCAGGGGGGCCGTGGCCTAAGGGCAACCCCATGGGTTCAAGAACCCTGACTGGGCCTCGTCGAACTTCGACACCCTAACTGGCCCATCTCCGTAGATCTCGGAGGGCCGCTCCAACCCGGAGCGGCCCTTTCCGTTTCCGGGGGGAGTTGCACGTCTTGTCGGCCTGTTTGCGGCAGAGGGTCGGGACGTGCAGAATTTCGGCGGTATGACGAAATTCTGCTGTGCCCGCCCACCGGGCGGCGGGCACAAATGTGCCCACCTTGGGCGGACCCATCAGAATTTGGCACCCTTCGCGCGAGTGGAGAACCCCTTGCCCTGCGGCTTGCGCCTCCGGGCAACGGCGCGGGTGTCTTGCCACTGGCAAGCCACCTTGTCACGCCGCGACAAAGCCGGGAAGCGTCCGATCTGTCCCACAAGGGAGCGTAAGAAAGATCGGCCCTTTCCGTTTCTGGACCTGCCAGCATCCGTCCCGCAAGCGTCGGACATCCGTCCCGACAGGCGTCGGGCGTCCGCCCGCTTAACCAAGGCTGCGCAGAAGCTCCTGCGAGGGCTGGCCGGTTTCGGGAAGGCCGCGGCTGGCCTGCCAGGCGCGGATCGCGGCCTCGGTCTTCCTGCCGATCACGCCGTCCGAACCGCCGGTATCGAAGCCCCGCGCGGTCAGGCGTTTCTGCAAGGCGATACGGTCAGCCTTGGTCATGCCGTTGGCGTCGGGCGGGAAGCTGGCCTGAAGCGGGCCGGCCCCGGCGATGCGGTCGGCGAGAAGCCCGACGCCGAGCGCATAGGCGTCCGAGTTGTTGTAGCGCTTGATGGCGTTGAAATTGCCGGTGACGGCAAAGCTTGGGCCGCCTGCCTGCGGCTGGATCACCCGGCCTGCTGGCGCGCCCGCCCCGGCCACGCCACCCCAGCGGACGCCGCGCGACCAGCCGCTTCGCGAAAGGTAGTTGGCGGTCGAGGCAAGGGAGTCGGTCGGGTCTTCGGACCAGATGTCGCGGCGGCCGTCGCCGGTGAAATCGACAGCATGGGCAAGATAGGTCGTCGGGATGAACTGGGTGTGGCCCATCGCCCCGGCCCAGCTTCCGGTCATGTGCGAGGGCGCGGCGTCGCCCGCCTGCACGATCTTCAGCGCCGCCACCAGCTGCTGTTCGAAGAAGGCGCCGCGCCGGCCGTCATAGGCGAGCGTCGAGGTGGCAGAGACGACCGGCACGTTGCCGCGCTTTTCGCCGTAAAGGCTTTCGACCCCCCAGATCGCCGCGATGATCGCCGCATCGACGCCGTAGCGGTCCTGCAACGCCATGAGCGTGCCGCGCTGGCGGGCGAAGGCGGCGCGGCCCTTGGCGACGCGTTCGTCGGAGACGGAGATGGAGAGGTAGTCCTCAAGCGTGCGGCTCGACTCGGTCTGGTTCCGGTCGCGGGTGACGACACCGGGCAGGTAGCCCGCGCCACGAAAGCCGGTGCTGACCGTCGCATCTGAAAGACCGTAGTTCGAGGCGCGCGCCCGGAAGGCATCGACCCAGGCGTCATAGGCGGGATTGGCCGCGGGCCTGAGATCGGCATCGAGCGGCGAGCCGCCCGAAAAGCTCATCGCGGCGCCGTTGCCGCAGGCCGAAAGGCCGAGGGCGCCAAGACCCAGTCCGAGATTGCGCCGTGAGATGTTCATGCCTGCCTCGCGTTCCGAATGTTGTTTCCGGCGATGCTAGCCGATCACGGCGGCGGCTGAAACCTTGGCCTCGCGTGGACTCGGGCGCGGCGGCGACTTATCTCTGATGCCATGCTGCGCATCACCGATCATATCGCCATTGCCGACTGGGAGATCACCGAGAGCTTTTCACGCTCTTCCGGTCCCGGCGGGCAGAATGTGAACAAGGTCTCGACCGCGGTCGAGCTGCGCTTCGAGGCGGAGCGGAGCCCGCATCTTGCGCCGCCGGTGAAGGCGCGGCTGAAGCGGATCGCCGGGCGCAAATGGACCAATGACGGCGCCATCGTGATCCGCGCCGAAGAGACGCGGAGCCAGCTTCGCAACCGCGAGATCGCGCGCGAAAGGCTGGCCGAGATGATCCGCGAGGCGCTGGTCGCGCCGAAGCTGCGGCGCCCGACGAAGCCGACACTTGGCAGCCAGCGGCGGCGGCTTGAGACCAAGACCCAGCGAAGCTCGGTCAAATCCTTGCGCGGCAGGATCGGCGAGGACGAAGGCTGACGTGGCCAATAACGCGGTTTCCCGCCAATCGTCATCCGCCGAGATGTTTTCGTTTGGTTTCCAACGCCCTTCGTGGCATCGACGCTGACAAGGCGGGACAGGGACCCCGCGGATGAAAAGAAAGACATCGGGCAGTCCGCAGTATGCTGAAGAAAGCCTTTCTGGTTGTCTCAGGCAATGCCTTCGGCTCGGCCCTTCTCTTGCTGCGCAACCTCATCGTCGCGCGGCTGGTCAGCCCGCACGATTACGGCATCGCCTCTACCTTCGCGATCAGCATGTCGATCGTCGAGATGCTGTCCTACCTAGGCCTGAACCAGTTGATGGTTGTCGACAAGGATGGCGATGACGACCATTTCCAGCGCGCGATGCAGGGCTTTCAGGTCATACGCGGCTTGTTTTCAAGCACCATCCTCTTTCTGATTGCGCATCCCTACGCCAATTTCCTTGGCATCCCCGAGATTGCCTGGGCCTACCAGATCATCGCGGTGATCCCGTTCATCAACGGCTTGCAGCACTATGACAATCACCGGATGCGGCGGCATCTGAACTTCCGCCCCGCCGTCGTGACGCAATCGGTCGCGCCGCTGATCGCGGTCATCCTGCTCTGGCCGATCGCGATGATCTACAGCGACTACCGGATCATGCTGGTCTCTCTCCTGGTGCAGTCGGTCGCATCGGTGAGCCTGACGCACATCATGGCAGAGCGGCCCTACCGGCTGGCCTTCGACATGGCGCTGATGCGGAAGGCGACGATCTTCGGCTGGCCGCTTCTCTTGAACGGCATCATGCTCTTCGGGGTGTTCAACGGCGAAAGACTGATTGTCGGGCGGGAACTTGGGATGGCGCAGCTTGCGGTCTTCTCGATGGCGATCACCCTGACGCTGACGCCGACTCTGGTGCTGGCAGGCGCGTCGCAATCGCTGTTCCTGCCCAAGCTGACCGCAGCCCGCGACGATGCGCGGTCGTTCAACTGGTTCGGCGTGGCGGCGATCGAGGGCGGGCTGGCGATCGGGCTTCTTCTCCTTCTCGGCACGGTGATGATCGGCGGGCCGGTCGTGCATATTCTCCTGGGCGCGAAATACGAGGCGATGCTGCCGATCCTGGTGCCGATGGCGGTGATGCAGGCGGTCAGGGTGGCAAAGTCGGGCGCGGCGACGGTGGCGCTGGCGAAGGGCCGGTCGGGGAATTCGGCGGTGGCGAACTTCTTCCGCATCCTGTCGCTGCCGCTCTCATGGTATGCCGTGGTGCAGACAGGCTCGGTCTTCACCGTCCTCTGGATCGCGGCCGCAGCGGAGGCGCTTGGCTTCTTCGTCTCCTTGCGGCTGGCGGCGAAGCGGACAGAGTTGCTGCTCAGGCCGCTTCTGATCCCGGTGATCCTGTTCACGCTCGCCTGTGCCGCCGCTGCCATCGACAACCTGCTTCAGCAACCGCAGACCGGGTTCGTCGCCAACCTGAGCTGGTCGCGCTGGGTTGTCGCCGCGATGATCATCGGCGGTCTCGCCTCGATGACGGCGCTGCGCGGTTATCTGGTCAGGCGATTCGTCTAGCCATCTCCGCGCATGCGTACGACGCGGGCGGGAACGCCGAGGGCGATGGCGCCGGCGGGAACATCCTTGGTGACCACCGACCCGGCGCCGATGACCGCGCCATCGCCGATACTGATGCCCGCGGTGAGGATTGCCCTTGCGCCGATCCAGCAATCCCTGCCGATCACGATGTCACGCTCGATCATTGCCTGATCGGTGATGCGCTGCCCGGCGGCAAGCCCGTAGTCGGCGGCGGTGACGAAAACCTCGGGGCCGAAGGTGGTGCGGTCGCCGACCCTGATCCAGCTGGTGCTTTTCCCGGCCCAGAGCGAGCAGCGCGCGCCGACCTGCACCTGGTCGCCAAGGGCGATCCGCTCGGCATTGGCGAAGGACACGTTGGGGGCGATCCGCACATCGCGGCCAAGGGTCAGGCGGCGGCGTTGGCGGACGTGGCTGTAGCCGTAATAATGCATGAGCCGGAAAGGGTGAAGAAGCACCGCCGGGTCAAGGAACGACGCCACCGCCCGGCCGAAACGGCTGACAAGATTGCGTTTCGCGACGGCCATGCCGGACACTCCCCCCTACGCGGGCCATTTTCGGCATGGCGGCGCAATTGCCAAATTGCTACCACGATGCGGGGATAGAGCAAACCCAACCGCAAAGGCCCTCAGAGTACATGACCAGTCAGACCTGTCCCATCGGCGCCGTCGTCGTCGCCTTCAACGCGCATGACGTGATCGTCGGCTGCGTCGAGAGCCTGCTTCTGCAGGCGCATGGCCGGCCGAAGATCGTCGTCGTCGACAATGCCTCGGGCGATGACACGGTGGCGGTCTTGAGGAAATGGGCGGCGGCGCGGGCGGATGTCGATTTCCGCGAGTTTCCGTCGGGCGAAAAGCCGGGCCATGCCGGGGCGGGTGACGTTTCGCTGGTGCATTCCACGGTCAACCTCGGCTTTGCGGGCGGGGTGAACCTTGGCCTCGCCTTCCTGGCGCCGATGCCGGAGATCAGCCATTTCTGGGTGCTGAACCCCGACGCCTTTGCCGATCCGGGCGCGACGAAGGCCATCCTCGACTGCGCGGCGAAGGTGCCGGGTTATGCGCTGATGGGCGGGCGGGTCTGCTATGCCGAACCGAAGACCCGCATCCAGATCGACGGCGGCATCATGAACCGCTGGACCGGGGTCAGCGGCAACATCAACCTCGGGCGTGATGCCGACAAGACGCCGATGCCGAAGGCGGCGGATCTCGACTTCATCACCGGCGCCAACATGGTTGCCTCGCGTCGGTTCTACGAGGCCGCGGGGCCGATGGCGGAGGATTACTTCCTTTACTACGAAGAGGCCGACTGGGCGATGCGGCGCGGCGCCATGCCTTTGGCGGTCGCGCCCGACTTCCTTGTTTATCACCATGCCGGCACCGCCATCGGATCGCCGACGTTCGAGCGGATCGCCTCACCGTTTTCCTTCTGGTTCAAGTACCGGGGGCGAACCAAGTTCGTGTGGCGCTTCAACCCGATCGCGTTGCCGGTGACGCTGGCCTATTCGACGGCCAAGGCGTTGCAGATCCTGGCGAAAGGCGCGCGGCCGCAGGCGGCGGCCTTGATGCGCGGCGCTTTCGGGTTCGGGCCGCCGCGCGCGGTCATGGACCGTCTATCGCCCGAGGCGCAGAAGATCGCGTTCGGCCGTGCGCTGGACTAGCGCGGGGCTTGGTCTTCTGCTGGCGCTCTGGTCGGTTCCGGCGGCGGCGCTGGAGCTGAAGTTCCTGCAGAGCCTCGACTGGTCCGAGGATGATGACGACTTCGGCGGGTTTTCCGGCCTTGTCGTCACCGATAGGGGGCGCGGGATCTGGGCGGCGAGCGACAAGGGCACGCTCTGGCAGGCCGAGGTCACGCGCGGGGAGGGTGTCCGCATCGAGGCGCTGAAGGCCGTCTGGCATGACCGTTTCCTCGACAACGGCGGCAATGGGGTCTCCGGCTTCACCTCCGATGCCGAGGCTCTTGCCCCGGCGCAGGACGGCGGCCTTTTCGTCGGCTATGAGAGCTATACCCGCGTCACGGGCCTCCATCCGCCATCCATGCGGTCGGAACCGCTGCACAAGTTCGACAGATTCAAGGACCGCTGGAACAACAACAGCTTCGAAGGGCTGGTGCGACTTGCCGATGGCACCCTCATGGCTGTGGTCGAGGAGTGGGGGGCGGCGGTCGGTGGCTACCCTACCTTCATCGGTCGCAAGGGCAGCTGGCTTACCGGCCCGGTCCTGCGCACCGGGCCGGATTTCGGCGCCTCGGACGCGACGCTGGACGACGAGGGGCGGCTCTGGCTTCTTGAACGCCGGCTGACCTGGTTCGGCCAGTTCGAGATCCGGGTCTCGACCTGCCCCGCGGTGGCGCTGAGGGGGGCGGTGGACTGCGCCCCGGTGTTGGCGGTGCCGCCGGGGCAGCTTGGCAACATGGAGGGCATGTCGGTCTGGCGCGACGCCGCCGGGCGACAGTTCATGACGCTGATTTCCGACGACAATTTCTTTCCCTTCACGTCGACGCTGGTCACGGAATACGAAATCCTGCCCTGAGACGCAGAGTGTTCACCACTGGCCGGGGCAGGGGATTTTCATTTTGCCAAGGCACCCTCGCTCGGCTACAAAACCAGCGGACTTGAGGCGGGGGCGCTCAGGGATATCCGGGCAGGCCCGAGGGCCGGATGAGAGGAGCGACGAGGTGGAAATGACCCCAAGTCCGCTGCCCGACCAGCGGGGTCAGGGCCGTCGCGTATTGATCGTGGTCGAAAACCTTCCGGTGCCGCTTGACCGGCGCGTCTGGCTGGAGGCGACGACCCTGACGCAGGCCGGCTACACCGTGACGGTCATCTGCCCCACCGGGCGCGGATGGGACAAGCAACACGAGATCATCGACGGGATCGAGATCTTCCGCTACCCGGCCCCGCCCGAGGCGCATTCCGGCGCGGCGGCCTATGCCAGGGAATATCTCTCCTCCCTCTGGCACTGGTTCCGGCTTGCCGGACAGGTGCGGAAGGCAAGGGGCTTTGACGTCATCCACGGCTGCAATCCCCCCGATCTCGTCTTTCTTCTGGCCTGGTGGTACCGCTGGCGCGGGGTGCGCTACCTGTTCGATCACCACGATGTCTGCCCGGAGCTTTTCGTGGCGAAGTTCGGGCGGAAGGGCCTGCTCTACCGGATCATGCTGATCTGGGAGAGGATGACCTTCGCCACCGCCTCGGTGTCGATCGCAACGAACGAAAGCTTTCGCCAGATCGCGATCAAGCGGGGCAAGATGGCGCCCGAGGATGTCTTCGTCGTCCGCTCGGCGCCGCAGGTGGAGAAGTTCCGCATCGGGCCCGGCGATCCGGCAATGCGCAAGGGCGCGGGAACGGTTCTGGGCTATGTGGGCGTCATCGGCCAGCAGGAGGGCATGGATCTTCTCGTCGCGGCGGCGGATATCCTGATCCGCGAGATGGGGCGGGCGGATGTCCATTTCATCATCGTCGGCTTCGGGCCGGAGCTGCCCGCCGTCGAGGAGGATGTGGCCGGGCGGGGGCTTTCGGCGCATTTCACCTTCACCGGGGCGCTTTACGGCGATGATCTTCTCCGCGCGCTCAATTCCTGCGACATCGGGGTCAGCCCGGACCCGAAGAACGAGATGAACGACATCTCAACCATGAACAAGGTGATGGAATACATGACGCTTGAGCTGCCGGTGGTGCAGTTCGACCTGAAGGAGGGGCGGGCCTCGGCGGGGGCGGCGTCGGTCTATGCGGCTAAGAACAGCCCGAAGAACTTTGCGGCGAAGATCGCGGAATTGATGGACGATCCCGCGCGGCGGGCCGAGATGGGCCGCACCGGGCGGGAGCGGGTCGAGACGGCGCTGAGCTGGGCGCATTCGGTGCCGAACCTTCTGGCGGCCTATGACCGGATCTTTGCCCGGTTGGGCAAGTAGTCAGCCGCGCCGCGGCGGGGCGAAAAGCGTGTAGAGCGCCCCGGCGACGGCACCGCCGAGATGGGCCTGCCAGGCAAGGCCGCCGTCCATCGCCCACCACAGTACGGCATTGAGGAGCACGAGCGCGCCAAGCGATTGCAGCACCGGCGCGATGCTGCGCTGGCGCCCCCTGAGTTGCACGGCGGCCATGGCGAGAAAGGCCCCGGCCAGCCCGAAGATCGCGCCCGAAGCGCCGACCATCGGCGCGCCATCGGGCGCGAGCCAGGCGAAGGCGAGCCCGCCTCCGATCTGGGAGAGCGCATAGAGCGCCAGGAAGCAGGCCGTGCCGAAGCGCGGCACAAGGACGGCGCCGAAGGCGACGAGCGTCGCCATGTTGAGCGCGAGATGCGACAGCCCGCCATGCAGGAAGCCGTAGGTCACGAACATGAGTTCCCGCTGGCCGGCATAGGTCGGTTGCCAGCCATGCAAGAGCCCGGACCAGAAGGCACCGTACTGATAGGCGGTCAGGCGCCAGTCGGCATTGCCCCAGAGCCCGAGATCTGCGCCGGTCAGCACCGCTTCGGGGATCACCGACAGGATGGTCAGGAACCAGACCACCGCCGGCACCTGCCGGCGCGCGCCATGGCCGTCGTTCATGGTCAGAACGGCACGAAGCGCGGCAAGGGCTGCAGGCTGAGGCGGATGAAGCCCATCAGCCGCGCCTCGGCCGCCGCCTCGGTTTCATCCGGGCCGATGGGGGTGACGTAGCGGACCAGCGCGCCATCGGTCCGGCCGGTGACGAGGCTGTCCTTCAGGACGACGAGCTTGGCGCGGAAGTCGTTCGACTGGCGCTTGCCGCGCCCTTCGAACCAGTAGATCACCAGCTGCTTCGACAGGCCCTTCTGGATCACCGCGCGATTGGCGAGGAAGGTGCCGTAGCCTTCCGCAGTGAAGTCGAGCGGCACTTCGTCGAGGGTGAAAACCTCCCACCCGCCGGTCGGCAGGCAGACCTCGGGGGAGTGGATGCCCTGACCCTCGGTCTGCTTGTCGTACCAGGCGACGAAGAAGCTTACCGGCTGGGTCGCGTCGGGGCGCTGGTAGATCGCGTTGAGGTAGTCGTCCGCAGCGAGGACCTTCTCGATCTTGGGATCGAGGTTTTCGGTGTAGCTCTGCCAGCCGTCGATGTTGCGCGGATAAAGCGCCAGCGGCGCGCGTTCGGGTGCAGAAAGTGGCGGCGCCGGCAGGAACTGCCAGGCCGCGGAGACCATCGCGGTCAGGATCACCGCGCCGAAAAGGCCCGCCGCCGGCTGGATGCCGAAGACCCGCGCCGTGATCGGGCCCATGCCCTGAAAGTCGAGGTCGATCGCCTCGGAGAGGCTAAGCGGTGTCGGCGCGAGGCGTTGCAGCACCATCGCGAGCAGGAAAAGGATGCCGACGCAGATCAGGAAGATCACCCAGCCCTCGAAGAAGTGCAGGAAGCCTTCGGCCTGTTCGATGCCATAGCGGTCGACGAGGATGCCGATGATGCCGATGCGTACGGAATTCATGAACACCGTGAGCGGCGCGGCGGAGAGCAGGAGCACGATCTTGTGCCAGAACGGTCCCCGGTAGAGGATCGCGAAGAGGTAGGAGAAGCTGAGGATCGGGAAAAGGTAGCGCAGGCCCGAACAGGCCTCGGCGACCTGAAGCTTGTAGACCCCGAGGTCGATCACGTTGCCTTCGAGATAGACCGCGACGCCGGCCAGTTCGACGAACCAGACGCCAAGCTCTGACGAGACGCCCTGCAAGAAGATCGTCAGTTTCCAGTAGAGAAGCTGCGGCAGGGGCAGCATGAACACCAGATGCACGACCGGCAGCATGTGCAGCCGCCCGCGGTCCCAGCCGAAGACGCTGAGGACGACGCCGCCGACCCAGATGATGAAGGCATAGGTGACGATGTCGGGCACCCGCATCATGTTGCCGAGCGCCGCCAGCGACAGGCCGGCGGCGATGGTGACAAGTCCGGGCCAGATGATGCGCGCAGGACCGGGCGGTGGCATCCCGCGCAGTTCGCGCAGGAAGAGATAGAGCGAGATGATCGGAATGAGCGGGCCGTGGCTGTATTCGGCCGTCGACCAGGCGCGGGCCAGGGAATCGTAGCCAAGCCAGAAGATCGGCAGCGACGCGACCAGAAGCGCCACGAATAGCGCAAAGCCCACAGGGCTTGAAGACAGGGACGCGCGGCCTGTGGCCTCGTCCGGGGAGGAGCTGTGCGTCATGCGCGATGGAATCCAGGACTACTCAAACTGCGACAAGATAAGACATTCCCAGACGTAGATCGACTGGCAACCGGCCGAGGGCGGTGAACTTTGCGTCATTGCCGGCCCATCGTTGCCAATGCCGCGCGTGGGGCTGCCATGCGCGGCCATTGCCTCAGGGTCGGAAACTGAAGCCACGGTCCAGCGTCAGGAACACCGAATTGGACTGGGCGTCCCCGGAATTGTCTGCACGGCGGCGGATCTGAAGGCCGCCGGTCATGTTCCAGTCCCGGGTCAGCGCACGGGTGTAGGACGCCCTGAGCGTGGTGCGGTCCGTGTCATTGATGCCTGAATTGCTGTCGGCGCCCTCGGAGCGGCCCCAGTCCGCAGAAAGATTGAGCGAAGAGTTGTTGTTGATCAGGTAGGAATAGGCCACCGAGAGGCGGGTATTCAGAACGTCCTGATCGAGGCCATTGGTGGACACGCTGCGGGCGCCGGTTACGGTGATGTTGCTCGAACGAAGGTCGTGACTGTAGGACAACGTCCCTGTCAGTCTCAGGCTGCCGCCGGGTGTATGTGTGACACCGGCCATGCCAGAGAAGTTCCCGTTGGGCAGCGTCATGCTGCGCCCGAAACTCAAGCTGGTCTGCGTACCGTTCTGGTTCACTGACGAAGCGAAGTCGCCATAGATTGAGCCGTTGGGCAGGCTCTTGGTCAGGCGCGCCGTCCCTGTGACACCGGAATCCGTTGTCTGGCCGCTTGTCGTGTCGGTGGTGATATCGGTGTAGCCGATCTGGGCATCGAGCAGCAGGACCGGGTTGATGTCCATGACGGCCCCGACGGAGTAGTCGAGCGTCTCCCGGTCGGTATTGACCGCATCGCTGGCGTCATACTGGGTGATCCCGGCACTGGCGCGCAGTTGCATGACAGGCGAGACCCGCGCGGTCACGGTGGCGTTCGCGCGGTCGGTGGTACGGTCGAAAAGCAGCGGGTCGACCGATTGCGCCAACGCATCGTAGCTCTGTTCGTCGTGACGCACCGAGAACTGGAAGCCCAGCGGGGCGTTGATGCCGGTGACATAGGATGCGCCACCCGAAAGCCAGGTCACGGTGCCGCCGCCGCCGATCAACTGGCCGAGCGTCTGTTCTTCCTGCTCGACCTGGAAGGGGTCGAGGAATTCGCGGTCGGCATGACGGTAGCGCGCGTCCGCGGTGAAACGGCTGTCCACGCCGTCGCGGGCGTAGTTGAAGCGGGCGTTCTGATCCTCGAAGCCCGCAACGCTGCGCCCAGGAATGTCGGCGAAGCGCAGCACCGTCGATGCTTGCAGCGAAAGCGTGTCGCGCGGCGTGATGTTCGAAAGGCCGAAGCTCAGCTTCGTGTCGGAGATCGTCGCGTCGCCCGCGCTGACGTTGCTGAGTGCCTGGTTGTCGTCGAAGCTGAGATCGCTCGACACGTTCAGGTCGATCTGCAACCCGGCAGTGTTCGCGGGCAGCCCTCCACGCGCCGCGGCTGTGGTTCCGCGGGCAACGGTTTGCCCCGCCGCCGCAACTGGCACGGTAGTCTGCGTGCCCGGAGTCGTGACTACGCCCCCCTGCTGAGGGAGGGCGCTGTTCGGTATCAGTGTCGACAGGGCCGCGATTACCGCGATTTTTCTACTGCTCGTCCCCACCACTCGGTCTGCCCTCTATTCGAAGAGTTTTCTCTCCGGTGCCACGATGACATCGCCTTCGCGAAGCACGATCGCGGGCGCCTTTGCTCCGGCTTGTACTGCCTTGTAGTTGTAGTTGTACACTGTTTCCGTGCCAGTCTTCTTGTCGGCACGGCGCAACTGGATGCGCTTGGTGGCGGCGAAGCGGCTCAGCCCGCCCGTTTCGGCAAGAAATTGCAGGAGAGTGGTGCCGCTGCGCACGTCCAGGCGACCCTGGGTGTTGAATTCGCCCATCGCATAGATCGAGACGGTGCCGTAGGGCTGGTAGTTCGCGGCGGCGGCCTGGGCGGCGGCGTTGGTCACGGCGGAAGTCACCGGGTTCAGCTGGCCGACCGAAAGCGTGACCGACGGAGGCGAGGCGAAGTTCGGCGCCAGCGCCGTCGAGATGGCACTGCGCAGCCCCTCGACGCTCTTGCCCGAGGCGCGGACCGAGCCGACCAGCGGCAGGCTGACGGTGCCGTCCGGCAGAACGAGCAGGCTTCGGTTGAGGCTCGGGTCCTCGAGCACTTCCATTTGCAGTACGTCGCCGGGCTGGATGCTGTAGCCCTGCGCCCAGGCGGCGGGAGCGAGAAGAACGGCCAGCATCAGGCCAAGGAAGGTCTTGAGCATAGTTTCACCCGGTGGTTCGAATCGGGGTCAGAGTAAGCCCGATGGTTGCGAAATCAAAATGTTAACTCGACAACTTAACATTGTAGGCATCCGGCGCCTGGCATCGTGCCAGTTGCGCAACACGCGCGCGGTCAGTTTCCGACAGTGACCCCCGCCGCTTCGAGCTTGTCCATTTCCTGCCGTGCGGTCCGCGCAAAGTCGGGCTGGGGGCCCTCCTTCGGCAGAAGCGCGAACATCTTCTTGAATTGCAACAGTGCCTCGCTCCGCTTTTCGCGGGCAAGGTAGGCCATCGCCAGATGGTATTGCACCGAGGGGTCCTCCGTCAGGCCGGCGGCGGCCTTGACGAGGTTCGCCTCGGCATCGGCGAAGTTGCCGCGCAGATAGGCGATCCAGCCATAGGTGTCCTGGAAGGCCGGCACCGTGCTGTCGCGCAGGCGTCGCGCGATGAGGTCGGCACGGTTCAGGCTGTCAGGGTCGGTGCCGTGCATCGACAGAAGGCTCGCAAGGTTGTTGGCAATGATCGGATTGCCGCTGTTTTCCTTGTAGAGCGCCTCGTAAATCGCGATGGCGCCAGCAAAATCGGCGTTGCGTTCGAGCAGTCCGGCCTTTGCCCACTTCAATTCGGGGACGTCCGGTGCGGCATTCAGGGCCTCGTCGATCAGCTTTCCCGTCTCCTCGGAGCGGTTCGGGTCATTGGCGACGATCCGCACCAGCGACAGCCAGGCCTGGATGCGCGCCGGATCTTCCTCGACGAGTTGGCGCATCGTGCTTTCCGCATCGGCGGTGTTCCCTGCCAGAGCCTGGACGGAGCCCTGGATGAACTGCACCTCGGGATTGTCCGGCTCCTGCTCCAGCATCTCGTTGGCGAAGGCCAGCGCGCGGTCGATCTGGCGGTTCGCGACATGGGTCCTGATGATCGCGACCTTGGTTCCGATATCGGCCTGGCCGTCCTTGGCGAGGCTCTGGAGATACCCGATCGCCTCGTCCGATTTCTGCTGGCCGTTCAGCGCGGTGGACTTGAGGGCGATCGCGGCGGCGCGCCCGTTTGCGTCCTTGGACTCTTCCAGCAGCGAGACGACGCCATCGGCCCTCGGCCAGTCCTGCATGGCCACATAGATCTGGCCGAGCGGCACCAGCAACCCAAGATTGTTGGGCGACAGGCGCAGAGCGTCGATGATGACACCCTCGGCCTGAACGAGCTTGTTTTCGGAGGCGAGAAGCTGTGCATAGCGCAGCGATTCATCCGGCGCACGGTTGGAGGCGTTGACGGCAAGCGACAGCGTCTCGCGCATGAGGTCGCGGTTGCCGTCCCGTTCATAGGCCTGCGCCAGCAGCGTCAGAAGTGATGCGTCGCCTGGGTTTCCGTCGATGGCCCGGCGCAGGGTCGAGATCGCGTCGCCGGTCTGATCGTCCTGAATCTGCCAGGTCGCCTTGAGCTTGAGCGCCTCGACGGCACCAGAATCCTCGGCCAGAACCTCATCGACAAGCTTTCGCGCCTCATCGGGCTGGCCTGCGGAAGTAAGCATTCGCGCGAGGCCGATCTTCATGCGCCGGCTGTCGTCAGGGTTGCTCTCTGCCTTTAGCACCTCGCGCATGGCGGTGATCGCCTCTTCGCGCTGACCGAGATCGAAGAGGAAGCCGGCCCGCGCCGAAAGGTAGATCGGCGCGTTCGCACCGGCGGCAATGGCCTTGTCAAGCTCGCCCACGGCGATCTTCGCGCCCCGATGTTCGGCCAGGAAACGCACCAGGGCAAAGATCCTGTTCACGTCTGGAGACTTCATGTCGATGCGGCTGCGCAGATGCGCCTCGGCCTTGTCGAACTCGTCGCGCGAGAGGTACCAGCGCACCAAGGTCTCGCTCATTTCCGCGGCTTCGGGGAAGCGCGCCACCATGTCGATCAGCCCGGCTTCGACGCCGGCGTCATCGCCAAGGGCCGAAAGCACCGCCATCCGCTGCGCAAAAAGCTGTCGGTCCCTCGGCTCAAGCTCGATCGCCGCGTCGATTTCGGTCAGGGCGTCCTGGAAGTCCTGCGCGCGGAGAAGATCGTCAATGACGACGCGGCGCAGGAGGATGTTTTTCGGGTCGGCCTTGCGCAATTCGTTGATGCGCTTCAGGGCATCGACGATCCGGGCCGCATCGTTCTGCTGGTTCGCCAGACCGTAATCAGCCGCCGCCTTGACCGCGAGGAGGGCGTTGTTTTCCGGCTGAAGCTTGACGGCAGGGGTGGCGTAGCGCTCCGCCACTTCCCAGTCGCCATTGGCGACCGCCATCTCCGCCAGTGCCTGCATCGCCTCGATTTCTTCCGGATACTGTTCGACAAGGCGCAGGTACTGGGAGAACGCTTCACGCAGCCGGCCGCGGTCACGCTCCACCCTGGCGTAAGCACGGCGCGCTTCCTTGTGCTCGCCGTTCAGCTTGAAGACGTTGCGAAATTCCACCAGCGCGCGGTCGACGTCGCCCTCTTCGAGATAGTTCATGCCCGACTGGTAGAACTTCTCCGCGCGTTCCTCGGATGACTCGCAGGCGGCCAGCGTCATCAGGCCGGCAGCCAGGACCGTGGAAACCAGTAGTTTGCGCAGGGGCATCAATCTTCCTCACTTACTGCTACTTGTGCCAGTACGCGAACAGAACGGCGCGATTGTGGCGGAAAGCCGATTTTCAGGCGGCGTTTGCCTGCTTCCAGGCAGGGGGGCAATTCAGCAACTCAATAGCCGGTGCCCTTGAGGACCACCCAGACTGTCGACCACAAAAGCCAGAGATCGTTACGCAAGGACAGCGTTTCGTCATACTCAGTATCGAAATCGGCGCGCTTCGAGAAGGCACTTTCATTGCGGTCGGAGACCTGCCACACGCCGGTGATGCCCGGTCGCAGGTTGTAATAGGCGAGGCCATGATAGAGCGGCCTCTGGCTCGGCATCATCGGCCGCGGCCCGACAAGCGACATATCACCGATCAGCACGTTCCAGAGTTGCGGCAGCTCATCGAGCGAGGTCTTGCGCAGGAAACGACCGAGCCAGGTGATGCGGGGGTCGGACTTGAGTTTCTGCGTGCTGTTCCACTCAAGCCGGGCCTCGGCATCGCGCGACAGGTAGGCTTCAAGTTGCCGGTCCGCGTCAGGCACCATGGTGCGGAGCTTCAGCATCCGGAACGTCCGACCGCCACGGCCGACGCGCTCGTTCCAGTAGAACGGGTTCGATCCGTCGAAGGCGACCAGGATCGCGATGAAAAGGATGAGAGGCCCGACGATCACGCTGCCCGCCAACACGGCCAGAATGTCAAACGGACGCTTGCAATAGTTGCGGTAGATACCCGAACGGTAGCTGATTTTCACCGGGCCCACCGGAGCACTTGATCTGTCGAAATCGTCTGACAATTCATTCAACTGAAGCGTCATACGCTCACTCCGCTCGCGCTACCGCTGACCCCTAGGCGAACCAACCGAACGGATCGCCGAACATTACACGAATCCCGATGCGAGAGCACCACTGTCTGCCTGCTTACCATTTTCTGCATTGTGGCGAAAACAGGAATTCGGGGCACACCACCATCCTGTCCATGGCCATTGGGGTAACAAGCCGAATTATGCCACTTTCGGCGCCCGCTACGCAACACATTGAGATTGTTCTGTTTCGCAAACCGAAACAGAGAGGGTTGTGAGCAACATTTTGTACGAATCGCGCCGCAGTGCAGCGACAAAGGGGACTTTGATTCGAATCCACGCTAAGGAATGGCCCAGCGGCGGGCCCGGACGCGCCATCAAGTTGCCGAAGTTCAGGAGCAGTTACTCCGTGAACTTTGGTCCCGAAAGGACTATCAGACTTGCGCGCCGGGCGAATTTCGCTACGTGCATTGGTGAGATGGGTTGGTGAATGAACAAGGTCGTGGAGACCGGAGCGGAAGATACGAACAGCGTCGGGTTCTACATGGACTTCTTCGGGTTCCGCGAGCGTCCCTTCACGCTCGTCCCCGATCCTGATTTCCTGTTCTGGTCCGCGCAGCATCGCCGCGCCTATTCGGTGCTTGAATTCGGCATCCTTTCGCGCGCGCCGATCACGCTGGTGACCGGCGGCGTCGGCTGCGGCAAGACCACGCTCCTGCGAGAGCTTCTCCGGCAGTTCGGCAGCAAGGTCACGGTCGGCCTGATCTCCAACGCGCAAGGCGGACGGGGCGAGCTGATACAGTGGGTGCTGAACGCGCTCGACGTGCCGTTCGATCCGCATGCGAGCTATGTGCAGCTTTTCCAGCAGCTTCAGGATTACCTGATCGAGGAATATGCCTCGGGCCGCAGGGTCGTGCTGATCTTCGACGAGGCGCAGAACCTGTCGCGCGAAAGCCTCGAAGAACTGAGGATGCTGACCAACATCAACTCCGGCAAGGACGAGGTCATCCAGCTTGTCCTCGTCGGCCAGCCGGAACTGCGCGAACTGGTCCTTGATCCGTCGCTGCGCCAGCTTGCCCAGCGGATCGCGGCAAGCTTCCACCTTCTGCCGCTCGACGAAAGGTCGGTCGGCGACTTGATCGCCCACCGCCTGCGTGCGGCGGGTGGCACCGGCGAAGAGATTACCCCCGAAGCGACGCGGATGATCCACCGACACACCCACGGCGTGCCGCGTCTGGTCAATCAATTGTCCGATATGTCGCTCCTCTATGCTTGGAGCATGGACCATCATCATGTAGACGAACATGTCGTGCAGTCGGTACTTGATGACGGTGTGTTTTTCGCGGCGCAGATCGCGGCAGAGGAAGAGAAGCGTAAATGAACCTCGACCTGTCCTTCTATCTTGCGGTCTTTCTGAGGCGCATCCACTACTTCATCCTTGTCTTCGCGCTGGTTTCCGCCGCGGCAGTGGCGGCGGCTTTCCTGCTGCCGGCGGTCTATACCGCGCAGGCGACGCTGATCGTCGAAGGGTCCCAGATTCCCGGCCCGCTGCAGCCGCCCTCGGTGCAGGCGCAGGCGATGGAAAAGCTTCAGGTCGCGGAATCGAACCTGATGCGTCGGGTGAACTTGCTGGATACCGCGCAGAAACTGAACGTGTTCGCAGACATCAAGAGCATGACTCCTGACCAGATCGTGCAGGCGATGGCGGACAACACGAATATCGACAAGAGCGCGGCGCGCGGCGAAGCCACGATGATGACGATCTACTTCGATGGCGAGACGGGTCCGAAGGCTGCGGCCGTGGTGAACGAATACGTCACCATCCTCCTGTCGGAAGATGCCCAGACCCGGAAGAGCATCGCCGAAGATTCGGTTGCCTTCTTCGGTGCTGATGTGAATCGGCTCGATGCCGAGCTGAGTGCGATGAGCGCGAAGATGCTGAAGTTTCAGGAAGAGAACAAGGATGCGCTGCCGAATACGCTGAACTATCGCCTCGGTCAGCAGCAGATCCTCCAGTCGCGGCTGGCGACTATCGAGCAGGACATCTCGCTGTTGAAGGACCAGAAGGACCGGATGATTGCACTCTTCGAAGCGACGGGCCAGATTACCGGTATCGCCGCAGCCGCGCAGACGCCCGAAGCGCAGCAGCTTGCGCAGTTGCGGCAGACGCTGAACACTTCGCTCGCCGTGTTGTCGCCGGCGAATCCGAAGATCAAGCAGCTTCAGGCGCAGATCGACCAGCTCGACAAGGTCGTTCAGGCCCAGCAAGTGCCGACGGCGGGCGCCACCGGCGCGCCCATGTCGCCGATCGACGTGCAGATCGCTAGTATGGATGCGCAAACGCAGGGGCTCGAAACGCAGCGCCAGCAACTGATCGAACAACTGGATGCGCTGAAGGATTCGATCGACCGCACCCCCGCGAACCAGATTGCCCTCGATTCGATGAACCGCGACTACTCGAACATCCAGCAGCAGTACAACACCGCCGTGGCCAAGCAGGCGGCCGCTTCCAGCAGCGAGCAGGTTGAACTTCTGTCAAAAGGCGAGCGGCTGAACGTGGTCGAGGCGGCCAGCGCGCCTGATACCCCCACCAAGCCGAACCGCTTGATGATTGCCGGCGGCGGCATCGCGGCAGGCGCCGGTCTTGGCCTCGCCCTGGTGGTTTTGCTGGAACTGCTCAACCGTTCGGTGCGGCGGCCGAAAGATCTGGTGAGAACTTTCGGCATCACGCCGCTGGCAACGATTCCCTACATGCGCACCCCGTCCGAGACGATGCAGCGCCGCAGCGGGTTCGTGGCGCTTCTACTGGTCGCCGTTGTGGGGATACCTGCGGCAATCTACGCGGTGCATATCTACGTAGCACCGCTGGACTATATTTTTGGCAAGCTGGCCGAGAAGATCGGCGCGATGCTGTGAGCGCGCATCGGTCCTGCCGGAACGGGAAGGTTGAACGGGTATGGAAAAGCTAGAAGCAGCACTGGCCAAGGCGCGGGAGATGCGCCAGGGCGCCCTTGGCGGCCCCGAGGCGCCGCGGAGCTCGACGACCAAGGCCGCTGCTCCGGCGTCGCCGAACTGGCAGAGCCTGCCCGAGGTTGCGTTGCCGGAGGGTCATGCACAACGCTACAGGATCACCGCATTGTCGGGTGGCAGGGACGCGGCGCCCTACGACATGCTTCGGTCGCGCATCATCCGGATGATGAAGGAAAAGGGCTGGAGCCGCCTAGCGGTCACTTCGCCTGAGGCCGGTTGCGGCAAGTCAACGGTGTCACTGAACCTGGCGCTGTCACTGGCGCGGCAGCGCGATCTCAAGGTCATGCTGCTGGATCTTGATCTCCGCCGGCCCTCGTTGCACCGGACGCTGGGCCACAACCCGGAGAAGTCGCTGCATGAGTATCTCGATGGCTCCGCGGAGTTTGAGCAATGTGCGGTGCGGATGGGCGAGAACCTCATCGTCGCGCTCAATGCCTCCGCCAGCCGGAGACCGTCGGAGCTGCTGCAAAGCCAGGTGTCGCGCGATGCGCTCGACGCGGCGGAGCGGCGTTGGCGCCCCGATGTCGTCATCTTCGACATGTCGCCGATGCTGGCCAGTGACGACAACGTCGGCTTTCTTGGCAATGTCGATTGTGCGTTGCTGATCGCTGCGGCGGAAAGCACGACCCTGCCCAACATTGACATCTGCGAGAAGGAGATCGCGCAGTTGACGAATGTTCTTGGCGTGGTGTTGAACAAGTGCCGCTATGCCGACGATTCCATTGGATACGACTACGGTACTTATCAATAGAAGAAGCTCGTCGGCCTTGGCAGACGTGCAGTTGGCCGTCAACGTCATGAAAAAAGGCCGGGCAGTTGCCCGGCCTTTTCCTATCGTAAGGCTTGAGTTCAGGCCGCTTTGCGCCGGCGGCTGAAGGCCGCGAGGCCACCGAGGCCGCCCAGCAACAACAGACCCGCCGCAGGAACCGGAACCGGCGCGAGGCCGATACCGGCAAGAGCGCCATCGGCGAAGCCGACGTTGTCGTTGGAACTGCGAATGGTGATGTAGATGCTCTTGGTCAGGATCGGCGCGAAAGCGGAAGAGGCAAAGCCCCCCGACACGCGGTCAAACGTATCGACTGCCGAGGTGATCTGCGTGCTGCCGGTCGGGCTGAATGTCGCGTATGCCTCCTCGAGGGACGATCCGTCCGCCGACTTGAAGAGATCAAGGAAGTAGAGGGCATTCACCAGAACCGGGGCGCTGAAGGTCACCGTGATCGACTCCATCCGCCCGTTCGGGAAAGTGGTAATCTCATCATCGTTGCGGCCAACACCGTAACCATCGGTGTCGAACGCAAGACCAGAAGCGCTGGTTGCAGAGGTCGAGACACCATCAAACGCCTGCGAATTGTTGAGAATTCCGCTGGCAGTCATGGTCCACGTTACGGATCCACCAAACAGCGAACCGGTCGTCCCCGTGTTCACGTCCGTGAAGTCGATCGAATAAGCGTTGGCCGAAACCGCTCCCAGCGACAGAACCAAGCCCGTGACCGCACCGGCCACCCATTTTGCCCCAAACATAGCCACCCCTTTGACAGATAAATGCAAGCTTCCTCACTAGAAGTCTTACCACAAAACGAGGAAAGGTGAACACGAGATTGCCGCAATTCCACCTTTTTTATGCCCTCGATGCCACATTTCAACCTATGCGTGCATTTCGGCTAAATTATTGGCTTTGTTCGCACTTATCTCGCTGATCGTCCACCGTTCAGCAACATTTTTTTGCCACAATTGGCGAACGGTTCACTCGAAATTGAGGCATCGTTTCCAGAACGTGGAATGGGGTAATCCGGCGCAGATCGGCATTGCGGTGAGCCCGCGAACTTGTCAGACCGGAGACGCAGTTCGAGGGGCGAATCCGGGCAAGCTCACATGGCTTTTGACCACGTGGTCATCATTCCGCACTACAATGATTCGAAGCGCCTTGGGCGCTGTCTCGGTGTGCTTGCCCTGAGCGACCTCACGGGTGTCGAGGTGCTTGTCGTCGACAATGCCTCGACCGAACCGCTCGATGCCGTCGCCGCGCGCTTCCCCATGGTCCGCTTCGTCAGCGAGCCGCTGGCGGGCGCGGCCAATGCGCGCAACCGCGGTGTCGCCGAGAGCCGGGCGGAGAACATCTTCTTTCTCGACGCCGATTGCGTTCCCGATGCGGGCTGGGTGGCCGCGGCCAAGGCAGCGGTCGGGCGCGGGGACCTGGTCGGCGGCGCGATCGAGGTCTTCGACGAGACCCCGCCACCCCGTAGCGGCGCGGAGGCTTTCGAGACGGTCTTTGCCTTCAACTACCGCGACTACATCCTGAACAAAGGCTTCTCGGTGACCGCCAACCTCGTCACCACGCGCAGGGTCTTCGCGGCGGTCGGCCCATTCGTCCACGGCCTTTCGGAAGATGCCGAATGGTGCTTTCGCGCCCGAGAAAAGGGGTTTCGCCTCGTCCTCGATGAAGGGCTCAGGGTGGCGCACCCGACGCGGTCGGACTGGCCGGCCCTGAAGCACAAATGGCGCCGCATCACGCGCGAGATGTTCGGGCTTCACATGGCAAGGCATCCCGGTGCGGCGGGCCGCCTGCGCTGGATGCTGAGGGCTGTTGCGGTCGCGGCCAGCGGTATCGCGCATCTGCCCCGATTTGCGGTGGATGCGCGGCTGAACGGCGCCGGCGAGCGGATGCGCGGCGCGCTGACCCTTCTGCGGCTTCGCCTGCTGCGCGCCGGCTGGATGATCGCCCAGGCGGCGGGGTTTGGCGGACGGTGACCCTGCCGGGGGCGGCGAACGCCGCGTCCGCCTGAAATTAAGCTCTCGGCGCAAGACTGCGGCGCTTGGGCGCGACGTCGCGCTGCCGGTTGCCCCGGCGGCGGGATGACCTGCCCTAACTCCCAGCCTGCGAAGGAACCGACCGATGGACAAGTTTTCAGACTTTCCGACCAACCTCACCGCTCCGGGTCGTGATGCGACCGCCGTCAGCCCGAATGACCTCAACGATCTGGCCGTCTTGCCGCGCGCGCTTTTTGTCGGCCAGGGCGGAACGCTCACCCTGCGCATGGCAGGTGGTCAGGATGTGGCCTTCGAAGGCGTGCAGAGTGGCACCATCCTGCCGGTCCGGGCGCGCCGCGTCATGGCGACCGGCACCACTGCCGCAGCGATCCTGGCGCTCTGGTAAGGGCTTCGCGCCGGACCGAGACAGCAAAACGGCGCGGAGATCCCGCGCCGTTACTTTTCTCTTCAAAGGGTGGGACCGGTCAGGTGGCGTTCGCGCCCTTCTTCCAGGCGTCGGCATTGGCAGCCGAGGCCGGGGCCGCGATCAGCTTGAGAAGGTTCGTCGAAGGCTCCGACCCGTCCGCCGAGGCGGCTTTCCAGACCGCCATTCGTTTCCAGGTGCCGGGGGCGATGCTTACACCGGCGTCGGTGCCGAGGAAGCTCAGTTTCCGCGCGCCCGTGTCCACAAGCCCGGTATTCGCCGCGAGGGAGACGTTGGCGGCCTGGGTGCCGTTGACCCAGGCCCGGAACCATCTCGCCACCAGATCGTAGGACAGCACGATCTTGACCGGGCCGGAGGGGATCACGCCGTATTGCACGGCGTTGATGAGCGCGGAGTTGGCGCTGTCCCTGAGCGTCACCCGTAGGTTCCGGCTGGCCAGGATCTGATAGCTCACCCGCGCGTTCGAAGAGTAGAACAGCTGTCCCGCGACGCCCGTACCGGGGGTTGTGATGCTGTCGGCCTCCAGCATGACCGTCATCTGCGAGCCATTCAGGTCTGCCGCCGCAACTGGCTGGACGAAGTAGGTAGAGGGCGTGAGGATCGTCGTGAACACCTGGCTTGCCGGTGCAATCGTGTTCGCCAGCGCAGCAGGGGACGGCATGGCGCTGACAGGAATGCCTGTGAGGCCGGGAACCCCGAGGTTCACGATCGGGAGGTTCTTCCAGGTTTCCGCGAAGAGATCCTCAGGGAATTGGAGTGATCCAGTTCCCGCGCCCTCGCCAAAGGTGAGAACATCCGCTGAAACAAATGATCCCGTGGTCGGATAGATGCGCACCCGCCCCGCCACGATCTGGGTGTTGCGCGCCGGCTGGCCATTGATCTGGAAGCCCATGACGGTCGTCCAATGCGGGAAGGTGGTGCCGAGCGCGGCCTCACCGCGCGCAATGCGGGTGGTGGTGACCGGCCCGGCAGAGGACCAGACCTCCACCCAGGCTCCGGAGGCTTCCCACAAGGAATTGTCGAAGTCGGGTCGCGGCCAGCTGACCAGCCCAGCCGATTTAAGGATCGCGGCGGCGGTCAGGCGGGCAAAGCCCTGTCGGCCATCGGGCGATGACCCGCCGGGGTGGCCGGGATCGTACCAGCCGCCCGCGCCATCATCGTTGCCGTTGACATAGGTCAGGGGGTCGATGCCGCGCGGCAGGAACATCGTGGCGAGGGGCGAGGTCAGCATTTGCCGCCAGCTCTCTCTCGCGGCCTGTTTGTTGACGAAATTGGCCTGCACGGCGCCACCGACATAGTGGGTCGCATCCAGCAGGTCGGCATCAGGCTCGAAGCGGTGCGGGCCATAGGGCACCCATTTGGTCTGGGTATAGTCGTAAAGTTCACCGAACCAGTGGTCTGCCTGATAGCTCTGCCCGGAGGCATAGGTGATCGTGGCCGGGAACGTGACCGGGGTGCCGTCGAGCATCTTGCCAGAGAACAGCGGGAACATCGCCGCGCCGTAGTTGGCGGCAAGGGTTCCGGGAGACGCGAACCATGACATCGCCGCGATGCCGACCTGTTGCCCGTCCGCCGTGGCGAAATCATGCAGGGCCTTGTCATTCGCCCACATCCGGCTGGTATCACTGTCGTTGACGAGGGCGCGGGGATCGGTGCCGGGCACGGTCTGGAAGATCACCGCGAACTTCTCGCCCGGCCGGCTTCTGATGAGCGTGTCGGCCATCGCCGCAACGCCGGCGCTGAAGGGAGCGCCGTTCTGGACGATGTAGCTCGCCCTTGTGGCGCCGGCGGCCGCACCGACGATGATTTGCACGGCTTCGTTGTCCGTCAGCACCGGCGGCGTGGTCATGTCCTGGAAGGTGGAGAGGATGCGGTCCGGCTCGGACTGTCCCCAGACCGCGATGACATGGCCGACCCCGAAGCGGGCGATCCCGGTTGCGTTGACGCTGGTCTTGCCCTTCAGGCGAACCTGTGGCCGATACCAGGAGGCCGAGCCTGGAGCAGAGATCGTGGCACTCCAGTTGCCCAAGGCGTCGATGGTCGCGATCTCGCTCCAGATAGTGGACGTCGAGCCGCCATCGTCGATTGATTGTGCGCGCGCCTCGACAATTTCGCCGGGCGAGCCAGTGCCGCTCAGCGGTACCGATGCGATGTTGCGGCCGAACGCGGCGCCGCTGTCAAATAGAGTGCGGTCGCGCGAAAAGGCAGCGACCGTGATGCTGCCAAGGGGTGCGGCGGGCGCCCCACGGCCGGACCGGGTGGCAATCGAGATTGAGGATAGCGAGATCATCTGGGTTCCCCTCTGGGACATCGCATCCAGGGTCGGGCCGTTGTAGCCGGTCAACCTTCGACGCTCGTCCGGTGAATGGCGTCAGGCGCAGGCCCGGGTCACGCATCGCCGGGCGGAATTGAGGCCCCGCCCGACGGTTCGCGCCGCCTTCATTAGCATTGCGCGACAAAGCGTTGCGCGACCGGGCACTGGCCGGGTTGGCGCGTTAACGTTGCTTCAGGAAGCGACGCCGTGCCACGTTCGAAACTCGAAACAGTAAGACCCTGTGCCAGCATTCGTCGCGAATGGCAGAAACTTCGGCAACATATGGCCGTGCTTGCTCGCCTGCACTCGCGTGTTGGTTTATAGATGGGGACGAAAATGGCCGAGACCAGCAAACGGCAGAGACCTGTGACAAGTACTGCGACGAACATACGCTCGCCCGATGGCTTCGCAGCTGGTTACGCCGGCGTGCGGAAGGAAACGCTGCACCCGCTCGTCCTCCTGTACCTCTTTACGGTGGTCATCCCGATCGGCTTCAACATCGGCTCGGTCGCGATCACCAGCATGCGTCTGATGCTGATACTGACCATCGTGCCGACGACGATGAATCTTTTTTCCGGCAAGTACGGAAAAGTCTATCCGATCGACTATCTCTTCTATGTGCATATCCTCTGGGCGTCGCTCGCGCTCATCGTGAACAACCCCGATCTCGCGCTTCAGAACATTGGCTCATTCTCGGTTGAGTTTCTGGGGGGCTACACCCTCGCACGTGCCTATATCCGAACGCCGGCGGCGTTCATTGCGCTGATACGCATGATCCTCGTGCTAGTCGTGGTCGCGCTTCCCCTTGCTATCAGTGAAACGCTCAACGGCAGAGCGTTGATCCCGCTCTGGGTCGACAAAATTCCAGGCATGTGGAGCGTAGTGCAGGTCAACATCGAAAAGCGCATGGGGCTGGAGCGGGTGCAGGTTTACTTTGCACACCCCATCCATTTCGGACTTTTCTGCTCGTCCGTCCTCGCCATGACCTATGCCTCGATGCGCGGGATCATCTCGAACTCAGCGCGATATGCGCTGTCGATGGCGATTTGTGTCGGCGTGTTCCTCTCTTTGTCGAGCGGCGCGCTCCTCGCGGCAATGCTCCAGATGTTTCTGGTCTTCTGGGCCTTCATGCTGCGCAACAACGAGGCGCGCTGGAAGATCCTGATCGGGATCTTCGTGTTCATCTATGTCGTGATCGATCTCGCCTCGAACCGGACGCCGCTCAGGGTGTTCATGACCTATGCGACCTTCTCGGCCCACAATGCCTATTACCGGAGCATCATCTTTGAATGGGGGATGATCAACGTTTGGGCGAACCCCATCTTCGGGATCGGCCTGAACAGCTGGATTCGTCCCAGCTACATGAGGGACGGAAGCATGGACAACTTCTGGTTGGTCATGGCCGTCCGCTACGGCATTCCGGGTTTCCTCACGATCGCTGTCGGATATGCCGATGCACTGTTCCGGGTTGGGCGGCGCAAGTTCACCAAAGGGTCGTTGCTTGCGAACTTGCAGTTCGGCTGGATGGTGGCCTTTGTCGGATTGAGTTTCACGCTGACAACCGTCCACATCTGGACGGCGGTTTACTCCTATGTGTTCTTCCTCCTCGGTGCCGGGGTGTGGATGGCCAACGCCACCGATGACTCAGGGCAGGGGGAGGCGGCGGTTGCTTCCGCCGTACGCGGCAGGCGCGTTTCATATTCACGTGGCTCGGCCGGCGCGCCGGTTCATGCCCGTGGCGTGCAGCCGTTACATGCCCGGTCAGACCCGGCAGAGGAAGTAACTGCCAAGGACACACAGGACGCAAGGCGCTCGCTCGAAGTATTCACCCGCTATACTGACCGTGACAAAACCGGCCCGGCGCAGCGCTTCGCCCGCAAGGGCGATGCCGTAAAGCACAAACGGTAACAGTTCAGGCACGAAAGCAAGGTCAACGTGAATCAGGTTTCACCAGTTCGAGGACGCCAGCTGAGCTTTCGGTCAGATCGCTCGGGTAGTGGTGTCAGCAGCAACCCTGTGCGGCGCTCTGCCTATCTCCACGGCGCCCCCACGGTCTACCGGGCGTTGCTTGGGGTGCCGGTGGAGGTGTCGGGTCTCAGCCAGACCTGCTGGTCCATCATGCAGGCGCTTAGCCAGTCCGGCTGGCCGGTGCGCCTTCATGCGCCCGCGTTGCGCAGCAGGACGGGGGAAATCGTCCCTGTCCCTGTCAGGACCGTGCTGCCCAACATTGCCGCCCATCTGCCCTTCGACCTGCTGCGGCCATTGCTTCAGGAATTCGCCCACCGGCAGTTTCTGTCCTCGGTACGGGAGGGCGAGGTCGCCTATCTCTGGCCTACCGTTCCCTTGCGGACCTTCGAGGCCGTGGCGCGCCGCGGGATCCCGATTGTGACCGAAGCCGTGAACACGCGCATGGCGAAGGCCAAAGAGGTGCTCGACGCCGCCTATGACGCGCTTGGTGCGCCGCCAGACCATGGCATCACCCCCGGAAGGATCGCCATGCAGGAGGCGCGCAACGCCCTTTGCGCCGCGATCTTCGTGCCGAGTCCAGTGGTCGAGATTTCCTATCTCGACACGCCTTATGCGGATCGCACCATTCCAGCGAGCTTCGGGACCTGGGTTCCCGAAACCCTGCCGGAAAGGTCGCGCCCGACGGATCGGCCGGTGCGCTTCCTCTTCGTCGGGCGCGACAGCGTCCGCAAGGGTCTCCACCATCTTCTCGATGCCTGGCGCGTGGCGCCGAAGAATGCCGAACTCAGGATCGTGGGCGAGGTCTCGAAACTGATCCGGGAACGCTATGCCGATGTCCTGAACCTGCCCTCGGTTTCCGTTGCGGGTTTCACGAGCGACATGGAAAGCGAATATCTGGCCGCCGACGTAGCAATCCTGCCCTCGCTTGAGGAAGGCGATCCGATCGCGACCTACGAGGCGGCGTCCTACAGTATCCCGGTCATCGCCTCGCTGCCGGGGGCGGGGCGCTTCGGTGCCGAAACCGGCCTTGTGGAGATCGTCGAGCCCTTGGAGATTGAAGCGCTGCGCGCCGCGATCCACCGCTTCGCCGGGGATGAGGAGATGCGCCGCGACCTTGGCGTGCGCTCACGCGCCGCGTCCTTCGCCTATGACTGGTCGCGCGTCGCGCCGGCGCGGTTCGACAGACTCACGGCCTTCCTCGCGCGCTGAGACGGCACGCTGTCGGCGCCAAGGTGTCCGACGCCCCGCGACCGGGCCAGATCGCTCTGCCGCTGCCTTTCGCGGAACCGGGCGCGGTCGTCATCGCTGAAGTCGCCCCGGCAGGCGGCGCAGGACACGCCTTCCTCGTAATCGGGATGGCGGCGGCCCGCCTCGGTCAGGGGCCGGCGGCAGGCGCGGCAAAGGCCGTGCTTGCCGGGCGTCAGCCCATGGCCGACGCTGACCCTCTCGTCGAAGACGAAGCATTCGCCCTGCCACAGGCTTTCCGCTTCGGGCACCTCTTCCAGATACTTCAGTATGCCGCCCTTCAGGTGAAAGACCTCTGCCACGCCTTCCTGCAACAGGAAGTTCGTCGATTTCTCGCAGCGGATGCCGCCGGTGCAGAACATGGCCACGCGCTTTCCATCGAACTGCTGCGCATTCTCGCGCCACCAGCCAGGAAACTCGCGAAAGCTGCGCGTGCCGGGATCGACCGCCCCGGCAAAGCTGCCGATGCCGACCTCGTAATCGTTGCGGGTGTCGATCACGACCACATCGGGGGCCGAGATCAGGGCGTTCCAGTCCTGGGCCTCGACATAATGCCCGGTGCCGGCGCGCGGATCGACGTCGGGTTCGCCCATCGTCACGATCTCGCGCTTCAGCCTGACCTTCATCCGGCCGAAGGGCATTTCGGCGGCGGTGCTTTCCTTCCAGTCGAGCGCGGCGCAACCCGGCAGCGCCCGGATATGCGCCAGAACCGCGTCGATCCCCGCCCTTGTCCCGGCGATGGTGCCGTTGATCCCCTCCTGCGCCAGAAGGAGCGTGCCGCGTACGCCCTCCGCCTCGCAAAGCGCCAGAAGCGGCCCGCGCAAGCCGGCGGGGTCGTCGAAGCGGGTGAACTGGTAGAGGGCGGCCACGGTCGTCATGGCCCGCGTGATAGGAAAGCCGGCGCCGCCCCGCAAGCCCGGACTATTCCGCCGCCCCGGCCAAGGCGAGGCCACGCACGACGGCGGTGAAGACATCGCTCCGCTCCACCGCCGCGCCCGGCACCGCGGCGCGGACCGCCTGATCGACAGCCAGCAAGAGGCTCGACCCGCCGACGAGGATGACGCGGCCGACCGCCTCGGGCCGCACCCCGGCACGAACAAGCGTCTCGCGCGCGGCCTGCCCGATCTGCACCGCCGCGGCACCGCAGGCCTCTTGCAGGTCGCCCATCGTCAGCATCGGCTTCAGCCCCGGCTCGACCGGCGTGAGGTTGATCGACGCAGCCCCGCCACCGTTCGCGGCGATCTTCGCGGCCTCGACAGCAAAGGCGATGTCATGGCCGGTCTCTTCCTCGATCACACGCACCAGCCGCGCCATCGGCCGCGGCTCGCAGGCGAGCCTTGCCATCAGCTTCACCTCGCGCAGTGTCGCCGGGACGTAGAGGAAGGCGATCTTCTCCCAACTCGCCAGCTCCTGATAGATGGCGCGCGGCACGTCATGGCGGCCCGGCCCGATCTCATTGTGCAACTCGCCGCCAAGGCCGAGAAGCGGCATCACCCGCGCCACGCTGACCAGCCGGTCGAAATCGGTGCCGCCAAGCCTGATGCCGTGGCTCGCGACGATCCGCACGCCGCCGGCCCCGGTCTCGAACAGGGTGAAGTCCGAGGTGCCGCCGCCGATGTCGACCACCAGCGACAGCCCCGGCGCCGGCCCCGCCGCCCATGCCGCCGCCTCGGGTTCGTTGAGAAAGCGGACCTCGTCGAACCCCGCCATCCGGTAGCATTCGGCCAGATCGGCGGCGGCTTGCGCATCGCGCCCCGCATCGGCGCTGTGGAAATGCACCGGTCGCCCGGCGATGACGCGGCGATGATCCATGCCCGTGGCGTGGCCCGCGCGCTCGCGCACCTCGCCCAGAAACTCCGCCACGATCTCCAGCAAGGTCAGCCGCCGGTTCAGGAACTGGCGCTTTTCCCTTGCGAGAGGCGTGCCGAGCACGCTTTTCAGCGCCCGCATGAAGCGCCCCTCGCGCCCTTCGATCATCTGGGCGACGGCGGCGCTGCCGACATGCGTCTCACGCGCCGCATAGTCGAGGAAGATCGCGGTCGGCAGCATGTCCTGCCCCGGTTCAAGCCGCAAGAGGCGCGCCACCCCACCCGCCGCGATCGCCGCGCCGCTGTTCGAAGTGCCGAAGTCGATGCCGAGCACGGCCATGCCTCATCACCCGTCCCGGAAAGAAGGCGCGCCGGATAACAGGCACTTCGCCGCCAGACAAGCCCGGCGCGCGCGTTGCTGGCGATTGACCATCGGGAATGCTTTGCCTACCGATGGTGAAAAGGCGGAGGTCACGGGAATGCGCGCGTCGAATGAGGGTCTGATCGTCATCGACGTGCAGAATGATTTCTGCCCCGGCGGCGCGCTTGCCGTGGCCGGCGGGGATGAGATCATACCCCGCATCAACGCCCTGATGGACGGTTTCGCGGTGAAGGTGCTGACGCAGGACTGGCACCCCGCCGACCATTCCTCCTTCGCCGCCAACCACCCCGGCGCTGCCCCTTTCAGCCTGACCCAGATGCCCTACGGCCCGCAGGTGCTCTGGCCCGTCCATTGCGTCGAGGGCACCGATGGCGCCGCCTTCCACAAGGCCCTCAGGACCAATCCCGCCGACCTTGTCATCCGCAAGGGTTTCCGTGCGGCCATCGACAGCTATTCCGCCTTTTTCGAGAATGACCACAAGACGCCCACCGGGCTTGAAGGCTACCTCCGGTCGCGCGGCGTCACCGACCTCACTTTCACCGGCCTCGCCACCGATTTCTGCGTCGCCTATTCCGCCATCGACGCGGCCCGGCTCGGCTTTGCCGTCACCGTGCTGGAAGGCGCCTGCCGCGCCATCGACCTCAACGGCTCTCTCGCCGCTGCCCTGAATGACATGCGTGCCGCCGGTGTGCGGCTGGAGGCCTGAATGGTCGATATTGCCACCCGCGTCTACAACCACAACTTCCGGATCGACCCGATCGTCCGGTCGCTGATCGACGACGATTTCTACAAACTCCTGATGTGCCAGTCGGTGCTGAGGAAGCGCTCCGACACCACGGTGGTCTTCAGCCTCATCAACCGCTCAAAGCATGTGCCGCTGGCGAAGCTGATTGATGAGGGCGAGTTGCGCGAACAGCTCGACCATGTGCGTTCACTCTCGCTGTCGCGCGGCGAGTCGACCTGGCTCAGGGGCAACACCTTCTACGGCAAGCGCCAGATGTTCAGCTCTTCCTTCATGGAGTGGTTCGAGAACCTGCGCCTGCCGGCCTACCACCTTGAACGCAAGGGCGATCAGTACGAACTGGCTTTCGAAGGCAAGTGGCCCGAGGTCATGCTCTGGGAAATCCCCGCGCTTGCCGTCCTCATGGAGCTCCGCTCCCGCGCCGTCCTTGCCACCATGGGCAAGTTCGAGCTTGAGGTGCTTTATGCCCGCGCCATGGCGCGGATCTGGGAAAAGATCGAACGCCTGAGGAAGATCGACGGCCTCAGGATCGCCGATTTCGGCACGCGGCGGCGGCATTCCTTCCTCTGGCAGGACTGGTGCGTGCAGGCGATGATCGAGGGCCTGCCCGAGGCCTTCATCGGCACGTCGAACTGCCGCATCGCCATGCGCCGGGACATCGAGGCGATCGGCACCAATGCCCATGAACTGCCGATGGTCTATTCCGCGCTGGCCGAAACCGATGACGAACTGCGCGAGGCGCCCTACCGCGTCCTTGCCGACTGGCACGAGGAGCATGAGGGCAACCTCAGGATCATCCTGCCCGACACCTACGGGACAGAGGGCTTTCTTCGCAACGCCCCAGACTGGCTCGCCGGCTGGACCGGCATCCGCATCGATTCCGGCGATCCCGCCACCGGCGCGGAAACCGCGATCCGCTGGTGGAAGGAACGGGGCGAGGACCCGACGAAGAAGCTCGTGATCTTCTCCGACGGGCTCGATGTCGACAAGATCGAGGAGTTGCACGCCCGCTTCGTAGGCCGCGTCAAGGTCTCCTTCGGCTGGGGTACGCTCCTGACCAACGATTTCCGCGGGCTTGTCCCGAATGATGCGCTGGCACCCTTCAGCCTCGTCTGCAAGGCCGTCAGCGCCAATGGCCGTCCGACGGTGAAGCTCTCGGACAACCCGAACAAGGCGATGGGTCCGAAGGACCAGATCGAACGGTACAAGCGGGTTTTCGGTGTCGGAGAGCAGGCGAAGATGGCGGTTATCGTCTGACGCAAGTTCGCTTAAGGCCCAGATTTCGCCAGACTTCCGTGTTTGGCTCCAACTGTTGAGTTGCGGTGATTTGAGGGGAAGCCATGTCCGGTCGCGTGGCGGTATTTGTCGATGGCGAGAACATCAGCGCAGAACATGCGCCTGCCATTCTCAGGATCGCGGCTGGCTCCGGTGCTGCCGATATCGTTCGCGCCTACGGCAATGCCACGGCGCAGCCGAAGTGGGACGGCCAGCCCGGCTTTCGCTTCATCCACTCCGGCACCGGCAAGAACGCAACCGACATCCTCCTGACTGTTCAGGCGATGGAGGCCGCTCTAAGCCGCAGCTTTGCCACCGTGGTTATTGCCAGTTCCGACCGCGACTTCACCCACCTTGCGACCCGCATCCGCGAGCTTGGGGTCACGGTGATTGGTATCGGCGAAGCGAAGGCGCCTGGGCAGTTCCGGGCGGCGTGTACGAGGTTCGAACTTGTTGCGGCGAAGCCGGTCGCCAGCGCCACCCTGGCGCCGCCCCGGCCCGAAGCCAGCGCGCTCGACCTCAAGCTTCGTGACTTCATCAAGGCGAACAGCAAGAACGGAGAGGGCGTCGCGATTCAGGTTGTCGGGCCGCAGATGCACACCAAGCATGGCGTCAGGATCAGCAGCTATCCTGAAAAGACCTGGTGGGCATATTTCCATCGACGTCCAGCGCTCTACGATCTCGACCCAAGGGGACCGGAGGCGAAGGTTCGTTTCAAGCCATCAGGCTTCGCCGCGAAAACCTGACTCCCTGCCCCCTCACTCCTCCGCGTCGCAGATGATCTCCGCCGCTTCCTCTGCCGTCTCGACATAGCGGAAAAGGTCCAGGTCGGCCGCCGATATGGTCCCCGCATCGGCCAGCGCCTGCCAGTTGATGACGCTCTGCCAGAACTCCCGCCCGAAGAGGAGGAACGGGACCGGCTTCATCCGCCCGGTCTGGATCAGGGTCAGCGTCTCGAACATCTCGTCAAGCGTGCCGAAGCCGCCGGGGAAGATGCAGATCGCCCGTGCGCGCATCAGGAAATGCATCTTCCTGACGGCGAAATAGTGGAAGTTGAAGCAGAGGTCCGGCGTCACATAGGCATTCGGCGCCTGTTCATGCGGCAGCACGATGTTGAGCCCGATGGAATGGCCGCCGGCATCGTCGGCGCCGCGGTTGCCCGCCTCCATGATCCCCGGCCCGCCGCCCGTCACCACCACGAAATCGCGGCCGTAGCTTTCGAGGCTCCGCGCGGTGACAAGCCGGGCAAGCTTTCTCGCCTCATCGTACCAGTGCGACAGCCCTGCGGCCCCCTTCGCCGCGCTTTTCGATCCGCCCTTGCCGGTCTCGATCACCGTTTCTTCCACGCCTGCCGCCGTACCGGTCGGGTCGGGGATGCGGGCGCTGCCCATGATGACCACGGTGGACTGTATGCCGCGTTCGTCCATGATCATCTGCGGCTTCAGCAGTTCCAGTTGCAACCGGACGGGCCGCAACTCCTCGCGGCACATGAATTCCGGGTCCATGAAGGCGAGCCGGTAGGCCGGCGCCCTTGTCTGCGGCGTGTCAGGTATCCGGTCGGCCGCCTCGGCATCCTGCTGGCTGTGGCGAAAGGGGTGGCTGCGGCTGTCGTCGTGCATGGGGCATCCTTGTGGCGTCTTGTCCCTAGACCTATAGCTAGCGGGACCGGATGGCTAGGGAGGCGCACCTTGGACTGGATTTCCGCCATATCCGAAGCAGGCCCGCGGATCGCGCCGCATATCCGCCGGACCCCGGTGATCACGGCGGACCTGCCCAGCCTGCCGCCGCTCGCCTTCAAGCTCGAACATCTCCAGCATACCGGCTCCTTCAAGCCGCGCGGCGCTTTCAACACCCTTCTGTCGCAGTCCGTCCCGGCGGCGGGCGTCGTTGCGGCCTCGGGCGGCAATCACGGCGCGGCCCTTGGCCATGCCGCCCGCGCCCTCGGCCACCCCGCCCGGATCTTCGTTCCCGAGCTTGCAGGCCCTGCGAAGATCGCGCTCATCCGCGCCACCGGGGCCGACCTCACCGTGGTGCCCGGTGTCTACGACAACGCCCTCGCCGCCGCCCGCGCCTATGAGGCCGAAACCGGCGCGATGCAGGTCCATGCCTTCGACGCCCCGGCGACCGTCGCGGGGCAGGGCACCCTTTTCGCCGAATGGGAGGATCAGGGGCTGGACGCCGACACCGTCCTCATCGCGGTCGGTGGCGGCGGCCTCATCGGCGGGGCCGCGGCCTGGCTCGGCACCCGCCGCCGCATCGTCGCGGTCGAACCCGCGAACGCGCCGACGCTGAACCGCGCCCTCGCCGAGGGGCCGGAGACCGAGGTCGCCGTCTCCGGCGTTGCCGCCAACTCGCTCGGCGCCCGCCGCATCGGGCGGATCGGCCATGACCTCTGCCGCGCCGCCGGTGTCGCTTCGGTCCTTGTCGCGGATGAGGATATCATCGCCGCGCAGGCGCTTCTCTGGCGCGGCCTAAGGCAATGGGTCGAACCGGGGGGGGCTACGGCACTGGCCGCGCTCATATCGGGCGCCTACCGGCCCGCGCCGGGGGAACGTGTCGCCGTTCTCGTCTGCGGCGCCAACCCCGCGCCCGATCCCCTCAGCGAAACGCCGCATTGAAATCGGCCCCCCGCACCCGTATAGGCGCGACTGCGCCATTGCCCTGCCCCGGAGGAAACCATGTCGAACGCCACCCTCGAAGCCGCCATCGAAGCCGCATGGGAGGCGCGGGACACGATCGGCCTGACCACCAGGGGCGCCACGCGCGAGGCGGTTGAGGCAACGCTCGACGCGCTCGACAAGGGCACGCTCAGAGTGGCGGAAAAGCGCGGCAACGACTGGCATGTGAACCAATGGGCCAAGAAGGCCGTGCTGCTCTCGTTCCGGCTGAACGACATGGAGGTCATCCCCGGCGGCAACGGTACCGCGACATGGTGGGACAAGGTGCCTTCGAAATTCGAAGGGTGGGGTGAAAACCAGTGGCGCGCGGCCGGTTTCCGCGCCGTCCCCGGCAGCATTGTCCGCCGCTCCGCCTATATCGCCAAGGGCGTCGTCCTGATGCCCTCCTTCGTGAACATCGGCGCCTATGTCGATGAAGGCTCCATGGTCGATGGCTGGGCCACGGTCGGCTCCTGCGCCCAGATCGGCAAGAACGTACACCTCTCGGGTGGCGTCGGCATCGGCGGCGTCCTTGAACCCATGCAGGCCGGCCCGACGATCATCGAGGACAACTGCTTCATCGGCGCGCGCTCGGAAGTCGTCGAAGGCTGCATCGTCCGCGAAGGCTCGGTCCTCGGCATGGGTGTCTTCATCGGCAAGTCGACCAAGATCGTCGACCGCGAAACCGGCGACGTGATGTATGGCGAGGTTCCGCCCGGTTCCGTCGTCGTCGCAGGCTCGATGCCTGGCAAAGGCGGCATCAACCTATACTGCGCCGTGATCGTGAAGAAGGTCGACGCCCAGACCCGGTCGAAGACCTCGATCAACGATCTTCTCCGGGACTGACGGGCGGCAGGCAGCATGACCGACACTTCTGAAAAGCGACCCCAGCAAGTCTACACCCTTCTTGTCGAGGTCGGCCGCAAACCCGGCGACGGGCTGCCCAAGGCCGCGACCGGTGCGACGCTGATGATCTACGCCACCGGCGTCGATGAAGCGGAAGCGGTGCGCGAGGCGGTGGCGGTCCTGAAGCAGGCCGACATGGCGCCGCTTGACGTGACCGGCTACGGCACGCTCGACGAACGGATCGCGCAGGGACATGAGATCGAGGATGAAGAACGCGCGCTGATGAACCGGGCGCTGGCGGAAAATTCCGTCATCGTCGCGCAGGTGACGCCCTTCAACGACTGAGGCCGACAGGGCCATCAATCATGGCGTTGTGAACCCGCGCCCGGTGGACCATCGGTTGCCGATCCCTTAGCCTAGCCCTGTACCCCGGCACGGGCCGCAGCGTTTGAGGATGAGGCAGGCGATGAAACCGATACTTGTTGGCATGCTTCTGGTCTCCTTCATGGCGCTGGCGGCCCCGGCCTTTGCCGGCTGCGATGATGCGCCTGAACCCGCCGTCGACTGGGCCGGCTGTTCCAAGAAGCTGATCTCGCTCCGTGGCGCCGATCTCGCCGGCGCCAACCTTTCCGAAACCAACCTCTCGGGCACGGACCTGCGCGAGGCCAATCTTGGCAAGGCGGTGTTCGACCGCGCCAACCTGGCGCAGGCCTGGCTGAATGGTGCCAACATGGCGGGGGCCTCGATGTTCAAGGCCTACGGCTATGGCACCGACCTTTCCGGCACCGACCTCTCCGGGGCAAAGCTCAACTATCTCGAACTTTACCGTTCGGTCTTCGTCGGGGCGAAGCTGCAAGGCGCCGATCTCAGCAATGCCAGCCTGCCGCGCGCCGATTTCACCGGTGCCGACCTCAGCGGCGCGGTCCTTGCCAAGGCCGACATCATGCGCGGTAACTTCGAGGGCGCCGATCTCTCGGGCACCAGCCTCGCCAATGCGATCATCGCCCGCAGCGCCTTCAAGGGCGCGAAACTCGCCGATTCCGACTGGACTGAAGCGTTCCTCTACAGGACCGACCTTTCCGGCGTCGATCTTGGCGGCGTCAAGGGCCTCACCCAGCAACAGGTCGACGAAACCTGCGGCGATGACGCCACCGTCCTGCCAGGGGGGCTCACCAGGCCCGCCGGCTGGCCCTGCAGCGAATGAGCCGCCGGCGCCGCCAAGGGGTCTTGGTCTTTCGGCGGCCAGCGCTCATATAGGGGCAAAGAGAACCGCAAGAGGGCAGACATGCTCGAATTCAGCCAGACCAAACCCGCCGGCAACGGCGATCTGATCCGCGACGTGACCGAGGCGGATTTCATGAAGGACGTGATCGAGGCCAGCCGCGAGGTGCCGGTCATCGTCGATTTCTGGGCGCCCTGGTGCGGCCCCTGCAAGACGCTTGGCCCCGCGCTCGAAGCCGCCGTGACGGCCGCCAAGGGCAAGGTCCGCATGGCCAAGGTCAATGTGGATGAAAACCAGGCCATCGCCGCCCAGCTCCGCATCCAGTCGATCCCCACGGTCTATGCCTTCTGGCAGGGCAAGCCCGTCGACGGCTTTCAGGGCGCGGTGTCGGGGTCCGAGATCAAGGCCTTCATCGACCGGCTTTCCGGCCTTGCCGGTGACGGCGGGCTTGGCGATGCGCTCGATGCCGCCGACGCCATGCTTGCCGAAGGCGCCGCCGTCGATGCCGCCGAGACCTTCGCCGCCATCCTCGGCGAGGAGCCCGAGAACGCCCGCGCCTATGGCGGTCTCGTCGCCGCGCATCTCGCCCTCGGCAATCTCGACCAGGCCGAGGGGCTTCTCGCCGCCGCCCCCGCCGCCATCGCGACGACGCCCGAGGTGGAGGCCGCGAAGGCCCAGCTTGCCCTTGCCCGCCAGGCTGCCGACGCCGGCCCGGTGGCCGAGCTTCTGGCCCAGGTCGAGGCCGATCCCGCGAACCATCAGGCCCGCTTCGACCTCGCCCAGGCGCTCCATGCCAATGGCAAGGTCGAAGAGGCGGTCGATGCGCTTCTCGAACTCTTCCGCCGCGACCGCGAGTGGAACGGCGGCGCCGCCAAGACCCAGCTCTTCACCATCTTCGAGGCGCTGAAGCCGACCGATCCCATCGTCCTCAAGGGCCGGCGCAAGCTTTCGTCGATGATCTTCGCGTGACGAACTTGACCGGCGCAGGATTTGCCACCGCCCGGTCGCCCAAAGCGACCGGGCCGCGCCGTCCCGCCCCCACGGGGCGGCGCGATGGCGCCACCCCGCGGGCCGGCGCTGCCCTCTGTTGCGCGGGGGGTAAAGGTAGAACGGAAGGATCGCCCCCATGAGACTCCGCGGCGAACTGCCCGACAAGATCCCGCTCTTCCCGCTTCCCGGGGCGCTGCTCCTGCCGCGCGCGCGCCTGCCCCTGCAGATCTTCGAACCGCGCTACCTCGCCATGCTGGACGAGACGCTGAAAAGCCCGCTCCGCCTCATCGGCATGATCCAGCCCCGTCACACCCCCGGCGGCGGCCATGCCCTATCCGCCATCGGCTGCGCCGGCCGCGTCACCGGATTTTCCGAAACCGACGACGGCCGCTACCTCATCACCCTCACCGGCATCTCCCGCTTCCGCCTCGCCCGCGAAATCTCCGGCTTCGCCCCCTATCTCATGGGCGAGGTCACCTGGGACGGCTTCCCACGCGACCGCGGCGCGCCTGAGACCGACACCGGCTTCGACCGCGACGCCTTCCTCGACCTCCTCCGCCGCTATTTCTCCGAACAGCAGCTTTCGACCGACTGGGACAGCCTGCGCGACGCCGATGACGAGCTGATGATCAACTCCCTCGCCATGCTCTGCCCCTTCGAGCCCGAGGACAAACAGGCGCTGCTTGAGGCCCCCTCGCTCAGGACCCGCCGCGAAACCCTCGTGACGCTCATGAATTTCGCCATCGCCGGCGGCGCCGCCGGTCCCGGAGAGGAACGCCTGCAATGAGCGACGAGGTCAAACCCGACCGCCGCATGCTGGAGGCCCTCGTCTGCCCCCTGACCCAGGCCCCCCTGAGCTACGACGCCGAGTCGCAGGAACTGATCTCCAAGCCCGCCAAGCTGGCGTTCCCGATCCGGGGCGGGATTCCGGTGATGCTGGTCGATGAGGCAAGGAAGGTGGAGTGAAGGGGGGAACTCGAAAAGGCAGATTCCTGGGATAGGCGCGGCCACTAAAGCGGCTATTGAAGAGTTTGTTCGACATTGACTCTAAAACACTGTGTCTTGCACAGCCGCAGTTTCTACCAATCTCAGCTACCGTTACTGGATGAAAGTGTCGAACTTTCGCCCTTCGAACGAAATCTAAGCCCCTTGTGCACTTTTAGATGCGAGCGATTTCTGTTTGAAGAGCGACATGAATATGGTCAAGGAGAATTCGTTGCAGCCGGAACCAGTCACCTTCGGACGTTCCGACCTCCTTCCCTTTAAAATGTTCCACCAAAAACTTCCTGTAACCAGATTCAGTGTCCCCAGAAATATCAACGTGGCAATGCATGTTTCTGCAGGACTTAAGGTACATGAATGCTTCGCGCAGACGCGGATGTCTGGATCCAAAATCCTCATTCCGCGCGACGCCGCCTTTTAGATGCTTGTCGGCCGGTTCAACTAGGTATTTGTGTGCGTGAACTAAGAAAGAAATGGCATCCCCTTCATTCTGGACCAAGAACATATCAACAAACTGATGCGCTTTGAAGCTCATCGCCGATGAGTAGAAGGCGCCTGTGCCCGAACCGCGCAACTCTGAGTCCAGCAGCAAGATGTCGTCGGCAACGGACCGCGATCTGCGCTGCAACCATGAGCGGCGGCCTTCATCGGAACTATATCTATTCGCCTCCTCCAAAAGTATCGGTAGTCTTTCCGCGTACTCCAGATACCGCTTCACAACAGGTATCTTAAATTTTGGCACGTTCGACGGCGTTGCCTCGACTAGCCCGTAATCTCGAATGTGCCGAATGTGCTCATGCTTCAACGCTGCGTCATAAAAGGACGCGATCTCTCCCGACGCCAGCAACTTTAGAAGCTCGTACTCTTCTTTATATAACTCAGCAATTTCAGAAATAACATGACCGCAGTAAGAACTCAGTTCAGCATCCCTGGCCTCAAATACACTTAGCATATCGGTGCGGCGCAGATGCGCGGGTCTATCTGCGGTCAAGCCTAGAAGCTGTTCATGATGGTAACTGCAGGCCAGCCTCGTCAGCAGCGGGTGTCCACCATATTCCTCATGGAGATAGTCGATAGCATCACTTGAAAAAAACATTCCCATTCTTGAGCCAAAGAATTTTAACATGTTTGTGGTGCTTTCTAATGATAAGCCCTTCAGGTAATTTAAATTGAATATGCCAAAAATCGGATTTTGAACTGTTCGGTCCGCGACCACCGCGCTTGGAAATCGATCAACTTCACAAATCGTAGGGTTCACGCCACAAACTATGTAGGATACTTTCTCGCAGCGAGACTGAATGGTCCAAAGGGCTTGCCAGAAATCTATGAAGTCGCTGTTCCAATGGGGGTCGGTTGGCGAAAGCGGGGAAATATACTCGATTTCATCGAAGATGATACACAGCTTCTTTTTTTTGGGAATAGACTGTACGGCGGCCTCGAGTGCCTCAAGGACATCAGCGTAAGATGCTGTGCGCGCGCCGTTTTTTAGTCCAAACTCCGTATCAATCATCCCAATAATACGCAGCGCTAATTCATCGCATCGACTTGATCGAATTGGCCGGCTCTTGCAGTCAATAAGGATTGAGTTGATGTCACCCGCCTTTTTTAGGCCACGCTGAATTTTGAGAAGGACGGAAGTTTTTCCTGTTTTTCGTAAGCCGAAGAGGGCGCTATTCTGAGATTTTCTTGCATTGTCGATAATGCTAGCGACGATGTCCTCTCGCCCATAAAAGTATCTATCCGAGCGGAGGGGTAGTTTATAGTCAAATAGGTTGCGTATGAAGAGGACGCCCCTTACGGCATTTATCACTGACCACGTATCAAATGCAGCCCGTTCAATAGTTTGGTGAGTGAACGGCACTACTATTCTACTTTCGGGATTCTCTGAATGATATCGAGAAACCCATTCTGCAATGGACGAGTCAAGAGAAAAGAAGAATGCGACTGTTGTGTCAACTCTCCCCGCAAGGGGGTGTTCGGAGCATATTTGCTCCATCGCCTGCATTGAGCGGGGCTGCAGTGAAGTATACGTGGAAATAAACAGAGGAATTTCGTTCTCAAAACCGAACGTCTCGGAGATGGATCGGGACGGTTTGAGTAGCATCACGTCAATATTTGTACCAAAAACCTTTCGCTCCGCCTCCCAGGTAATCATGAAATGAGGTTGAAACGCCCTAATAATGTCTTTTCGTTGTGGCTCCGAAATCATTCTACTTTCCATGCAGGATATTGTTGCGTAATTTAGTCACAGCCCGCCGTTGCTGACAAGTTGTGAGGGTGGCCATGAGCGCGCTCGTATAACAAGATAAGCACGTTCGGCCCGCCCATGGTTCGTCACAATCCAGTGGCCGCATTTTTCGTTGATGCGCCTTCGTACTTCTCGGCGACCACATCTAGTCGTCACATTCGCGCCCTCTCAGTCCCCTGTCCCATGAGCGGGGTATGAAAAGGGTCGAACTCCAGTCTCCCCCCTCACAACCCCACTCCCCGCAACAACTTCGGCGGCACCCCCGCCACCCCTGCTGCCTGCCGGATGAACGCCCGCCGCAAGCTTGGCACCGCGCCGACCAGACCCATCCCGATGTCCCGGACTCCCCGAAGCACGGCGCTATCGTTGGAAAAGAGCCGGTTGACCGTATCCATGCCAAGCGCCAGCGCGGTGGAATCGAAGCGTCTCCAGTCCTGGTAGCGTTCCAGGACCAGCCCGGCGCCGATATCCTCGCCGCGCCGGGCGGCGTCGACCAGCACCTCGCTCAGCGCCCCCACATCGCGGAAGCCGAGGTTCAGGCCTTGCCCCGCAATCGGATGCACCCCATGCGCCGCGTCGCCAACGAGCGCCACCCGCTCCGCCGCATACCGATCCGCGAGCGTCAGGTTCAAGGGATAGCGGAAGCGCGCCCCGGCGAGCCGTATCTCCCCGAGGAAATCACCGAAGCGGGGCCGCAGCACCTCAAGGAACCCGGCATCGTCCAGGCCCGCGATCGCCGCCGCCGTCTCGGTCGCCTCGCTCCAGACGATGGAGGACCGGTTGCCGGTCAGCGGCAGGATCGCCAAAGGCCCCGAGGGCATGAAGAACTGGTGCGCGATCCCGTGGTGCGGCAGGTCATGCTCCACCGCGCAGACGAGTGCGGTCTGGCCATAGTCCCACCCCGTCCGCCCGATCCCGGCGCGTTCCGCCGTCCCCGAGGTGCGCCCGTCGCAGCCGGCAATCAGGGCGGCCCTGAGTTCCCGCCCGTCGGAGAGCGTGACCGAAGCCCCACCCGCATCGACGCTTTGCGCCACGACCGTCGCGCCGGCCAGATGCGTCAGCCCCTCCGTCTCGGCCATCGCCGCCAGCAAAGCCGCATAAAGGTGCCGGTCCTCGACCATGAAGCCCATCGGGCCTTCCTCGATCTCGGCGGCGTCGAAATGCAGGAAGAACGGCGCAGGTCCTTCGCCCGGCCGCCCGTCGCTGGCCTTGATCTCAGGGATCGGCTGGATGCCGCCCAGGATGCGGTTCCAGACGCCGACCGCCTGCAGAAGCCGCTTCGAGGCGATGGCGAGCGCATAGGCCCGCCCGTCGAACGCCGCCTCGGCCCGGGCGCGGGCGGGCTGGGCATCGACGACGATCACGGAAAGCCCGGCCTGAGCCAGGGCCAGGGCCAGCGCCGGGCCATTGAGCCCGCCACCCACGACAATCACATCGGCATCCCGTTTCATGGCCTCAGTTAGCCCGGCCATCACGGGATTGTCCATGCGCCGGGCTGTCGCTACCTTCCGGGCGAAACGGGAGGGCAGAATGACGGACTGGCAGGGCAAAAGCGCGGGCGATCTCGGGCGGGCGATCGGGGCGGGCAAGTCCGATCCGGTGGAACTGACCGAAGCCTTCCTCGCCGCCATCGCCGCCCATCCTGCGGCGGATCGCATCTATGCCCGCCTGACCCCCGACCGCGCCCGCGCCGAGGCGAAGGCCGCCGCCATCCGCGCCAAGGCCGGCCTGCGCCTTGGCCCCCTCGATGGCGTGCCCGTCTCCTGGAAGGACCTCTTCGACACGGCGGGGACCGCCACCGAATCCGGCTCGCGCCTGCTGAAAGGCCGCATCCCCGACCGCGATGCCGAGGTGCTGACGACCGCGACCCAGCAAGGCCTCGTCTGCCTCGGCAAGACCCATATGACCGAGCTTGCCTTCTCCGGCCTCGGTCTCAACCCGATGACGGCGACACCGCCGAATATCCACGATCCCGCCCTCGTCGCCGGCGGCTCCTCCTCCGGTGCGGCCACGTCCATAGCCTTCGGCCTCGCGCCCGCCGCCGTTGGGTCGGACACCGGCGGCTCGGTCCGCATTCCCGCCGCCTGGAACGACCTTGTCGGCCTCAAGACCACCGCCGGGCGGCTGTCGCTCAAGGGCGTCGTCCCCCTCGTCGAAAGCTTCGACACCGTCGGACCCATTACCCGCAATGTCGAGGACGCCGCCCTTCTTCTTGCCGCACTCGAAGGCGGCAAGCCCGCCGACCTCCGGGGCGCGACCCTTGCCGGCACGCGCCTCGCCGTCCTTGATACCGTCGCCTTCGACGATATCCGCGACGCCCCGGCAGTCGCCTTCGAGGATGCCGCCCGCCGCCTCGCCAACGCCGGCGCTGAGGTGGAGCGGCTGGCCTTCCCCGCGCTCCCCGGCGTCATGGCGCTTTCCGGTATCCTTTTCACCTCAGAGGCTTACGCCATCTGGCGCGACCGGATCGAGGCTGCGCCGGACCTCATGTTCGCCCCCATTCTGGACCGCTTCCGGAGCGGGGCCAGCTTCGCCGCTGCCGACTATGTCGAGGCCTGGCGCAGCCTCCACGCCGCCCGCGCGCATTGGGCCGAGGCGACGGCACCCTATGATGCGATCCTGATCCCGACCGCCGCGATCCTGCCGCCCGATGCGGAACGGCTCATGTCCGACAAGGACTATTTCACCCGCGAGAACCTTCTGGCGCTCCGCAATACCAGGATCGGCAACCTCATGGGCCTCTCCGCCCTGACCCTGCCCACTGGCACGGCCTCCTGCGGCATCATGCTGATGGGCCGGCCGATGGGCGAGGAGGCGCTTTTGCGGCTTGGGCAGGCTGCCGAAAGGGCGCTTGGCTGAGGCGGATAGCGCCCTTCTGACACAGGACTTTCCACAGCCCGGTCGCCCAAAGCGACCGGGCCGCGCCGGCCCGCCCCCACGGGGCGGCGCGATGGCGCCACCCCGCGGGCCGGCGCAACCCTCCGTTACTCCCCGGGACCACATGTTCGCGGCCACAGCCCAAAAGACCGAAATGCCACAATCCCCAGACCCAACCGCCCGGAACCCGTTGCTTTTTCTGGACCCGCATCGCGCGCGCGGCTAATCTCACCGCAAGACGGGACGTTACGATCCCGCGACCGAGGCAGACATGGCATTTCCCGAGCGGTTCTCGAACCTGCCTGAATACGCATTTCCGCGCCTGCGGAAGCTCCTCGACGCCCATAAGCCGGGCGGCGAGCCGATTGCCATGACCATCGGCGAACCGCGCCATGCGATCCCCGATTTCGTCGCCCCGATCCTTGCCGCCCATACCGCCGAATTCGGCCAGTATCCGGTGAATGAAGGCGCGCCCGGCTTGCTCGCCGCGATATGCGGCTGGCTCAACCTGCGCTACGGGGTCGAACTTGGCCCCGAACGGCTGATGGTCCTCAATGGCACCCGCGAAGGGCTTTTCGACGCCTGCCTCGCGCTTTGCCCCGAAGTGAAGCGCGGCCGCCAGCCGGTCGTGCTGATGCCCAACCCCTTCTATCAGGTCTATGCGGCCTCGGCCCTTGCCGTGGGCGCTGAACCCGTATTCGTGCCCGCCGATGCCGCGAATGGCTTCCTGCCGGATTACGCGGCGCTGCCGCCCGACATCCTCGACCGGGTCGGGGTCGCCTACCTCTGTTCGCCGGCCAATCCGCAAGGCTCCGTCGCCTCGCGCGACTATCTCGCCAATCTTCTCAGGCTGGCCGAGAAATACGATTTCAGGCTTCTCTCCGACGAATGCTATTCCGAGATCTGGCGCACCAGCCCGCCCGTGGGCGCGCTGGAAGTGGCCGACGAACTTGGCGCAGATCCCGAACGGGTCGCGGTCTTCCATTCGCTCTCCAAGCGCTCGAACCTGCCGGGCCTGCGCTCGGGCTTCGTCGCCGGCGGGCCGGAGAGCATCGCCCGTTTCCGCCAGATGCGCGCCTATGGCGGCGCACCGCTGCCGATGCCCTTGCAGCATGTCGCCGAACGCGCCTGGGGCGACGAAGCGCATGTGACGGCGAACCGCGCGCTCTATCAGGAGAAATTCCGCATCGCCGACAGGATCTTTGCCGGGCTTCAGGGCTACGAAGGCCCCGAGGGCGGCTTCTTTCTCTGGCTTCCGGTCGAGGATGGCGAGGCGGCGGCGCTGAAGCTCTGGCAAAAGACCGGCGTGCGGGTTCTGCCCGGTGCCTATCTCGCGCGCGAAGTGGCCGGGTTCAACCCCGGCAAGGGCTACATCCGGGTGGCGATGGTGGCTCCAAAAGAAGAAATGCGGCAGGGGCTGACGAAGCTCCGCGACTGCCTCTACGGTTAGGGACGAGGGTTAATGGCATCTTATCAGGCACGGCAACGCGATCCGCTTCTGGATCAGAACATGCAGGCGGCGATCGAACGGCGCGGGAAAGAGCTTCTTGGCGCCGGGCTTCTGGTGCTGGGTGTCCTGACCGCGCTGATGCTCGTCAGCTACTCGCCCGATGATCCAAGCTGGCTTGCCGCCACCGACCAGCCGGCGCGCAACATCCTCGGCCAGTTCGGTGCCGCCATCGCCTCGCCCTTGTTCGTCATCGCGGGGAAGGGCGCCTGGATGATTGCCGTGACCTTCATCGCCTGGGGCGCCCGCCTCGTTCTCCACCGGGGCGAGGAACGCGCGCTTGGCCGGGTGATCTTCGCACCGATCGCCGTCGCCATGGCCTCTGTCTATGCCTCGACCCTCGTCGCCGGGCCGGAATGGGTCCACAGCTTCGGCTTGGGCGGGCTGTTCGGCGATACCGTCCTTGGCGCGCTTCTCGGCGTGCTGCCGGTCGGCGCCGCCTTCGGGCTGAAATTCCTGTCGCTGATCCTCGGGATCGGCGCGCTCGCCACCGCCGTCTTCGTCCTCGGCTTCGATGCGCGCGAACTTCGGGTCATCGGCCGCTTTCTTCTCGTCGGCACCATCGTCGCCTATGACTGGGCGCTGAACCTCGCCGGCCGCGGGGCCGAGGCTTCGGTGCGCGGCGCTCAAGCGCTCCACGAACGCAACCAATCGCGCCGCGCCGCGCGCGAAGGGGCGGCGGAGGAGGTGTTCCACGCCGGCGAACCGCCGCTGCACCCGGCCGCGCGGCAGGCTGCGGCCCGTCGCGCCCATGTCATGCGCGCCGATGCCCGCTACGGCGCAACCGAACCCGAACTTGCCGCCCCCTTGCCGCCGAAGAAGGGCCTTCTCGCCCGCGTCTCCGACCTTGCCCGCCGTGGCGTCGAACCGAGGATGGAGCCGGAGCTGGTGGAATCCCATCTGCCCCGGTCCGCCTGGAACACCGAAGCGCCGACCGAAGAGCGCATCCGCGCCCGCATCGCCGACGCCGTGAAGTCGCGCGGCCATACGGCACCTCCCGAGCTTCTCCGCACAGAGCCGCCCCTCAGCAGCATCGTCCGCGCCGCCCGCGCCGCGGCCCCGGTCGCAACCGCCGCCCCGGTCCTCGCCGTCGAACCCCGCTTCCTCCGCGGCGCGCCGCAGATCCCGACGCCCGCGATGCTGGACGCTGCCGAGGACGATTTCGCCGCCGATCCGGTCTTCGAGGATGAGGACGACGACAACATCTTCGCCGACACCGCCGAGAGCGCGCCCCAGCGCCCGCTCGTCCAGCATGTCGCGAAAAAGCCCATGCCGTCGAAACAGGCGCTCTCCGAAGCCCAGCCCCGGCTGAAGTTCGAGGAAAAGGCGACGGACTACGAAATCCCGCCGCTTTCCCTTCTTGCAAGCCCCTCTTCCGTCCAGCGCCGCCCGCTTTCGGACGAGTCGCTTGAGGAAAACGCCCGGATGCTCGAATCCGTCCTCGACGACTACGGCGTGAAGGGCGAAATCACCTCCGTCCGCCCCGGCCCGGTCGTCACCATGTACGAACTGGAACCCGCGCCCGGCCTAAAGGCCTCCCGCGTCATCGGCCTCGCCGACGACATCGCGCGGTCGATGTCCGCCCTTTCCGCCCGCGTCTCCACCGTCCCCGGCCGCACCGTCATCGGCATCGAGCTCCCGAATTCCTTCCGCGAGAAGGTGGTCCTGCGCGAAATCCTCTCCGCCCGCGAATACGGTGACTCGAACCTCCGCCTCCCGCTTGCGCTTGGCAAAGACATCGCCGGCGAACCCGTCGTGGCGAACCTCGCCAAGATGCCGCACCTTCTCATCGCCGGCACCACCGGCTCGGGCAAGTCCGTCGCCATCAACACGATGATCCTCTCGCTCCTCTACAAGCTCACGCCCGAGGAATGCCGGCTCATCATGATCGACCCGAAGATGCTGGAACTCAGCGTCTACGACGGCATCCCGCATCTGCTCTCCCCCGTCGTCACCGACCCGAAGAAGGCCGTCGTCGCCCTCAAATGGACCGTGGGCGAGATGGAGGAGCGTTACCGCAAGATGTCCAAGATGGGCGTCCGCAACATCGAAGGCTATAACGGCCGCGTCCGCGAGGCGCTGGCGAAGGGCGAGATGTTCAAGCGCACCGTCCAGACCGGCTTTGACGAGGAAACCGGCGATCCGATCTTCGAGACCGAGGAATTCGCCCCCGTCGCCATTCCTTACATCGTCGTCATCGTCGACGAGATGGCCGACCTGATGATGGTGGCGGGCAAAGAGATCGAGGCCTGCATCCAGCGCCTCGCCCAGATGGCCCGCGCCTCCGGCATCCACCTCATCATGGCGACGCAGCGCCCCTCGGTCGATGTCATCACCGGCACGATCAAGGCCAACTTCCCGACCCGGATTTCCTTCCAGGTGACGTCGAAGATCGACTCGCGCACCATCCTCGGTGAGATGGGGGCCGAACAGCTCCTCGGCATGGGCGACATGCTCTACATGGCCGGCGGCTCCCGCATCACCCGCATCCACGGGCCGTTTGTGGCAGATGAAGAGGTCGAGGAGGTCGTCAGCCACCTCAAGTCCTTCGGCGCCCCCGAATACATGTCCGGCATCGTCGACGGTCAGGATGAGGAGCGGGAGGCCGACATCGACATGGTCCTTGGCCTCGGCGGCGACGGCGGCGAGGACGCGCTCTACGACCAGGCCGTGCAGGTCGTCCTCCGCGACCGCAAGGTCAGCACGAGCTACATCCAGCGCAAACTCGGCATCGGCTACAACAAGGCCGCCCGGCTGGTGGAGCAGATGGAGGAAGAGGGGCTTGTGTCGCCGGCGAACCATGTGGGCAAACGGGAGATATTGGTGCCGGAACAGTAGGGCGGGGTTTCACCCCGCCATGTCGGCCCCGTAGGGTGCGCATTCATTGCGCATCATCACGCGTGATGTACGAGGGAAGGAAGCGCCGAGTCGCGAGCCGATGGAGCAACAGGCTTGTTCCCTACGGTTTCACCATCCCAATAATCGCCCGCTCCAACAGTCCCAAGTCTCCGCCAAAACTTGTGACCATTGCCCGCATGAAACTCTTCGGGTCGATCCGTTCCTCTTCCATAGGAAAACCAGCCAGATCCATGAGAATGCTAAGCAGCGTCAACTGGCAGCGCCCGTTCCCCTCGCGAAACGGATGGATCGCGTTCAGTTCGGCGATGTAGTGCGCCGCCCGTGCGGCAAACACGGTGATGCCGCCCGCGCCCATCAGGTGGTGTTCGGCGGCAAGCGCAGCGAACAGCTTCTCCATTTCCCGTTCGATGTACTCCGGGAAACAGAACCAGTTTCCGCCTTTCGCTGTCCTGATCTGGCGCGGCTCGCCTGCCCAGTCATAGACGTCCTGAAAGAAGTGATGATGGATTGCGCGGTAGTGCGCATAGTCGAGCGCACCATCGGGCAGGGGTTCCTCGGCACGCGACAGGAACATGAGCTGTTCGAACTGGTCCAGCTCATCCTGACCTGTCAGATCGGCCTTGTTTCTAAGAACGGTGGTGCCGGAGTAACAGAGGGGGTCGTCCGCCGCGTCGTAGCGGCTCATTTGGTGTGCTTGGCCTTGAACTGGCTGGTAATCGCATCGCGATAGGCGTCACCTGTAAGCCCTTTGGACTGTGTCAGCGCGGACGCTGAACGAGATTTCGCGCTAAGGCTGACCCCTTCGACAAGCGCAAACTTCGCAGCTTTCGAAGCCCCGACCTTGGAAGGCGTAAACCTTCCGTTTTTTGCTTCGCGGACAATGTTGGTGTTCTTCGCCATGCCGAAAATCCTACAAAACTCGCCTTCTTATGTATATGCCAAACCTTGGCAGATGTAGGGGGTCTGGTCCCAACCTCACCCCTCAAAACCCCAAGAACACCATATCCAGCGCCACGCCGATCTCGTCCGCCTTTTCCGCAAGTGACCCCACCGGCCGCCCCATCACCCGCAGCGGCACTGCCGACAGGAACTGCGTCACCATCACCGCCCGGCTACCCTCGATCTCGAACACTGGGTTCAGCCGTTTCGCCGGAACCGGCGCCTGAGCCTCCGGCAGGATCGGCACCACGACCCGCGTGCTCAGCGCGTCCAGCACATCCGCCTGCACGTCGAGCCACCAGCCCGGCCCCTCGGGCGCCCGGTAGAGGTCATAGCGCGCCATCAGAAGAGCCGGTGCTTGGCCAGCGGCAACCCGTTCGCCTCGGCCCAGGCATTGGCGCTTTCAAGTGCTGCCCGGTTCTCCCGCCGCCAGGCTTCCGCCTTCGCGGCCCGCACCGCCTCGCGCAGACCCGCCTCCGCCGCGCGGCTCAGGTTGACGCCATAGGCGCGGGCCTCATCCAGAAGCGCGGAATCCATCGTCAGGTTGGCAGCCTTGCGGGCAACAGACATGATCGCCTCCATCTATCATGCAGATAAATATGCGTATAAACCCGTGCATTCGCAACCCCGTAGGTCGGGGTTCACCCCGACTCTCCGCCCCCCCTCACCGCCGCCCCCTGTCCCCCAGCTTCCTCGCTACCCTTTCCTCCCGCATCTCCCTGAGCGCCCTCAACCGGATCGCCCGCGACGCCGGATCAACCATCGCCTCCTTCGCGGCCTTCTCCCGCCGCGCCTCCTCTTCCTGCATCAGCGCCATGATCTCTCGCCGCAGCCCGTTGGCCTCGTCCTCATGGGTCGGCGCATAGTCCACCGCCTCCGCCCCCTTCAGCACCCCCGCCAGCCGCGCCAGCATGAAGGCGCGCAGCACCGCGTTCATCCGCGGCAGGTGCCCGGCCCCCATGGCGCGGAAGAACTTCACCACATCGGCATCAAGCCGCAGCGTCAGCTTGACCTTGGCGGGCGCCGTCACCTCGCGCAGGATCGCCTCCCACCCTGCGGGGATGCGGGGCGAGCCGTCGAGGCCCCAGCGCAGGTCCTCCTCCAGCCCGCGGAGCGTCCCGGCGAGGTGATGGTAGGCGGCGGCTTCCTTGCCGGATCTGGGGCGGGTCATGGCGGCTCCTTGGCGCAGGGTGGCCAGTCTCGCCCAAGCATCTTGCCGCCGCCTTGACGCGGCGCACGCCCGACGCCTGTCGGGACGGATGTCCGACGCAGATGTGACGGCGGCGGGACGGGCGCTCAGCCCCTGAGCGTGCCGCCCGTCGCCTTCGTCACCTTCTCGACGATCTTCGTGGCCACCGCCTCGATCTCCTCATCCGTGAGGGTCTTGTCGCGGGGCTGCAGGCGCACGGTGATGGCCAGCGACTTCTTGCCCGGCCCCATCTGCGCCTCGGCCTTGTCACCTGCGAACTGGTCGAAGACGGCGACGGAATCGATCAGCGCCTTGTCCGCCCCCTGCGCCGCGTTGACCAGCGCCAGCGCCTCCATGCCCTTGTCGACGACGAAGGCGAAGTCACGCTCCACCGGTTGCAGGTCGGACCGGCCGAGGGCGGCGCGCGTTGTCGTCTTTGCCTTCGGGAAGGGCACCGCCTCGACCCGGATGGTCAGGGCCACAGCCGGGCCTTTCACGTCCATCGCCTTCAAGACGCGCGGATGCACCTCGCCGAAGGTTGCGATGACGTTCGGGCCAAGGCCGATCACGCCGGACCTGCCGGGATGCCACCATGCGGCGGCCTTGCGGCTGATCTGCACCCTCGCCGGGGCGCCAATGGCCGCCAGCACCGCCTCGGCATCCGCCTTGGAATCATAAAGGTCCGCCGGACGGCGCGAGCCGAAGGGGTCGCGAGGCGAGGTGGCGCCGACCAGCAGCGCCGTCGCCTGCAGGGCCTGCTCGCCCGGCTCACCGCCGGCAAAGACCGGCCCGACCTCGAAGAGCGCCAGATCCATGAAGCCCCGCGCCTGATTGCGCGCTGCGGCCTGCAAGAGGCCCGGCAGCAAATCGGGCCGCATGTGCGTCATCTCGGATGAGATCGGGTTTTCCAGCCGCGTCGCCTCGGCCCCGCCGCCGAAAAGCTCGGCGGAGGCGGCGTCGATGAAGGAATAGGTCACGCATTCGTTGTAGCCGAGGGCCGCCAGCGTCCGCCGCGCCGCCTTCTCCCGGACCTGGATCGGCGTCAGCACCGGCTTCGGCACGCCGGGTTTCGCCCGCCGCATCGGCTTGCCCTCAAGCTTCGTCAAGGAGGCGATCCGCGCCACTTCCTCGATCAGGTCGGCCTCGCCGAGGACATCGGGCCGCCAGGTCGGCGGCGTCGCCATGTCGCCCTTCAGCGTGAAGCCAAGCGCCTCCAGCGTCCGGCGCTGCTCGGCCTCAGGAATGTCCATGCCGACGAGGCTGACCACGCGTGCCGGGTCGAGCCGATAGGCGCGGTCCACCACGGGCACGGCACCGTCCAGCACCACCTCCGACGCCTCGCCGCCGCAAAGGTCGAGGATCATCCGCGTCGCCGCCTCAAGCCCCGGCAGGGTGAAGGCGGGGTCGACGCCGCGTTCGAACCGGTAGCGCGCGTCGGAATGGATGCGAAGGCTCCGGCCCGTCGCGGCAACAGTGATCGGGTCCCACCAGGCGCTTTCAAGGAAGACATTGACCGTCTCCTCGGTGCAGCTGGTCGCTTCGCCGCCCATGATCCCGGCAAGGCTCTCGACGCCGGTATCATCGGTGATTGCCATCGTCCCGGCTGGCAGCGCATAGGTCTTGCCGTCGAGCGCCAGGAATTCCTCGCCGCCCTTCGCCGGATGGATCGAAAGATCGCCCTTCACCTTGTCCGCGTCGAAGACGTGCAGGGGCCGGTTCTGGTCGAAAGTGAAGAAGTTGGTGATGTCGACAAGCGCCGAGATCGGCCTGAGGCCGATCGCCTTCAGCCGCGCCTGCAACCATGCCGGCGAGGCACCGTTCTTCACGCCCCGGATCACCCGGCCAGCGAAGAGCGGGCAGCCCTTGTCCTTCAGCGCAGCGTCGATCCTGACGCCGATCGGGCTTTTGAACCCGCCCTTGACCGGCTGAATGTCCAGCGGTTTCAGCACCCCCAGCCCCCGCGCCGCAAGGTCGTGGGCAATGCCGCGGATGCCGAGCGCATCCGGGCGGTTCGGCGTGATCTTGATATGGACCATCGGATCGACCGTCTCGGGCCGGTTCGCCGCGAGCCAGTCGGTGAACCTGTCGCCGACCTCGCCCGAGGGCAGTTCGATGATGCCGTTATGCTCGTCCGAAAGCTCCAGCTCGCGCTCCGAGGCCATCATGCCATGGCTCTCGACGCCCCGGATCTTGCCGACGCCAAGGGTCACGTCGATCCCCGGCACATAGTCGCCGGGCTTGCAAAGGACGACCGTGATCCCCGCCCGCGCATTCGGCGCGCCGCAGACGATCTGCTTTTCGCCCTCGTCGGTCAGGACGGTGCAGACGCGGAGCTTGTCGGCATCCGGGTGCTGCTTTGCATCCAGCACCTTCGCCAGAGTGAAGGGACGAAGCCGCGCCGCCCGGTCCACGACCTCCTCGACCTCAAGGCCAAGGTCGGTCAGCGCATAGGTGATCTCGTCCAGGGTCGCCCCGGTGTCGAGATGGTCCTTCAGCCAGGAGAGGGTGAATTTCATGCTATTTTACCCTGATATCTTTCGCGAACTGCCTTAGACAAGAGTTGGAGCTGGGCAACGCTTGAGCCTCGGACAGCCTCAACGTATTCTTTAGTGTGCCGAGTTAGCTCGCTAAAATTCTCTGCACGTGCTTTATTCCACTCTTCACTGGTGAGCTCTTCTGGTGCCGCTCCCATAACAAATTGAAGAGTCCGGACATTCTCGGCGAGATCACTTGCCGCAGCAGCAACCTTAACTTCCGCAAAAAGCTCAAAATAGCCCACTGCTGCCCGCAGCTTGATTGCGATCTCGTGGTCGTCATCGAAATCTTGGTCAAGCGCCAGTATTTGAGCCTTCTCAAACAAGCTCAGAAACTCTCCGTGCATTTTGCGAAGGTCAGACTGCAATTGCGTCTCACGATCAAGCGCCCTTTGCCACGGGTACGCCACGAACGCGATTAAGAGTGCTGTCAAAGATGCAAGAGCGGCAGTTGCGACTGTCACTGAAGCTCGAAGAAGCTCTGGCTCAATATCTGTGAGCCAACTCACCTGCTCAACCCACCCGCCACCGTCGGCATATCCAGCGCGCTGAACCCATAGTGCCTCAACCACCTGAGATCGCTCTCGAAGAACGCCCGCAAATCCGGAATCCCGTATTTCAGCATCGCGATCCGGTCGATCCCCATCCCAAACGCAAAGCCCTGCCACTCCGCGGGATCAATCCCCCCGGCGGCCAGCACCTTCGGATGCACCATCCCCGAGCCGAGGATCTCAAGCCAGCTGTCGCCCTCGCCGATTTTCAGCTGCCCGCCTTCCCAGGAACAGCGGATGTCGACCTCGGCCGACGGCTCCGTGAACGGGAAGTGCGAGGCGCGGAAGCGCAGTTCCACCGTATCCACCTCAAAGAACGAGCGGCAGAATTCCTCCAGCACCCACTTCAGGTTGGCCATCGAAATATCCCGGTCGATCGCCAGCCCCTCGACTTGATGGAACATCGGCGTATGGGTCTGGTCCATGTCCATCCGGTAGACGCGGCCCGGTGCGATCACCCGGATCGGCGCGCCCTGCGCCTGCATTGCCCGGATCTGCACCGGCGAGGTATGGGTGCGCAGCACATGCGGCGGGCGGTTGTCGCCGGCATCGCGGTGCATGAAGAAGGTGTCATGCTCCTGCCGCGCCGGATGTTCGGGGGCGATGTTCAGGGCATCGAAATTGTACCAGTCGCTTTCGATCTGCGGCCCTTCGGCGACGGCAAAGCCCATGTCGGCGAAGATCGCGGTGACTTCTTCCGTGACCTGCGACACCGGATGGATCGTCCCCTGCCGCCGGGGCCGCCCCGGCAGCGTCACGTCGAGCCATTCGGACTTCAGCCGCTCATCGAGCGCCGCATCGCCAAGCGCCGCCTTCTTGGCACGAAGTGCCGCGTCGATCTCATCCTTCAGCCGGTTCAGCGCCGCCCCCGCCGCCTGCCGCACCTCGGGCGCCATCTGGCCCAGCTCGCGCATCTTGAGGGAAATCTCGCCCTTCTTGCCAAGGGCCGCAACGCGCAGATCCTCCAGCGCGGCCTCGTCGCCCGCCCCGGCGATGCCGTGAAGATACCTGCCCTTGAGCGCGTCCAATCCGTCCATCTGATCCTCCGGGACCTGCCGGCCCCCGTGCTACCCACGGCGCCCCGCCATTGCAAGGCACCAAGAAAAAACCCCGCGGCGCCGTTCTGGCACTCGCGGGGTTCCAACTGTCCCTCGGGTTCGAGGAATTACGCGAGTGCGGCCTTCGCCTTTTCGACGATGGCGCCGAACGCCGCCGGCTCATGCACGGCGAGATCGGCGAGAACCTTGCGGTCCACCTCGATCCCGGCCTTGCCGAGGGCGTTCACGAAACGCGAATAGGTCATTTCGGCGTCAACGAGACGCACCGCCGCGTTGATCCGCTGGATCCACAGCGCGCGGAAGTTGCGCTTGCGGGTCTTGCGGTCGCGGGTGGCGTACTGGTTGGCCTTGTCGACCGCCTGGGTGGCGGTGCGGAAGTTCGTCGAACGGGCGGCATAGTAGCCTTTCGCAGCCTTGATCACCTTGCGGTGACGGGCATGCGTGACCTTGCCGGATTTAACGCGAGCCATGTGTCACTCTCCTCAGCGGTTGTACGGCATGTATTTCTTGACGATCTTCGCATCCGGGTCGGACAGCAGCATGGTGCCGGTGGCCTTGCGGATAAAGTCCGTCGAGCGTTTGATCATGCCGTGCCGCTTGCCGGCGACACCAGCCTTGACGCGGCCGGAGGCCGTCATCTTGAACCGCTTCTTCGCAGCGGATTTGGTCTTCATCTTGGGCATTTCTGTCTCCGTATCAGAGTGAACGCGCGACTCGGCAATGCCACTTGGCCGGCCCCGCGGGGTATTCGAGAGGCGCCCTATACGCGCGGGGGGGCGGTTTGGCAAGGGGGGCAGGGGCGTGGGCAGCCGCGCGACCCGATCGCCGACGCGGCGTCAGGCCGTCAGCTTTGTCAGGCAGGCATCGCGAAAACGCCCGTCCCTTGCCGACTGTTTCGACGTTGGGGACGGGTTCACCGGCTGCCGATCAGGAACACATTCGTGCCGCGATTGGCGCGCAAACAACTTCCAGTGGAATTGGCCTATTGAAAGACTCGATTGTAAGAGGTTCCCGATGTTCATCGCGCATCTTGCTGCCGGCATCTTCTTCGGCATCGTCGTTGGCTCGCTGCTTTACGTTTCCGGCAGTCCGCTCTGGCTGGCCTTCATCGGCTACGGTCTCTCCGGCGCTTGCATCACCCTGGTCTCTGCGCTTTGGCAGTTCGGTTCGGCCGAGGCGCGGCGCCACGAGGGTTGGGGCGTCACATCATAGAAGGCAGCACGCCCGGCCGTATCAGCCGAACCGGTCCACCACCCGCATCACCGCGGCGGGAATGTCCGTCGGATCGAAGCCCATCGGGTTCATCGCGCTGCCCGCCATCATGATCGCGAAGCCGAGGCCGCCCATGATCGCGGCGCCGGTCAGCGGTTCATCGGTTGAAAAGGACGAAATCATCCGGATCAGGCCGATCAGCACGCAGGCCAGACCGAACACGATCAGAAGGTCAGCTGTCATCACCGCCCTCCACGCGACCTGCCACACCCGGAGGCAAGCCTAGCCGGCAAGTTGCCCCCAAGGCAACCGGGGCCGGCAAGCCTGTCCGGGCCTGCTACTGGCAAGACACAGGCCGCGCAGGCGCGCCCTATTCGGGATCGGTGCGGAAGATCAGCCGTTCGTCGCAGGGGGCGACGCGCAGGATGTTCGTGGTGCCGGGGACATTGAAGGGCACGCCGGCGGTCACGACGATCTGGTCGCGCTCGGTGGCGAAACCGTATTCACGCGCCGCCTTGGCCGCGCTCACCACCGCCATCTTGAAGCGGTCGATGATCTCGTCGGAAAAGACGCAGTGAACGCCCCAGGTCAGGCAAAGCCGCCGCGCCGTCCGCTCGATCGGTGTCAGCGCGATGATCGGCACGCTCGGCCTTTCGCGAGCGACGAGCGAGGCGGTGGTGCCCGACTGGCTGAAGCAGCAGATGGCGCTGATGTTCGTCGCCTCGGCGATCTCACGCGCGGCGGCGACGATGCCGTCGGCCACGGTGCTGCGGGCGACCTTGCGGCTCGCCTCGATGACCTCGCGGTAGATCGGGTCGCGCTCGACCGACTTCGCGACGTTGTCCATCGTCGTCACCGCCTCGACCGGATAGCTCCCGGCGGCGGATTCGGCCGACAGCATCACCGCGTCCGCGCCTTCGTAGATCGCGGTCGCGACGTCCGACACTTCGGCACGGGTCGGCATCGGGCTTTCGATCATGCTTTCCAGCATCTGCGTTGCCACGATCACCGGTTTGGCTGCGGCCCGCGCAGTGCGCACCAGCCGCTTCTGGATCGGCGGCACCGAATGCACGGGAAGTTCCACGCCCAGATCGCCACGCGCAACCATGATGCCATCCGACACGGCAAGGATGCCGGCGAAGGCATTCACCGCGGCGGGCTTTTCGATCTTCGACAGGATCGCCGCGCGGCCCTTGGCCAGTTCGCGCGCCTCAAGCACATCCTCGGGCCGCTGCACGAAGGAAAGCGCGAGCCAGTCGACGCCCAATTGGCAGGCGAACTCCAGATCGCCCCGGTCCTTCTCGGAAAGCGCCGCCAGCGGCAGCACCACGTCGGGCACGTTCACGCCCTTGCGGTTGGAAATCGTGCCGCCGATCGTCACCGTGCAATCGGCGAAGTCCGGACCGCACTTTTCCACCTTGAGGCGGATCTTGCCGTCATTGACCAGAAGCGAGGATCCCGGCGTCAGCGCGGCAAAGATTTCCTTGTGCGGCAGGCAGACGCGGGTCGCATCGCCTTCCTTCGGATCAAGGTCAAAGCGGAAGGCAGCACCCTCGACGAGGTCTTCCGAGCCGTTCTTGAAGGCGCCCACGCGCAGCTTCGGCCCCTGAAGGTCGGCGAGCACACCGATCGGCCGGCCCACGTCCTTCTCGATCTTGCGGATGATGTCGTAGCGCTTTTTCTGCTCGTCATGGGTGCCGTGGCTCATGTTCAGGCGGAACACGTCGGCGCCGGCTTCGAAAAGCGCCCGGATCATCTCGTAAGTGCTCGACGCCGGACCCAGAGTGGCCACGATTTTCACGTTGCGCTGTCGTCTCATCCCCGGTGTCCCCTTAGTATGTTTGCGCTACCATCGGCTGTGCGGCTATATGGCGGAATTCTCGGCCCGCGACAACTGGCGCTTTCGGCAACTGTCGTCTAAACCGAAAATTCCCATCCGACCATCACGAATGCATGACAGCCAAGCCCTTTCATATCCATCACGGTGAACGCGCCTCGCGCTGGCTTGTCACCTGCGACCATGCGACGAACCGGGTGCCGCCCGACGTGGGCGGCGGCTCGCTCGGCATCGCGCCCGCCGACATGGAGCGTCACATCGCCTATGACGTCGGTGCGGCGGGCCTTGCCCGCCATCTTGCCGACCGCCTCGGCGCACCGGCGGTGCTCTCGGATTTCTCGCGCCTCGTCATCGACCCCAACCGGGGCGAGGATGACCCGACCCTCGTGATGAAGCTTTACGACGGCACCCTGATCCCCGCCAACCGCCACGTCGATGCCGCCGAGACGGACCGCCGCCTGAACGCCTTCCATCGCCCCTATCACGCGGCGCTCGAAGGGCTTGCGGCGCGGCGCGACGACACCGTGATCTGCGCCATCCACAGCTTCACGCCCCGGCTCAATGGCCGCGGGCCAAGGCCCTGGCATGTCGGCGTCCTCTATTCCCATCTCGACACCCGCCTTGCCGTCCCCTTCATTGCGCTCCTCCGCGCCGAAGGCATCGAAACCGGCGATAATGAGCCTTACGAGGGCCATCTCGACGGCGATTCCATCGACACCCATGCGCTGAAACCGGGCCGGCCCAATGTCCTGATCGAGCTTCGCAACGACCTCATCCGCGATGAGGCCGGGCAGCTTGCCTGGGCCGACAGGCTCGCGCCGATCCTCACCGAAGTCCTGAAGGAGTCCGCCCTGTGACCCGCCCTGCCGCCGTTATCTTCGACCTCGACGGAACCCTCATCGATTCCGAAAGCATCGCTCTCGATGTCGGCGCCCGGCTTCTTGGCGGCATGGGCGTGGTCGACGGCCACGCCATCCTCTCCCGTCTCGTCGGCGTCGACGGTGGCGAGGGCCGGCGGCGGCTCCAGAACCTCGCCGGTCCCGGCTTCGACGTCGAAGCCTTCGCGCGGGTCTGGGAGGAGGAGGCCGAAGCCGCCTTCGCCACCGGCGTGCCCCTGATGACCGGCGCCGACACGCTCCTCGATGCGCTGGCGAGCCTCGACCTCCCCCGCGCCGTTGCGACGAACAGCCGCACCGCCGGCGCCCTCGCCAAGCTCGGCAGCGCCGGCCTTCTGCACCATTTCGGCGAAGCCAATGTCGTCGGCGTCGATGCCGTCGCCCGCGCCAAGCCCGCCCCCGACCTTTTCCTCGAAGCCGCCCGCCGGCTTGACGCCGACCCCGCGCACTGCCTCGTCTTCGAGGATTCCGCCATCGGCGTCGCCGCCGCCCTTGCTGCAGGGATGCGCGTCGTGCAGATTCCGGACATGAGCCACCCGGCAACGGGCGGCGACCATCTCATCGCCGAAAACCTGCTCGACGGCGCCCGCCGCGCCGGGCTTCTCGGCTGAACGGAGGGACGACATGGACGACGCCACCCGCATCGAGCTTGAGGCCGCAGCCTTCCGCGCCCTTCGCCATCACCTGATGGAAAAGCGCCCTGAGGTGCAGAACATCGACCTGATGAACCTTGCCGGCTTCTGCCGCAACTGCCTCTCGCGCTGGTATCAGGAGGCGGCGAACGAGCGTGGCCTCACCATGACCAAGGACGAAGCGCGCGAGATCTTCTACGGCATGCCTTACGATGACTGGCGCGCCGCCCAGCAGACCGAGGCCAGCCCGGAAAAGCAGCAGGCCTTCGAAAAAGCCTTCCGCGAGAATGTCGGCGAAAAGCGCTGAGCGCCGCCATGAATTTGTGACACCCCGGAAACACAATGTGCGCGATCCCCGGATGGGGGAACCTGCGCCACGGTGTTACCCTTTCCCATCATGCGGCTACTGGAGAAACGTCAGGACTATACCCGCGCCGAGTGGCTCTCGGATGCGGTGATCCATGTCTCCGGCGTGGTCATCGTCCTCGTCGCCGTGCCCACGCTCATCACGATCACGGCCTTCCAGCGCGGCGATGTGACGGCCCTTTTCGCCATCTCCGTCTACGGCGCCACGCTCATCGCGATGATCCTCTGCTCGGCGCTCTACAACATGATCGCAAGCCCCGGCTGGGGCCATGTGCTGAAGCGGCTCGACCACTCGGCGATCTACGTCAAGATCGCCGGCACCTACACGCCCTTCACGCTGCTCTCGGGCCAGGGCCTCTGGCTCCTCGCCCTTCTCTGGGGCGCGGCCCTCACCGGTGTCGGGCTGAAACTCGCAGCCCCCGACCGCTTCCGCCCCCTCGCCATCGCGCTCTATCTCGGCATGGGCTGGGCCGGGCTTCTGGCGGGCGGCACATTCTTCGCCACCCTTTCGACCCCGGTCATCGCCCTCATCGTGACCGGCGGGCTGCTCTACACCGCCGGGGTGGCTTTCTACCTCAGCGAAAGACTGCCCTTTCACTACACGATCTGGCACGTCTTCGTCCTGGTGGCGAGCCTCGTCTTCTATGCCGCCGTCACGCTGCAGGTCGTCCAGACCGCCTGACACTTTCTGCCCGAAAATACTCCCGCCGGAGGCACGCCGAGCCGGAGCCGCAAGGCGGAGGCGAGATAAAAACCATCGCGCCGGAACGGCGCGGCAACTGTCTTTCTCAGACAGAGGCCTTGATGCTCTCTTCCAGATAAATCTCGCGCAGCCTGACCGAGACCGGCCCCGGCTTGCCCGAACCAAGCACCGCCCCGTCGATCTCCACCACCGGCATCACGAAGGCGGAGGCCGAGGTGACAAAGGCCTCGTCCGCCGCCTGTGCTTCGGCCAGCGTGAAGCTGCGCTCCTCGACCTCCATCTGCGCTTCCTTGGCAAAGCGCAGAACGGCGGCGCGGGTGATGCCATGCAGGATGTCGTTCGACAGCGCCCTTGTGATGATCCGCCGGCCCTTGACGATATAGGCATTGTTCGAGGTGCCCTCGGTCACGAAGCCCTCTTCGGTGAACCAGGCATCGTCGCAGCCGGCCTTCTTCGCCATCATCTTGCCCATCGACGGATAAAGCAGCTGCGTCGTCTTGATGTCGCGGCGGCCCCAGCGGACGTCGGGGACGGAGATCACCCGCCAGCCGGTCTTCGCGGCAGGTGCATTGGCCAGTCCCGGTTTCGACTGGGGGAAAAGCACGATGCCCGAAGGCGTCGCCGCCGGATCGGGGAAAAGGAAATCGCGGTCGCCGGGATTGCCGCGCGTCACCTGAAGATAGATCAGCCCGTCCGTGATGCCGTTCCGCGCCACCAGCTCGCGGTGAATGGCCAGAAGCGCCTCATCCGTCACCGGCTGCGCCATCTCCAGCTCACCCAAGGACCGGTGCAACCGCGCGACATGGCCGGCAAAGTCGATGAGCTTGCCGCCAAGGACGCTCGTCACCTCATAGACCGCGTCGGCCATCAGGAACCCGCGGTCAAAGACCGAGATCTTCGCCTCCGCTTCCGGCACATAATCCCCGTTGACATAGACGATGCGGCTCATGGTCGGCCTCCTCAAGGAAAGTGGCGGAACTCATCGGCGGTCGCGGCCGCGACGTCAAGTGGCCCCGACCGCATCCGTTCGCTGTCGGGACGGATGCCATACGCGTGTCGGGACGGATGCCATACGGTCCGCGCCCCGCATTTTGCTGCAACTGCGAAAGGATACTTGCAGAGCGTAGCGCAATATTCTATCCGAACGGAAACCATGAACGAAACTTCCTTGCCGAAGGAATTGCCCATGAGCTTCCGTCTCCAGCCCGCCGCCCCCGCCCGCCCGAACCGCTGCCAGCTTTTCGGCCCCGGCTCGCGTCCGGCACTTTTCGAGAAGATGGCAGCCTCGGCGGCGGATGTGATCAACCTTGATCTTGAGGATTCCGTCGCCCCTTCTGACAAGCCCGAGGCGCGGAAGAACATCATTCAGGCGATCGGCGACGTGAACTGGGGCGGGAAGCATTTGTCCGTGCGGATCAATGGCCTGGACACGCCCTTCTGGTACCGCGACGTGGTCGACCTGCTGGAAAGCGCCTCCGACCGGCTCGACCAGATCATGATCCCCAAGGTCGGCTGCGCGGCGGATGTCTATGCTGTCGATGCCCTCGTCACCGCCATCGAGGCGGCGAAGGGCCGCAAGAAGCGCATCGCCTTCGAGGTCATCATCGAATCCGCCGCCGGCATCGCCCATGTCGAGGAAATCGCGGCCTCCTCGCCCCGCCTTCAGGCGATGAGCCTCGGCGCTGCCGATTTTGCCGCCTCCATGGGTATGCAGACCACCGGCATTGGCGGCACGCAGGAGAATTATTACATGTTGAACCAAGAGGTTAAGCATTGGTCCGACCCCTGGCACTGGGTCCAGGCCGCCATCGTCGCCGCCTGCCGCACCCATGGCATCCTGCCCGTCGACGGGCCTTTCGGCGACTTCTCCGACGATGAGGGCTTCCGCGCCCAGGCCCGCCGGTCGGCGACGCTCGGCATGGTCGGCAAATGGGCGATTCATCCGAAGCAGGTGGCCCTTTGCAACGAGGTCTTCACGCCGTCCGAAACCCAGGTTGCCGAGGCGCGAGAGATCCTCTCTGCCATGGAAGCCGCCAAGGCGCGGGGCGAGGGGGCGACGGTCTACAAGGGCCGGCTCGTGGACATCGCCTCGATCAAGCAGGCCGAGGTGATCGTGCGGCAGGCGGAGCTGATTGCTGGCTGACGGCAGTGGGGGCTTTGCGCCCCCGTCGTCCATTGGTTCCCGAACCAATGGCGCACCAATGAACGACCCCTGCAGGATACTTAAGCAACGAAGAAGCCCTAGCTTTTCAATGACATGCAGACATCGGTCAGAAGATCGTCCGGCGCGGTGTCGGCGGGCGGCGCGGTGCATCCGCACCCTTCGCACCGCATCGGCGGCGGTTTCCCCGGTCATCGCGTGAAAGACCCGGTGAAAGTGAAACCGGCTCAAGGCCGCAACATCCGCCAGCGCGTCGAGTGACAGATCGCCGGCCGGATTGGCGTGGATATGGTCGATCACCCTCCGAAGCCTGCCTTCATGCGGTCCCATCAGCGGCACCCCTTCGCTCTTCCGCATTCACCCTGCCACCGGCCCTGACCGCAAATCTTGCCAAGTTGCATTTGGCCGTGGACCGCGCCATATAAGCGCGAACCCAGAGGGGAGCAGATCATGAATTACCTCGAGTTCGAAAAGCCCCTGGCCGAGATCGAAGGCAAGGCCGAAGAGCTTCGCGCGATGGCGCGGAAGTCCGAGGGGATGAATGTCGAGAAAGAGGCGGCGGCGCTGGACAAGAAGGCCGCCGACATGCTCCGCGACATGTACAAGACGCTCGACCCCTGGCGCAAATGCCAGGTCGCGCGCCACCCCGACCGGCCGCATTGCAGGGATTACATCGAGGCCCTGTTCAGCGAGTTCACGACGCTCGCCGGTGACAGGAACTTTGCCGAGGATCACGCAATCATGGGCGGCCTCGCGCGGTTCAACGACCAGCCGGTGGTGGTGATCGGGCAGGAAAAGGGATCGGATACCAAGACCCGGATCGAACGCAACTTCGGCATGGCGCGCCCCGAAGGCTACCGGAAGGCGATCCGGCTGATGGACCTTGCCGACCGTTTCCGCCTGCCGGTCATCACGCTTGTCGACACGCCCGGCGCCTATCCCGGCAAGGGCGCCGAGGAACGCGGCCAGTCCGAGGCGATCGCCCGTTGCACCCAGAAATGCCTTGAGATCGGCGTGCCGCTGATTTCGGTGGTGATCGGCGAAGGCGGTTCCGGCGGCGCAGTGGCGCTGGCTTCAGCCAACCGCGTGGCGATGCTGGAACATTCGATCTATTCGGTCATCACGCCGGAAGGCTGCGCCTCGATCCTGTGGAAGGATGCGGAGCGGATGAAGGAAGCCGCGATGGCGCTGCGCCTGACAGCGCAGGACCTTCTGAAGCTTGGCATCATCGACCGGATCATCACCGAACCCCTGGGCGGCGCGCAGCGCAACAAGGCCGACGTGATCCAGAGTGTCGGCCGCGAAATTGGCGCGATGCTGAAGGAGCTTTCGGGCAAGAAACCTGCCGATCTGGTGAAGGAACGGCGGCAGAAGTTCCTGTCTATGGGAAGTACCGGCCTCGCGGCCTGACGCCTGCCACATGGTCTTGGCGGCGCGGGCGGGCGGGCGCCAACCGCCGCGCGACCTTCAGAAGCGATGCCTCGCCGGGGGTGCCGTGTTGACCTTGAAGCTCTTCGGCCGATGCGATGAACTCCTTGGCTCAGCCCTTTCCGGTGAAACCCGCCTCTGCTGCCAGCCGGTCCGATGCGCCTTCGACCAGAGGCTCGATCCTGGCCATGAAGGTCTCGACGCTGCCGCCCGCCGGAATCCTCGGCAGAAACTCGACCACGGCAAGGCCGGGTTTCCTCAGGATGCCGTGGCGCGGCCAGAAGACGCCGACATTGGTGGCGGCAGGCACGCAGTCCTGCCCAAGCTCGGCATAAAGGACGCCGACGCCGACCTTGTAGGACTTTTTCGCCCCGGCGGCGACGCGGGTGCCTTGCGGATAGATGATAAGTTGGCCGGGTTTGGCCGCCCCGGCCTTCACATCCGCCACCATCTTCTTCATCGCCTCGCTGCGCCGGCCGCGATCGACAGGGACGCAGCCGATCTTCTTGGCGTACCAGCCGACGATGGGCGCCCAGAGCAGTTCCTTCTTCATGATGAACTTCGGGCGCGACACCACCGAGACGATCATGATGATGTCGAAGAAGGACTGGTGCTTGGCGGCGATGATGACCTCGTCCATCGGCACCTCGCCCCGGATTTCGGACTTAAGGCCGACAAGGAAGGCCGCCGAGGCGCGGACCCAGCGGCAATAGCTGTGGACCGCGTCGAAGGCGGCATTCTTGCGAAACATCGCAATGGGTGTCCAGTAGATCGCCATGACGAACATGGAGACATACATCTGGACGATGAAGACGAAGGAGAGGACATATTGGAGCGCGGTTCTCATAGCACGCCTTTCAGCGAACGGAGCGCGGCGGTTCGGGTGGCCGCGAAGGCCACGATAGCGGCCAGCGGCGGAATCGCCAGCGGCCAGAGCCATTCGGTGCCCTGAAAACCAAGATCGGCAAGGAAACCGCCCGCTTCGCCGGCCTCGGGCATCAGTGCGATGGCGGCCATCGCCGTGACGGTGCCGGCGGCAGCACCGGCGAGCGTGCGAAGCGTGAAGCGGCGCACGAAGGCGCGGGCGATGTAGCGGTCGCGCGCGCCGATGAGGCGCAGGGTGCGGATCACCTGATGGTTGGCCGAGAGCGCCGCCATGGCGGCGAGCGTGACCATCGCCGCTGTCGCCACGCCGATAAGGACGATGGAGAAAAGGCCGAAGGCGCGGATGCGACCCGCTGCCGCCACAAGAGGCTTTCGCCAGCGCTGGTGATCGTCAAGGACCGCGCCCGGCACCTCGGCGGAGAGCCTGAGCCGCAGCCCCTCGGCATCGAAGCCCTGGTCGATTTCGCGAAGTTCGATGAGCTGCGGGATCGGCAGCGTCTCGACCGGCAGGTCCGGCCCGAACCAGGGGGCGAGCAGCGCGCGTGTTTCCGCCGGGTCGAGCGCGCGGGCGCTGTCGACGCCCGGCGTCGCGGCGAGGATGTCGAGGACAAGCCTTGTCTGCGCCGCCATCTGGTCGGCCGGGGCCGAGATGCGGACCGTGGCGCCATTGGCAAGCGCGCTTGACCAGCGGTCGGCCAGCCGCCCGGTGGCGACGGTCAGCGCCAGCGCGAAGACGGCGAGAAAGGCCATGGCTGCGGCGGTCAGCAGCGTCAGCCATGCGGCGGCGCCCGACGGCGGCACCACGCGGTCGGCACGCGACTCGCCCGTCACAAGGGCGGTGGCGCGGCCAAGGAAGGCGGGCAGGGCGGCCATCAGAGATCGGCCCCCGCAAGCTGGACCGCGCGGTCGCGAATGCGAAGGACGCGGGCGGCGACCTGCGCCTTGGCGGCACGGATCAGGTTCATGTCATGGGTGGCGACAAGGATGGTCTTGCCCATGCGGTTCAACTCGACGAGCAAGGTCAGCAGCCGCAGCGACATGTCCCAGTCGAGGTTGCCGGTCGGTTCGTCCGCCAGCACCATCTCGGGCGCGGTGATGACCGCGCGGGCCAAAGCCGCGCGCTGGCGTTCGCCGCCCGACAAGGACGGCGGCCGCGCCTTGACATGGCCGGAAAGTCCGACCCAGGCCAGAAGCTCCCTGAGCTCGCCCTGATCCGCCTCGCGTCCCGCGACGGTCAGCGGCAGGGCCACGTTTTCGCCAAGCGGCAGGTGGTCGAGGAACTGGCAGTCCTGATGGACGATGCCGATCTTGCGCCGGGCGATCGCCACCTCGTCCCGCGTCATCTGCGCGGCGTCGCTGCCGAAGATCTCGACGGCGCCGGAAAGCGGCATCAGCTCGCGGTAGCAAAGCTTGAGGAAGGTGGATTTGCCCGCGCCCGACGGCCCGGTCAGGAAGTGGAACGAACCCGGCGCAAGCTGTAGCGAGACGCCGGACAGGAGCGGGCCATCACCATAGCCGTGCGTCACGTTCTGGAATGCGATCACTGCCCGATCTCCGCCGCCGGTGCCAATCTGCCGCGCCTTCTGTCGATTTTTCGACTTCGGTGACAAAAGCTTGGCCGATTTGGAGTTGCTTGCTACAACACGTTAACAAGAATGGCCAGAAAGCTTGAACGGGCTTGGCGTGAGGCTGTCGGAGCGGGTTGGGACCAGATGCGTTTGATTTGCCCGAATTGTGGTGCGCAATACGAGGTTGACGAAAGCGTCATCCCCGATGTTGGCCGGGACGTGCAGTGTTCCAACTGCGGCCAGGCCTGGTTCCAGATGTCGGCAAGCCAGATCAGGGCGCAGGAGGCTGAGGCCGCCGCGGCCGAGGCGGAAGCGCCTGAAGGCACCGAAGAATGGGATGAACCGGAAGAGCCGGAGCCTGAGGCCGAAGAGGCGCTGGTCGAGGTCGCCGAGGTTGCCCCGCCCGAGCCTGCGGCCGAACCGGTGGAGGCCGAACCTTCACCGCCCGAGGCGGCAGAGCCGGAACCGAAGCGCAAGACGCTCGACGATGCGGTGATGAACGTTCTCCGCGAGGAGGCCGACCGGGAGCGGCGCGCGCGCGAGGCGGAAGGCTCTGCGCCGGCGTCAGATCCGGAAGTGATTGCGGTGGCGGCTGTCGCGGCGGCGGGCTCTGCCATGGCGCCCGACCTTACCGACCCCGACGATTCAGAGATTTCCCGAGACGGGATGGAAGGCGACGACGCCGTGATCTCGCGGGCCTCGCGGCGCGAGCTTTTGCCCGACATCGAGGAAATCAACTCCACGCTCCGCGCCACCTCGGACCGGGGCGGCGAGGCGGCTTCGGTGGATGCGCCGGAAACCCTGCGTCGCCGCCGCAGCGGCTTCCGCATGGGCTTTTCCACGGCGGTTCTGGTCGCGGCGGTCATCTTGCTGCTCTACGTGCTTGCACCCGCCATCGCCGCCAAGGCACCCGCAACAGCCCCGGCGCTGGAGACCTTCGTCGGTGCCATAGACGGTTTCAGGAACTGGCTCGACAACGCGCTGCGCGGGCTGACCGCCTCGATGTCGGACGGCTAGGGCTTCGGCCCCAAAGCCTCAGAACCGCTCCAGAAGACGCCTGAGATAATCGAGTTCCAGCGTCGGGCGTTCCTGGTCGCCCGACCGGCGGCGGATCTCGTCAAGCAGGTTCCGCGCCCGGCGGTAGACATCCTCGCTCTGCATCAGGTTCTCGTCGGTGCCGACCCGTCCCGACTGGCCGGTGGTGCGGCCCAAGGGATCGCGCGGCATCTCGCGGTTGGCCTCGCGCGTGACCTGACCCTGTTCGCCGGTTTCGCCCTGGTTGTTCCGGGCCAGCGCCTGTCCAAGATTGCGCATGCCCTCGCGGAGGTTCTCGATCGCCTCGGCCTGACGGTCTATCGCTTCGGATGTATCGCCCCGGCGCAGCGCGTCTTCAGCGCCGTCCATCGCGCGTCCGGCGTCCTCAAGCGCCTGCCGCGCCGCGTCGCCTTCGGGCGATCCGTCGCCGGGCATGGCGCCCTGCTGCTGGCGCAGCGTTTCGCGCAGCGATTGCTGGCGGTCGGCAAGGCTGCCGCCCGGTTGCCCGGACTGCCCGTTCGGATTCTGGCCGCTGTCCTGCCCGGGGCGCGGCTCACCGTTCTGCTGGCCCGGCTGCCTTTGGCCGGGTCGGCCCGGCTGGCCACCTTGCCCGTCTTGCTGCTGGCTGAACTGGTTGCCGCCCTGACCCGGCTGTTGCTGCTGACCCGGCTGGCCCCCCTGCGGCGAGCCGAACTGTTCCTGCAATCCGCGGAAGGTTTCGTCCGACAGGCCCTGCTGCTGGCGGAGCGTGTCGCGTAGGCCGTTCATCGCCTGCTCGCCCGGTCCCTGCTGACCCTGCTGGCCGCCCTGGCCTTCGGTGACCTGCATGTTCTCCATCATCCGGCTCAACTGGTCGAGAAGCTCCTGCGCCTCGGCCATGCGGCCTTCCTCCATCAGGCGCTGGATCTCATCCATCATCTGCTGAAGCTGGTCGCCGGTGATTTGTTGGCCCGCGTCGGCCTGCTGCGACGGCTCGTCGGCGCCCTTGCGTTCCATGTTCTCGGCAAGCTGGCGGATGTAGTCGTTGGTCGCCTGCCGAAGCTCGTCCATCAGCTTCTGGATTTCTTCCGGTGAGGCGCCGTTGCGGATTGCTTCCGACAGGCGTTCTTGCGCCTGCTGCATCCGCTCAAGCGCATCGGCCAGACCGCCATCCTCGATCAGTAGCGCAACCTGCCAGAGCGCTTCGGCCGTCTCGTCCCTGAAATCGGTGCTGAGCCGCCCCTGCGCCACCGCCGCATCCAGCCGCCGCATGGCGACGCGCAGCATGAGGTAGGCGCGCTCGCTACGCAACAGCCCTTCGGGGCGGTGGGTGATGGCATGAAGGACCTGTGCCGTGCGGGCGCCGTTGTCGCGGGTCCAGAGAAGGTCGCGGCGCAGTTCGGCGACGGCATTCGCCACGGGGTCGAAGAAGCGCCGACCGGGAAGCGCAAGCTCCACCGTTTCGCTCTTGCCGGTCTGGCCGCGCCCGTCGGTCACTTCGAAGGTCATGCGGACGGGCAGGTTGGACCAAGCGTGCTTCGAGGCATCCTCGACCAGCGTCTCGGCGAAATCGGCGCGCGAGCCGGTGATCGGCAGCGGCAGGTCGAAGGCCAGGGGATCGCGCGGTTCGGGCGCGGCGGCAAGCCCGTAGCGGCGGTCAAGCTTGTTGAGGTCAAGCTCGATCAGCGCGCGGCCTGCCGTCACCGCGTAGTCGTCCTTCGCGGCGAAGGGCTGCGACATGGTGCCGTCGGCTTCGCGCGAAATGCTGCCCTCGATGCTGACGGTGGGTGCCAGGTCGGCAAGGACCGTCAGCGCCCATTCGCGCGCATCCGGGCCGGAAATGCTGAGCCTGCCGGAGCGGACCACCTCAAACTCGATTGCCTGCACGCTCGCGTCCGTTGGCGGCGGTGCGGCGGCGGGCTTGCCGGAGACTGTTTCTGCCAAGGATATTTCATCCGGCCTGCCGTAAAGGCGCAGGATGATGCGGCTTCCCTCGGGCAAGGAGAGGTCGGCGGCATCGAGGGTGTTGAGGTAGATGCTCGGCTTGCCGGTATAGCCCGGCGGTTCGGCCCAGCCTTCCCATGACGGGCCGGCGGCCGCGCCATCGCCAGGCAAGCCGCCTGCGGCGACCCTTGGCGCGTCGGCGATGCGCCAGAGCGATCCGAAGACCACGGAAATGACAAGTGCCGTCAGCGCGGCATAGCGGAGCGCGAAGGGATCGCGCGTGGCCAGCCTCAGGTCCGGCATGATGGCGCGGGCCTTCGTCGCGCGCTCGGTCATCCGCGCGACATGGGCGCGCCAGACCGCGAGCGAGCCGGCATCGTCGGCGCCAAGCGCCTGCGCGTCGGTCAGGGCGGCGATGGGCCGTCCGGGCAGGCGCGCGTCCAGCCGTGCCAGCGCCTCGCCCTGCGTCGGCCAGCGGAACTGGCGGATGCCACGGTAGAGCGACCAGATGAGCACCGCGAGCACAAGGACCGAGCCGATCCAAAGAACTTCGACCGGCAGCCAGTCATGCAGCCCGAAAGCGAGGGCGGCTATGATGGCGAAGAGGATGGTCCAGACCGGCCAGAAGCCGCGCGTCACGCGCTCGGCAACCATTCCCGCCCGCGTCAGACGCATGGGCCAGGCAAGACGCCGGAGCGCCCCCTCGGGAATGGCTTTCGGTTCGGTCATCGGCCCTTGGCAATTCTCCGGCTGACGGCCAGCCGCACGGGATCGCGCGTCAGAGCCACGAAGGGATGCTATCGCGCTTTATCATCTCGTCATAGGTGGGACGTTCCCGGATGACAGCGAATTGATCCCCCTTCACAAGCACTTCCGGGATCAGGGGCCGCGTGTTGTATTCCGAGGCCATGACGGCGCCGTAGGCCCCGGCGGAGCGGAAGGCGACGAGATCGCCGGCTACCATCGGCGGCAGGGGGCGCTGCCTGGCGAAGGTGTCGCCGGTTTCACACACCGGGCCCACGACGTCATAGGGCTGCGGCAGGGTGCCGGGCTGGGGTTCGTCCAGGGGCAGGATGTCGTGATGCGCGCCGTACATCGACGGGCGCACAAGGTCGTTCATCGCCGCATCGAGGATGAGGAAATCCCGCTCCTCGCCCGATTTCACGTAGATCACGCGCGAGACCATGATGCCGGCATTGCCGGCGATCAGGCGGCCCGGCTCGATCTCGATCTCGCAGCCGAGATGGCCGAGCTTATCGCGGATCACTGCGCCGTATTCGATGGGCAAGGGCGGGGCGGTGTTGGAGCGTTCGTAGGGAATGCCGAGGCCCCCGCCAAGGTCGAGCCGGTGGATGTTGTGCCCGTCGGCGCGAAGCACTTCGGTCAGTTCGGCGACCTTGCCGTAGGCTTCCGCGAAGGGCGCAAGGTCGGTCAACTGGCTGCCGATATGAACGTCGATGCCGACGACCTCGATCCCCTTCAAGGCGGCGGCTTCGGCGTAGACCGCGCGGGCGCGGCTGATCGGGATGCCGAACTTGTTTTCCTTCTTGCCGGTGGCAATCTTCTCATGCGTCTTGGCATCCACGTCCGGGTTGACCCGCACGGTGATCGGTGCGCGCTTGCCCAAGGACAGGGCGACCTCGTTCAGCGCCAGAAGCTCGGGCTCGCTTTCAACGTTGAACTGTCGGATGCCGCCTTCAAGGGCCGCCCGCATCTCATCCTTCGTCTTGCCGACGCCGGAAAAGACGATGCGGTCGCCCGGCACGCCCGCCGCCTTGGCCTTCAGGTACTCGCCAAGGGAAACCACATCCGCCCCAGCGCCGAGATTGGCGAGCGTGCGGATCACGGCGAGGTTGGAAGATGCCTTGAGCGCGAAGCAGATGAGGTGATCCATCCCCGTCAACGCTTCCTCGAAAAGCCGGTAGTGGCGTTGGAGCGTTGCCGTCGAATAGACGTAGAAGGGGGTGCCGACGGAAGCGGCAATCTCGGCCAGCGCCACATCCTCGGCATGAAGCCTGCCCTCGCGGTAGAGGAAATGATCCATCGCCTGACGTCCCCCGGCTCTCGTAAGTCGCTGGGAGGGTGTAGAACATCGCCCCCGGCAGGGGAAGCGGCGACGGTGTGCTTGCATTTGATCAATCGTTTGATTAAAATCTGGAGGATGGAGAACCCGATGCCCGATTCTGTTGATACCGAGAAACCGCAAGGCACCGCCGCCGAACTGATCGCCGCCGCGCTGCGTCTCTTCGGCCAGAAGGGGTTCGCCGCCACCTCGACCCGTGAAATCGCCGCCGCCGCCAATACCAATGTTGCCTCCATCGCCTACCACTTCGGCGGCAAGGACGGGCTGCGCCGGGCCTGCGGGCAAGAGGTCATAAGGCGCGTCGGTGCCGTGCTTGGTCCGGCAGGGGCAGAGCCGCCGCCTGCACTGGCTGTCGCGGCCATCGAAGGCGTGATCCGCGCCATGGCCGGATTTCTCCTCGCCCGGCGCGAGGCGGATGACATCGTGCCCTTCATGCTGCGCGAACTTGCCGAGAATGGCCCCGTCCTTGACGAAGTCTACACCACGATGTTCGCGCCCCTGCATGGCCGGCTCTGCCGGCTCTGGTCGGCGCTCACCGGGGCGCCGGCCGAAAGCGAAAGGACGCGGCTTCTGGTCTTTTCGCTGATCGGCCAGCTTCTCTACTTCCGCATCGGTCGGCCCATCGTCGAACGCCGCATGGGCTGGAAAGACACCGGCGCGGAGGAAGCAGGGCAGGTCGCGGACATCCTCATCAGCAACCTTCACGCCATCATCGAAAGAGAGTGTCGGCCATGACCGGGCTTCTCTGCGCCATTCCCTTGGTCTCGGCGCTTTTCAACGCCTGCGCGCCGGTGGCGCCCTTTGCCACCGGCTATGTCGAGGGCGAATATGTGCTGATTGCACCGGTTGCCACGGCGCAGATCGACAGTCTGGCGGTCGGGCGCGGGGATCGCGTCGTGGCCGGGCAGGCGCTGGTCGAGATGGAAAAGCGCGATGCGGAGATCGCGCTGAGCGAGGCCGAGGCCGCCGAGGCGCAGGCGGAAAGCCAGCTCGCAAACCTTCTGGAAGGCCGCCGGCCCGAGGAGATTCGCGTGATCGAGGCGACGCTGGCCTCGGCGGAAGCGAAGCTGACCGAGGCGGAGCGGTCGGAAGCCCGCGCCCAAAGCCTTGCCGCGCGCGGCGCCGCCACCACAGCGCAGGCCGAAGATGCCGCGACCGCCGCCAGCGTCGCCCGCGCCCTCGTGACCGAGGCGGAGGCGAGCCTTGCCGTGGCGAAGCTTCCCGCCCGCCCGCAGGAAATTGCCGCCGCCGAGGCAGCGCTGAAAGGCGCGCGGGCGGCGAAGGAGAAGGCCACCTGGAACCTTTCGGAGCGTGAACTGACCGCCCCGGCGCCGGGCGTCATCTTCGATACTATCCGCGATGCCGGCGAGATTGCCGGGCCTTCGGCGCCGGTCCTGTCGATGCTGCCTGATGGTGCGGTCAAGCTCAGGCTCTATGTCCCCGAACCTTCGATCGCCGCCGTGGCGCTGGGCACAAGGCTCGATGTCCACTGCGACGGTTGCGCGGCTGGGGAGACGGCGACCGTGACCTATATCTCGGACGCGCCCGAGTTTACCCCGCCGGTGATCTATTCGCTGCAGAACCGCCAGACGCTCGTCTACCTGATCGAGGCCCGGCCCGATGACGGCAGCCATGCGCTGAAGCCCGGCCAGATTGTCGATGTGGCGCTGCCCGGTGCCGGCGAATGACCGAAGCGCCGGCCATCGCGGTCCGTGACCTTGTGAAGCGTTTTGGAGGCAGGGCGGTGGTCGATCATGTATCCCTCAGCGTCGAGAAGGGCGAGATCGCGGGGTTCCTCGGGCCGAACGGGTCGGGCAAGACCACGACGATTCGCCTCATGTGCGGACTTCTGACCCCGGATGAGGGCGAAGGCACCGTCCTTGGCCACAACATCCGCACCGAAGGAAATGCGATCAAGCGCGAGGTCGGCTACATGACCCAGCGCTTTTCGTTCTACGAGGACCTGACGATCGAGGAAAACCTCGCCTTCGTCGCCGGGCTTTACGGATTGCCGCGCGGGGCGGTGGCAGAGACGCTGGCCGACCTTGGCCTGACCACGCGGAAGGGGCAGTTGGCGGGGTCGCTCTCGGGCGGCTGGAAGCAGCGCCTGGCGCTCGCTGCCTGCATCATGCACAAGCCGCGCCTTCTGATGCTGGATGAACCCACGGCAGGCGTCGACCCCAAGGCGCGGCGCGACTTCTGGGACGAGATCCACCAGCGCGCGGCGGACGGTCTGACCGTGCTCGTCTCCACCCATTACATGGACGAGGCGGAGCGCTGCCACCGCATCAACTATATCTCCTATGGCCGCCTCGTCGCCCAGGGGACCGTGGCCGAGGTGGTGCGCGATGCGGCGCTGACGACCGTGGTGCTGGAGGGGCTGGAGACGCCCCGGGCGGCGGAGTTGCTGCGCGATGCGCCGGGGGTGGAGCAGATCGCGCCCTTCGGCAACACGCTGCATGTCGTGGGACGGGACGGCACGGCGCTCCGCGCCTCGGCGGAACGGGTGGCGGCGGAAACCGGGGTGCGGATGACCGAAGCCGAGACGAGCCTTGAAGATGTGTTCATCCAGCTCATGGGTGCCTCGAAGGACAACATGCAATGAACGCGCGGTTCTTTTCCCTGACCCGGCTGGCGGCACTGCTGAGGAAGGAACTGATCCAGATGCGGCGCGACCGCATCACCTTCGCGATGATGCTGGGCATCCCGCTGCTCCAGTTGATGCTCTTCGGCTTTGCCATCAACTCCGACCCGAAGGGGCTGCCCGCCGCCCTTGTGGCGCCGACGCAGGACCGCTTCACCCGCGCCATGGTCACGGCGCTGGAACTGACGGGCTATTACCGCTTCACCCATCCCGATGCCTCGGCCGCGGAGGCGGAGGCGCTTATCACGCGGGGAGAGGTGTCCTTCGTCGTCACCGTGCCATCGGACTTCGGCCGCCGTGTCCAGCGCGGCGATGCGCCGCAGATCCTGATCGAGGCGGATGCGACCGACCCTTCGGTCGCTTCGGGCGCCATCTCCACCCTCGGCACTGTGGCGTCGGAGGCCCTCTTGCGCGAAACCGGGGGCGAGGCGGCGGCGGCGGAGGCGGCAGTGTCGCGGATGCAGGTCATCGTCCACAAGCGCTACAACCCCGAGGGCATCACCCAGTACAATATCGTGCCGGGGCTTCTGGGGGTGATCCTCCAGATGACCATGGTGATGATGACCTCGATGGCGCTGACCCGCGAGATCGAGAGGGGGACGATGGAGAACCTCCTCTCCATGCCCGCGACCCCGGTGGAGATCATGCTGGGCAAGGTGCTGCCCTACCTTGGCGTCGGCGCGGTGCAGGTCGTGGTGGTGCTTGTCGCCTCGAAGCTGATCTTCAGCGTTCCCTTCGTCGGCGCACTGCCGCTTCTCCTCCTTGGCGTCTTCGTCTTCGTCACCTCGCTGGTGATCCTCGGCTACCTCATTTCGACCCTGGCGCGTACGCAGATGCAGGCGATGCAGCTGACGTTCTTCTTCTTCCTGCCGTCGCTTCTTCTGTCGGGCTTCATGTTCCCCTACCGGGGGATGCCCGGCTGGGCGCAGGCCCTGGGTGAGATCTTTCCGCTCACCCATTTCCTGCGCCTGATCCGGGCGATCATGCTGAAAGGGTCGGATTATGCCGGCGTGGCGCAGCCGATGGCGGCGCTCACGCTTTTTGTCGCTGTCTATGCCGGTTTCGCGCTGGCCCGGTTCCGCCGCACGCTGGACTAGCCCGCCAGAACCGCCCGCACTGTCTCCACCATCGGCGTGGACTTGCGGCCGATCAGGGTCTCAAGATCCTTGCTTTCGGTGAAAAGCCAGCCATCGGCGGCGTGACGGTCGCTGTCGGCCAGCGCCTCGGCCATGCCTTCCGGCACGCCGTAGCCTTTGAGCTGCGCGGCATATTCCGCCGGGGCGACGTTGTGGAAAGCGACGGGCTTGCCGGTGGCTTCGCCGATCATCACCGCCAGATCGGCCAGCGTGTATGCGCTCGACCCGCCAAGCTCGAAGGTGCCGGCCTTGGCACCGGCCATCACGGCTGCTGCCGCTTCGGCATAGTCCTTACGGGCGGCAGAGGAGATCTTGCCGGTGGCCGAGGCGCCGATGAATGCGCCATGTGCCGCGCCGCCCTGGATCGAGGTGACGTAATTCTCATTGTACCAGCTGTTGCGCAGGAAGGCGTGCGGGATGCCGCTGGCGGCGATCAGCCTTTCGGCGACCTTGTGGTCGACGCCAAGATACATCGGGTTGCCATCGGCATTCACGATGGAGGTATAGGCGATGAACGCCACCCCCGCCGCCTTCGCCGCCGCGATGATGCGTTCGTATTGTTCGACCCGCTGGCCGAATTCATTGCCCGAGATGATGAGGAGACGGTCGGTGCCCTTGAAGGCTTCTGCCAGGGTCTCGGGCTTGTTGTAATCCGCCGCGACAACGCGGATGCCCTTGGCCGCAAGGTCGCTGGCCTTGGCGGGGTCGCGCACGGCGGCGGTGATCTCACTCGCCGGCACGCGGGCGAGAAGGGCGTCGATGACATGGCGGCCAAGCTGGCCGGTGGCGCCGGTAACGGTGATCATGGGTCTGGTCCTTTGCAATCGGATGATGGCAGGAACCTATTTGACATGCTTATGAAATGTAAGTACGTACATATTTGTTAGTTTTGGAGCCAGACCATGCCGGATGCGGAAATCGTAAGGAATCCCGTCGAGGCGGCGATGATGGCGGGCAATGTCCTGTCCGAGCTTTGCCCCTCGCGCACGATCCTCAGGCAGGTGACGACGCGGTGGTCGGTCCTCTGCCTGATCGTGCTCAACAAGGGCGAGATGCGGTTTTCCGACCTGCGCCGCACCATCGGCGGCGTCAGTGAGCGGATGCTGTCGAAGACGCTGCAGGATCTTGCGGGGCATGGCCTTGTCCACCGGGAATCCTTCCCGGTCGTGCCACCGCATGTGGTCTATTCGCTGACCCCGCTTGGCCGCGAGATGGCCGCGCGGGTTGGCCTGCTGACCGGCTGGATCGAAGAGAACATCGACCGCTTCCCGACGGAAGCAGCCGCCTGACCTTAGAGCTTGGCGACGGCGCCGATGCGGCCCTCACCACTAATCGTGACTGCGGACGCCGGCTTCGGTTCCGGCGGAACCGGCGCGCCATCGACGCCGCAGGCCGCGAGGAAGGACAGAAGGCCAAGGGCCGGAAGAATTCGTTTCATTGACTCACCGATACGCCGATCCCGGCGATTGAGGTTGATAATGTCGGCGTCACCCTGACGCCGCCGTCGGTCAGGCGCAAGGCCGCATGGGCGCGCGGCTGGGTGCAGGCGGCAAGCAGGCAGAGGGCCGCCGAAAGCATTACAACGGCGTGATTCATCCGATGAGAGCCTTCCAGCGGGCCACCTGTTCGCGCACCTGGTCGGGCGCCGTGCCGCCGTAGCTTTTGCGCGAGGCGACGGAGTTCTGGACGCCGAGGACGGAATAGATGTCCTGCGTGATAGAAGGATGGACGGAGGTCATCTCGCCGATGGAAAGGTCGGGAAGGTCGCAGCCCTTCTTTTCCGCCAGCGCCACCAGCGCGCCGGTGGCGTGGTGCGCATCGCGGAACGGCAGGCCCGCCTCGCGCACCAGCCAGTCGGCAAGATCGGTGGCGGTGGAAAAGCCCGACAATGCGGCCTTTTCCAGATTGGCGCGATTGGCCGTCATGTCGGCGACCATGCCGGTCATCGCCGCCAGCGCCAGCATCAGCGTGTCAGCAGCGTCGAAGACCTGTTCCTTGTCTTCCTGCATGTCCTTGGAATAGGCGAGCGGCAGGCCCTTCATCACCGTGAAAAGCGCCACTGCCGAGCCGAGGATGCGGCCGATCTTGGCACGGATCAGCTCTGCCGCATCGGGGTTCTTCTTCTGCGGCATGATCGAGGAGCCGGTGGAGAAGCGGTCGGAAAGCGTCACGAAGCGGAACTGCGCCGAGGACCAGATCACCAGTTCTTCGGCGAAGCGCGAGAGGTGGACCGCACATATCACCGCCGCCGAAAGGAATTCGAGCGCGAAGTCGCGGTCGCTGACGGCGTCGAGCGAATTGGCCATCGGCCGGTCGAAGCCGAGCGCTTTCGCCGTCATCGCCCGGTCGATGGGAAAACCGGTGCCGGCCAGTGCCGCCGCACCAAGCGGGCTTTCGTTCATCCGCTTCCGCGCATCGGCAAAGCGGCTCTTGTCGCGGGCCAGCATCTCTACATAGGCCATCATGTGGTGGCCCCAGGTCACCGGCTGCGCGGTCTGAAGATGGGTGAAGCCCGGCATGACCCAGTCGGCCCCCGCCTCGGCCTGCGCCAGAAGTGCCTTTTGCAGCGCTGTCAGGCCTTCGATTGCCGCATCGCACTGGTCACGGACCCAAAGCCGGAAGTCGGTCGCCACCTGATCGTTTCGCGACCGCGCCGTGTGCAGCCGCCCGGCCGGCGCGCCGATCACCTCCTTCAGCCGCGCCTCCACATTCATGTGGATGTCTTCAAGCGCGGTCGAAAAGGCGAAGTTTCCGCCCTCGATCTCTGACAAGACCGTGAGCAGCCCTTCCCGGATCGCCTCGGCATCTTTATCGCTGATGATGCCTGTCGCGGCGAGCATCGCCGCATGGGCGCGGGACCCTGCGATGTCCTGGGCATAGAGCCGCTTGTCGAATGAGATCGAGGCGTTGATCGCCTCCATGATCGCGTCCGGCCCGGCGGCGAAGCGCCCGCCCCACATCGCGTTCTGGGTCTTGTCTGTCATCGTCTGCCCCCGGAGGCCCCTTTGATGCGTCATCTGCTTGCCGTCGTCCTCTACACGGCCCTTGGCCTTGGTGCAAACGCCGGGGCTGCCGCCGACATCGCCGGCTTGCGCGACGGCTCGATGCTGAAGCTTGCCGTGCATGAGACCCCGCTGGAGGTTCCGGCGACGAGTTTCACCGATGCAGAAGGGCGCGCGTATGGCTTCGCCGACTGGAAGGGCAAGGTGGTGCTGGTGAACTTCTGGGCGACATGGTGCGCGCCCTGCCGGAAGGAACTGCCCGCGCTCGATGCCCTGAACCGCGACCTTGGCGGCGAGGATTTCGAGGTCGTCACCATCGCCACCGGGCGCAACCCGCAGCCCGCCATCACCCGGCTGTTCGAAGAGGTGGGCGTCAAGACGCTGCCCGTCTACCTTGACCCGAAGCTCCAGCTTTCGCGCGAGATGGGGGTGCTGGGCCTGCCCGTCTCCATCCTCCTGAACCGCGAAGGGCAGGAGGTTGCCCGCATGTCCGGCGATGCCGAATGGGACAGCGAAAGCGCGCGGGCCATCGTGGCGGCGCTGGTGGCCGAGAAGGGCTAACCCAGAGCCGCCACCCTGCCATGCGCCGGGCAGGTCACGATGTGGTCATTGACCATGCCCACCGCCTCCATGAAGGCATAGGTGATCGTCGGCCCGCAGAAGCGGAAGCCGGCTTTCTTCAGGTCCTTCGAGATGCGCTCGGACAGGGGCGTGGCGGTCGGAACCTCGGCCTTGGTGGCGAAGCGGTTCTGCAGGGGTCTGCCGTCAAGGTAGCGCCAGAGGAACTGGTCGAAGCCCTCACGCTCCGCGATGGTGAGATAGGCGCGGGCATTGCCAATCGTCGCCTCAATCTTCGACCGTGACCGGATGATCCCGGGATCGGCGAGCAGGCGCGCGATGTCATCCTCGCCCCAGCGGGCGATGACCTCGGGCCGGAAGCCTTCGAAGGCAGCGCGGAAATTGTCGCGCTTCTTCAGGATCGTGATCCAGGAAAGCCCGGCCTGAAACCCGTCGAGGACGAGCTTTTCCCAAAGCGCCCGGGCATCGCGTTCCGGCACGCCCCATTCGTGGTCGTGATAGGCGACGTATAGCGGGTCGGTCCCGCACCAGCCGCAGCGCTCTGCCATCGCCGCCCCCTTGTTGCGATTTACCGGTTCTTATCGCTTTGCCCGCAAGGTGCCAATGGCAGCGGAGGAGATCGCGGGATGGCGGGGGCAAGATTCAGGCGTCGGCAACTGATCGACCCGGCCGACGACAGCCCCATCAGCGCCGCGGTGGCGCAGCGCGGCCAGGATGTGATCCGCATGGTGACAGAGGCGGTGCGGCGGCGCAGCGTCCTTCTGGCCTATCAACCCGTCGTTCAGGCGTCCAAGCAGGGCGGCACGGCCTTTCACGAGGCGCTGATCCGCGTCACCGATGAAAGCGGCGTCATCATTCCGGCGCGGGATTTCGTCTCGGCGATCGAAACGACCGAGATCGGTCGCGAGATCGACTGCCTCGCGCTGAACCTCGGGTTCGAGGCGCTGGCGCATGACCCCAAGCTCAGGCTTTCGGTGAACATGTCGGCCCGTTCCATCGGCTATCCGAACTTCACCCGCACGCTGCATCAGGGTCTCCGCCGCTGCCCGACGGCGGGTGAGCGGCTGATCCTTGAGATTTCCGAGCAATCGGCGATGCTGATGCCGGAACTGGTGACGACCTTCATGGCCCGGCTTCAGGGCGAAGGCATCAGCTTTGCTCTCGATGATTTCGGGGCCGGGCTGACCTCGTTCCGGCATCTGCGCGGCTTCTACTTCGACATGATCAAGATCGACGGCGGCTTCATCCGTGGCATCGCCGACAATGCCGACAATCAGGTCATGGCCCAGGCGATCCTGGCGGTCGCCCGGCATCTCGACATGTTCGCGGTGGCCGAATCGGTCGAAACCGCGCGCGAGGCCGAATACCTCGCCGGGATCGGCATCGACTGCATGCAGGGCTATTACTTCGGCGCCCCGACCGTCACGCCACCGTGGAAACTGCCCGCAGCAGCCCGGACCGCGTGACGCCATCGCCCGGCCGATCCCAAGGGCGGCAATTGTGACGTTGCACTTGACGCGCCGGTCCCTTACCTCATTCTGCGTAGCGGCGAGAGGGGGACCTCGTGACGCCGTGCCCATCGCCGCGAGGGAGGATTGTCTCATGACCAATGTCGTAATCGTATCGGCCGGCCGTACGGCGGTTGGAAGTTTCAATGGCTCTTTCGCCAATACCGCCGCCCATGATCTTGGCGCCGCGGTGATCGACGGCGTCGTCGCCCGCGCCGGCATCGACAAGGCCGATGTGAGCGAGACGATCCTCGGTCAGGTGCTGACCGCCGGTCAGGGCCAGAACCCGGCCCGTCAGGCGCATATCAACGCCGGCCTGCCGAAGGAAAGTGCTGCCTGGTCGCTCAACCAGGTCTGCGGGTCGGGCCTCCGCGCGGTGGCGCTTGCCGCCCAGCACGTCCAGCTTGGCGATGCGGCCATCGTCGTCGCGGGCGGGCAGGAAAGCATGTCGCTTTCCCCCCATGTCGCGCATCTGCGCGCCGGCCAGAAGATGGGCGACCTCAACTTCATCGACTCGATGATCAAGGACGGGCTCTGGGATGCCTTCAACGGCTATCACATGGGCACCACCGCCGAGAACGTCGCGCGCCAGTGGCAGATCAGCCGCGAGGCGCAGGACGAATTCGCGCTGGCGAGCCAGAACAAGGCCGAAGCGGCACAGAAGGCCGGCAAGTTCGAGGACGAGATCATCCCCTTCACCATCAAGACCCGCAAGGGCGACGTCGTGATGGATGCCGACGAATACATCCGCCACGGCGCGACCATCGACGCGATGACCAAGCTCCGCCCAGCCTTCGCCAAGGACGGCAGCGTCACCGCCGGCAATGCCTCGGGCCTCAATGACGGCGCGGCGGCGGTTCTGGTGATGTCGGAAGAGGAAGCGGCGAAACGGGGCCTGAAGCCTCTGGCCCGCATCGCCTCCTACGCGACGGCCGGCCTTGATCCGGCGATCATGGGCGTCGGCCCGATCTTCGCCAGCCGCAAGGCGCTGGAAAAAGCCGGCTGGAAGATCGGCGACCTTGACCGGATCGAAGCGAACGAGGCTTTCGCGGCCCAGGCGCTTGCCGTCAACAAGGACATGGGTTGGGACCCGGCGCTGGTGAACGTCAACGGTGGCGCCATCGCCATCGGCCACCCGATCGGCGCCTCGGGTGCCCGCATCCTGAACACGCTCTTGTTCGAGATGCAGCGTTCGGGCGCGAAGAAGGGCCTCGCCACGCTTTGCATCGGCGGCGGCATGGGCGTTGCCATGTGCCTTGAGCGGGCCTGAGGCGCAAAGTTTCTGCAAACGCGAAATCCGGACGCAATAATGTTGCGCCCGGATTCCCGTTTCGATAACAGGATTTCAAGCACCCACCTCAAGGAGGAAGAATCATGTCGAGAGTTGCTTTGGTCACCGGCGGTTCGCGCGGCATCGGCGCGGCGATTTCGCAGGCGCTGAAGAACAAGGGCTATACCGTCGCGGCGAACTATGCCGGCAATGACGAGGCTGCGGCCAAGTTCACCTCCGAGACCGGGATCAAGACCTACAAGTGGAACGTCGGCGACTACGAGGCCTCGAAGGCCGGTATCGCCAAGGTCGAGGCCGATCTCGGCCCGGTCGAGATCATCGTCGCCAATGCCGGCATCACCCGTGACGCGCCGTTCCACAAGATGACGCCGGAGCAGTGGCATCAGGTGATCGACACCAACCTGACGGGCGTCTTCAACACCGTCCATCCGGTCTGGCCGGGGATGCGTGACCGCAAGTTCGGCCGCGTCGTGGTGATTTCGTCGATCAACGGCCAGAAAGGGCAGTTCGCCCAGGTGAACTATGCCGCGACCAAGGCCGGCGATCTTGGCATCGTCAAGAGCCTTGCACAGGAAGGCGCGCGGGCCGGGATCACCGCCAACGCGGTCTGCCCCGGCTACATCGCCACCGAAATGGTGATGGCGGTGCCGGAAAAGGTGCGCGAATCGATCATCGCCGGCATCCCGGCTGGCCGTCTGGGCGAGCCTGAGGAGATTGCGCGCTGCGTAGCCTTCCTCGTCTCGGACGATGCGGGCTTCATCAACGGTTCGACCATCTCGGCCAACGGCGCGCAGTTCTTCGTCTGACCGCGGCGACACAGCATCGGGGCCGGTCCTTCGGGGGCGGCCTTTTTCATGGCGTCTTGCGGCGGGCCTCGCCGGTCGGCTATGCGGCTGCAAGGGCAGGAACGGGGGCAGGGATGACACGCGGCAGGGCAACGGCGATCGGTTTCGGGGCGGTTCTTCTCTGGTCGCTTCTGGCGCTGTTCACCGTCGGTTCGGCGCCGGTGCCGCCACTGCTCTTGAACGCCATCACCTTTGCTATCGGCGGCGCGCTGGGCGTGGTCTGGACCATCGCCTCGGGCAGCGCGGGCCAGTTGCGATCCGTCCGCCCGGCGGTCTACCTGTTCGGCACGGCTGCGCTTTTCGGCTACCACTTCCTTTACTTCTCCGCCCTGCGCCTGGCGCCACCGGCGGAGGCGAGCCTGATCGCCTATCTCTGGCCGCTTTTCATCGTGCTTTTCTCGGGCCTATTGCCGGGGGAAAGGCTGACGGCCGGCCATGTCATCGGCGCGCTTCTGTCTTTTGCGGGCGCTGCGCTGATCGTGATGCGGTCGGGTGGCGGATTTGATCCCGCCCATACCAAGGGGCTGATACTCGCCTTTTTCGCGGCACTGACCTGGGCCACCTATTCGGTGGTGTCGCGCTGCTTTGGCGCGGTGCCGACAGCCTCGGTCACGGTATTCTGTCTCGGGACGGCACTTTTGTCTGCAGCCGCACATCTCGCTTTGGAGACGACCGTCTGGCCGCAAAGCACGCTCGGCTGGGCGTCATGCATCGCCCTCGGCCTCGGCCCGGTGGGCCTCGCCTTCTACATCTGGGACATCGGGGTCAAGCGGGGCGACATTCAACTTCTGGGAGTGTCGGCCTATGCCGCTCCGTTGATCTCGACGCTTGTGCTTCTGGCCGCAGGCCTCGCGCCGGCAACGCCGCAAATCGCCATTGCCGCCGCCCTCATCACGGGCGGCGCGTGGGTCGCGGCGCGGGCCGGCGCGCGGCGCTAGTGCGTCAGGCCTCCGTGAGGCGCGATATTTCTTCCTTGAGACGCAGTTTCTGCTTTTTCATCTCCGCAATGGCGAGGTCGTTGGAGCCGGGATGGCGCTGGGCCTCTTCCACGGCTTCGGACAAGTTCTGATGCTTCTTGCGAAGTTCTTGCAGGTGCGAACCAAGCGACATCGGGGTCTCCTCTCCTGTGAACTCTGTCACAATCCCATCACATTACTTGAGTCGTGTCACGCCCGAGTTGCGCGGCATCCGACCGCAGCAAAGATGACGGGCTGAACCTTGCCGGATGGTTAACGCCCGCCCTGCAGATCGAGCGCGGAACCGTCCCGCAGAATGGCGCGCGACTCGGGTGTCTGGTCGTCGCCATCCTTCAGATGCTCCGCGCCGGAATGAATGACCAGAGGGGCGAGAAGGCGAAAGGCGGCGCGGCCGCCCTTGCGGGTCTGCAGTATCACCCGCCCTGCCGGCCGCCCGTCACGCGGCACAATGGGCAGGACAACGGTGCTGCCCGCACCGGGGCCGAGGCCGGCGAGAAGATCGGGCAGCCGGTCGGCGGACTGGATCAGCGTCAGCCAGCCGCCGGGGCGGAGCCGCTTCAGGCCGACGCGAAGCCATTCGGCCAGGGACAGATCCTCGCGCTGCGCCGCCTCGCGGCCGCAGTCACGGGCCGGCGTGCCGCCGCCTTTCGGGAAATAGGGCGGATTGGCGATGACTTGGTCGAAGGAGAGGGCGCGCAAAGCGGCTGGCATCCGGGCGATGTCGCCCTCGGTCACGTCGAAGGCGAGGCCGTTTTCAGAAGCATTCCGGCGCGCGAGATCGGCATACTCCGCCTGCCGCTCGATCCCGGCGATGCCGAGGCCAGCCACGCGGCGGGCGAGGCAAAGGCTCGCCACCCCCGCACCGCAGCCGAGTTCCAGCACGGTTTCGCCAGCGCGGGCCGGCACGGCAGCGGCCAGCAAGACCGGGTCCATTGCCGCGCGGTAGCCCGCCTTCGGCTGCCAGATCCTGAGCGTGCCGCCAAGGAAACCGTCGCAGGTGAGGGTGTCGTCGGGGAACATCTCAGAGGCCCGTCTCGATGCCGTTGTCGGCAAGGATGGCGCGGGCAAGAAAGAGGTCGCGGTCGACCACCATCAGCCTGCGTGGCAATATGCCCAAGGAACCTTCGAGCACGCTCATGTGGACGTCCATCTGAAAGGCCGCTATACCCTCACCCTCAAGGAGAGCGGTCGCGAATGCGATTACGGTTGGGTCGTTGGTGCGCAGAAGCTCTTTCATAATCCAAGTCTTAAGGACTGCCCGCGGGGTTTGTCGAGTAAGCACGGGACGCCGATGAGTCTGGACGAAGCCGCACATAAGCCACATGACCGGATGGCCGCCTACCTCGCTGCCGATCTTGCGGCCGTGAATGCCCTCATCCGTGACCGCATGGCGTCGGAACATGCGCCGCGCATCCCGGAAGTGACGGCCCATCTGGTCGAGGCGGGGGGAAAGCGGCTAAGGCCGATGCTGACGCTCGCCGCCGCGCGGCTTTGCGGTTACGAGGGCGAGCATCACCTGAAGCTCGCCGCGACGGTGGAGTTCATCCACACGGCGACCTTGCTGCATGACGACGTGGTCGATGAAAGCCGCCAGCGGCGCGGAAGGCCGACGGCGAACCTTCTCTGGGACAACAAATCCTCGGTCCTTGTCGGCGATTACCTTTTCTCGCGGTCGTTCCAGCTGATGGTAGAGACCGGATCGCTGCGCGTGCTCGACATCCTTGCCAATGCCTCGGCGACGATTGCAGAAGGCGAGGTGCTGCAACTCACGGCGGCGCAGGACCTGCGCACCGATGAGAAGGTCTATCTCCAGGTGGTGCGCGGCAAGACGGCGGCGCTGTTCTCTGCGGCCACCGAGGTTGGCGGCGTGATCGCCGCCGCGCCCGAGGATCAGGTCCGCGCGCTTCACGTCTACGGCGATGCGCTGGGGATCGCCTTCCAGATCGTCGATGACCTTCTGGATTACGGCGGGTCGAGCACCGTCATCGGCAAGAACATTGGCGACGATTTCCGCGAACGGAAGCTGACGCTGCCGGTCATCAAGGCGGTGGCGGCGGCGGATGAGGCTGAACGCGCCTTCTGGCGGCGGACGATCGAGAAGGGCCAGCAGGCCGACGGCGATTTCGATGAAGCGCTTGCGATCATGGCCCGACACCGGGCGATGGAGCGGACGAAGGCGGATGCGCTGGCCTGGGCGGCGAAGGCCAAGGCTGCGCTCACGTCCCTGCCGCCGCATGAGCTGCGCGACATGCTCGCCGACCTTGCCGACTACGTCGTGTCGCGCGTGAACTGACCTCAGAGCGTCGGGAACCGGTCGAGCGCCTGCCGGAACACGCCCGGATCGACATTGCCGCCCGAGGCGACGGCGATCACCGCATCGCCTTCCACCTCATCCTTGCGGAAAAGGGCCGCGGCCAATGCGACGGCGCCACCCGGTTCAAGCACGATGCGAAGGCGGCTGAAGGCGGCGGCCATGGCGGCCAGTGCCTCATCCTCGCTGACGGCGATCCCCGGCCCGGCGAGGCGCTTCAGGATCGGGAAGGTCAGTTCACCCGGTTGCGGCGTCACGATGGCATCGCAGAGCGATCCGCCAAGCCGGGCGTTGCGCTCGACCTTCCCGCTGGCGAGCGAGCGTTTCACATCGTCGAAGCCCTCGGGTTCAACGGGCCGGGCGCGAAGGCCGGGGCCGTGGGCTTGAAGCGCCAGCGCGATGCCCGAGGTCAGGCCACCGCCGCCGCAACAGACCAGCACATCGGCGCGGTCGATCCCGGCGTCTTTCGCTTGCCGCGCGATCTCAAGCCCGGTGGTGCCCTGGCCGGCGATCACCTGCGGCTCGTCATAGGGCCGGATCAGCGTCAGCCGGCGTTCTTCCGCCAAGGCTCCGCCGATGGCGTCACGGTCGCCGGTGGTGCGGTCATAAAGCACGACCTCGGCGCCAAGGGCGCGGGTGTTGTCGATCTTCACGCGCGGCGCGTCGGCGGGCATCAGGATCACGCAAGGCACCCCGTGCAGCCGCGCGGCCAAGGCAACGCCCTGCGCGTGGTTGCCCGAGGAATAGCCGATGACGCCACGCGCCCGGACATCGGGAGAAAGGGCGGAAACCGCCGACCAGCCGCCCCTGAACTTGAAGGAGCCGGTCTTTTGCAGGCACTCCGCCTTCACAAAGACCCGACGCCCGGAAATCTCGTCAAGGAAGGGCGAGTTGAGAAGCGGTGTAGCGATGGCGCGGCCCTTCAGTCGCTCCTCCGCGGCTTCGATCATCTCGATGTTCATCGCATCTTCTCCAGCCAGGCTTTCAGCGCAGCAAGGCTTTCCGGCTCATCGAGGAAGGGGACATGGGCGCGGTCGGGAACCTCGGCAAAATCCATGTCGGGGCGGAGGCGGCGCATCTCATCCGCCGTTTCGGGAGACAGGAGGTCGGAATTCGCGCCCCGGATCAGGGCGAGGGGCAGGCCGGCTGAGGCGTCGAAGAACGGCCAGAGATCGACGGGCGGTCCATCGAAACCGGCGACGAAGCTTGTCCGCAATTCCGGGTCGTAGCGGATATGGAGGCCGCGGTCGGTCTCGGTGTAAAGCCGCTCCGCAAAGGCACGCCAGCGGCTTTCCGACACATTGGCAAAGCCCGGCATGGTGCGCGGCAGCTTGGCGACCAGATCGTCCATGGTCTTTGCCGCCGGGTTGCGCCCGACATAGTCGAAGATCTTCTCAAGCCCGGATCGTTCGATCACCGGGCCGATGTCGTTGAAGGCGATGCCAAGCAGGCGCGGATGCGCCATGGCCGCCAACGCCATCGCGATCAGCCCGCCGCGCGAGGTGCCAAGGATCGCGGCCTGCGCGATGCCGAGATGGTCGAGAAGCTCCAGCACATCCTGCGCCTCGCGCGGGACGGTATAGGTGGCGGCGCCGGTCCATTCCGACCCGCCGCGCCCGCGATAGTCGGGGCGGATCAGGCGGAGGCCGGAGAGGTGCGGCGCTACGAAATCGAAATCGGTCGAGGCGCGTGTGAGGCCGGCAAGGCAAAGAAGCGGCAGCCCCTTGCCCTCGTCTCGATAGGCGAGGCGGGCGCCGTCGGAAGCGGTGAAATGCTGCAATGTCATGGGGATACCAGATCGGGGATCGGGGTCAGGTCGGGAAGGATGTACTGCGGTTTCGCAGGCAACCGGTCCATCGGCAGGCCGGCCCGGTTGACCCAGGCGGTGGTGAAGCCGAAAGCTGCGGCCCCGGCAGCATCCCAGCCGTTCGAGGAGACGAAGAGAACCTCATCTGGCAGGCAGGAAAAGCGTTCGGTGACGAGGGCATAGACGCGGGCATGGGGCTTGTAGACGCCGGCGCTTTCGACCGACAGGAGGTCGTCGAGCAGCCCCCCGATCCCAGCCGAGCGCACCGCATCGTCCAGCATCGAAGGCGAGCCGTTCGACAGGATCGCGGTCGCCAGCCCACGCGCCTTCAGCGCGGCGAGCATGGCGGGCACTTCGGGATAGGCGGCAAGTTCGCGATAAAGCGCCAACAGGCGTTCGCGGAGGCCAGCGTCGTCCAGCCCCGCTGCTTCCATCGCCCAGTCGAGCCCGTCCTGCGTCACCTGCCAGAAGTCGCAATGCGCCCCCATGACCGCACGAAGCCAGGTGTATTCCAGCTGCTTGCGCCGCCAGTTTTCCGAGAGAACCGGCCAGACCTGCGCCAAAGCCTCGCGCCCCGGCTCCGCCGCAGCGGCGCGGGCAGCGGAGGACACGTCGAAGAGCGTGCCGTAAGCGTCGAAGATGCAGGTGGTGATGGTCATGGTGCCTCAGTCGCCAGAGTGGCGGCTGGGCTTGGCAGGGGCAAGGGCGGAATTGTCACGCGCACAAAGGGCGCGGGATCAGAGGTTCTCCGCCTGCGGCATCCCGAGGATGTGATATCCGCCGTCCACACGGATGATCTCGCCCGTGGTACAGGCGCCGTAATCCGACAGGAGATAGACGGCAGTGCCACCGATCGCCTCAAGCGTGGCATTGCTCCGCATCGGGGCATTGGCCTCGGTATGGCGGAAGGTCGCCCGCGCGCCGCCGATGGCGGCCCCCGCCAGCGTCTTCATCGGGCCGGGGGAGATGGCGTTGACGCGGACCTTCTGCGGGCCGAGGTCATTCGCAAGGTAGATCGTAGCGCTTTCCAGCGCGGCCTTCGCGACCCCCATCACGTTGTAGTTCGGCGTCACCCGGTTCGACCCGCCATAGGTCAGGGTCACGAGGCTGCCGCCCTCAGGCATCAGTTCGGCGGCGCGGCGGCTGACGTCGATGAAGGAAAAGCAGGAGATCGTCAGCGAATTGGCGAAGTTCCCGCGCGAGGTGTTGATGAAGCGGCCCGTCAGCTCGTTCTTGTCGGAAAAGGCGATGGCATGGACGAGGAAATCCATCGTCCCCCAGCGGTCCTTCAGCGCGCCGAAACAGGCGTCGAGGCTTTCGTCATTCGTCACGTCGACATCGACGAGGAAATCCGACCCGACCGAGGCCGCCAGCGGTTCGACCCGCTTGCCGAAGGCCTCGCCCTGATAGGAAAACGCCAGTTCCGCGCCCTCGGCGGCCAGTGCCGCGGCGATGCCCCAGGCGATGGAGCGTTCGTTGGCCACACCCATGACAAGCCCGCGCTTGCCCTTCATAAGATCAGCCAATCGGGCCCCCTGTTACGTTCTGAAATCAAGCCTGGTATTTCGACATCACCAATGTCGCGTTGGTCCCGCCAAAGCCGAAGGAGTTGGAGAGGACCGAGTCGAGCTTCACGCCTTCGCGCAGTTCCGTCACGATCTCGGCCGGGTCGAGCGCGGGGTCGAGCGTGGTGACATTGGCGGAAGCCGCGATGAAATCCTTGTTCATCATGATGAGCGAATAGATCGCCTCATGCACCCCGGTCGCGCCAAGCGAATGGCCGGTGAGGGACTTGGTCGAGGCGACGGGCGGGGTCGTGCCCTTGCCGAAGACGCGGCGAACCGCCTCCATCTCCGTCACGTCGCCGACGGGCGTCGAGGTGCCGTGGGAATTGATGTAGTCGATCTTGCGGCCCTTCGGCAGGGTCGACAACGCCAGCCGCATCGACCGTTCGCCGCCTTCGCCCGAAGGGGCAACCATGTCGTAGCCATCCGAGGTGGCGCCGTAGCCCGTGACCTCGCCGTAGATCTTCGCGCCTCGGGCGAGGGCGTGCTCAAGCTCTTCAAGCACCACCACACCACCGCCGCCGGCGATGACGAAGCCGTCCCGCGTCGCGTCATAGGTGCGCGATGCGGTCGACGGCGCATCGTTGTATTTCGACGACATCGCGCCCATCGCGTCAAAGAGGCAGGAAAGCGTCCAGTCCAGTTCCTCGCCGCCGCCGGCAAAGACGATGTCCTGCTTGCCCATCTGGATGAGTTCGGTGCCGTTGCCGATGCAATGAGCCGAGGTCGAGCAGGCCGAGGTGATCGAATAGTTCACGCCCTTGATCTTGAAGGGCGTCGCAAGGCAGGCCGAGTTCGTCGACGACATGCAGCGCGTCACCATGAAGGGGCCCATCTTCTTCGGCGCGCCCTTGTTGATGACGGTGTCGAAGGCCACGAAGAAGTTGGAGGTCGAGGGCCCGCCCGATCCCATGATGAGTCCGGTACGGTCGTTCGAGATATCGGCTTCCTCAAGCCCGCTGTCGGCGATGGCCTGCTGCATGGCGAGGAAGTTGTAGGCGGCACCCGGCCCCATGAAGCGCAGGTTCCGCTTGTCGATATGGTCTTCCAGCACGATCTGCGGCTGGCCCTTCACCTGGCTGCGGAATCCGTGTTCGGCATAATCCTCGGCGAAGATGATGCCGGACTTGCCGGCGCGGAGGCTCGCTTCGACCTCGGCAACCGAATTGCCGATCGGAGAGATGATCCCCATTCCGGTGATGACGACGCGGCGCATGGGCGCACTCCTCTTCCTTCAGGGTCAGCTGGCAGACAGCGCGACCTTCATGTCCTTCACAAGATAGATCGTCTCGCCATCGGCTTCCACCCGGCCATCGGCCACGCCCATTGTCAGGCGGCGGGTTTGCAGCGCCTTGGTGAAATCGACGAAGTAGGCCAGCTTCTTTCGGTCGGGGCGGACCATGCCGGTCAGCTTGACCTCGCCGACGCCAAGCGCATAGCCGCGCCCTTCCCAGCCGCGCCAGCCGAGGTTGAAGCCGGTGAGCTGCCAGAGGCCGTCAAGGCCAAGGCAGCCCGGCATGATCGGGTTGCCGGGAAAGTGGCAGTCGAAGAACCAGAGATCCGGCGTGATGTCGAACTCGGCCACGACATGGCCCTTGCCATGTTCGCCGCGGTCTTCGGAAATGTCGGTGATGCGGTCCATCATCAGCATCGGCGGCGCCGGAAGCTGGGCATTGCCCGGCCCGAAAAGCTCGCCACGCGCGCATTTCAGCAAATCTTCCTTGCCGAAGCTGCTCGGATATCTGGTCATATTTCCCCGCCCCGTCTGACCCTGCCCTGTTCCAAAACCCTCTATCACCCGGTCCGGTCCTTCGGCAAGGGTGGAGCCCTCGCGCCGCCCGGGGCATTCAGCGTTGAAATCCTGGGGTCGCACGCTCTATATATGGTGGCGGAAGGAAAGAAGGTCATCGGCACGTGGCGAAGGATCACATGACGGAACGCGGGGCGCACTGGCTTACCAAGGCCGGTCTCAGACCGACGCGGCAGCGTCTCTGCCTCGCCGAGCTTCTGGTCGGCGACGGGCGCGACCGCCATGTCACCGCCGAAAGCCTTCATGCCGCCGCCGAGGCGAAGGGGGAGCCTGTCTCGCTCGCCACCGTCTACAACACGCTGAAGACCTTCTGTGATGCCGGCCTCATCAACGAAATTTCGGTCGACGGGTCGCGGTCCTATTTCGACACGCGGCTTGACGACCACCCGCATTTCTTCTGGGAGGACGAGGGCATTCTGACCGATGCCCCCGCCGAGGAACTCAGGATCACCCAGTTGCCGCGCCTGCCCGAAGGGGCGGCGCTGTCGCGGGTCGACGTGGTGATCCGGCTGAAGCGCGGCTGACCCCGTCAGGCGGCGGCGAAGAAGGCTTCGGGGTCGTCGCGTTCCTGCAAGTTCCCCTTCACCACTTCCCAGAAGCGCGTGCCGACGTTCCGCACGAAACTCCGGTCATGCGAGACGATGAGGCAGGCCGTTTCGCGCCGGGTCAGTTCCTCCTCAAGCGCTTCCTGCCCCTCGATGTCGAGATGGTTTGTCGGTTCGTCAAGCAGGTAGAAGTTCGGCCGTTCGAGCCTCAGGACCAGCATGGCGAGCCGGGCGCGCTGGCCGCCCGACAGCGCAGCCACCGGGCGGGACTGCCAGTCATGGTTGATGCCGGCTCCGGAGAGAAGCGAGCGGAGCGGGGCATCCCCCTGCCGGAAGCGTGCCGAGAGCAGGCCGAAGGGTGTGGCATCCGGAGCGATCCGGGTCAGGCCCTGATCGACGATCCCGGCAAGGGCCGACCCGGCCAGCCTTATGCCCCCGGCGGTGCCGCCCGCCGCCACGGCGGCAACTGCGGTCATCAGGCAGGACTTGCCCGCACCGTTGGCCCCGAGAAGGATCACCCTTTCGCCGGGGGCAATCCACTTCTGCCCGGCCCGGAACAAAAGCCGGCCATCCGGCGCCCGAACCTCGGCATTGTCGAGCGTCAGGAGCGCGCGGGCGTGGCTATCGGCGCCCGCGAGCCTTATCTGGCCCGCCGAACGTTCGCGGTGCGCAGGCTGCGCCGCCGCCTCGATCCGTTCGGCGCGGTCGGTCAGGTACTTGTGCTTGTTCAGCAAAAGGTCCGATCCCGAATTTATGCCGATGTTCTTCAGCTTCTGTGCCTGCCGCCGCAACTGGCCGGCCTCGCGCAGGTCGTTGGCATGGCTGCGGGCCATGGCGGCGTCATGTTCCGCAAGTGCGGCGCGGGCGCGGGCATAGGGCAGGGCGTAGTCGGCGGAGCGGTCGGGCCGCAGGAACAGCGTCCGGTTCGTTACCGCATCCAGAAAGGCGCGGTCATGGCTGGCGATCAGGCAGGCGATGCCCGGCCCCTGCGCGGCGATCCAGCGTTCGAGCATGGCGATCCGTGTCAGGTCGAGATGGTTCGTCGGCTCATCCATCAAGAGGACATCGGGTTTGTGCATGAGGGCGCGCGCCAGAAGCGCGAACCTCTGCCAGCCGCCGCTGAGGCCCGACAGGGGCCGGGCGCGGAGATCCTCAGGCACCTGGAGGTCATCGAGCGCCACATCGACGCGCCATTCCTCCCAGTCCCGGCTTTCGGCGGGCAGCGCCTCAAGCACTGCATCGCGAAAGGGCAGGGGCAGGAGGGGTCCGGGCACCGACTGCGGCATCAGGGCGACGCGCAGGTTGCGGGCCAAAGTCAACTCGCCGCTATCCGGGGCAATCTCGCCCGCCAGTAGCCGCAAAAGCGTGGACTTGCCGCGCCCGTTCGCGGCGACAAGGCCGATGCGGTCGCCGCGCTGGATCGCCAGGTCAAGTGCGGCAAAGAGCAGGGCGCCCAGCGTGACGCCGACGGAATTGAGTGTGATCAGGGACATGGGAATTTCTCATCGTCTGGATGGACGCGCACTGCCTATGACGCAGCGCGCCGGACCTCGGCTGACATGACGCGAGCCCCGGATGGGAAAGCTTCCCTTTGGGCTATGTCCTATCAGCCCTGCAACCGCGATTGCAGGGCAGAGACAGGCCCGAACCTGTGATCCCGAACGAAGTTCCGCACGCCCGGCCTTTCCCTTGGCGATGAATGGCCGAAGGCTAGGCGGGGCCGCCGTTCCTGTCAATCGGCGGCAGGGTCAGAACCACTGCCCCGGCTCCATCAGCCCGAGGTCCATCAACTGCTGCGAACCCCATTCGAAACGGGCGGAGTTGTGCCAGTTGAAGTTATGGATGGCGTAGCGGCTGCCGGGATTGGTCCGAAGCGCCTTCGCCGCACGGAAGGAAGCGACAGCGGCGGTCAGGTTGTGGTGCCAGGGACAGGCGTAGGTATTGTATTCGTCGTCGCTGAAGGTGTGGTCGGGGCGCAGCTTCACCCCCGGCTGGGCGCGGAACAGGCTGATCCGGTCGATCCGGCGCCTTTCCCACGGCACATGTTCCTCGAACCGCCACCTGAGGCCGCCGAAGAAATCGAGCTGGCGTTCCTTCGGCAGTCCCGTCGCTACGTCGTGACGGGCAAGCGCGTAATAGCCGGACCGGTCGATCTGCGCGCTTTCGCGGTCGACCCCGTTCGGAAACTGGGAGAGGTCCGGCGCGTAAAGATCGACCACGAAGGTCAGCATCGCGTCGCGGCGTTCCTCGGTATGAAAGGCCAGCATCTCGCTGATGCTGCGATGCTCGCAGAAGGGGAAGTGGAGGTATTCGGCGTTATAGCCGTAGTAGAACCAGGTCGCCGGCGCGGCGGCGATGAGAGCGTTGACCGCCTCGGGGACCGCATCGGGGGCGCGGGTGTCGTAGCTGACCCAATGGACCGCAGGGCCAGGGCTTTCGGGCGGGGTCAGCGCCGGCGGCAGGAAGGCGAGGACGGAGCGAAAGCCAAGCGCCGCATGATGGGCGACGGTCGAACCGATCTCGACAGCGTCCTCGGCAAAGATCAGCGCGACCGGCCCCTTGGCAAGAAGGCCGGCACCTTTCGCGACAAGATCGGCGAGAGAGGAATAGGTCGTCATCAGGCCCGCACATTCCCCGAGAACGCGCGCCGTTTCAAGCCGCCCGGCAGGCCCGGCCATTGCCGCGCGGGGTTCTTTGCGTTAGGAACCGCCGATCCTCGCGGCGGACGGAACCCGTGACCAAGAAGCTCTACATCAAGACCTATGGCTGTCAGATGAACGTCTATGACAGCGAGCGCATGGCCGAAGCCATGGGCGCCGAGGGCTATGTAACGACCGAGGTGGCGGAAGAGGCGGACATGGTCCTTCTCAACACCTGCCACATCCGGGAAAAGGCGGCGGAGAAGGTCTATTCCGACCTTGGCCGGTTGCGGCCGTTGAAGGCCGCGAAGCCCGGTCTGAAGATCGGCGTCGCCGGCTGCGTGGCGCAGGCCGAGGGCGCCGAGATCCTGAAGCGGATGCCGCTTGTCGATCTCGTCGTCGGGCCGCAGAGCTATCACCGGTTGCCGGCTATGGCCAAGGCGGCGGAAGCCGGCAAGAAGTCGGTCGACACCGACTTCCCCGAGGAAGACAAGTTCGAGCATCTGCCGGAGCGCCCGAAGTCGGCGATCCGCCCGACCGCGTTCCTGACGGTGCAGGAAGGCTGCGACAAGTTCTGCGCCTTCTGCGTGGTGCCCTATACGCGCGGCTCGGAAGTTTCGCGCCCGGCCACCCGGATCATGTCCGAAGCGCGGGGTCTCGTTGAAAAGGGCGTGCGGGAGATCACGCTTCTCGGTCAGAACGTCAACGCCTATCACGGCGCGGGCGAGGGCGGCGACTGGTCGCTGGCGCGGCTGGTCCGTGCCTTGGCGAAGATCGACGGGCTGGAGCGCATCCGCTACACGACCTCGCATCCCAATGACATGGAAGACGACCTCATCGCCGCCCATGGCGAAGAGCCGAAGCTGATGCCCTATCTGCATCTGCCGGTGCAGTCGGGGTCGGACCGCATCCTGAAGGCGATGAACCGCAAGCACAGTGCCGAGGATTATCTGCGCCTGATCGAACGCATCCGTGCCGCACGGCCCGACATGATGATGTCGGGCGATTTCATCGTCGGCTTCCCCGGTGAAACGGATGCCGATTTCGAGGCGACGATGGAGCTGATCCGCGCCGTCAACTACGGCATGGCCTATTCCTTCAAGTATTCCGCCCGCCCCGGCACGCCGGCAGCAGAAAAGCCGCCGGTTCCGAACGACGTGGCCGATGCGCGGCTTCAGACACTTCAGGCGCTTCTGACCCAGCAGCAGCGCGCCGCGCAGGTCGCGATGGTCGGGCGAGAGGTTGCCGTGCTTGTCGAAAAGCCCGGACGGCTGCCGGGCCAGATGGTCGGCAAGTCCGAATACCTCCATGCCGTCCATGTCCTCAGCAACGCAGCGCCCGGTGACATCATCCGGGTGCGGGTCGACGCAAGCTCCACGAATTCGCTCGCCGGGACGGTCATTGCCGCCTGAATCTGCACCGGATTGTTACAATCGGCGGTTTATCTGGGCGATATGGCCGATATGCCGCACAATCCTTCACTTTCTGATGCAACCGGACTGAGGACGCTTGCGTTGAATCCTGTGTGGTAGCACCATACCTAGTAGCCACTCCGCTCAAAGGAGATATTCTTGGGCATCAGCGCACTGACCCCGCCGCCGCGTCCCGAAGACCTGCACGAGACTCTTCTGGAATTTTCCGACAATCGGCTGTTGATCGACCTCTGCGGTGAGTTTGACCGCAATCTGGCGCAGATCGAACACCAGCTTGGGGTCCATATCCTGCGACGCGGCAACCAGATTGCCGTCGTCGGCAGTGCCGAGCAGCGGGGGCGTTCCGCCGCCGTTCTCCAGACCCTATATTCCAAGCTCGAATCCGGCCGGCCCATCGACGCGGGCGAGATTGATGCCGTGATCCGACTTGGCCTCGGCGGCCCGGCGCAGCCGATGAACCTTGACGAACAGCTCGAAATGTTCGCGGGCGGGCGCTACGAGCTGCGCACCCGGAAAAAGCAGGTGGAGCCCAGGACCGAGGCGCAGAAGGCCTATGTCAAGAACCTCTTCCAGAACGAGCTTGCCTTCGGCATCGGCCCGGCGGGCACCGGCAAGACCTATCTAGCTGTCGCCGTCGGCGTGACCATGCTGATCGGCGGCCATGTCGACCGCATCGTCCTCAGCCGTCCGGCGGTGGAGGCGGGCGAAAGGCTCGGCTTCCTGCCCGGCGACATGAAGGAAAAGGTCGATCCCTACATGCAGCCGCTCTATGACGCGCTGAACGACTTCCTGCCCGCCAAGCAGGTGCAGAAGCTGATGGAGGAAAAGCGCATCGAGATCGCGCCTCTGGCCTTCATGCGCGGGCGCACGCTGGCGAATGCCTTCGTCGTGCTGGATGAGGCGCAGAACGCCACGACCATGCAGATGAAGATGTTCCTGACCCGCCTTGGCGAAGGCAGCCGCATGGTGGTGACGGGCGACAGGACGCAGATCGACCTGCCCCGGGGGACCTCTTCGGGCCTTGCCGATGCCGAGCGTATCCTTGACGGGGTGAAGGGGATCAGCTTCAACTACTTCACCGCCAAGGACGTGGTCCGCCACCAGCTTGTGGCGCGCATAATCGAGGCGTATGACCGCGACGATGGAGCCGCTGGTTGATACATTGATCGAGGATGCCCGATGGCAGGCCATCGGCATCGACGATCTTGCCGAAACGGTGGCGCAGGCGGTCATGGCCGAGCATGGCCTGCCGGGCGAAGGCTTCGAGGTCAGCCTTCTCGCCTGCGACGATCGCCGCATCGCTGCCCTTAACGAGGATTTCCGCGGCAAGCCCGTGCCCACGAACGTGCTCTCATGGCCGTCCGAGGAACGTGGCGCGAAGCCCGATGGCGGCCGCCCGGCGATCCCGAGGCCGGGGCCTGAAGGAATGCCGGAAGAGCTTGGCGACATCGCCATCGCCTTCGATACCTGCGATCGGGAGGCCGCCGAACAGGGCAAGGCGATGCAGGATCACGTGACGCATCTTCTGGTCCACGGGCTTTTGCACCTTCTTGGTTACGACCACGTCCGCGACGCCGACGGCGACCTTATGGAAGCGACCGAGGTGAGGATACTTGCGAAACTGGGTGTGAATGATCCATATGTCTGGGCCGGCGCCGGATGGGCGCCCGATGAACTGGAAAGGAACGATGGGCGATAGCTTGGACGGGTCTACCGGGGTGCAAGACGCGCCCGACCCTTCGGACAGTAGCGGGCAGCGCGGCTTTTTCGGCCGGATCATAGATGCCCTGTCGCCTTCCGACCCGGATGCAAACGCAGGCGCCCGCGCTCAGGCGACGGCGCCTTCGGCACAGGGCAGCTTGCCCGGCATCGGCAACCTTCGCCGGATGCGGGTCGAGGATGTGGCGATCCCGAAGGCCGAGATCATCGCCCTGCCGGTGACGGCGACGCTGGATGAAGTTGTGGCGGCGTTCCGCGAGAACGGTTTCTCGCGCCTTCCCGTCTTCAAGGGCACGCTCGACAGCCCGCTCGGCCTGATCCATCTGAAGGATCTCGCGCTGCAACAGGCGTTTTCCGATCCGAAGCCGCGCTACAACCTGCGCAAGATGTTGCGCCCGCTGCTTTACGCGCCGCCTTCGATGCCGATCGGCGTGCTTTTGCAGAAGATGCAGTCCGAACGTATCCACATGGCGCTGGTGATCGACGAATACGGCGGGGTCGACGGGCTTTTGACCATCGAGGACCTGATCGAGACGGTGATCGGCGAAATCGAGGATGAACACGACACCTCCGAAGACGGGCTCTGGGTGCTGGAAAAGCCAGGGCAGTACCTCGTGCAGGCCCGCGCGCCGCTCAATGACTTCGAGAACGAGATCGGGCTGAAGCTTGCCGGTGAGGCGGAGGATGAAGAGGTCGATACGCTCGGCGGCCTACTCTTCATGTGGCTTGGACGTGTGCCTTCGCGCGGCGAGGTCATCCCGCATGAAACCGGTGCCGAGTTCGAGATCGTCGACGCCGATCCCCGCCGCATCAAGCGGCTTAGGGTGCGTCTGCCCGAGGCCAGAGGCTGATATCATGCCGACCAACTGGCGAAGGGCCTTCCGGCCGCCTGTCCGGCCGGAGTGGACGGTTCTGGCCTTGGCGGCGACCTTCGGCGCGGTTGCGGCGACGGGGCAGGCCCCGCTTGACCTCTGGTGGCTGAGCCTTGGCTCCTTCGCGCTCCTGACCGAACTTGTGGTCCGCCGCGCCAGCCTCGGCCAGATGATCTGGGCCGGATGGCTTGCCGGGAGCGGCTATTTCGCGGCGGCACTCTTCTGGATCTATGAGCCGTTTCAGGTCGAGGCTGACATTTACGGCTGGATGGCGCCATTTGCCGTGCTGTTCATGGCGGTGGGCATGGCCCTTTTCTGGGGTCTGGCGGCGGCCTTGGCCGGATTTGGCCGTGGCCGCATCACGCGCGCGCTTGGCTTCGCCATCGGCCTCACGGCGACTGATCTTCTGCGCGGCTATGTCCTGACCGGTTTTCCCTGGGCGCTCGCCGGCCACATCTGGATTGGCACGCCGGTGGCGCAGATGGCCGCCTACACCGGTCCGTTGGGACTAAGCGCCCTGACGATGCTGGCCTCGGCGCTGCCGGTTCTCGCGGCGCGTGCGGCTTTCAGAGGCGGTTTCGCTGCGCTGGCCGCAGGATTGATCGCCGCGGTTTGGGCGGACGGGGCCGCGCGCCTTGCCCAGCCGGTCCAGCCGCGGGACCCTGAAATCCGCGTTCGCCTTGTCCAGCCCAATGCCCGGCAGGAGCTGAAATGGCGCGAGGACATGTGGCAGCTTTTCCTCGACCGTCAGCTTCGGGCCAGCGCGCCGGGTGACGGGCCACGCCCCGACCTCATCGTCTGGCCGGAAACCTCGGTGCCCTGGCTTCTGGAACGCGCCCAGCCGTTTCTCCAGGACGTGGCCATGGTCTCGGCCGGCATCCCCGTGGCGCTTGGCATCCAGCGCCGTGACGGGACGCGCTACTACAACAGCCTCGCGGTGATCGGTCCGGGCGGGACGGTGACGGCGACCTATGACAAATGGCACCTCGTGCCCTTCGGCGAATACATCCCCTTCGGCGATCTTCTCTCCTATGTCGGCATCTCGGCCTTCGCCGCACGCGAAGGCATGGGCTACTCGGCAGGGGAGGGGGCGAAAGTCCTGCCGCTTGGCCGCGTCGGGAAAGTCCTGCCGCTCATCTGCTACGAGGCGGTCTTCCCGCAGGACCTGAATGCGGCCCCCGTACGCGCCGACTGGATCTTGCAGATCACGAACGACGCATGGTTCGGCGACCTCGCCGGACCCTATCAGCATCTGGCACAGGCCCGCCTCCGCGCCATCGAACAGGGCCTGCCACTTCTGCGCGCCGCCAATACCGGCGTCTCGGCGGTGATCGACGCGCATGGCCGCGTCCTTCAGTCGCTGCCGCTCGATACCGACGGGGTGATCGACGCCGTGGTGCCACCTGCGCTTTCGCCGACGCTCTATTCCCGCACTGGCGACCTGCCAGCGACAATCCTTCTGGTTGTGGCGGCATTGGCGCTGTGGCTCATCGGGCGGCGCGAACGCGGTTGACCCTGACAGGGTGAAGGGCTAGGCAGGGCCGATCCCCCGTCACAACGGCTTCCTGGCGTGACGGGGCTGAACCCAATGGAGCATTTCATGTCCCGACAGAATTACATCTTCACCTCCGAAAGCGTTGCGGAGGGACACCCCGACAAGGTGTGCGACCGGATTTCCGATGCCGTCCTCGATGCCTTCCTGACCGAGGACCCGCAGTCCCGCGTGGCCTGCGAGACCTTCGCCACCACCGACCGCGTCGTGATCGGCGGCGAGGTGCGCGGCCCCGCGACCGTCATCCAGCGCGTTGAGCAGATCGCCCGCGAATGCGTGCGCGATATCGGTTACGAGCAGGAGGGCTTTCACTGGGCCAACCTGAAGGTCGACAGCTACCTGCACGCGCAGTCTGCCGACATCGCCCAGGGCGTCGATGCCTCGGGCAGCAAGGATGAAGGCGCGGGCGATCAGGGCATCATGTTCGGCTACGCCACGACCGAGACGCCGGAACTGATGCCGGCGCCGATCCTCTATGCCCATGCGATGCTGCGCCGGCTGGCCGAAGTGCGCAAGAACGGCACCGAGCCCAAGCTTGGCCCCGACGCGAAGTCGCAGCTTTCGATCCGCTATGTGGATGGCAAGCCGGTCGAGGTGACGTCGCTGGTGCTGTCGACCCAGCATCTCGACCCATCGCTTTCTTCCGCCGATGTGCGCGCAATCGTGGAGCCGCATATCCGCGCAGTGCTGCCGGAAGGCTGGCTGACCGCAAGGACCGAATGGCACGTCAACCCGACCGGCAAGTTCGTCATTGGCGGGCCGGACGGTGACGCCGGGCTTACGGGCCGCAAGATCATCGTCGACACCTATGGTGGTGCTGCCCCCCATGGCGGCGGCGCGTTTTCGGGCAAGGACCCGACCAAGGTCGACCGCTCGGCGGCCTATGCCGCGCGCTACCTTGCCAAGAACGTCGTGGCCGCAGGGCTGGCGGAGCGTTGCACGCTTCAGCTTTCCTATGCCATCGGCGTCGCCAAGCCGCTGTCGATCTATGTCGATACCCATGGCACCGGCACGGTCGACGCGGCCCTGATCGAAACGGCTGTGGCCCGGGTCATGGACCTGACGCCGCGCGGCATCCGCACCCATCTTGGCCTCAACAAGCCGATCTACCAGCGCACCGCCGCTTACGGCCATTTCGGTCGCGCGCCGGATGCCGAGGGCGGCTTCAGCTGGGAAAAGACCGATCTGGTCGAGGCGCTGAAGAAAGCCGTCTGAACCGGGTGACGGGCCGGGACATGCTCCCGGCCCCTCCCTGGGTCCGAAAATTGACCGGACCTTGGTCCGTTCCCGGCCTCCCGTCCTTTGCTATTCTGGTGTCCGTGATCCTGCACCCGATCAACCAGCCAAGGACGACCAAAATGAAACGGGAAATCATTGATCCCAACTCGCGACGCAAGGCGCTTTTCCGGCTCGGAGCGCTTGCTCTCGTTGCCTATACCGTGCCAGCCCTGACCACCCTCAGCATGGCCGAGGCGAAGGGCTCCGGCTCCTCCGGCAGCGGCGGTGATGGCGGCGGTAGCAGCAGCGGCAGCACCGGGTCGTCCGGCTCTACCGGGGCGTCCAGCTCGTCCGGACCGGATGACTCGTCCAGCTTTGACCGCCCGAGCGTCTGCTCCGGCCCGACCGACGACGACGCGGGTTGCGGCGCCTGAGTGATCCCCACGTGCCAGACAACTCCCCGCAGGCGGATGTTTCCGCCTGCGGGTCTTCCGTTGTCGTTGGTGATCACAGTGCCGCGCTTCACCTCCGCTTCGCCGGCCTAGCCGCGCCGATCCTTCTTGATGGCTGCGCCGAGATCATCGACACCGTGGCGCGCATGGCGCCGGGCTGGCCCTTCACGACTGCCCCGGCCGATGCGTCTTTGCAACCGGTCGCGACGATCCGGCCGGACGGCCACGACCGCTACCTGATAAGCACCCTCGGAATGCCCGGCAAGGAGCGACGCTATGACGCCGTCGATGCGGTCTGCGACCTGATCGTCGAGCTTTCGCTTGAACTCAACCGGTCGGGCGAGTGGCTGATGTGCCTGCATGCCGCCGCCATCGAGGTGGCAGGGCGGCTCGTCATCCTGCCCAATATCCGCCGCGCTGGCAAAAGCACACTGACCGCCTGCCTTGCCGCGCGCGGTCACCGCATCTTCAGCGACGATTTCTTTCCGGTGAGCATCTCCGCCAAGGGGCATCTTCTCGGCCATGCGACGGGCATCCTGCCGCGTCTTCGCCTGCCGGTGCCAGAGAGTTTCAGCGCAGGTTTCCAAGACTGGGTCGCCCGCAACGAAGGCGACGGCAACCACCGCTACAAATATCTCTCCCTGCCGGAGGTGCCGGCGCACGGCACGGCCCTGGCCCTTGGTGCTATGGTCTTTCTGGACCGGCGCGAGGCCGCCGCGCCGGACCTATCGCCGATGGCCACCGCCGATGCCGTGGCCGCCCTTCTTCACCAGAACTTCGCCCGGGAGGTACATTCCGGGACAGTGCTCGCCACGACCGAGGCGCTGTTTGCGACGGTTCCGGCCTACCGGCTTTCCTACGGATCGGCGGAGGCGGCGGCGGAATTTCTTGAACAAAGGTTCGCCGACTGGCCCGACGAACCGGCCATCCACCAGGACGCGCCGGCATTCCGGCGGGTGGACGAAGCAGACTTCACCGCACCCGCGGCAGCTTTCGATCCCGCCACGGCTTACGTCCGAGCCGACGGCATCCACGACGTAGAACTCGCCGGCGACCGCTATCTTGCCGACGCCTCCGGGCAGGGCATCCATCGCCTCAATGCCGGCGCGCTGGCGGTCTGGCACCTCATCGCCGAGCCGCTCACCCTGGACGAGATCTGCGACATTCTCACCGAAGCGTTTCCCGAAGTATCGCCCATCCAGATCGCCGCGGACAGCGCCGCGGCGCTCAGGGACTTTGTCGAAAACCGGCTGGCGGTGGCGGCAGGCTGACACTGGCCGCTCTGGCAGGGATGCCGATGCCGGGAGTATAGTGCCCGAAAGTCCCTTCGATCGGCACTTTGGGGGCGGGCCCACTAGCCCGCCGTTCACTTCGAGGACATCTGCCATGACCAAGACTGACGTTTCCGGCCTTACCCAGCTCGGTCGGGCTGCCGGGCTTCCCGACTCGCCCGAAGCGGCGGTGCTTGAGAAGGTGCCGGCTGGGCATGCCGGCACGCTTTACGTCGTGCGCTTCACCGCGCCCGAATTCACCTCGCTCTGCCCGATGACCGGGCAGCCCGATTTCGCCCATCTCGTCATCGACTATATCCCCCGCGACTGGCTGGTGGAGAGCAAGAGCCTCAAGCTCTACCTCCATTCCTTCCGCAATCACGGCGCCTTCCACGAGGACTGCACCATCGACATCGGCAAGCGGGTGGTTGCGCTGCTGGACCCCGAATGGCTGAGGATCGGTGCCTATTGGTATCCACGGGGCGGCATCCCGATCGACGTCTTCTGGCAAACGGGAGTTGCGCCGGACGGCGTCTGGATCCCCGATCAGGGCGTCCAACCCTATCGCGGCCGGGGCTGACCGGGCCTGCACCGGCTTGCACTGATCCGGCAGGAAAGGTAGAGGCCCCGGATCACGTCCGGGGCGGCGCAATGAAGGCGATGACAGAGACAGACAAGCCCGAGCGGCGCAACTTCTATGGCCGCATCCACGGCAAGACGCTGCGGCCGTCGCAGAAGGTCTATCTGTCGGAGGATCTCGACAGCTTGAGGCCGCGGGACGTCACCCGAGCGGAAAACCCCGATCGCGGACCCGTCGATCCCGCAGCCATCTTCGGCGACGACCGCCCGGTCTGGCTTGAGGTCGGCTTCGGCGGCGGTGAGCATCTGGTGCATATGGCGGCGCGTTATCCCGATATCGGGATCATCGGGGCCGAGCCCTTCGTCAACGGCATCGCCATGCTTCTTGGCAAGATCCGCTTGGCGGGGGTGGAGAATCTTGCCGTCCATCCCGGCGATGTGCGCGACCTCTTGGAGGTGCTGCCGGAGGCTTCGGTGGCGAAGGCCTTCCTCAACTACCCCGACCCCTGGCCGAAGCGCCGCCATCACCGCCGCCGCTTCGTGACGCAGGATCACCTCGTCCCGCTTGCCCGCGTCATGCGACCGGGGGCGGAGTTTCGCATCGCCACCGACATTCCCGACTATGTGCGCCAGGCGCTTGAGGAAGTACCGAAGGCGGGGTTCGACCTGGTCCTGGAAAGTGCCGAACCCTGGGCGGACTGGCTTTCGACGCGATATGAGCAGAAGGCATTGCGCGAGGGGCGGGTGCCGCATTACCTGAGTTTCCTGCGGCGCGGGGGCTGATCTCCGCGCCGGGTCTTTGCCGGTCATAACCTGAGGTTGTAGGCCAGCGACAGGCCGCAGCCTTCGTAGCCGTCCTGCGCGATGCCGTCGAAGAAGGCGCTGGCCGAGAATGTGCCGGCCGCGCTGGTGACGTAATTCAACCCGAACGCGACCCGCCCGCGGCCGTTCTCATAGGTTGCGTCCGGGCCGTTCGTGGTGTTGGTCCAGATGCCATCGACTGCGCCGGAAAGGCTCAACTTGCCCGCCGCCGTGTCGATGTCGCGTGACACCACCAGACCGACCGCCGCCTGGTTGATCGCGCCCTTGATGGCCGGAACCGTGGTGCCGACGCCATCGATGAAGGTGCCGGTGCTTTCCCGGGCGCGGGCAAGCTCGATCCGCGGCCTGATCTGATAGGGGCCGGCATCCAGCCTTGTCGAGGCGCGAACCATGAGGAGGCTGCGGATGCCGTCCACGTTGTCGGTTGTCGAGCCCGTGGCGGTCACTTCGTTATCGGTGCGGCCCCAGAGCGCGCGGGCGTCGAAGTAAAGCTCATGATCCGGTACGCGAGCCACCACATAGGGTCCGACGAGCCAGCCGTCACCCTTGGCGCGGCCCATGGGGTCATCGAACTTGATATGGTCGAACTCAGCCATCAGGCCGACCGCCGCATTGTCCGACAGTTTCTTTTGTGCGCCCGCCGAGCCGAGGACATAACGGCTTTCGGCAGTGTCGGCATCGGCCCAGCTTGCGGTGATCTGGCCCCAGAACGGGCCGGTGGCAAAGCTTGCGTCGACATTCCCGGTGCCATCGAGCGCGGACATGGAGACCTGCGGCCTGTCCATGGCGTCAAGGAAATGCGTCAGGTCGGGCTGGTTGCCGATCAACTGGTTCATCCGCTGGCTTTGCAGGCCTGCAATCAGGCCTTCGGCGGGGGAGACGGCAGGGGCGGCGAGCACCTTGGTGATGACGGTCTGCGTGCCCGTCAGGCCTGAGATCGCGTACTCGTAGTCATAGGTCAGCCCGTCGGCCGGGTCGGTGGCGCGGAAGGAAAAGCCCATGTAGCTGTCGAGCGACGCATCGGGGTAATCGGCGCCGTTCTGGTTCAGGTTGGTGACGTTGGTCAGGCCACAGGCCTGAATGCCCGCGACGGTGATTGAAGGGAACCCGGTATTCGGAACAGGCGGCCCAAAAAGTCCGAAATAGTCGCTGCCCCCGCCCACATCCCACTCAATTCGACATGGCCGACGGGGATGTCATTGTGAACATGCACCGGGCAGGTACCGAGCATGACGTTCTGCAAAGCATACGTATTGTCCAAGCCCCAGGCCGCGCCGCCGGTGCCTATCATTGCCATGCATGTCACTGCCGCCAGCGCTGACCCGCGGACCCCGCAAAATGTTGCCATCGCTCTATTCCCTCAGCGAACCAGAGTGTTCACTTGCAATCGCCAGCTGCCCCGGCGCTGCGGCGAAACTGCGGCACTTTCCCGGCGCGGGGAACGGCAATTCTTTCCACTGGTGAAAACTGGCTGGCGCGTTGCCGTCAATTCACAGGCCAGTGATCGTGCCGCCGCATCGGCGCGCATTGGCGGATGGACCACCCCGTTCGCCTGCGCTATCAGCGGGGCGAGTTTCGCGAGGGAGCAATCATGTCCGGCCACGGCACCGCCATTCCGATGACCGCCCGCAAGTCCGGGCCGCTGAAGGGGCGGGCGGAAGTGCCGGGCGACAAGTCGATCTCGCACCGGTCGCTGATCCTTGGCGCGATGGCTGTGGGCGAGACGAAGGTGACGGGACTGCTGGAAGGGCAGGACGTGCTTGATACGGCGAAGGCGATGCGCGCCTTCGGGGCCGAGGTGACACGGCATGGCGAAGGCATCTGGTCGGTCCACGGCGTTGGTGTCGGCGGCTTTGCCGAGCCTGCCAATGTGATCGACTGCGGCAATTCCGGCACCGGCGTCCGGCTCATCATGGGGGCGATGGCGACGACGGCGATGACGGCGACCTTTACCGGGGACGCCAGCCTCAACAAGCGACCGATGGGGCGGGTGACTGATCCCTTGGCGCTATTCGGCGCGCGAGCCTACGGGCGGCAGGGCGGGCGGCTGCCGATGACGGTGGTCGGCGCTGCCGATCCGGTGCCGGTGCGTTATCCGGTGCCGGTGCCTTCGGCGCAGGTGAAATCGGCTGTGCTTCTGGCCGGGCTGAACGCGCCGGGCGAGACGGTGGTGATCGAGAAGGAACCGACGCGCGACCATTCCGAACGGATGCTGCGCGGCTTTGGTGCCAAGCTGACGGTGGAGGATGCGCCTGAGGGCCGGATCATCACCCTGACCGGCCAGCCGGAACTGCGGCCCCAGACCGTCGCCGTGCCGCGCGATCCCTCCTCGGCGGCCTTTCCGGTCTGTGCCGCGCTGATCGTCGAAGGCTCCGACATCCTCGTGCCGGGGGTCAGCCAGAATCCGACGCGGAACGGGCTTTACACGACGCTCGTCGAGATGGGTGCCGACATCGCCTTCCAGAACCCGCGCGAGGAAGGCGGCGAGCCGGTCGCGGATCTGCGCGTCCGGTTCTCGGCGCTGAAGGGCATCGAGGTGCCGGAGGAGCGGGCGGCGTCGATGATCGACGAATATCCGATCCTGTCCGTTGTCGCCGCCTGCGCCGAGGGCGTGACGGTGATGCGCGGCGTGAAGGAGCTGCGCGTCAAGGAAAGCGACCGGATCGACGCCATGGCGCGCGGGCTTGAGGCTTGCGGCGTCAGGGTCGAAGAGGAAGAGGATGTGCTGATCGTTCACGGAATGGGGCCGGGCGGTGTGCCGGGCGGGGCGACGGCGAAGACCCATATCGACCACCGGATCGCCATGTCCTTCCTGATCCTCGGCCTCGCTTCAAAAAAGCCGGTCAGCGTCGATGACGGCTCGCCCATCGCCACGTCCTTCCCGGTCTTCGAGGGGCTGATGGCGGGTCTGGGGGCGCAGATCACACGGGACAACGCATGACCGACGGGCGGTTCCGCGCGCTGATCGCGGCATCGCTCGCCCTGCCTTTCCTCATGACCCTGCTTGGCCCTTCCGATTGCGGCGGGGTCTGGCGGCTTTGCTCCTTTGACGCACAGATGCTGCCCTATCGGCCTGAGACCGCCCGCGCGTACCTTACCGCCATTCAGCCCGATATCTGGCGCTATCTGTGGATCGTGCAGCCTTTGGACCTGATCCTGCCGGTCACGGTCTGTCTGGCGCTCCGCGAGGGGTTCACGCGCTGGGCGCCGGCGCAGCACCTTGGCCTTTTGCGCGCTGCGGCGCTTGGCTACCTGGTTGTCGACTATGTGGAGAATGCCGTCGTCCGGGTGATGCTGAGTGATCCGCAAGCGGGTTTTCCCGACGCGGTTGCCTATCTGGCAAGCGGGCTGACGACGCTCAAATGGGCGCTTCTCCTGCCGCTTCTCCTGATCGCAGGCGCAAGCTGGTGGCAGAGCCGCCGGTTTGACCGGGGCGGGGTGCCACGCTAAGGCTGGGCAAGGGAGGCGCGATGATCTTCACGGTGGCCATCGACGGACCGGCGGCGGCGGGCAAGGGGACGATTTCCCGCGCGGTGGCGGCGCATTTCGGCTTTGCGCATCTCGATACCGGGCTTCTCTACCGGGCTGTCGGCGCCAAGGGCGGCGATCCTGTGATGGCGGCGCGGGCGTTGACCGAAGCCGACCTTGCGCGCGAGGGTCTCAGGACGCTCGAAGCCGGACAGGCGGCGAGCCGGGTCGCCGTGATCCCCGAGGTCAGGGCCGCACTTCTCGACTTCCAGCGCCGTTTTGCGCGGCGCGCAGGCGGCGCCGTCCTCGATGGCCGCGACATCGGCACGGTGATCTGCCCCGAGGCCGAGGTAAAGCTTTACGTGACCGCAAGCGCCGAGGTCCGCGCCCATCGCCGCTGGCTTGAGGTCGGTGGCGACGAAGCACGGGTGCTGGCCGAGGTCAAGGAACGCGATGCCCGCGACATGGGCCGGGCAGATGCGCCACTGAAGGCGGCGTCGGATGCCATGGTGATTGATACATCGGAGATGGCGGCGGATGAAGCGGTGGCGACGGCACTCGCGGTCGTCGCAGCGCGGCTTGGCCGCTGACGTAGCGTAAGATCCCGCGCCGGCGTTACCCCGCGTCACGGAGCCTTCCGATCCCCCCCAACGGCCTTAGATCAAGGAGCAAGAGCCACGTGTTCTGCGGCTCACCAATGTATTGAAGGACGAAAATCATGCTGAATGACATTCTGAACTGGCGCTATGCCACCAAGAAGATGGACCCCTCCAAGGCCGTGTCCGACGAAAAGCTGGAGCGTATCCTTGAAGCGATCACCCTCGCACCGACATCGAGCGGCCTCCAGCCCTTCGAAGTCATCGTCGTGAAGAACCCCGAGACGCGCGCGCAGCTTCGCGCCGCCGCCAACGATCAGGCGCAGGTGACGGATGGCTCCCATCTCATCGTTTTCGCAGCCTGGGACAACTACACGACCGAGCGGGTCGATGCCGTGCGCGAACAGATGGAAACCGATCGCGGCATGAAGAACGAAGGCCTGACCGCCTATTACGAGAACCTCAAGGCCTTCTACTTTTCCCGCGATGAGCGGACCAATTTCGACCATGCCGCCCGCCAGGCCTATATCGCCTTCGGGATAGCACTTGTCGCGGCTGCTGCGGAAAAGGTGGACGCCACGCCGATGGAAGGGTTCGATGCCGACAGGTTCGATGAGATCCTCGGCCTGCGCGAGCGCGGCTTGCGGTCCGTCGTCATCATGCCGATCGGCTACCGTGACGCCGGCGAGGACTGGCTCGTCAACCTCAAGAAGGTGCGCCGTCCGCGCGACGAATTCGTCAAGCTGGTGGCCTGAGGCCAAAGAAGGGCGGGGGTCATTTGGCCACCGCCCTTGCCTTCCGCCCCCTTTCCGCCTATACGCCCGAGCGTCGAACGGGCCGCAAGTGTCCGGGGCGGATGAGGATAGGCAGGGTCGGAAATGTCCGGCCCTGATTGTTTTCTGAAGATCCGGCACAGCGGCCAGACCAACCCAAGACCGGCGGAGCCAACCGTCAGGCCTGAAAACATGTCACAAAGGAAACTGTAAACGCATGTGCGCTAAAGCCACGATGGAGGAATTCGAAGCCCTCCTCAAGGAAAGCTTCGAGATCGACACCCCGGATGAGGGTTCGGTCGTCAAAGGCAAGGTCATCGCCATCGAGGCGGGCCAGGCCATCATCGACGTCGGCTACAAGATGGAAGGCCGCGTCGATCTGAAAGAATTCGCAAACCCCGGCGAAACGCCCGACATCAGCATCGGCGATGAAGTCGAGGTCTATCTCGACCGCGTCGAAAACGTCCGCGGCGAAGCCGTGCTGTCGCGCGAGAAAGCCCGCCGCGAAGAGGCCTGGGACCGTCTCGAGCAGGCCTATGCCAAGGAAGAGCGCGTCGATGGCGCCATCTTCGGTCGCGTCAAGGGCGGCTTCACCGTCGATCTCGGCGGCGCCGTGGCCTTCCTTCCGGGCAGCCAGGTCGATGTGCGTCCGGTGCGTGATGCCGGCCCGCTCATGGGCATGAAGCAGCCGTTCCAGATCCTCAAGATGGACCGTCGCCGTGGCAACATCGTTGTCTCGCGCCGCGCGATCCTCGAAGAGAGCCGCGCCGAACAGCGCGCCGAAGTCATCGGCAACCTCACCGAAGGTCAGGTTGTGGACGGCGTGGTCAAGAACATCACCGAATACGGTGCCTTCGTTGACCTCGGCGGTGTTGACGGCCTTCTCCATGTCACCGACATGGCCTGGCGCCGCGTGAACCACCCGAACGAGATCCTGAACATCGGCGAGACCGTCAAGGTCCAGGTGATCAAGATCAACAAGGAAACGCACCGCATCTCGCTCGGCATGAAGCAGCTTCTGTCCGACCCGTGGGATTCGGTCGAGGAGAAGTTCCCGATCGGTTCGGTCCACAAGGGCCGCGTCACCAACATCACCGACTACGGCGCCTTCGTGGAGCTGGAAGCCGGTGTCGAGGGTCTGGTCCACGTCTCCGAAATGTCCTGGACCAAGAAGAACGTCCATCCCGGCAAGATCGTCTCCACCTCGCAGGAGGTGGACGTCATGGTGCTGGAGATCGACACCGCGAAGCGCCGCGTTTCGCTTGGCCTCAAGCAGACCATGCGCAACCCGTGGGAAGTCTTTGCGGAAACCCATCCGGTCGGTTCGCAGATCGAGGGCGAAGTCAAGAACATCACCGAATTCGGTCTGTTCGTCGGCCTTGAGAACGACATCGACGGCATGGTTCACCTGTCCGACCTCAGCTGGGACCAGCGCGGGGAAGAGGCGATCCAGAACTACCGCAAGGGCGACGTGGTCAAGGCCGCCGTCACCGAGGTCGACGTGGAGAAGGAGCGTATCTCGCTCTCCATCAAGGCTCTGGGCGACGACACCTTCTCCGAAGCCATCGACGGCGTGAAGCGTGGCTCGGTCATCACCGTCACCATCACGGCGATCGAGGAAGGCGGCATCGAGGTCGACTACAACGGCATGAAGTCCTTCATCCGCCGTTCCGACCTCAGCCGTGACCGTGCCGACCAGCGCCCCGAGCGCTTCCAGGTTGGCGATCACGTCGATGTCCGCGTCACCAACGTCGATTCCAAGACCCGCAAGCTTGGCCTGTCGATCAAGGCGCGCGAAATCGCCGAAGAGAAGGAGGCCGTCGAACAGTATGGCTCCTCCGACTCGGGCGCCTCGCTTGGCGACATCCTCGGCGCGGCGCTGAAGGGGTCTTCGGACCGCTAAGCGCACCTGAGTGCGAAATCGCAGCGGCCCCGTCCGAAAGGCGGGGCCGTTTGCATTGGCGAATCGTGTTGCCGCCCCTTTGCCTGCAGGACGGCGACGGCGGCGTTTCGGCGCGGAATTGCTGCGCCGCGGCGTCGAAAGCGGGTCGAATATGTCGGGCAATCACTATCGTGCGGCGAAAAAAGCCCTTTATTCCAATGGCTTTATTGTTCCTTGCCGGGATGTTTGCGCTATAGTCGGGCAAAGAAAAGCACGTGCGCCGCGCCAAACGGTCTGCCAGGGGGGAACATCCATGATCAGGTCCGAACTGATCCAGAAGATTTCGGAGGAGAATCCGCATCTCTTCCAGCGTGACGTCGAGCGGATCGTGAACACGATCTTCGAAGAGATCGTGGAAGCGATGGCGCGCGGCGACCGGGTGGAACTGCGCGGGTTCGGCGCCTTCTCGGTCAAGCAGCGCGACGCCCGCACCGGCCGCAACCCCCGTACCGGGGAATCGGTGCCGGTGGACGAAAAGCATGTTCCCTTCTTCAAGACCGGAAAGCTCCTGCGGGACCGGCTCAACGGAGACTGATCCCCCGGCCATGCTCAGATTCCTGCGTATCCTCTTTCTCGCCCTTCTCGGCATAGCGCTTCTCGCCGTGGCCTCGGCCAATCTCGATCCGGTGACGGTGCGGGCGCTGCCGAAGGACATGGCGCTGGTCCTTGGTAACGACTGGCAGATCGAACTGCCGCTGTTCCTCGTGATCTTCGCCGGCATCCTTGCCGGGCTTGGCATCGGCTTCGTCTGGGAATGGTTCCGCGAGGCCAAGCACCGCAGCGCCCTGGCCGAACACAAGCGCGAGGCGGGGCAGCTTCGCCGCGAGGTCTCCAAGCTCAAGACAGAGAACCGCAAGCCCGACGACGATGTGATCGCGCTGCTTGAGGGCGACCGCGCCACGCGCTAAGGCTCGGGCATGGATATTCCGGTCAAGATCTGCGGGCTGCGCGAGGCCGCCCATGTCGAAGCCGCCGTCGAGGCTGGCGCGCGTTACCTCGGCTTCAACTTCTTTCCCTGGTCGCCGCGCTTCGTCTCGGTCTCCGAGGCGGCAGTTCTGACGCTTCTGGTGCCGGAAGGCGTCGCGAAAGTCGCCCTCACCGTCGATGCGACGGATGCCGAGCTTGACCGTATCACCAGCGCCGCGCCCTTTGACATGCTCCAGCTTCACGGGTCCGAGACGCCGGAGCGGGTGGCCGAGGTGCGCGCCCGCTACGGATTGCCGGTGATGAAGGCCATCGGCATCGCCGGGCCGGAGGATGTGGAGCGGATCGCGCTTTATGGCAAGGTCGCCGACCAGCTTCTGGTCGATGCCAAGGCGCCGAAGGGCGCGACGCTGCCCGGCGGCAATGGCCTTCCCTTCGACTGGCGGCTCATCGCAAAGAAATACTGGCCCTGCCCCTGGATGCTCGCCGGTGGGCTTACCCCTGAGAATGTCGCCCAGGCGATCCGCCTGACCGGCGCGCGGCAGGTCGATGTCTCCTCGGGCGTGGAAGCCGCGCCGGGCGTCAAGGATGCGGCCCTGATCCGCGCCTTCATCGCTGCTGCAAGGGGCGACGCATGATCCGTTTCCGGGAAGCGCGGCGCGAGGATGTCGCGGCGGTCGTCGCACTTCTGGCCGATGACGACCTTGGCGCGAAGCGCGAGACGGGGGCGCTGTCGGGCTATCTCGCCGCCTATGACGCGATGCGGGCCGAAGGCGCGAACCACCTGATCGTCGGCGAACGCGCGGGCAGGATCGTCGCCACCTACCAGATCACCTTCATCACCGGCCTTTCGCTCCGCGCCACCCGCCGGGCCGAGATCGAGGGTGTCCGGGTCAGGGGCGACCTGCGCGGGCAGGGCGTCGGCGCCGACCTCATGGCCGATGCCGAAGCGCGGGCCCGCGCCGCTGGCTGCGGGCTGATCCAGCTTACGTCGAACGCCACCCGCGAACGCGCGCGGCGCTTCTACGAAAGGCTTGGCTTTACCGCGTCGCATATTGGCTTTAAACGCGATCTGTCCTGAGAGGAGCCGCGCCAATGCCCGAAGACCGCATCAATTCCTTCATGACCGGTCCCGATGAAAACGGCCGGTTCGGCATCTTCGGCGGGCGCTTCGTTTCGGAAACGCTGATGCCTCTCATCCTTGAGCTTGAGGCGCAGTACAACCACGCCAAGACCGACCCGACCTTCTGGGCGGAAATGGAATGGCTCTGGAAGCATTATGTCGGCCGCCCGTCGCCCCTCTATTCCGCCGAGCGTCTGACCGACCACCTCGGCGGCGCCAAGATCTACATGAAGCGGGACGAGCTGAACCACACCGGCGCGCACAAGATCAACAACGTGCTCGGCCAGATCATCCTTGCCCGCCGCATGGGCAAGACCCGCATCATCGCCGAAACCGGCGCCGGCCAGCATGGCGTGGCGACGGCGACCGTCTGCGCCAAGTTCGGGCTGAAATGCGTGGTCTACATGGGCGCGCACGATGTTGAGCGGCAGGCGCCGAACGTCTTCCGCATGCGGCTTCTCGGGGCCGAGGTGGTGCCGGTGACGTCCGGGCGCGGCACGCTCAAGGACGCGATGAACGACGCCTTGCGCGACTGGGTGACGAATGTGCGCGACACGTTCTACTGCATCGGCACCGTGGCCGGCCCGCATCCCTATCCGGCGATGGTCCGTGACTTCCAGTCGATCATCGGCAAGGAAGTCCGCTGGCAACTGGCCGAGCAGGAAGGCGAGGGGCGGCTTCCCGATACCGTGATCGCGGCCATTGGTGGCGGCTCGAACGCCATGGGCCTTTTCTTCCCCTTCCTCGACGATCCTTCCGTCCGCATCATCGGCGTGGAGGCGGGCGGCAAGGGTGTTGACGAGAAGATGCAGCACTGTGCGTCCCTGACCGGCGGTCGACCCGGCGTGCTCCATGGCAACCGCACCTATCTTCTGCAGGACGAGGATGGCCAGATCCTCGAAGGCTTCTCGATCTCGGCCGGTCTCGACTATCCCGGTATCGGGCCGGAGCACGCCTGGCTGCATGAGACGGGGCGCGCCGAATACGTGTCGATCACCGACAAGGAAGCGCTCGAGGCCTTCCAGCTTTCGTGTTCGACCGAGGGGATCATCCCCGCGCTGGAGCCATCTCATGCGCTGGCGCATGTGATGAAGATCGCGCCCAAGCTGCCGAAGGACCACATCATCGTGATGAACATGTGTGGCCGGGGCGACAAGGATATCTTCGCCGTCGCCAAGCATCTGGGCTTCGAAATCCGTACCTGACGGGCCGGCGTCGGGCATTTTTCCGGCGCCTCTGCGATTCGCGGGCCCAAGCTCGGGAGGCAACCTGCCGTTGCGGCAGGCCTTCGCCGTTACCGAAGAAGATTGTTTGCAATTCGCCGATACGTGAACAATTTTGGCGAAACCACGGCCGCCACGCGCCATTGGTGACACCTCGTCGCCAGTAAATTGCCTCATAAACTCTGGTTTATAGGGCTTGGCCTTCGGTTTATGGCGTCGAGAAGCGTTTGCATTCCAACTGGATAGGCAAAGGGCGTCCACTCACCCCCTCTGTCATACGAGTCATGCAAGCGAGGATAGAACGATGATCCATTCTGCCAGTGCATTCGCCGCCCACAGTCCCGCGATCCGCGTCAGCGTGTCGTCGGAGCGTCTTGGCGCCATTGTGCGCGAACAGCTGATGGCGATCTCTGCCGAAGGCTATGCCGATTTCGACGTGCGCTGGAACGGCGTCGCGCTTTCGATCGAGGCGCGCAACGACCGCGCGATCCTCCGGCGCGACTTCTCCCCGGTCGGCACGCTGGCGCTGGAAAAGATCGTTGGGGCGGGAATCACCGTGGAGCGATACTTCGACACCGACGGCATTGCCCTCGTCCACGAACATATCTACGCGGATTCCGACGATCGTTGATCGGACCGCAACGTATTGGCGCGTTTTTAACGATTTTCTTGCCCCGTGAAGCGAATGTCGCCAAGAGTCTGACGGGGGCGGGTGTGTCACGTGATGATGAACCGACGCGTATTCTTGCTGACCTCTGCGGGCGCGCTTTTCTGTGCCCCGCCAGCCTTCGCCGCGGCAACGCCAGAAGATGAGGTCGCGCGCAACCTGACGGGCGCGGGATTTCGCATCACAAGCCGTCGTCGCACCATGCTTGGCCGGGTTCGTTTCCTTGCGGTGCGGGGCAGTACCGAGCGCGAGGTCGTGCTCGATCCCTCCTCCGGCGAAGTTTTGCGCGATTACTCTCGTGCTTCCGGTGGGGGCGAGCGATCACAGGCGCCGGGCGGCGGCACCGAAGGCTCTGATGGGCACTCTGGCGGTGGCGATGACGGTGACGATGGCCACGACGGTGGCCACGACGGTGGCGACGGCGAAACACCCCAGCAAAGGGACGGCAGGACAACCAGGGAAATGCCGAAATGACCCGTCGCCGCGCCGCATGCTCCGGCTTTCGGCGCGCGTCCGGGCGGAGCCTGCGGCATGCGTGATCTGGTTCTCATCACCCTGCTTCTGGTCGTGCAGATCGTAAGCGCCTTCTTTTTCGTCGGCCAGACGCTGCTGACGTTCTTCAACATCCAGCACAGCCCGATCAGCTGGGAACTGCGTGAAATGCTGGAGATCGCCGCGGCGCTTGGCCTGACCTTCGGCGCGCTCCTTGGCGGTCTTGTCCTGCGCCGCAGCCTCAAGCGGCAAAAGCGGGCCGAGGATCAGCTGCGCCAGGTGTCGGGCGCGTTCATGGAACTGATGCAGAGCCGTTTCGCCGACTGGGGACTGACCTCAGCCGAACGCGACGTGGCGCTTTTCGCCATCAAGGGGATGAGCACTCAGGAAATCGCCTCGCTGCGAGGCACCGCCGGCGGCACCGTCAAGGCGCAGACCAACGCCATCTACCGCAAGGCCGGCGTCACCGGACGCTCGCAGCTTCTCAGCCTCTTCATCGAAGACCTGATGGACGAGGACATGCTGCCCGCGCTGAGCCAGATCGCCGCCAATGACCGCGAGGTCGAGCCGGTGCTGCAAGCGGTCAGCTGAACGGTGCATCCGCCGCGTAAAGCCGCAGAACTTCCAGCGAAACGATTTCGGTGGCGCTGCGATGCGTGGCGGCAAGCCGCACACTGGGCGCGCAGCCCTCGTCATGGGCCTGCAGGAAGCGCGCGGCGCAGAGGCACCAGCAGTCGCCGGCCTTCAGGCCGGGAAATCGGAACTCCGGTCGCGGCGTGGAAAGATCGTTGCCGACGTATTTCGACCAGGCGAGGAACTCCGCCGTCATCACCACGCAGACCGTGTGGCTACCGGTGTCCTCGGCGCAGGTGTTGCAATGGCCGTCGCGGAAAAAGCCGGTAAGCGGGGCCGCCGAGCAGGGCTGCAAGGGTTCACCCAGCACGTTGAGCGATGGGTAGGGCGTCACCATGGCACATCCTCCGGTCTTGGCGCCCGCCAGTCGATCCAGCGCCCGTGGAAATCCGCCCGCCCAAGCGTATAGCTGCGCCCACCCGGCCAGAGCGTTGCCGTCACCGCAGCACTGCCGGTGATGTCGTCGGCCTCCATCCCGAGGCGGGCCAGGGCGCGGGCGCGGGTCGCCTCAGCCCCGGCTGCCTCAAGCGCGGCCAGCCCTCGTGCCTGCGTTTCGGGCGGGAAGTACTGCCAGGCGATGGTGTGGTAGACGAGGTGGAGCGTGCCATCCGGGGTCGGCGTCAGGCGGTGCGCCAGAAACGCCGCCGCGTCCACCTGCTCCACTCTGGTTCCAAGCCGGGCGGCGAGGTCGAGCGCCAGCTGCATCCGGGCCAGACGCTCTGCCTGATCCGGCCAGACATAAGACAGAAGCCGCAACCGGTCCCGCACCGGGTCGAGCGGCAAAAGATCGGCGCCCGCCCGTTCGGTGACGCTGATCGCGGCCAGAGGCGGCGCCTCGCCAGTCCAGTCGGGGGTGAGAGTGATTGCAGGATCACTGGCGCCGCGCTGCCAGCCGGGACCGGCAAGCGCGTAGTGATCGAAGTTGAGGTTCAGCCCCGCGCTCGCCCCAAGCTCGCTCAGCCGCATCGGCAGGCCGGTGACGGCGGCAAGCCAATGCGCGGCGGCGATCAGCACGGCGGAGCGGCCAACCTCATTGGTCTGCGGCGGCAGGTCGAGCCGGGTGTTGATCCAGTCCGCCTCATCCCGGATCGCTTCGCAGGCGCGCTCATAAAGCCCGTCTCTCTCCGTCGGCGGATAGGTGGCGGCAAGGCCGGGTGCGCGGCCTTCCAGCACCAGCCCGTGCAGCGCCCCCGCGACCCTCAGCGGCAGCGATGCCCCGCGTGAGGTGATGTCGCCCGGCCAGCCCGTGATCCGGTCAAGGACCGGCCCTTCCGGCAGGCCGCGTTCGGCCAGATGCGTCAGGAGCCGGGCGTTGAAGGGCGACCCGAGGCTCGCGCAGCTTTGCGCCTGGTCGAGGAATGCGTCCTGCCAGTTCATCGGAACCGGTCCATGAGCTTCTGCAGCGTGCTGCGCTCATCCTCTGCCGGCGTCTCGGGTGCGGGGGCTTTCACGTCGGGGGCGGTTTTCGACGATCGTGGCGGCGCGGTCCTCAGGCTGACCGCGTTCATGAAGCGGGTTGCGTCGCCTTCGGCGAGCGCCACGGCGCCGTCCGAGATGCCGCGCAAGAGATCGTCGATCCAGCCTTCATCGGCCTTGGCGAAATCCGAAAGCACATAGGCCGCAACCCGGTCCTTGTCGCCGGGGTGGCCGATACCGATGCGGACACGGGCATAGGCCTCGCCGATATGCTGGTGCATGGACCTGAGGCCGTTGTGGCCGGCATGGCCGCCACCGGTCTTGACGCGGAGCCTGCCGGGGGCGAGGTCCAGCTCGTCGTGAAAGACCGTCACGTCGGCGGGTTCAAGCTTGTAGAACCGCATCGCCTCGCCAACCGACTGGCCGGAAAGGTTCATGAAGGTCGATGGCTTCAGGAGGACGATGCGTTCGTTTCCCAACCGGCCTTCGCTGGCCTCACCCTGAAAACGGGCGCGCCAGGGGGCAAAGCCATGGTCGGCGGCAATGCGGTCCACCGCCATGAAGCCGATGTTGTGGCGGTTTTCGGCGTATTTCCGGCCCGGATTGCCGAGGCCGACGAAAAGCTTCATCTCAGTCCCTCTTGATCTGGCCCAAGCTAGGGCCGGATGCGGCGGTCCGCAACCGGCTGCGGTGTCAACCGGCGGCGATCAGGTCGCGGGCGTCGAGGATCAGGGCAAAGTTCCAGAACCCCGCCAGTTCCGCCTCTTCGGTCGCGCGTGCTTCCTCGGACGCGCCGCTCAGCCGTTCGACGCGGAAGCCGAAGCGTTCGAAGCCGCTCTGGTCGAGGGTGGTCAGGATCACCGGCAGGATGCCGCGCTCCGCCGCCGTCGCGGCAAGCTTGCGGGCCAGGGCGGTGACATCTGCCGGGGGTTCGGTCACGCGGATGCCGAGGCAGGCCCAGCCTTCCCCGCGTGGCCAGAGGGCGGGCGAGAGGGGGACGCCGGCGCCGGTGGCAAGCGCGCCGCCCGGTGCGACCGCATCAAGGCCAAGGTCGAGATCGACCGGCACCGCATCGGTCAGCCGCGCGAGAATGTCGAGAGCTTGGGTATCGATCATCGCCAATCCTCCGCCGCGAGCAGTGCCGCCGCCGCCTTGTTGCCTGGCCCGGGCAGGTTGGTGGCCGCGAGTGCGCCGCGGAGCTCCGTCCCCTTGCCGCCGTCTAGGAAGGCCGTCGCCTCGCGTTCCAAAAGCAGCAGGTCCTCTGGCGCCACTGTCACGGCAAGCCCGCGATCCGACGCAGCCCGCGCGCGGCGGTCCTGATCGTCCATGAAGCCCGCCATCTGTGGCACGAAGATTGCTGGCAGGCCGTGGTAAAGAACCTCGTGGAAGGAATTGTAGCCGGCGGCCGTGACCACAAGATCGGCCGCCGCCGCGTAGTCCGGCGCGTTTCGGGTCTGGCAGACGAGAGTGTTCTTCCAGCCGTAAAGGGCCGGCGGCACGGTGGAACCCGGCCAGATCAGGATCAGGTGCAGACAGTCTTTCCGCCGTTCAAGCAGCGCGCTCAGAAGCTGCATCTGGGCGGTGCGGTCGGCGGCGACGCCGCCGCCGAGCATCGTCACCACCAGTTCGCCGAACTCCCGTCCCAGCCGCTCGCGGAGGATGCTGCGCGTTGCTGCGGCATCGCGTCCGGTCCGCTCGCCGACAATCGGCCCGACCTTGCGGACATGGCGACCGAAGCTGAGATCGGTGTTCAGTTCGGAGAACGCCTCCTCCGGCACGATCACCTGGGCGAAGGTGCCCTCACGGTGCAGGGCCGCCGGCGTGATCTGACCCGCCTGCCAGAGGCCGCGCCTGATCCAGGTCGCCTCAAGCCGCTTTTCAAGGATGGTGCGGTGGATGGAATCGAAGACATAGCCGCCGTCGAAGACCAGCCGGTCGCCTTCTTTGAGCGCGCGCCTCAGCCGCATGTAGTTGACGAGGTCATTGGCATGGTCCGCCCCGTGGACCCGGCTCTTGGAGACGAGCGGCAGGCAGTCGTGGCCCGCCGCGCGAATCATCGGCATGCAGCTTGGGAAAGCCGCGAATACCGTTTCGTGCGCGCCAGGCTGCATCTCGCGCGCGATGAGCGTCGAGCGCCGGGCATGGCCAAGGCCGCTGCCGTTTGTGGGCAGGAAAAGAATGCGTCCTGCCCGGGCGGGGCGCGTCGTCTCAGGCGCTTCAAGACCCATGAGTTGCTCAAGAACCTCAACCCGCCTCGCCTCCGTCCATGGGCTTCTGGCGGTTTGCCGCAATATCTCCACGCGGTTCGGAACGACCGTATGGCGCACATAGTTGGCAAGTGCGGCCAGGTGTTGCGGCCCTCTCAGAACCGGCGCGGAGCTGCCCGCAAGTGTTGCGTCCTTCGTGCAGTCGATGACGATCCCGCCGGAGACGATGACGTCGGCGGCCATTGCGGCGATGCGGCTGCCTGTCGGTTCCGCACCGTAGATCACCGCAAATCTGGCCAGTTGCGCGAAGGCCGCGGGCGTCAGGTCCGAAAGGCCGACCACGCGCAACGACCCGAAGCGCAGCGCCTTCAAGTGGTCCCGCGCCCGCCCGGGCACCACGACGGTAAGGCGAAGGTCCGGCAGATGTTCCAAAGCCATCAGGGTCGGCTCTACGGTCGGATCCTCAAGTGTTTCGGTGCCAAGGAAAACAACGAGAGATTCCGTCCCGCCTGCGCCGTCACCATCTTGTGGCCGACCGACCGCCACCACCGGCCCGTTCGCACCCGGCAGGTCATTGGGCTGAAGGACGGCAAGGTCGATCACCTGTGGCTCGCGCCCGATGACGTAGGCAACCTTCGACTGCGCGGAGATCAGCGCCTGCCGGCTCTCGAAACGCCCGATCAGCCAGACCGAGGCATCGGGGACAAGTCCGGTTTGCCTGAGCCGCCCCAGCACCGTATCGGCCATGGCTTCAGCACCGACGATGACCAATTGATGCATCGGTGCGCCGGAAAGGTCGCGAAGGTATGGTGCCGCCTCGTAGCGGCTGCCGCGGTCGAAATCGGGCGGCAGCGTTCGCTCGTCGATCACGGCATCATGTCCGCGCGCAGCGAGTTGCGCCGCGAAGAGCAACTTCGCCTCGAAACCGCGCTGCCCGGCGTCGCCCGCCTCAATCAGGATCATGAGGCGATCTTCCTTTGGGCCCGCGCGCAGATTTCATCAAAGCGCCGCGCGAAACGCTCGGCCGAAAAGCTGGCCAGCGCTTCCTGGCCAGCCTGAACCTGCCGGAGGTAGAGTTCGCGCCGCTCCACATGGCGAGCGACGACTGCGTCAACCTCCTCCGGCCGGACGCCGATCGCGCCTCGGCCGAAACTCGAAGCAGTGCCGGGATCGGTGATCACGACCAGACCGGCTGCCATGCACTCAGCCAGCACACGCCCGAAACCCTCACGCCAAGCGGGTGATGTGTAATAGACCAAGAAGTCGACCATTTCATAGAATCGTTCAAGCTCAATGCCCCTGTAAGGCATGAGCGTCCAGTGCGGTCTGACGACACCCCGCGCGATGAGGGAGTCGGAACCGAGGATGAGATTGCGTTCCGCCTGCGGCGAAAACATTTGCTCCATCGCATCCAGGGGCGGGAACTTCTCGAAGCCCGGGCGTGAATATCGTCCTCTCCGGTCGGCGGGCGCCGCAGTTGGCGGATTGAGGCTGAACGAACAAATGTTGAACCAGTCATCGGGCAGAACCGACCAGGTTTCGAAGCCGGATCGACGCGCGATCCAGTTATCCACCGTATCGCGATTGACGCGCGAAATCGGCGCAATCACCTTCTCAAGCGCAAGTGTCGATCTGTCGATCTGCGCCAGCGTGGTGGCGACATCAAAGCCTTCTTCCCCGCCGGGTCGTTTGAAGTTCTCGTGTGCGATGACGTAGATATGACGGCACACGATTCGCGCCGGCAGCGTTGTCTGGAACTTCAGAAAAGCGGGATTGTGCAATAGTACAATATCGGCCGAAATCACCGGCGCGTCCCAGACGGGCTCGATCCCCAGATCGTCAAATGCGTCATCAAGCACCGGCGCGACGGTCCGTCCCCGGAACATGCGGCTTTCAACCGCATGAACCGTGACCCGGCCGAACCTGACCGCGACTTTCAGTTCGGCAGCCACAGCCGAAGAAGTGCCGCCCGGGAACCGCGGGTCGAGCACGTAGGCAATTCGGAGCGGTGCGCGCATCTTGGCTGAGGGTCAGTAGATATCGTTGTCGCCGCCGAGGTCCGCCAGCGCGAGGTCGGGGGGCGGCAGCGTCGCGGTCGGCGCGTTGAACCAGAGGAACTGCTGCTGCATGTTGGTCGCCATGAATGCGCGCAATTCGGCGGCAAGCGGGTCGTCACCGATCAGGAGGTCGGGATTGGACTGCAAGAGCAGGAGAAGTGCTGCGGTATTCTTGGTCAGGATGTAGCGCTCGATCTCCTGCAACTGGGCGAGCGAGTATTCCGCAAAGGCACCCTGGCCTGACATCAGGATCAGGGCGGTTATGATGGTGATAAGCTTCGGGGCGGGCATTCGTCGGTTACTCTCGTTTCATCTCAGTTCAGCGCCCCGGCGCGCAATTGGCGCACCAGCCGGTCCTTGAGGATCTGGACTTGCGATGGGCCTGCGGCGGCGGCGCGTTTTTTCTTCGTCTTGGCGGGCTTGGTGGAAACCTTGGTCGCTGCGGCGTTGCCCCTGCCTTCAAGCCAGACCTCGATGGTGCCGTCTGGCGGTTTCGGGGAAAAGCCGGTGAAGTCGCGCAGACGTGCGCCCATCACCTCGGCGAGGCGGGCGGCGATGGCCTCATCCTCGGGCGAGTAGTAGCGGACGTTGGTCTCGCGGATGTTGACGGCGACGGTCTTGGGGGTGATCGCGCCGAACCCGGCGGCTTCGAGGGCGTCGGCGGCGGTGGCGATCTCGGCTTCGGTCAGGGTTGCCGGGGCATGGACGATCAGGGTGAAATCTTCTGTCGGTGCGGGCCGCGCCACCGGCAGCGGCGCGCCTTGGGCCGCCAGCGGGGTGTCGCCAGGCCCGGTTGGCGGATCGGCCACTTCCGGCACGCTGTAAGAGATGGGCGTGGCCAGAGTTTTGGGCAGCACGGGCAGGGGCGGCGGGGTATCTGCCGCCATCCCCGGCAAGGCCGGCGCAGCCACCGCGAAGACGACCGGAGGCGGCACCACCGGGCTGTCGAAGCCCAGTTCCGGCGCGGAGGCCGCAAGTCCGGGTCCAGCGGTGCGCACTGGGGCGGGGGCCGTCGCGGGTGCAAGGACCGGTGCCGCGCTTTCGGGCAGGGCAAGGCTGGCCGTCACCGCCTTCGGGGCGGCTGCCATCTGCGGGCCGACCGGGCCGCCGCCGGTGATCGCGGGCAGCGCGGCGGAGACATAGGTGACATTCGACAGATGCGGCGCGTCGGGGCTTGGCGGTAACACGTCGGGCGCGGGAAGGGCTATTCCGGCCACCTCCTGAGCAACATCGCCGGGGGCAGCAACGGCTGGCACCTCGGCAGAGATGCCGGCCGGGGCGCTTGTTTCGGGGCTTGGGGCGCTGGCAAACCAGTAGCCCATGCCGACACCGACGGTTACCCCGAAGGCCACGCCACCGGCCACCTGATAGAGCCTGAGGCGCCAGGCCCCCATCGTTGCAGCCGCGACTGCAGGGGGAATGCTCGCCGGGGCGATCACCGGTTCTTCCGTGACCGGAACCTGTGCGACAACGGTTCCAGGCTTGGCGGCGGGGCGAGCGGACTTGGCATGTACACGCGCCGGCGTGATCTTGGCCGGTGCAGCCTTGGCCAAAGCAGGCTTCGCTGCCGCCTCGCGCCGTGACTTGTCCACTTCGCCGCGCAGGTATTCCGGGCGTTCCCAGGGTTTCGGGCCGGTCAGGAACTGCGGCTCCGTGGCGTCGCCACGCTCGGCAAGCACTTTCTCGCGCTCCGCACGCGCAGCCGCCAACCGCTGGTGAAACGTCCCCGTCTTCAACAGATCATCAATGCTCGGCCCATCGGGACCGGCACCGCGCGACCGCGCCACTGGCGTCGCAAACTCTGTCATAACCTACCCTCGACCTCAGCAGCTCCGGGTGCAGCCCCGGCGATCGCCCCCCGGCGATCAATACCATCGCGGTCGTCCCCACCCCGCGTACCAGATATATTAGCCCCCTTGCGCGGCGCATTCAAACGAAGCTGGCCGGATCGGGGGAATTCCAGACCCCGAAGCGCCGTTCCGGTGACGTTGCGGCAGAGTTTTACCTGGATTCATCGGCGGAATCCCGCGTCCCGCTGCAACATCTGCTACGGCTTCGCCGAATCGGCACGTCGCCGCCAAGGCCGCAAAGCCCTCCGGCGAGGGCTGTCAGGGACGCGAAGGAAGCCCGGGGGCGCGGGCCGGGATCAGGCCGTGGCCGCCAGTTTCCGTGCCGCCGCGCGCACGAGGTCAGGCATCTCCCGCGCCGGATCTGCCGCGAGATCGAGGAACTCGCGCCGCATCCGCGGCTCCCAGAAGTCGAGGATATGCTGGGCGACACGCTCGGCCTTGTCCTCATCCGGCTGGCTGGCAAAGAAGGTGGCGATCTGCTTGGCCATGTAGAGAAGCTTGTCAGGCGACATGGGTCTGTTCTCCGCGCCGAATGCGCTCTGGATGGGTGAAAATCTCGAAGCCGTCGCCGCGGGCGATGGCGGCAAGGGTGATACCGGCAGCCTCGGCGAGGCGGAGCGCATGGGCGGTGGGGGCCGAGACGGCGATCAGGACGGGCACGCCGGCCATCGCACATTTCTGCACCATCTCGACCGAGACGCGGCTGGTGATGACGATGGCGCCTTCGCGGCCATCGGTTCCGGTCCGCGCCATGGCCCCGGCAAGCTTGTCGAGCGCGTTGTGCCGGCCGACATCCTCGCGCGCCAGCACGACGCCCCGGCCGGGGAGATAAAGCCCGGCGGCATGGACGGCCCGTGTCCGGGCGTTCAGAACCTGAAGCGCCGACAGGTCCCTGACCGCCCGGTCGATAGCGGCGGCGTCAAGCGCCGTGCCTGCGCCGACAGGCGGCAGCGGGCGAATGGCCTCCGCAAGGCTCTCGATGCCGCAAAGGCCGCAACCCACCGGCCCGGCCATCGCGCGGCGCCGCGCCGCCACCGCCTCGGCCTTGTCAGCCGGCAGCCAGAGCCGCGACTCGATGCCTTCGGCCTGGTCGACGATCTCGATCCCCTCGATCTCGTCCGCCGCCGCGACGATGCCTTCGCTGAGCGCAAAGCCCACGGCGAAATCCTCAAGATTGGCCGGCGTCGCCATCATCACCGCATGGGTGGACCCGTTCAGGACGATGGCAACGGCGGTCTCTTCGGGCACGGTCCGGGTGCCGTCATGCGCGGCAGCGCCGCGCATGACCACTGTCTTTACGGATGCGACCGGCTCGGCCAAGGCACCCTCACTCCGCCGCAGGCAGGATGCGACGCGACCGTTCGGTCAGTTCGGCGTAGTCTTCCTGCCATTCGCTCGGCCCGTTCGACAGGTTCACCTGCACCGCCGTCACCTTGTATTCCGGGCAGTTCGTGGCCCAGTCGGAATAGTCGGTGGTGATGACGTTGGCCTGAGTCTCCGGGTGGTGGAAGGTGGTGTAGACCACGCCGGGGCTGACCCGGTCGGTCAACTCGGCCCGAAGCGTGGTTTCCCCTGAACGCGAACCGAGCCGGACCCAGTCGCCATCCTTGATGCCACGGACTTCGGCATCATGGGGATGGATCTCCAGCATGTCCTGGTCGTGCCAGACAAGGTTATCCGTCCGCCGCGTCTGCGCGCCGACGTTGTACTGGCTGAGGATGCGCCCCGTCGTCAGGAGAAGCGGGAAGCGCGGGCCGGTCTTTTCGTCGGTCGGCACATATTCGGTGTTCATGAAATGGCCCTTGCCGCGCACGAAGCCGTCGATGTGCATGATCGGCGTGCCTTCCGGCGCCTTTTCGTTGCAGGGCCACTGCACCGAACCAAGTTCGTCGAGCTTTGCAAACGAAACCCCGGCGAATGACGGGGTCGTCGCCGCGATCTCGTCCATGATCTGGCTCGGATGGGTGTAGGTCCAGTTGCCGCCCATCGCGTTGGCCAGCATCTGGGTAATTTCCCAGTCGGCATAGCCCTGCTTCGGCGCCATCACCTTGCGCACCATGTTTATGCGGCGCTCGGCATTTGTGAAGGTGCCGTCCTTTTCAAGGAAGGACGAGCCCGGCAGGAAGACATGGGCGTAATTCGCCGTCTCGTTCAGGAAGAGGTCGTGGACGATGACGCATTCCATCGCCGCGAGGCCCGCCGAGACATGCTTGGTGTCGGGGTCGGATTGCAGGATGTCCTCGCCCTGGCAGTAAAGCCCCTTGAAGCTGCCATCGACGGCGGCATCCAGCATGTTCGGAATGCGCAGGCCGGGTTCGTTCGAAATCGTGACGCCCCAGAGCTTTTCGTAGATCGCGCGCACGTCGTCGCCATGCACATGCCGGTAGCCCGGCAGTTCATGCGGGAACGAGCCCATGTCGCAGGAGCCTTGCACGTTGTTCTGGCCGCGCAGCGGGTTCACGCCGACGCCGGGACGGCCGATGTTGCCCGTCAGCATGGCGAGGTTGGCGATGCCGATGACGGTCGTCGTACCCTGGCTGTGCTCGGTCACGCCCAACCCGTAGTAGATCGCCGCATTGCCGCCGGTGGCGTAAAGCCGTGCCGCCGCGCGCAGGTCCGCCGCCGGAACGCCGGTCAGCGCCTCGGTTGCTTCCGGGCTGTGCTGCGGGGCCGAGACGAATTCGGCATAGTCCTGGAACTCGTCCCAGTCGCAGCGGGTGCGGATGAACTCTTCGGCGTAGAGCTTTTCGGTGACGATCACATGGGCCATTGCCGTGACCACGGCGACGTTGGTGCCGGGGCGCAGGGGCAGGTGTTGCTCGGCCTTGATATGGGCCGACTGCACCATTTCCGTCCGGCGCGGGTCGATGACGATCAGCTTCGCCCCCGCCCGGAGCCGCTTCTTCAGGCGGCTCGCGAAGACCGGGTGCGCCGAGGCCGGGTTGGCACCGATGATGAGAGCGACATCGGTTTCCTCGACCGAGTCGAAGTCCTGCGTGCCGGCCGAGGTGCCGAAGGTATTGCGCAACCCGTAGCCGGTCGGCGAATGACAGACGCGGGCGCAGGTGTCGGTGTTGTTGTTGAGGAAGACCGCACGGGCCAGCTTCTGGACGAGGTAGGTCTCCTCGTTCGTGCAGCGGCTCGACGTGATGACGCCGATGGAGTTCTGACCGTATTTGTCCTGAACGCCGCGCATCCGGGTCGCGGCAAAGGTCAGCGCCTCATCCCACGACACTTCGCGCCAGGGATCGGAGATCTTGTCGCGGATCATCGGCGACAGGATGCGGTCCTGATGGCTGGCATAGCCATAGGCGAAGCGGCCCTTGACGCAGGAATGGCCGCGGTTGGCCTTGCCATGCTTGTAGGGCACCATGCGCACCAGCTCGTCGCCGCGCATCTCGGCCTTGAAGGAACAGCCGACGCCGCAATAGGCGCAGGTGGTGATGACCGAGCGTTCCGGCAGGCCGATCTCGATCACCGACTTTTCCTGAAGGCTGCCGGTCGGGCAGACCTGCACGCAGGCGCCGCAAGAGACGCAGTCGGAAGTCAGGAAGTTGTCGAGGTTGGTCCCCGCCGAAACCCGGCTTTCGAAGCCGCGCCCCTCGATGGTCAGCGCGAAGGTGCCTTGGGTTTCCTCGCAGGCCCGGACGCAGAGCGAACAGACGATACACTTGGCCGGGTCATAGGAGAAGTAGGGGTTGCTGTCGTCCACGGCGCGCCAGTCGGAATTGGCGGTGCCATCCTCGTTCCGGCGGTGGACGTGATCGCGCCCGTCCTCGTAGCGCATTTCGCGAAGGCCGACGCGGGCGGCCATCGCCTGCAACTCGCTGTCGCCATTGGCCGCATCGGCAAGCCCGACCGCCGGGTGGTCGGAGGCGTAAAGCTCCATCACCCCGCGCCGCATCTTCTTCAGCTTCTCGGTCTGGGTATGGACGACCATGCCTTCAGCAACCGGCGTGGTGCAGGAAGCGGGCGTGCCCCTGCGCCCCTCGATCTCGACCAGACAAAGCCGGCAGGAACCGAAGGCATCGACGCTGTCGGTGGCGCAAAGCTTCGGGATCTCGATGCCGGCAAGGGCACCGGCGCGGAGGATCGAGGTTCCTTCCGGCACCGTCACGTCGAAGCCGTCGACGTTCAGCGTCACCGTCTTTTCGGTGCGCGCGGCCGGCGTGCCCATGTCGCGGTCATCGGACCAGGGGATGATGAAATCCTTCATTCCGCAGCCTCCTTGGCGTTTGCGGTGAAATCTTCGGGGAAGTGGCGCAGCGCCGACATCACCGGGAAGGGTGTGAACCCGCCAAGCGCGCAGAGCGAGCCGTCCTTCATCGTTTCGCAAAGGTCGGTCAGAAGCGGGATCGCCACCACGTCGCCGCGCCCGATGCGGTCGATCGTCTCCACCCCGCGCACCGCGCCGATCCGGCAGGGCGTGCACTTGCCGCAGCTTTCGATGGCGCAGAATTCCATGGCGAAGCGCGCCATCTTCCGCATGTCGGCGCTGTCGTCGAAGACGACGAGGCCGGCATGGCCGATGAGCGCGCCTTTGGCGTCGAATTCCTCATAGCCGAAGGGCGTGTCGAACTGCGCGACCGGCAGATAGGCGCCCAAGGGGCCGCCGACCTGCACCGCCTTCACCGGTCGCCCGGAATGGGTGCCGCCGCCGATCTTCTCGACGATCTCGCCCAGGGTGAGGCCGAACGCCGTCTCGTAAAGCCCGCCGTATTTCACGTTGCCGGCGATCTGCAGGGGGATGGTGCCGCGCGACCGGCCAAGGCCGAAGTCCTTGTAGAAGGCCGCGCCCTTGGCCATCACCACCGGCACCGAGGCGATCGAGATCACGTTGTTAACGACCGTCGGCTTGCCGAAGAGGCCCTGAAGTGCCGGGAGCGGCGGCTTGGCCCGCACGATGCCGCGCTTGCCTTCCAGCGAATTCAGAAGCGAGGTTTCCTCGCCGCAGACATAGGCGCCGGCGCCGACCCTGACTTCCATGTCGAAGGCCTTGCCCGAGCCGAGGACCGAGGCGCCAAGAACGCCTTCCTTTCGCGCGATGTCGCAGGCGGCGGACATCACCTCGATCGCGTCGGGATATTCTGAACGGATGTAGATATAGCCCTTGGACGCCTCGACCGCGATGCCGGAGATTGCCATGCCCTCGATCAGGCAGAAGGGATCGCCTTCCATCAGCATCCGGTCGGCGAAGGTGCCGCTGTCGCCTTCATCGGCGTTGCAGACGACGTATTTCTGCGGACCGGGCGCCTTGCGCACCGTCTCCCACTTGATGCCGGTCGGAAAGCCCGCGCCGCCACGGCCGCGGAGGCCGCTATCGGTGACTTCCTTGACCACGGCCTCGCCCGTCAGGCCAAGCGCCTTGCGCAGGCCCTCAAGCCCGCCATGCGCCTGGTACTCCGCCAGCGACAGGGGGTCGATCAGCCCGACGCGGGCGAAGGTAAGCCGGGTCTGGCCCTTGAAGAACGGCAGTTCCTCGACCGGCCCCAAAGCCTTCTTCGATGTACCGTCGAGCACGCCTGCGACATCCGCCGCCGTCACAGGGCCGAAGCCGGTGCGCTTGCCGCCCGTCTCGACCTCGACCAGCGGTTCCAGCCAGACCATGCCGCGCGAACCGTTGCGCACAAGCGTCACATCAAGGCCGCGCGCCTTGGCTTCGCGGAGGACCGCGGCTGCTACCTCATCCGCGCCAAGGGCACGGGCGGCGGCATCACGGGGGACATAGACCTTCATGCCCGGACCTCCTTCAGGATCTGATCGAGGCGCGCCTCATCAACCCGGCCCACGACCTTGCCGTCGACCATCGCGGCGGGGCCGCAGGCGCAAAGACCAAGGCAGTATACTGCCTCGAGCGTCACCTTGCCATCGGCGCTGGTCCCGTGGAACCCGGTGCCGAGCTTTTCCTGCGCCCGTTCGGCGAGCTGATCCGCGCCAAGCGACTGGCAGGCCTCGGCCCGGCAGAGCTTCACCACATGCGCCGCCGCCGGATGGCTGCGGAAGTCGTGATAGAAGCTCATCACGCCGTGCACCTCGGCCCGCGAGATGTTCAGCCTTTCTGCAATGCGCGGCAAGGCGGCTGCCGGCACATGGCCGTATTCCGCCTGAAGCGCATGGAAAATCAGCAAAAGCGGTCCTTCAAGACCGATCAGGCCGGAAATGATCTCGTCCGTACGCCGGGCGATTGCGTCATCTGTTCCTGGGGCGGCGGTCATCGGGGCCTCGCGCTGATTTCAACCTGCACATCACGGCTAACCATAGCACATGCAATATCGAAGTTTCGTCATTTCATAGCCTCCGCCTATCAACACTGTGTGGGAATTTGCGCCGCAACTCCGTCTGAAAACGCCATGCTCTGGACGCGGACGCGCTTTGGTTCCAACCTTGCGCGAGGCAAGCAGAGGGGCGGTCATGGCGGAACTGGAACGGCGCATCGCGCAAGGCAGGGGGGATGAACCCGCCGATCTGGTGCTGAGGGGCGGGCGCGTCCTTGACGTGGTGACAGGAGCGTTTCTTGAAGGCGACGTGGCCATCTGCGGCGATACCATCGTCGGCATCGCTGCTTCTTACGAAGGGCGCGAGGTGATCGACGTTTCCGGCCTGACGCTGGTGCCGGGTTTCATCGACACACATCTTCATGTCGAAAGCTCGCTCGTTACGCCCTTCGAGTTCGACCGCTGCGTCAGCCCTCGGGGGGTGACGACGGCGATCTGCGACCCGCATGAGATCGCCAATGTCATCGGCCTTGACGGCATCCGCTATTTTCAGGAGGCGAGCTGCCTGACGTTGATGGACCTGCGCGTGCAGCTTTCCTCCTGCGTGCCGTCGTCACATATGGAAACCACGGGCGCGACGTTGGATGCGAAGGATTTGCGCGAGGTGATGGGCCATCCCTCCGGCATTGGTCTTGCCGAGTTCATGAACTACCCCGGCGTGATCCATCGCGATGCGGGTTGCATGGAGAGGCTGAAGCTCTTTGAAGGCGGCCATATCGACGGCCATTCGCCGCAGCTTTCGGGGCGCGACCTCAACGCCTATCTCGCCGCCGGTATCCGCACCGAACATGAGGCGACCACGGCGGAGGAGGCGTTGGAAAAGCTCCGGAAAGGGATGCGCGTCCTGATCCGCGAAGGCTCGGTGTCGAAGGATCTTGAGGCGCTGGCGCCGATCCTGACCGACATCACCTCGGCTTACCTTTGCCTCTGCACCGACGACCGGAACCCCTTGGACATCGGCGAACACGGCCATCTCGACTACATGATCCGCCGCCTGATCGAACGCGGCTGCCCGCCTCTCGCCGTCTACCGCGCCGCATCGCTTTCCGCCGCCGAGGCCTTTGGCCTGAAGGACCGTGGCCAGATCGTGCCGGGCAAGCGGGCGGATATCGTCGCGGTCGACAGCCTTGAGGGCTGCCATGCGAGGCTGGTCCTTTGCGCCGGGCGCCACGTGACGCCGGAGGCTTTCGCGGCGCGCCGGACGATCCCGCCCATCGGGCGGCACTCAGTGAAGGCGCCGAAGGTGACGGCCGATAACTTTCGCACCCGCGCCAACCGGACGGAAACCGACGTCATCGGCATCATCGAAGGCAAGATCATCACCGAACACCTGATCGAGGAGATCGCCATCGAGGACGGCGACAAACGCCCCGATCCGGCGCGCGACCTCATTCGCATCACGGTGGTGGAGCGGCACGGCAAGAACGGCAATATCGCCACCGGCTTCGTGAAGGGCTTCGGGCTGAAGCGCGGCGCCATCGCCTCGACCGTCTGCCACGATCACCACAACATCGCAGCGGTCGGCGTGGACTACGCCGACATGGCGCTTGCCGCCAATCGACTGTCAGAGATCGAGGGCGGCTTCGTCGTCACCGCAGACGGCAAGATCCTCGCCGAACTGGCGCTGCCGGTCGCCGGGCTGATGAGCCTGCTGTCCTTCGAGGAGGTGCGCGAGAAGCTGGTGGCGCTGCGCGCCGCCGCGAAATCACTCGGCGTCGTGCTGGAGGAACCCTTCCTGCAACTCGCCTTCCTCGCCTTGCCGGTGATTCCGGCTCTGAAGATCACCGACCGGGGCATGGTCGATGTGCGGAAGTTCGAGATTATTTCGTAGGATGGGCAATATTGCCCATCCTACGCATTGAACAGGAAATGCAGGACATCCCCGTCCTTGACCTCGTAGGTCTTGCCCTCGACGCGGAACTTGCCGGCCTCGCGGGCGCCGGCCTCGCCGTTGCCGGCGATGTAGTCGTCATAGGCAATGGTCTCCGACCGGATGAAGCCGCGTTCGAAGTCGCCATGGATGACGCCCGCCGCTTGCGGGGCCAGCGTGCCCTTCTCGATGGTCCAGGCCCGGGCTTCCTTGGGGCCGACGGTGAAGTAGGTCTGAAGCCCGAGAAGGTCGTAGCCCGCCCGGATCAGCCGGTCGAGCCCGGCCTCATGGAGGCCCATCTCCTCAAGGAACATCACCGCATCCTCGGCGGGCATCTGCGCCAGCTCTTCCTCGATCTTGGCTGAGATCACGACCGAGGCAGCGCCCTGCGCCGCCGCCATCGCGGCGACCTTGGCCGATTGGGAATTGCCGGTGGCCGCCGAGGCTTCCTCGACGTTGCAGACGAAAAGCACGGGCTTTGCGGTCAGAAGCTGGAGCATCCCCCAGGCCTTCGCATCGTCCTCCGGAACCTTGACCGTCCGCGCGGGCTTGCCGGCCTCAAGCGCCACCAGCGCCTCTTTCATCAGCCGTTCCTGCGCCGCCGCCTCCTTGTCGCCGCCCTTGATCTTCCGGGCGATGTTGGCAAGCCGCCGCTCGATCGATTCCATGTCGGCGATCATCAGCTCGGTCTCGATCGTCTCGGCATCGGCCATCGGGTCGATGCGACCCTCGACATGGGTGACGTCGCCATCCTCGAAGCACCTGAGAACATGGGCGATGGCGTCCACCTCGCGGATATTGGCGAGGAACTGGTTGCCAAGGCCCTCGCCCTTCGAGGCACCCCGGACAAGGCCGGCGATATCGACGAAGGTGATCCGCGTCGGAATGACCTGCTTCGATCCGGCGATGGCGGCAAGCTTGTCGAGCCGCGCATCGGGCACCGCGACCTCGCCGACGTTCGGCTCGATGGTGCAGAACGGGAAGTTCGCGGCCTGCGCGGCGGCAGTCCGGGTCAGCGCGTTGAAGAGCGTCGACTTGCCGACATTTGGCAGTCCGACGATGCCCATCTTGAAACCCATGATCCCGCCTCCGTCCAAAGGTCGGGCGCATCTATGGTGTCGGGGGCGGGTGGGTCAAGGGGCGGCGGCGCCCTGGCCAGTGTTGCGGGCACGGCACGGGCGGAATTTGTCCTTGTGGGACGCAGCCTTTCCCTTGCCTGCCGTCAGTGCCGATCCTAGCTTCAAAGACATTGCGTTAGTTTAACTCCCGAGGACTAGATGAAAATCGCACACGTCGCACTTCTGGCGTGCCTGTCGGCAACTCAGATCGAAGCACAGGAACTGGTGGTTGGCCTCGGCTACACCAGTTTCAACGAAAACGCCGCCGAGAACGGTGGTGCGCTGGATATCGAGTATCATTTCGCGCCGCGCTGGCAGCTTGGCGGGGCCGATCTCTATCTTGCCCTCGCGGCAATGACCAACGACCCCGGTGACTACTTCATCGGCGCGGGCCTCGGGGCAGAGTTCCCGCTTGGCGACAAGGGCTGGTTCCTTCAGGGTAGCGTCATTCCCGGCTACTATGACGCTTCCGAACCCAGCAACGATCTTGGCAGCGACCTGGAGTTCCGCAGTTCGCTGGCGCTCGGCTACCGGATGCCGTCCGGCTGGGCGCTTTCTGCCGGGGCAACGCATATCTCGAATGCCGGTCTTGGCGATTCCAACCCCGGCGTCACCATGGCCATGCTGAGGCTCGGGCGCAGCTTCTGACGGCGGGACGCGTCAGCCCCCTTGATTTTCCTCTGGCGTTTCTGCACCACCCGCTGAAGGCGCAGCGCGGTTGCCGCAGGTTGCCGGATGAAGTCAGGGAGAGGGCCAATGACCCGGATCGATACCAAGTTCGCGGCGCTCAGGGCCGAGGGGCGCAAGGCCTTCGTCTCCTACATCATGGCCGGCGACCCCGACCTTTCGACATCGCTCGCGCTTTTGAAGGGCCTGCCGGCGGCGGGCGTGGACATCATCGAGCTTGGGATGCCCTTCACCGATCCGATGGCAGACGGGCCGACGATCCAGCTTGCCGGGCAGAGGGCGCTTGAAGCCGGGCAGACGCTGCAAAAGACGCTCGACATGGTGGCGGAGTTCCGGAAGGTCGACGACACCACGCCCATCGTGATGATGGGGTACTACAACCCGATCTATTCGCGCGGGGTGGACCGGTTCCTGAAGGATGCCGTCGCCGCCGGGATCGACGGGCTGATCGTCGTCGACCTGCCGCCCGAGGAAGATGTCGAGCTTTGCATCCCGGCGCAGAAGGCGGGGATCAACTTCATCCGGCTTGCCACACCCACGACCGATGACCGGCGTCTGCCCAAGGTGCTGCAGAACACCAGCGGTTTCGTCTATTACGTCTCGATCACCGGCATCACCGGCGCGGCAGCGGCGCAGGCGGTCGATGTGGCACCAGAGGTGGCGCGGATCAAGGCCGCCACCGACCTTCCGATCATCGTCGGCTTCGGCATCCGTTCACCCGAAACCGCGCGCTCGATTGCTTCGGTCGCCGATGGCGCGGTCGTCGGCTCGGCCATCGTGAAGATGGTGGAGGAGAAGAAGCCGGTGCCAGAGATCCTTCGCTTCGTGAAGGGCCTCGCCGACGGCGCGCACAGGGCCTGAACCATTCTCCAATGGGCTGCTTTCACCGGGACAGGTTGCCCCGGCGAAAGCGCATTGCGACTTGGCGCAAAAATTGGTAAGGAAAAATTACCAATACCGGAGTGCCCGCCATGCCCGTCATCACCTGCATCGAAGACCTGAAGCGCATCTATCGTCGCCGGGTGCCGAAGATGTTCTACGACTATGCCGAGACGGGCAGCTGGACCGAACAGACCTTCCGCGACAACACCGCCGATTTCGCGCAGATCCGCCTGCGCCAGCGCATCGCGGTCGACATGACCGGGCGCTCCACCGCGTCGAAGATGATCGGCCAGGATGTCGCCATGCCGGTGGCACTAGCGCCCGTGGGCCTCACTGGAATGCAAAGCGCGGATGGTGAGATCAAGGCGGCGCGGGCGGCCGAAAAGTTCGGCGTGCCCTTCACGCTGTCCACCATGTCGATCTGCTCGATCGAGGACGTGGCGGCGCATGCCTCAAAGCCCTTCTGGTTTCAGATCTACACGTTGAACGACGACGACTTCAACAAGCGCATCATCGAGCGCGCCCGCGTCGCCGGATGTTCGGCGCTGGTCATCACCGTCGATCTGCAGATCCTCGGCCAGCGCCACAAGGACATCAAGAACGGCATGTCGGCGCCGCCCAAGTTCACGCTGCCCGTGCTGCTGGACCTTGCCACCAAGTGGGGTTGGGGGATCGAGATGCTGGGGACCAAGCGGCGCTTCTTCGGCAATATCGTCGGCCATGCCGATGGCGTCAGCGATCCTTCCTCGCTGTCGGCCTGGACGGCAGAGCGGTTCGACCATGCGCTCAACTGGGACAAGATCAGGAAGCTGATGGACATGTGGGGCGGCAAGGTCATCTTGAAGGGCGTGCTCGATCCCGAGGACGCCGAAAAGGCCGCGGGCCTTGGTGCCGATGCCATCGTCGTGTCGAACCATGGCGGGCGGCAGTTGGACGGGGCGATCTCCTCGATCCGCATGCTGCCCGAGATCGCCGCCGCCGTCGGCAACAAGACCGAGGTCTGGATGGACGGCGGCATCCGCTCCGGTCAGGACGTGCTGAAGGCGCTGGCGCTCGGTGCCAAGGGCGTGATGATCGGGCGCGCCTTCGTCTATGGTCTTGGCGCCATGGGCGAGGCCGGCGTGACCCGCGCGCTAGAGGTCATCCACAAGGAGCTCGACGTGTCGATGGCGCTTTGCGGCGAGACGCGGGTGGCCGATCTCGGGCGCAAGAACGTGCTGATCCCGAAGGGGTTCCTTGACGCCTATTCCTGAACGGGTGCCGGCGCCGGGCTGCGGCGGATCAGCATGACCAGCGGCACGATCAGGAAGAGCATCACCGCGACGATGACAAACACGGCGCGCAGGCTCACGATCTGGGCGACAACGCCCATGGCCGAGGGGCCGATGAAGAAGCCCGCGAAACCCACCATCCAGGCGCGCGAGATCGCGTGGGCGCGCTGATCGGGCCGCACGAGCTTGCCAAGGATCGAGTTGGCCGAAGGCACCACAACCGCGACGCCGAAGCCGAGAATGCCGACGCCAAGGATGGCGATGGCCGGGGTCGAGGCGAAGGCGATGACAAGGGCGCCGACGACGCCGACGACGGCCGACCAGAGGACAAGGCCCGCCTCGCCCAAGGTCCGCGCCGCGATCTGGCCTGCGAGCCGGCCAAAGCCCATGGTCAGACCCAGCGCCACCGGCCCGAAGCCGCCGTGTCCGTCGGCGCCGCCAAGCGTCCGTTCGATATGCAGCGCCGACCAGGTTTCGGTCGTGTTCTCGCTGACGAAAGAGATGAAGAGGATCGCGGCCGTGATGCCGATCGGCCACCACGGCACGCTCCGGTCCGCCCCTTCGGGCGCCGCCGCGTCGGGATGCCATTCGCCCCGGTGCCGCATGACGAGGACCAGAAGGAGCGTGACACCTGCCATCAGCGTGAAGGCGGTGATCGGCGCGAAGCCTGCACTTCTGAGGAGGCTCGCCACGAAGGCCGATCCGGCGAAGGCGAATGAGAACATCGCATGGGAAACGTTCATCAGGTGCCGCCCGTGCCGCGCCTCGAGCGCGGAAATGCGGATGTTCGCGCCGATGTCGAGAAGCGAGATGCTGGCGCCGACAAAGCCCATGGCGATGGCGAAGCCGACCATGTTCGGGGCTAGCACCGGGTAGAAGAAGGCTGCGGCCAGAAGGAGCCCGGCCACCGCAACGCCGTTGGCGCCAAGCCGCGCCATCACCGCGGGCGCCGCCCACATCGCGAAGATGCCGCCGATGGAAGAGGCGACCATCGACAGGCCGAAAGCTGCATCCGGCGCGTTGATCCCGGCCTTCAGCGTGGGCACATAGGCGGCAAAACAGCCCCAGAACACGCCCACTGCTGCGAGGCCCGCATTCGGCTCCCGCGCGATGCGCATTTCTTCAAGTATCGACATGCCTGAATGGTCCTGTTGGAAATTCTGCCCGGTTTGCGCTACCACAGCGCTTTGGAAGGGTGGAGTCACGAATTGTGACCGACACATCCGCACCCCGTGAGGCCAAGAATCGGCTTTCCTTCTGCCGGGAACCGCTCTATAGGGCGCGCTTCACGGGCATGCACCCTTGGAGGATGCCCTTAAACACTATGGAGAGACCCTATGGCTGGTGAGATCCCTGATCTTGTGGCCGAGGTACGGACGGGGACAGGCAAGGGGGCCGCTCGTCAAGCTCGTCGTGAGGGCTACGTACCCGGAATCGTTTATGGCGGCGGGAAAGACCCGATCGCCATCAACGTGAACTACTATGCGCTTCTGAAAAAGCTTAAGGCAGGCCGCTTCCTGTCGACGCTCTTCAACCTCAAGGTCGAAGGTCAGGATGACGTCCGCGTCATCTGCCGCGGCGTCCAGCGCGACGTCGTAAAGGATCTGCCGACGCACCTTGACCTGATGCGTCTGAAGCGCACCTCGCGCATCAACCTCTTCATCCACGTCACCTTCGAGAACCACGAGAAGGCGCCGGGGCTGAAGAAGGGCGGAACGCTGACCATCGTGCGTCCGGAAGTCGAGCTTGAAGTGACCGCGGGCGATATCCCCGATCACATCACCGTCGACCTGACCGGCCGTGAGATCGGCGATGTCATCCACATCAATGACATCGAACTGCCGAAGGGCGCCACGCCGACCATCACGCGGAACTTCGTCATCGCGAACCTCGCGGCTCCGTCGGGCCTCCGGTCCTCGGACAGCGACGAAGGCGAAGGCGACGCCGAAGCCTGATCGGCTTCTTGCGGACAGAATTGGCGGGCGGGGCTGGAAGGCTCCGCCCGTTTGCTTTGGGGGGCTCAACTGGCGCGACGCGCAGAATTTCGGCGATATGACGGAATTCTGCTGTGCCCGCCCTCCCGCGGCGGACACATTCGAGCCCACCAGGACGGTCCCATCAGAATTTGGTACCGTTGGCGCGGTGGATAACCCGTTGGCCTCCGCCTTGCGGCTCCTACCAACGGTGCGGGCGTCTTGCCACTGGCAAGACACCTTTTCGCGCCGGGGCGAGGCGGTTGAGGTTCGGTATGAGGCGGGTGATGGGCCATGCCGCCATCCCCCGGGTGGACAGCGACAGCGCGACAGCCTATCGCAGGGCCATGCAGTTCGACGCCGAAATCGACGCTTCCGGGCTTCTCTGCCCGCTCCCGGTCCTGAAGGCCCGCAAGCGGCTTCTGGCAATGCCGCCGGGCGCGGTCCTTAAGGTGCTGGCAACCGATCCGGTCGCGGTGGTCGACATGCCGCATTTCTGCGCGGAAGCGGGTCATGAGTTCCTGCAAGCCGTCACCGAAGAAACCGCCACAGCCTTCTACATCCGTCGCGGCGACCGTCAGCCGGACTGAGGCGCGAACCGGTCTGCTACCGCGAAGCCAGCGCCTCTGCGGCCCTCAGGTCTTCGGGCGCGTTGATGTTGAGGAAGGGATCGAAGGGCAGGGCGCTGAACTCGGCAACGCCTACGCCTTGCGCGCGCGCCCAGAGCATCGCTTTCCGCTCACCTGCCGCCAGCCGCGCGCGAAGGTCGTCCCGCGACGCCACCGGCCAGAGGCCGAAGACCGGATGCAACCGCATCTCTCCTTCCGCATCCGGGCTAGCGGCGATGGCGGCGCCCGATGGCCCGGCGGCACCGCGAAGCCGCTCGACAAGATCGGCGGGCAGGAAAGGCGTGTCGACCGCCGCCGTGATGACCAATCCGGCGCCAAGACCCGCCGCCCAGTCGAGTGCTGCGAGGATGCCGGCGAGCGGCCCCGGCTGGTCCGGCATCTCATCGCCAAGAACCGGCAGTCCGGTGAAGGCGAAACGCGAAGGATCGCCCCCGGCGTTGATCGCCAGGGCCCCGCATTGCGGCGCGAGGCGCGCGATGAGATGGGCGACCAGCGGCCGCCCGGCGAGCGGCAAAAGCGCCTTGTCCGCCCCGCCCATCCGCGCGCCGCGCCCGCCGGCGAGGATGACGGCCGGTATCGGTTGGCTCACGTTCTGCCCCATCATCCCCCCAAGGTCGCGCTTTGAAAGTCGCCGGGCGATCCTGTATGTCTGCACCGGAAGGATCAAGCGGAAGCGGGCGCGATGTTCGGCTATGTCACCACGGGACGCGAGCGCGGCGAGGCCGACCGGCTTCTGGCCGGGGTTGCCGCGCATCTTGCCGCCCTCGGCTGGCCGCTTGCCGGCGCGGTACAGGTGAATTCCGGCGGCTGCGAAGGCGATGCCTGCGATATGGACCTGAGGCTTCTCGACGGCGGCGAGACGATCCGCATCAGCCAGTCGCTCGGCAGCCTCTCGGACGGCTGCCGCCTTGATCCCGCCGGGCTGGAAGAGGCGGTGGGCCGGGTCTCAGCCTCGCTCCGCCACGCCGCGCCCCGCCTTCTCATCATCAACAAGTTCGGCCGGCAGGAGGCCGAGGGCCGCGGCTTCCGCCCGGTGATCGCCGAAGCGCTGATGCAGGGCATCCCGGTCCTGACCGGCGTGGGCCATGACCATGCCGAGGCTTTCGCGGCCTTCGCGGGCGGCCTCGCCACCCCCCTGCCGCCGACGCCCGAAGGCATCCTCGGCTGGCTCAGCGTCCCGGCCTGAGGCCCGCCCAACCCTGTTCATCGCCCGTTGGAGCGTGTAAGCACGGGCGAACCCAAGCTTCAGCCATGTGTGACCGCCATGAAGATCGCCCATCGTGAGATTTCCCCCGCCCATCCGCCCCTGGTGATCGCCGAGATCGGCATCAACCATGGCGGCGACCTTGCCGTCGCGAAGGAGATGGTGCGCCTCGCCGCCGGGGCCGGGTGCGAGATGGTCAAGCACCAGACCCATGTCCTTGAAGACGAGATGACGGAGGAGGCGAAGTCGATCTTCCCGCCCAATGCCGATGTCTCGATCTGGGATGTCATGGCCTCCTGCGCGCTGTCGCTCGATCAGGAAGCGGAGCTGAAGCGCTATACCGAAAGCCTCGGGATGATCTGGATCTCGACGCCCTTCTCGCGGGCGGCGGCGGACTACCTCGAAAGCCTCGACGTGCCGGCCTACAAGATCGGCTCGGGCGAGGCCGACAACCTGCCGCTGATCCGCCACATCGCGAGGAAGGGCAAGCCGGTGATCCTGTCCACGGGGATGCAGACCATCGAGTCGATCCGGGCGAGCGTGGCGATTCTCGATGCTTCGGGTGTGGAGTACGCGCTTCTCGAATGCACCAACCTCTATCCCAGCCCGGCCGAGATCGTGTCGCTCCGCGGCGTGACCGACCTGAAGAACGCCTTCCCCAAGGCCGTTGTCGGCTTTTCCGACCATTCCATCGGCCCTGAAATGGCGCTCGCCTCGGTCGCGCTCGGGGCCTGCATCCTTGAACGCCACTATACCGACACGCGCTACCGCAAGGGGCCGGACATCATCAATTCGATGGACCCGGCCGAACTGCGTTTCCTCATCGACCGCTCGAAGGAAATCTGGATCGCCGCCAACAACCCGAAGGAACGGACGGTGGCCGAGGAACCGGTCTACCGCTTCGCCCGCGCCTCGGTCGTGGCCGACCGTGACCTGCCGGCGGGCCATATGATCGTCGAGGCCGACATCTGGGCCCGCCGCCCCGGCTCGGGCGAAATTGCGGGCTATGATTTCGACAAGGTGGTGGGCAAGCGCCTGACGCGGGCGGTGACGCGGAACACGCAGTTGAAGTGGTCGGACCTGATGTGATCGGCGATCAGGTGGGGCCGCAGTGACTCATCGGCGGGATATCGACGGCCTGCGCGCGATCGCGGTCATGGCGGTCATTCTCGCGCATGCGGGTTTCGCCTTCGTGCCTTCAGGCCACGCCGGCGTCGATGTCTTCTTTGCCATCTCCGGCTATCTGATCGGCGGCATCATCGCCAACGATCTCGATCGGGGGGAGTTCAGTTTCCGGGCCTTCTATGCCCGGCGGGCACGTCGGATCCTGCCCGCGCTGTTCGGCGTCCTCATCGCCTGTCTGCCGCTCGCCTGGTGGCTGATGACGCCCTATCAGCTTCGCTACTTCGGCGGCGGTGCCTTTGCCGCGCTGGCTTTCCTGTCCAACGTCTGGTTCTTCAACCGTATCGACTACTTCAACCCCGAGGCGGCAAGCGATCCGCTCGTGCACACCTGGAGCCTTGGGGTCGAGGAGCAGTTTTACCTGGCGGCGCCGGTCCTGATGCTCTGGCTCTGGCGCTTTGGCCGGCGATGGGTTGCAGCCGTTATGGCGGCACTCGCCCTCATCAGCTTCGTGGCGATGCTTGGGGCAGTTTCAGAACGCCCCATGGCTGCCTTTTACCTTCCGCAGTTCCGCGTCTGGGAGCTTTTTCTGGGCGTGCTCGCCGCCCTGGTGCAATCGAGGTTCAACGCAGCCCTGCCCGCCCCGATCCGCAACAACCTTGCACTTGCCGGACTTGCCACCATCCTTGGCAGTCTGGTCCTGATCCCGGCCGAGTCCGTCTGGCCCGGTCCGCTGACCATACTTCCGCTCGCCGGAACGCTCTTGGTCCTCATGTTCGGCAACCCCGAGGCCGCGGCATCGCGGGTGCTCGGGCTCGCGCCTTTTGTCGGGGTCGGGCTTGTCAGCTACTCCGCTTATCTCTGGCACCAGCCGGTCCTGGGGTTTCTGCGAATTTCCGGCCATGCCCCGGCGACCGTGCCGGAAAAGCTGGCTGTCGTTGCGGCCAGCCTCGTTCTCGCCTGGATCAGCTGGAAATGGATCGAGCAGCCATTCCGCAAACGGGAAGTGTCGCCTGCGCGCACCCGCCAGCTTCTGGCCATCGGCCTTCTGGCGATCCTCGGGTTCGCGCTCGGCGGCCACATCACGAAGGGCTATCCCGGGCGGATGCCCGACGATGTGCTCCGCATGCTCGAATACCGCACCGCCTGGCCGTCGACCTACCGCAGTTGCATCGGCGGCCGCGATGAGGGGGAACGTCTTGACCCAGCGAGCGCCTGCATCCACGGCGCCGAGGTTCCGGCGCGGGTCGCGATATGGGGCGACAGTCACGCGGCGGTCCTTGCCCAGCCGCTTGGCGATGCGCTGAAACCTTTCGGCGAAGCGGTGCGCGAGCTGACCGTCGGAAGCTGCATTCCGGTCGGTGAACTGAAGAACTCGGCCCTGAAGCGCACGGAATACTGCGCCGTACACAATGCCAAGATGCTCGACTACCTCGTGGCATCGCCGGATATCGAAGTCGTCATCCTCAACGGCTTCTGGAACAGCTATATGGAGCGTCGCGATTTCGACACGGATGCAGGCTGGATCACCACTGATGCCGTCATCGCGCTGCCGCTCGACGAAACGCCCGTGATGGACGACGGCGCCCGGATGGCCTTCATCGCCGACAGGCTGCGCGAGGAAGTGCGGCGGCTGACGAATGCCGGCAAGGATGTGATCCTGCTCTATCCCGTGCCGCAGGCCGGTTTCGATCCGCCCGAAGAGCTTGCCCGCCGGTTGTGGAAGGGCGAGACAGTGCCGCAGACGCTCGGCTATCCCGCCGAAGCCTTCTACGACTACAGCAAACTCAGCCGAAACGTGCTGGATGCCGCGGGCGACGGGCCGCGGGTTCACCGCCTCGATCTGTCCGGCGCGTTCTGCACGCCGGGCGGCACGTGCAACGTGGTCGAGAACGGCGTGCCGCTCCTGTTCAACGAGAACCACCTGTCACTTGCGGGCACCGCAAAGATCGTCCCGGACATCGCTTCGGAAGTGCGGGCAATCCTTGCGGTGCGGAAAACGCAGTCGCCCTGAGCTTGTCAGAGTTCCGGTTTCGGCCTAGGCGTGGTCCGGGCATGGTCTGGCACGCGGGCAGGGCAGGGCAAGGCGAGGCAAAGATGATACTTTCGACGTCGCATAATTTCCTCTTCGTCCACGTCCCGAAAACCGCAGGCACTGCGATGACGGCCGCGCTTGAGCCTTTCGCGGTGACGGGCACGCGCACGCCCTGGCGGCGGCTGGTCCGGCGATTTCCTGTCCGCGAAGCGCCGGACCGGGCTTATTTCCGCAAGCATGAGACCGCCTCCGACATGGCGGCGAAGATGGGGGAAGCGGTGTTTCGCGGCTTTCAGCGGTTTACCGTCGTCCGCAATCCATTCGATCACGCGGTTTCGCACTTCGAGTATCTCAAGGAATTCCGCAACCCGAAACTCGCCGCCCGTTTCGCCGAGATGAGCTTTGCGGATTATCTCGACTGGCGGACCACGGCGCGCGGTCTTTTCGTGCCGACCTTCACCGTGCTGCCCGACCAGACGCACTGGCTGGTGGACAGGAAGGGGCGGCTCATGGTCGACCGCATCCTGAAGTTCGAGACGCTGGCGGATGACTTTGCCCGCCTGACCCGCGATCTCGGGCTCGGTGACGTTGCCATGCAGCGCATCAACACGACCAAGGCGAAAGTGAAAGCGACGTCGCTTGCCAGCTACTACGATGACGCGACCATCGCCAAGGTGCGCGAGCTTTACGCTAGGGACTTCGATCTGCTGGGCTACTCAGCCGCTTTACCGGGCTGAGGGCGGCTCCGTTTCGAACGCGTAGCCGAAGCGCGCTATTTCCGGCCGGAAGTGGCCGGCAATGAATTCCCGTGTCTCATCATCGTAGTAGGTTTGATACTGCGCGTGACGAGAGCGGTTCCGGTGCGGCATCACGGATTTCCAGCCCAGCCGCTTGGCCCATCCGGGTTTCAGTTTCAGGTGGCTCTGGATGGCGGAGAAATCCGCCTCAAGCGCTTCGACGCGGCCAATGAAGTCGCATCCTTCAAGCCAGAACATCTGGCTGCGCCGCTGAATCGGTTCAAGGCCGGGGGTGCGCCAGAGATTGTCCTGCTCTTGAAAGAAGGCATCGTCGAGCAACCAGCGCCTGAACCCCATCTCACGGATTCTCAGCTGATACTCGGCGGATTCATGCCTCTTGACCGTCTTGGTGCAAAGGAAGGCGTAGACGGACACCATCCGGTCCCAGGGATTGCGAACGAAGCCGAAGGCGAAGCGCCCGCGACGCAGGTTCTCATCAATGAAGAACAGCGGCGCATGACCCGGTACGCCGCGGCTGACACCCCCCAGCCGCTTCGACACCGACTGGCCGGCCGACTTGGGCACGTGGATGAAGATGAAGTTACTGCCGACGACCGTCACTTCAGCAATCTACCCCCGCATGGCCGGTTACTCCCGACCCAGAACATCCTCCAGGTGTTTGGCCTCGTCGTGGAAAAGATAGTTCGTCACACCCGGTTCCGGTCCGGCGACGATCGCAAGATCGCCTTCGGCCCGGCGAGCCACGTAGCCCGCCGCGAACATCATGTCGAAGGTGGCCTTGGCGTTCGTGCTTAGCGTGGCGCCGTCGCCGAAGCCGACGATCTCGATCAGCCAGACCGGCTTGTTCGCGGCGCCGATCAGATCGGCAGCGCCGCGCAGGGCGAAGTACTCGAAGCCTTCGACATCCATCAGGATCAGCATTGCTTCGCCGGGACGGGGCGGGGCAACGACATCGTGCAGCCGCACCACCGGAACCGTCTGGCGCAGGCTTTCGGGGTTGTCCGCCCAGCCGCGGATCGCAGATGAGCCGGTGCCGACCCCATAGATGTCGATGAAGCCGGGGGTTTCCCCGGCGGCCACCGGCAGGACGGTGATCTTCTCGCCCCAGCCGTTCACCTGCATGTTCTGAATCAGGATCAGGACGTTGGAATGCACAGGCTCAAGCGCGACGGTGTCGACGTTCTGCGCCTGGGCAAAGCAGCAGTAGTAACCCATGTTCGCCCCGACATTCACGAAGCGGTCGGCCTGGCGCAGGAGGGCGCGGACCAGCCTGGTCTCGGTCGGCTCGAAACTGCCTCCGGTCATGCTGGCATTGGCATTCATCAGGAAGCCGAACGGCGTCATCACCGGCTTGCGTGACAACCGGCGGGTGGCGATGCGTCGCCGGTTCATCGCGCGTAGCGTATCGAGCCAGCCCCCGATCCATGACCGCGGCGGGCCTGTCGGAGGGGTCGGCTTCGGGTTTTCAGCTTTCTGATCCATCACTCTCTAACCGCTGCGCGGCAGATCGGCGATCCGCCACAGCCCAAGATACTTGTCCGCCTGCTGGCCCTTGCCGCCGCTATATGTCTCGCGGAACATCCTTGCTGGCGCCGGCAGCGAGAAGGGGGGCCTCGTCAGGTCGAGCGCGCGCCACTGGCCGGTGGCGATGTCGGCGTTCGTGCCGCTTTCCGGAAAGGTCGTGGTCAGAAGCCAGGTGGCGCCAGAGCGCCGGATGTTGGCGAGCGCGGCCAACACATGCGCATTCGACAGATGCACAAGGCAATCGCGGCACAGGATCAGGTCGGCTTCCGGCAAATCACCGGATATGAGGTCGATGACCTCGAAGGTCACGCCATCGCGCGGGTGCCTGGCCCGGTTGCTCTCGATCAGCGCAGGGACAATATCGCCGCCGACATAGGAAACCCCAGCCAGATCGACATGTGACATCCAGTGGAAATCACCGCAGGGAACGTCGAGCATGCTCCGGGCGCCCAGATCGCGCAGAATTTCAGGCAGCATGGTGCGCAGCCCTTCGGTGCTGGCGAGATTCGATCCCTTGCCGGAAACGCTCTCGTCGTCGCCCCATTTGTTCGAGGAAAAGTATTCCGAGAATATCTGGCTCGGTGCCTTGGATTCCAGCCGCCGCCGCCGCCGCGCATCACGCCAGTTCTTCAGCCAGTTCATGCGACCTCCTGCATGGGGGCGGTGCCCTCATCCTTCAAGACGGCGGAGTGCTCCTCCCAGTATTCGCGAAGCCATCGCACCGGGCCAAATCCAATGTGGGGAAAAGTTCCCCAGACCTTCCGCCGCAAGAGATCGGCCGGTCGGGGATCCCCGTGGAAGGCAACGATCCGCGTTGCCGCGGGCGGGCGGCGCACCGGAACGGCCAGCGACAGGCCGTATCTGCCTGCGAGGTGCCGCTTGAAGCTGATGACCCAGTCATCAGGCCAGTACCGAATGCCCCGAGCCGTGCTCGCGACGAAGTCCTGTTCGTTTCTGAAACGCGAGATGACGGCATCACGGTCGGCCATGAATGTTTCGGCGATCTGTGCCTGCGAACCAATGTCAAAGGCGAAGACCCCGGTGCCGACCGTGCGCATGGCGTCAGGCGGCGCACCGGGCGCCCATCCGGGCCCGACTCCGAGGCAGTTATAGTCACCCGGAAGATCGAAGAGATCGTTCAGCGAACCGACAATCGCCATGTCGAGGTCGATGAACAACGCCCGTCCCTTCAGGTCGTGGAGCCTGGGCATGTAAAGGGCGAGCTTGGGCCAGACGCCCGACGTGTACCATTGATCGGGGCGCAAACCGATGTCCGGTATAGGTGCGGCCTCCACCCCGTTCACCAGCCCCTCCGGATTGTCGGTCAGGCAGACGAACCGGAATGGCCCGCTGATATTTGCGCGGCACGCCCGGTAAAGAACGTTCACATACGTGGCCGGAAAGAGTTTACCCCACTTCATGCACAAGACAATTCGATCTTGCGGTGAAAACTGCGGGTGATCAAGGGTTGCCATGTGCGCGAGGTGCCAATCAGGGGTTGCTTTTGCCCTTGTCACCCCTAGACAATCACTGCTTCCCTGTCCATCGGTTGCGCGCCTTGCCTTTGCGAGAAACCACGCTGTAGTTTGCGGGCGACCGCCGAAAGACCCGCCATGCCCCGTTCCCTTCTCTTCGTCACCGGCACCCGCGCCGATTTCGGCAAGCTGGAACCCCTGGCTGTTGCCGCCCGCGATGCCGGCCATGAGGTCGGTTTCTTCGTCACCGGAATGCACATGCTCGACCGCTACGGGCTGACGAAGAACGAGGTCCACCGCCTCGCCGGCGTGCGGGTGCATGAGTTCCTGAACCAGCGTCCCGGCGATCCGCAGGACATCGTCCTGGCCAAGACCGTCACGGGCTTTTCCGACTACGTGACCGAACACCGCCCCGATCTCGTCATCGTCCATGGCGACCGGGTCGAGGCGCTGGCGACGGCGCTGGTCGCGGCGACGAACTACATCCGCTCGGCCCATGTCGAGGGTGGCGAGGTGTCGGGCACCATCGACGAGGTCTTCCGCCACTGCAACACCAAGCTCGCGAGCCACCATTTCGTCTCGTCCGAGGCGGCGGCGGAGCGGGTGCGGGCGCTGGGCGAACCCGCCGACAGCATCCATGTCATCGGCTCGCCGGAACTGGACTTCCACGCAGCAGCTTCCGGCGTGACCATCGACGAGGTGCGCGCCCGCTACGCGATCCCCTTTGCCGACTATGGCATCGCCACCTTCCATCCGGTGACGTCCGAGGCGGCGACGATGGGCGATCAGGCGAAGGCGCTTTTTGGCGCGCTTGCCGCATCGGGGCGGAACTTCGTGGTGATCGCGCCGAACAACGATCCGGGGTCCGAGGCGGTTTTCGACGTACTGGAGGCCCTCTCGAAGGACCACTTCCGGGTCCTGCCCTCCATGCGCTTCGCGCATTTCTCCGAACTGATGAAGAACGCCTCCGCCATGGTCGGCAACTCCTCCGCCGGGGTGCGCGAGGCGCCGTTCCTCGGAATCCCCTCGCTCGACATCGGCACAAGGCAGACCAACCGGTCCGATGCGCCGTCGATCACCTTCGCGGCGGCTTCGGACGGAGACATCATCGCCGGTTTCCTGCGTGATGACTGGGGCCGCACCTTCCCCCGGCACGAGGCTTTCGGCGCGGGCCGCGCGGCGGAGCGGTTCGTCGAGGTGCTTGAGGAGCCGGGTTTCTGGGACGGCACCCTGCAAAAGAAGTTCCACGACTACGACCGGGACGGTGCATGACCGCGCCGACCGGCACGGCGCTGCGGCTTTACGGCTGGGCCGCGCGCGGTCTTGGCCTGATAGCGCCCTTGGCGCTCAAGCGGCGTCTGAAGCGCGGCAAGGAAGACCCGGCGCGCTGGCGCGAGAAGCTGGCGGAGACTTCGGTGGCGCGTCCTGAGGGGCGGCTGGTCTGGCTTCATGCGGTCGGACTGGGTGAGGTCATGGCGCTCAGGGGGCTGATCCTTGAACTGGCGGCGCGCCGCCCGGATCTCAGCTTTCTCATCACCTCCACGGCGAAGAGTTCCGCCGAGGTGGTCGCCGCGAACTTGCCGGCGCGCACCGTTCACCAGTTCCTGCCGCTTGATGCCCCGCGCTTTGTCGGGCGCTTTCTCGATCACTGGCGGCCCGATCTTTCGGTCTGGGCCGAACAGGACCTCTGGCCGAATTTCGTGCGGGAAATCCATGCGCGCGGCATTCCCCTCGCGCTGGTGAACGCCCGGATGAACGACCGGGCGGGCAAGTCGCGGGCGCGGGCGGGGCGGCTCTATTCCGACCTTTACGCCCGCTTCCGATTGATCGCCGCGCAGGACGAGAGCTCCGCCCGCGCGCTTGAAGGCTTGGGCGCGCCGGGGCCGGTGCTGCGCCATGCCTCGCTGAAGGTGGCAGCGCCGCCGCTGGTCGCTGATCCGGTGAAGCTGGAGGGGCTTGCCGCACCGTTGGGTGGCCGCCCGCGCTGGTGTCTGGGGTCTTCTCACTCCGAGGATGAGGCGGTGGCCTTTGCCGCGCTGAAGGCGCTCCGCGCAAAGGGTGATCCGTCGCTCCTGATCGTGGCGCCGAGACGGATCGGGCGCGGCGCCGAGATCGTCCGGGCGGCGGACGCTGCGGGTTTCGTGGCGGCGCTAAGGTCAACCGGCGCCAGACCAGACGGCGCCGACGTCTACGTCGCCGACACCTTCGGCGAAATGGGCCTCTGGTACCGTCTCTGCGACCGAGTCCTGATGGGCGGCACCTTCGGCCTGGTCGAAGGCCACAACCCCTGGGAACCGGTACGGCTCGGGGCCGCCGTCCTCCACGGCCCGCGCACCGCGAACTTTGCCACGGACTATGCCGCGCTTGATACCGCCGGGGCCGCGCTGCCGGTGGCTGATGCAGATGCCGTAGCCGCTGCGCTTGGCGCTGACCTCAGCGCCATGGGTCACCGTGGTCAGGCTCTCGCGGAGCAGGGTTCGGCGGATATCGCCGAACTCGCCGACCGCCTCATCGCGCTCTTGCCGGCGGTGCGGAATGGCTGAGCGGTTCCCCTCGCTCCGGCTCCGCCTTGCCCTGATCGCCTACCGCGCGCTCTGGTGGGTCGGGCTGCCTGTCGTCCTTTTCTACCTGGGGCGACGGGGCAGGACGGATGCCGACTACACGGGCCATCTGGCCGAACGCTTCGGCCGCTACGGCCCGGCAACGGGCGTCCCGCATGTCTGGATACATGCGGTGTCACTGGGCGAGATGCGATCCGCCCTGCCGCAGGTTCGGGCACTTCTGGACCAGGGCGAAAGGGTCGTCCTGACCCATTTCACCCCTGCCGGGCGGCGCGAGGCGGTAAAGTCGCTGGCGGATGAAATCGCGGCGGGCCTAGTGCGCCCGGTCTGGGTTCCGTTCGAGCTTGGCTTCGCCTGGCGGCGCTTTTTCCGCGCCTTCCGGCCCCGCTACGGGCTGGTGATGGAAATCGAGATCTGGCCCGCGATGATCATGGAATGCCGCAGGGCGGGCGTCCCCCTTCTCATGTGCAACGCGCAGTACCCGTCGAAATCCTACGCCCGCGACACCAAGGGCCACGGCCTCCGCGCCGAGTTGATGCGGGGCTTTGCCGGGGCGCTGGTCAAGTCCGAACTCCAACGCCAGCGCTTCGCTTCGGTCGGCGTTGCCCCCATCGCGGTGACGGGCGAGACGCGGTTTGACCAGCCGATCCCGCCAGCCTTTCTGGCCGCAGCCCCCCCCGCGCGGCTGGCTCTGGCCGGGGCGCGCCCGGTGGTGACGCTGGCAAGCGTGGTCGAGGGCGAGGACGCGATCTATCTTGATGCCATCGAGGCTGCCTTTGCCGCCCATGATGCGGCGGGCCTTCCGCGCCCCTTCTTCGTCTTTGTCCCCCGCGCGCCGGAACGCTTCCGCGCGGTCGCCTCCCTGATCGCGGCGCGCGGTCTGTCCTTCGTGAAGCGGAGCGAGGCGCTGGGCGCGGACCTGGCCCTGCGTGACGCCGCGCCGGGGGATATCCTTCTCGGCGACAGCCTCGGCGAGATGTACTTTTATCTCTCGATTGCCGACCGGGTCATCGTCGGCGGCGGCTTCACCCCGCACGGCGCGCATAACGTGATCGAGCCGCTGGCGGTGAAAAAGCCGGTCATCGTCGGGCCGGAGATTCACACAATCGAATATCCGGCGGTCGAGGCCATTGCCGCGGGCGTCTGCCTGCATGTCCAGACCCCGGCGGAACTGGAAGCCGCCCTCGCCCCCGGCGCCGCGTTCGCGCCCCCTGAGGCCCAGATCGACGCCTTCTTCGCCGCCCATGCGGGGGCAACCGAACGGACCCTTGCCGCGATCCCGGAGCTTCTGCGGCTCACCAGCCGCTGAAGCCGCCGTCGACGTTGACAAGCTGGCCGGTCATGTAGCCCGCCTCCTTCGACGCAAGGAAGAGCATCACATCGGCAATCTCATCCGGCGCGGCCATGCGGCCGGCCATGATAAGCTCGCCCACCCGGCGCTGGAATTCGTCCGAATGGCCGTTGAAGACCGCCCCCGGCGCGATGGTGTTGACCGTCGCCTGCCGCTTTGCCCAGTAACCGGCAAGCCACAGCGTCAGCCCGTGGATGCCGGCCTTGGTCGTCGAATAGGCCGAGAAGTTCTTGAACGGCATCCCTTCGTAGATCTGGTGATGCGGGCCGTTCAGTGCATACATCGAGGCCACGTTGACCAGCGCCGCCGGATAGCGCCCGACGATGTCGCGGTCCATCTGGCGCGCGACCATGAAGGCGCCGGTCAGGTTGGTGCGGAGCGTCTTTTCCCAGTCGGCGACGGTGGTGTCGGCGAAATCGGGAAAGCTCTTGCCAGCGCCCATCAGCATTTCGCCGGTGATGGCGGCGTTGTTGAGGATGACATTCGGTTCCCAGCCGTCGGCGAGGACGCGCTTGAAGATACCTTCCACTTGCGCCTCGTCGCCCACATCGAGGTCGTAGAAGCGGAAATTGTCGTTGCCCTCATGCGCCGCCATCAAGGCATCGGCCCTTTTGCCCGGCAGGTCCGAGGACACCACCCGTGCGCCGGCATCCAGCATCCGGCGGACATAGGTCGAACCGAGGACGCCGCCCGAGCCGGTGATGAAGACGGTGCGGCCTTTCAGTTGCTCAGACATGGTTCCGGCCTTTCAGCTTTTCGGACATGAGGAATTCCACGAGGCGGAAGTCGAACTCGCTGTCGATATCGACGCAGCGTTCGGGCGCCATCAGGTAGGGAATCACCCGGCCTTCGTAAAGGCTCTTGGCTTTCCGCAGGTAGTCGGGCGCCACGACATAGGTGGATGCCGCGTGTTCGTAGACCACCGGCGCCTGCTGTCGCGCGACGACACCGCCGGGGAGCGGCTTCGAGACATGGAGCGCGCCGGTCGCGTCTGGCTCCACGAGGTTGAAATAGGGGTTCTTCCGCGCCTCGCAGCAGGACATGACCATGTCGGGGCGCTGTTCGCGGAAAAGGGCGAGCGCGTTGGTGATGTCCTCAGCGTCGCGGAGGGGCGAGGTGGCGTCGAGGTCGAGGAAGGCCTCGGCCTTGCCCGCCAGAGCCTCGGTCGCCTCAAGCGCATGCTGCCAGACACCCCATTTGCCCGCCGTGTCGGTGGCGAGATGTGCCGGGCGAAGGCCGATGTCGAGGCAACCGCGCTGGACGGCATGGGCGAGGATCTCTTCGCTGTCGGTCGAGACGATCACCGTGTCCACGCCCGGATGGGCGAGAAGCTGGTCCAGCGACCAGTCGATCAGGGGGCGCCCGCAGAGCGGACGGAAGTTCTTGCCGGGAACGCCCTTCGAGCCCTTCCTGACGCCGATATGGCCGATGATCATTCAGTAGTCCCCCACGACCTCGCCCACGAAATCGCGGGCCTGATAGGCTTCTACGATCATCCGGGCCGAGGGCAAGGCCAGATCGAAGCGCGGCAGATGCTCCACGTCTGAGGTGGGCTTGCCGGCGATCAGCGCGAGGAAGTCGCGCATGGCGGCAAGGAACATGTCGTTCCGTTCGAAGGGCATGGCGACCTGCCGCCAGTTGCCAACGTCGGCGATCATGTAGTTGCCGGTGTGGATGTCGAACTCCACCGTATGCCTTGTGCCACGCAGCGTCAGGCGGCGCAGGAAGACCGGTGAAAGGTAGTCCATGGTCACGGTCGTCAGGGGGCCGTCGCCGGAAAGCAGGATCTCATCGGAAAAATCGACACTGGGGTAGGCGGCATGGCCAAGGCTCTTGACCCCGTCGAGCGCGAGGCCGGGGAAGAGCGTCGCCGCCATGTCCAGCTCATGGCAAAGGTCGAGAAGGACGCCGCCGCCCTCGGCCTTGGCCGCGTAGCTGTCGGCGAAACGCCAGTTCTGCCGCCATTGCCGCACGTCATGGCCGATCTCGAACCGGGCGCGGTAGATGTCGGCGAGGTCCATCGCGGCAAGGAAACGGAAGGCCGGGTGGTAGCGCATCATGTAGCCGAGCATCGAACGTGCCGCGACCGGCGCGGCCACCGCTTCGATCGCGGAAAGTTCGGCCGGGTCATAGGCCAGCGGCTTTTCGACATAGAAGGGCAGTCCAAGCCCGGCGGCATCCGCGATCACCGGCAGGCGCACCTGCGTTGCCGTTGCAACGACCACGCCGTCGCATCCCTGAAGCTGCGCCGGGCCACGATAGTCGCGCCACGGGATCAGCACCGCCTCGGCGCCAAGGGCCTCAAGATTGCCGTGATGGCGCTTGCCGATGGAGCCGGCCCCGATCACCGCGATACGCATTGCCATGAGCCGTTCCCCGTGCCGGACGTCCCGATCCATCTCGGCGAGTGGGGCGGGAAATGCAAGTCCGGCGCGGCGATCAGAAGAGGTCGGCGGAAGGGATCACCGGGAAGAACTCGCCGCCCGACCAGAGGCCGAACCAGCTTTCCCCCGCCACCTCGTGATGCGCGCCAATCTCGATCAGGCGGTAGAAGGTCTTGCGGTCGATCAGCGCCTCAAGGTTGCGGCGAATGAGCACATAGGGCGAAGGCTCGCCGGTCACGGGGTCGCGGGTGACGCGGATCGGGTGGTCGGGGCCGGCTGTCACCTCATCCTCGACATTGGTGGTAAAGGCGATGGTCTGCCCGTCCCCCATGCCCGAGACATCGGCATCAACCGCGACAAAAGGCGCATCGACGACGCGGATGCCGACCTTTTCGACCGGAGTGACCAGAAAATAGGCATCCCCGTCCCGGCGGATGATCGAGGCGAAGAGCTTGACCAGCGGATACCGCCCGATCGGCGTGCCGAGGTAGAACCACGTCCCGTCACGGCGGATTTCCATGTCGAGATCGCCGCAGAAAGGCGGGTTCCAGAGATGGACCGGCGGCGGTCCCCTGCGCCCGGCGGACTTTGCCGCAGCCGCGAGATTTTCCGCCGATGGCTTCACGATCAATTGTTCCTTTTGGGGTTTTGCCATTGGTGTCGCGCGGGTTTTCTGCCTTTATGCTCCGACTATGACCGATGCGGGAGAGAATGTCATGACCGAGGCCGCTGCGCTTGTCGCCGAGATCGAGGCGCTTGGTGAAAAGATCGCCGAGGCGCGGCAAGCGGTCGGGCGGCGCTTCATCGGGCAGGACAAGGTCGTCGACCTGTCGCTGACCGCGCTTCTCTGCGGCGGGCACGGGCTTCTGGTCGGCCTGCCGGGGATGGGGAAGACGCTTCTCGTCGATACGCTCGGCACGGTGATGGGGTTGGCGACGGGCCGGGTGCAGTTCACGCCGGACCTGATGCCTGCCGATATCCTGGGGTCGGAGGTGCTGGAGACCGCCCGCGACGGCGCCCGCGCCTTCCGCTTCATCGAAGGCCCGGTCTTCTGCCAGCTTCTGATGGCCGATGAGATCAACCGCGCCTCGCCCCGGACCCAGTCGGCACTTTTGCAGGCGATGCAGGAACGTCAGGTGACGGTGGCGGGCCAGCACCGGGCGCTGCCGGCGCCCTTCCATGTCCTCGCCACGCAGAACCCGATCGAGCAGGAGGGCACCTATCCCCTGCCCGAGGCGCAGCTTGACCGCTTCATGGTGCAGATCGACGTCGATTACCCCGACCGCAGGACCGAACGCGACGTGCTTCTCGCGACGACCGGGGTCGATACAGCGACCTCGCCGGCCGTGTTCAGCGCCGCCGAACTCAGCGCGGCGCAGGTGACGGTCCGGCGGATGCCGGTGGGCGAGAAGGTGGTGGAACTGATCCTCGACCTCGTCCGCGCCTGCCGCCCCGGTGAGGCCGAGGCGGGTGCTGCGGTCAACGCCAGCGTCAGCTGGGGGCCGGGGCCACGCGCGGCGCAGGCGCTGATGCTTGCCGTCCGGGCGCGGGCGCTCCTTGACGGACGCCTGGCGCCTTCGGCCGAGGATGTGACGGCGCTGGCGCGGCCGGTCCTTTCGCACCGCATGGCGCTCAGCTTCGCCGCGCGGGCGCGGGGCGAAAGCCTCGCCGGGATCATTGACGCCGTGGCGCGGGACGTCACCCGGGCCGAGGCGGCATGAACACAAGCCCACCATCGCCCGAGGCTTCGGCCCGCCCGGCGGGCCTCAGGCGGCAGGCCGAGGCGCTGGCCTCGGCGCTGCCGCCCCTGATGGCCGATGCGCGGCATCTCGCGGCGACGGTGCAACTTGGCCAGCACGGGCGCCGTCGGTCGGGCATGGGGGATGAGTTCTGGCAGTACCGCCCGGCCCATGCCGGGGATGGTGCCCGCGCTATCGACTGGCGCCGGTCGGGCCGGGCGGATCAGCAGTTCGTGCGCGAAAAGGAATGGCAGGCGGCGCAGTCGGTCCACCTTTGGGTCGATGACGCGCGGTCGATGGAATTCACCGGCGACCCCAAGCGTCAGGCCAAGGCCGACCGCGCGCGCCTTCTGGCGCTGGCACTGGCGGTCCTTCTGATCCGCGCCGGCGAAAGGGTCGGCCTTGCCGATCCGGTTGCGCCGCCCCGGTCGGGCGAGGTGCAGCTACTGAGGCTCGCCCAGGCCCTGACCCGCCCGGCGGGAGAGGCCGATTTCGGCGCGCCCGAGGCCCGCGCGATCCTGCCGGGGTCGCGGGCGGTCTTCATCTCGGACTTCATGGCCGATCCGGCGGCGGTCGAGGCGGCCCTTGGCCATGCCGCCGACCGTGGCGTGCGGGGCGTCCTCTTGCAGGTGCTCGACCCGGTGGAAGAGGCCTTCCCCTTCGACGGGCGCACGATCTTCGAAAGCATGGGCGGCACCGTCGCGCATGAGACGCGCAAGGCCGGCGATCTGCGCGACCGCTACCTCGCGCGGCTCGCCGAACGGAAGGCGCGGCTGTCCGCGCTCGCCGCTCAGGCGGGCTGGCTTTTCACCACGCACCACACCGGCGATCCGGCGCAGGGGGCGCTTCTCTGGCTTTATGCGGCGCTTGGGAAAGGGCGCTGATGCTGATCCTTGGCCCCATCGGCTTTACCCTGCCGTGGCTCCTCTGGGGCCTCGTGGTACTGCCGGTGCTCTGGCTTCTGTTGCGCGCGGTGCCGCCCGCGCCGATCCGCCGGCGCTTTCCCGGCGTTGCCCTTCTTCTTGGCCTGAAGGACGAAGATCATCAGGCCGACCGCACGCCGTGGTGGCTTCTCTTGCTGCGAATGCTGGCCGTTGCCGCGCTGATCCTCGGCTTCGCCGGCCCGGTCCTCAATCCCGATGTGAAGGCGGCGGGCAATGGCCCGCTGATGATCGTGGTCGATGGCAGTTGGGCCGATGCGCGCGACTGGTCAAGCCGGTCGGGCCGGATCGCCGCGGCCCTGACCGAGGCCGGCCGGGCCGGGCGGACGGCGGCGCTGGTGTCGCTGACCGACCTGCCGCCCGGTGGCCCGGTCTTCACGGCAGCGGATGCGGTGGCCGAAAGGCTGCCTTCGGTCCAGCCGATGCCGTGGGAACCCGATGCGGCGGCGATGCAGGGCCTCGCGGCGGCATTGCCGGAGGGCGGGTTCGAAACGCTCTGGCTCTCGGACGGGCTTGACCGCGATGGGCGTGCGGCGCTTGCCGGTGCCCTTGCCGCGAAGGGCCCGGTGACGGTCGTCGAAAGCCCGCGCGATGTGCGGGCGCTGGGCGGCGCTCAGATCGCCGACGGCAAGGTCAACGCGAGGGTGCTGCGCGCCCGCTCCGACATCGCGATGACCGCCGACGTGGTGGCGCATGGCCTTGATCCTTCCGGAATCGAGCGCGAGCTAGCCCGCGTCACCGCCCGCTTCGAGGCCGGGTCCGGCGAGGCGGAGGCGAGTTTCGACCTGCCACCCGAACTCAGGAACCGCGTCACGCGGCTTGAGATTGCCAACGAAACGACAGCCGGCGCCGTGGCCCTGACCGATGACGCGCTGAAGCGCCGCAAGGTAGCGCTTGTCACTGCCGGCGCCGGACAGGAGGGGCTGGAGCTTCTGTCCCCCGACCACTACCTCCGGCAGGCGCTGGCGCCGACGGCGGACCTGATCGACGGCACGCTGACCGACGTGCTGGTCGCCTCCCCTGACGTCATCATCATGGCCGATGTGGGCCGGGTGCCGGAGACGGAGGCACTTCTCGACTGGATCGACGAGGGCGGGCTTCTGGTGCGCTTCGCCGGGCCGCATCTCGCGTCAACGGATGTCGGGCGCGATACGCTTGATCCCTTGCTTCCGGTCAGGCTCAGGACCGGCGGGCGCGCGGTCGGCGGCACCATGAGCTGGGGCGAGCCGAAAGCGCTGGCGCCCTTCGAGGAGGGTTCGCCCTTCTTCGGCCTCGCAATCCCGCCTGATGTGACGGTAACGGCGCAGATCCTTGCCCAGCCAGGGCCGGACCTTGCCGACGCCACCATCGCGCGGCTGGCCGACGGCACGCCGCTTGTCACCCGCCGTCAGGTGACGGACGGCCAGATCGTATTGTTCCACGTCTCGGCCAATGCCGAATGGTCGAGCCTGCCGCTCTCGGGCCTCTTCGTGCAGATGCTCGAACGGCTCGCCGTGTCGGGCAGGGCCTCGCGGCCCGAGGCAGAGGAACTGGCCGGGACGACATGGAAACCGGAAAAGGTGCTCGACGCCTTCGGCACGCTTGGCGAGGCGGACGAGATGCCGGGCGTCGCGGGGGAAGTCCTCGCCGATCCGGTGATCGGTCCCGACCTGCGCCCCGGCCTCTATGCCTCGGGCGACCGGCGGCTGGCGCTGAACGCGGTGGCGGCGGATCGTACGCTGACGGCGGCAACTTGGCCCGCGGGCGTCACGGTCGAGGGGTTGGCTGTGGCGCGGGAACTGCCGCTGAAGGGCTGGTTCCTTGTGGCGGCGCTGGCGATGCTGCTTGCCGACATCATCGCGGCACTGGCCGTCGGCGGCCGGCTGGGCCGTGCCAGCAGGGGCGTGACGCCGGCCATTGCGCTGGTCCTCGCCTTCGCCGTCGCGCCATCGGACCTGAGGGCGCAACAGGATGAGGCGGCGCTTGTGCGCGAGGCCGGGAATGTCGTCCTCGCCCATGTCCTGACCGGCGACCGGGAAACCGATAGGGTGGCCGAGGCCGGTCTCTGGGGCCTGTCGGAAGTCCTTTTCGCCCGCACCTCGGTCGAGCCGGTGGAGCCGGTGGGCGTCAACCTTGAAACCGATGAGCTTTCGGTCTTCACTTTCCTTTACTGGCCGGTGACGGCGGACCAGAAGGCGCCGACGCCCGCCGCCTATGCCAAGCTCAACCGCTATCTCCACACCGGCGGCATGATCCTGTTCGATACCCGCGATGCCGATGTCGCGGGCTTCGGCAGCGCCTCGCCCGAGGGGAAGCGCTTGCAGGCGCTGGCCGCACCGCTCGACATTCCGCCGCTTGAAATCCTTCCCAAGGATCACGTCCTGACCCGGGCCTTCTACCTGGTGCAGGACTTCCCCGGCCGCTTCTCCGGCGCCCCCCTTTGGGTCGAGGCGGCTCCGCCCGATGCAGAACAGGTCGAGGGCATGCCCTTCCGCAACCTCAATGACAATGTGACGCCGGTCGTGATCGGCGGCAATGACTGGGCCTCGGCCTGGGCGGTGGATGAAAACGGCCAGTACATGTTCCCGGTCGGGCGTGGCCTCGGCGGCGAGAGGCAGCGGGAGATCGCCTACCGTTTCGGCGTCAACCTCATCATGCATGTGCTGACCGGCAACTATAAGTCCGATCAGGTCCATGTGCCCGCACTTCTGGAAAGGCTCGGGCAATGATCGGGCAGGTGGTCTTCGATCCGCTTCTGCCCTGGCCCGTCCTCTGGGCCGGAGCGGCGCTGGCGGCGGCGCTGATCCTTCTTGGCATCTGGCGCGGGCTGTCCGGCTGGTGGCTTCGCGCCCTCGCGGCAATCGCCGTGCTGGCGGCAATTGCCCAACCCTCGCTCCAGTCCGAAGAGCGGCGGCCCTTGTCGGATATCGTCCTTCTCATCGTCGATGAAAGTGCCAGCCAGAAGATCGGCGACCGCGCCGACCAGACGGCGAAGGCGGTGGCGGGGATCGAGGCGGCGGTGGCGGCGCTGCCCAATACCGAACTGCGCAAGATCACGGTCGCGGACGGCATCGACGATACCGGCACGCTGGTGCTGACGGCGCTGTCGCAGGCGCTGGCGGAAGAGCCGCGCGCAAGGGTCGCCGGGGCGGTCCTTGTCACCGACGGGCAGGTCCATGACCTTGACCTTGGCCCCGACATGCCGGCCCCGCTCAATGTCCTCTTGACCGGTTACAAGCGTGACTGGGACCGCCGGCTTCTCATCAAGACCGCGCCCGCCTTCGGCATCATCGGCGAAACCCTGTCGCTCAGGCTCAGGGTCGATGAACAGGGGCAGGTGCCGGCGGGGGTCGCCGGGCAGCCGGTGCAGCTTTCCATCTCGGTCGATGGCGGAGAAGCGCAGGTCTTCCCGATCCCGGTCGGGCAGGACATGGACCTGCCGCTGACGCTGAGCCATGGCGGCCAGAACGTGGTGCAACTGTCGCTCGACGTGGGCGAGGGCGAGCTGACCGACCGCAACAATGCCGCCGTTGTCCAGATCAACGGCGTCCGCGACCGGCTGCGGGTGCTTCTGGTCTCGGGCGAGCCCTATGCCGGCGAGCGGACCTGGCGCAACCTGCTGAAATCCGACAGCGCCGTCGATCTGGTGCATTTCACCATCCTCAGGCCACCGGACAAGCAGGACGGGGTGCCGGTGTCGGAACTGTCGCTGATCGCCTTCCCGACGCGCGAGTTGTTCGTCGAGAAGATCAACGAATTCGACCTCATCATCTTCGACCGCTACAAGCTCAGGGGCATCCTGCCCTCGGCCTATCTCGACAATATCCGCGACTATGTGGTCGGCGGCGGCGCGGTGCTGGTGGCGGCGGGGCCGGATTTCGCCTCGGCCGAGAGCCTTTATCATTCCGGTCTTGGCGATGTGCTGCCCGCACGCCCGACCGCGCGGGTGATCGAGGGCGCCTTCCTGCCGCATGTCTCGGCGGTCGGTCAGCGCCATCCGGTGACCGAAGGGCTTGAGGCAGGCTTTGCGCCCGAAGGCGGCGAGGCTGGCACGCCGGGCAAGCCGGCCTGGGGCCGCTGGCTCCGCGCCATCGACCTTGCCGAGGCGCGCGGGCAAGTGGTGATGGACGGGCCGGAGGGGCGTCCGCTTCTGATCCTCAACCGGGAAGGGGAGGGGCGCGTGGCGCTGATGGCCTCCGATCAGGCCTGGCTCTGGGGCCGGGGGTTCGAGGGCGGCGGGCCACAGCTTGAGCTTCTCCGCCGCCTCGCGCATTGGCTGATGAAGGAGCCAGAGCTTGAGGAAGAGGCGCTGACGGCGACAGCCGAGGGTCAGAGCCTGACGATCACCCGCCGGACCATTGCCGAGGGCGCGCATGAGGTGACGGTCACGGCGCCCGATGGCACCGAAACCGTGCTGCCGATGACCGAGGTGGCGCCGGGCCGGTTCGAGGCGGTCTATCAGGCGCCGGACATCGGGCTTTACCGGCTGAAGAACGGCGATCAGGAACGGGTGACAGCGCTTGGCCCGGCCGCGCCGAAGGAATTCGAGGAAGCGATCGCGACCGAAGACAGGCTTTCGCCAGCCGTGAAGCCGACGCAAGGCGGCTTCATCCGGCTGGAAGATGGCCAGCCATCGGTGCGCGAGGTGCGCGAAGGGCGGCCAGCGACCGGGCGCGGCTGGATCGGGATCACGCCGCGCGACGCCTATCAGACGCTTGATGTGAGGATCGCACCGCTTCTGCCCGCATGGGCCTTCCTGCTTCTCGCGGCGCTATTCAGCCTGGCAGCATGGCTGAAAGAAGGGCGCCGGTAGGTCCGGCGCCTGCAAGTCAAATCAGATCGGGACGTTGTCCCAGAAATCGTCAAGTTCCTTCTCCACCCGGCTTTCCGCGCGCTTGCGCAGGCGGGCCATCGCGTGGGCAGAGTCACGATCACCGAGAATGGCCGAGGCGGACTTGTGGCTGCCGGCGCCCGGTTTCCGGGCAACGGATTTCAGCACCGATTCGCGGTCGGTCCTATCGATCATTGCATCCTCCCGTTGTTTTTCCGCGCCAAGATTCGCGCGGGTGTGGCTCTACGACCTTAGCACAGATTGACGACACTCTTATGTCTGTTTTCGCCGCAGCTTTCCGAGCGGCAAGGATTCGCGCGTCAGGGGGAAGGCAGAGTCAAAATAACAGGCATCGCCACCCAACCATCGAGCGTGCAGCGCGGAATGATGTGCACCTCGGTGAGGCCGGGGGGAATCGCGACGCCGTCCTGCGCCCGTTCGAACGGCTGTTCGTCGACATGGGGATGGGTCAGCTCGCGCAGGCCAAGAAGCGTGCCGTCAGGGGACATGATCTTCCAGCCGCTGGCATAGTGGTCCCAGCCGCTGTCGGGATGGCTGAGCGTCACCGAGATGGTCCAGCGTCCGCCGCCTTCAGGCGTGGCGGTGGCGGCGATGACGCGGGGGTGATCGGCAAGCGCCGGCCACGCCGCGATGAGGCAACCGAAAACCGGGATCAGGGTGCTGCGGATCATGCCGGCGATCCTGCCATAGCGACCCGGCGGCGCCAGTCACTTTGGCGTGTTGCGCATCAGGACGACGCGCGAATGCGAGGCGAATTCGCGCCGGAAAAGGACGCAGACGGTCAGGATGGCGCCGGCCATCAAGGGCGCCGCGCCCAGTAGCCATGTCATGCTGCCAAGCGCGAAGTAGACGTTCCTGAGGCCGCGGTTGAAGCTTCGCGCCGCCGAGATGTTGATCTCGGCCGCCTGTTCGGCGCGGTCCAGCGCGCCGGGATCGTCCGGGTCATTGGGCACAGAGGCCATGATGATGGCGCAATAGCCGAACAGCCGGTGCGCCCAGACGAAGTTCAGAAAGGCGAGGGCGACGAAGCCCATGACGAGAAGGATCTTCATCTCCCACACGATGGCGGGGGCACGGTCGAGCGTCAGGTCCTCGGCGAGGCCCAGAAGCCGTTCGGTATTGCCGACGAGCGCCAGCGCGCCGCCGATGGCGATCATGCTGGCCGAGGCGAAAAAGGCCGTGCCCTGGCGCAGGTTGTCGATGATCGTCGCGTCGAAGATGCGTGGCTGGCGGGTGACGAACTGGCGCATCCATTCGCGCCGGTAGCCCGTCATCAGCATCGAAACCGAAAGTCGCGACTTCGGCGGATGCTCCACCGCCCAGTCGCTGGCGAACCAGCCAAGCGCCAGAATCGTGAGCGCCAGAAGGTCGGCGCCGCCGAAATGTCCGAGTTGCATCAGGTTGCTCATGCGCGGAGACTAGCGGGGCGGAAGAATTCTTGCCATATGGCAAAATTGGTAATATTACTTTACCAATAAAGATGGGGGTGCGCCATGGAAATGCCGGCTGTGGATGCAAGGGTCATGGCGCGGAAGTCCGAGATCGTCGCGGGCTTGCGCGCCGTCCTGCCCGCCGACGCGGTCATCGACGACCCGACCGAGACGAAGGCCTATGAATGCGACGCGCTCTCGGCCTATCGCTGCCCGCCGCTCGCCGCGATCCTGCCGCGCTCGACCGCTGAGGTCGCGGCGGCGCTGAAGGTCTGCGATGCCATGGGCGTTCCGGTCGTGCCGCGCGGCGCCGGAACCTCGCTCGCCGGCGGGGCGCTGCCGACGGCGGACAGCGTGATCCTTGGCGTGGCGCGGATGAACCGGGTGCTTGAGGTCGACTACGCCAACCGCCTGATCCGGGTCGACGCGGGGCGCACCAATCTTTCGGTGACGGGCGCGGTCGAGGCGGACGGGTTCTTCTATGCCCCCGACCCGTCGAGCCAGCTCGCCTGCGCCATCGCCGGGAATATCGCGATGAATTCCGGGGGGGCGCATTGCCTGAAATACGGGGTGACGACGAACAACCTTCTCGGCGTGACGCTGGTCCTGATGGACGGCAGCGTGGTCGAGATCGGCGGTGCCCACATGGATGCGGGCGGGCTTGACCTTCTGGGCGTCATCTGCGGCTCGGAAGGCCAGCTTGGCGTCGTGACCGAGGCGACCTTGCGCATCCTGCCGAAGCCCGAGGGCGCGCGGCCCGTCCTCATCGGGTTCAATTCGAACGAGGTTGCCGGGGCCTGTGTCGCCGACATCATCAAGGCCGGCGTCCTGCCGGTGGCGATCGAGTTCATGGACCGGCCCTGCATCCGCGCCTGCGAGGATTTCGCCCGCGCCGGCTATCCCGATTGCGAGGCGCTTCTCATCATCGAGGTCGAGGGGGCGGAGGCGGAGATCGACGAGCAGCTTGGTCTGATCCGCCAGATCGCCATGCGCCACGATCCGGTCGAGTTTCGCGAAAGCGGGTCGGAGGAGGAGTCGAAGAAGATCTGGCTGGGCCGGAAGTCTGCCTTCGGCGCCATGGGCCAGATCAACGACTACATGTGCCTTGACGGGACCATCCCGGTCTCGGCCCTGCCGCACGTCCTGAAGCGCATCGGCGAGATGAGCCGGGACTGCGGGCTGGACGTCGCCAATGTCTTTCACGCGGGCGACGGCAACATGCATCCCCTGATCCTCTACGATGCCAACAAGCCGGGCGATCTGGAGCTTTGCGAAGCTTTTGGGGCGGACATCCTCAAGCTCTGCGTCGAAGTCGGCGGCTGTCTTACCGGCGAGCACGGCGTCGGCATCGAGAAGCGCGACCTGATGGGCGTGCAATATGACGGGCCGGATATGGAGGCGCAGATGCGGGTCAAGGATGTCTTCGATCCGAAGTGGCTCCTTAATCCGGCGAAGGTGTTTCCCTTGGCAGCAAGTTCCGGGCGGCGGGATGGGTGAGGGGCGGGGGCGCTGCCCCCGTGCCCCCGGAATATCTTGACCACAATGAAAGCAGGGTCGTGAGGGTTTCGTCAGAAATAGAGGTTGCCGACGCGGTGCGGGATGCGCCGGGGCCGTTACGTATCCGGGGCGGCGGGACGCGGGAGTTTGGCGGCGCGGGCGCGGTGCTTGACGTGTCGGGCATCGCCGGGATCACGCTTTACGAGCCGGGGGCGCTGACCCTGGTGGCGAAGGCCGGGACGCCATTGGCCGAGGTCGAGGCGGTGCTGGCGGCGGAGGGGCAACGGCTGGCCTTCGAGCCTGCCGACTGGCGCGGGTTGCTAGGTACTTCGGGAGAGCCGACGTTGGGCGGCATGGTCGCGGGGAATGTCTCCGGCCCGCGCCGAGTGCAGGCGGGGGCCTGCCGCGATGCGCTGCTCGGGGTGCGGTTCGTCGACGGGACCGGGGCGGTCATCAAGAATGGCGGCCGGGTGATGAAGAACGTCACCGGCTATGACCTCGTCAAGCTGGTGGCGGGGTCATGGGGGACGCTCGGGGTTCTGACCGAGGTGAGCCTCAAGGTGCTGCCGGTGCCGGAAACTTCGGCGACGCTGGTGATCGGCGGCCTTGATGGTGCGGCGGTGGCGGCGATGACCGAGGCGCTGACGTCGCCCTATGACGTCACCGGCGCGGCGCATGGGCCGGAGGGCACGCTGGTCCGCATCGAGGGCTTTGCGCAGTCGGTTGCCTACCGGGCGGCGGAACTGGCCAAGCGACTGGCGCGGTTCGGTGCGGTGGAGGTCGAGCGCGATCCCGTGCGGGTGGCGGGCCTCTGGCGCGGGGTGCGCGATGTGGCGGCGTTTCATGGGGCTGAGGGCGATGTCTGGCGGCTCTCGGTGAAGCCTTCGGATGCGCCGGGGTTGGTGGCGCGGTCGGGGGCGCGGCAGGTGGTCTACGACTGGGGCGGCGGGCTTGTCTGGTTGCTGATGCCGGAGGGAGCGGATTTGCGCGCGGCGTTGGGGCCGTTTGCCGGTCATGCGACGCTGATCCGGGCGGGCGCGGAGACGCGGGCGCGGATACCGGCCTTCCAGCCGGAACCGCCCGCCGTGGCGGCGCTGTCGCGGGGGCTGCGGCAGCGGTTTGACCCGCGCGGCATTTTCAATCCGGGGCTGATGGGCTGATGCAGACGAATTTCACCGAAGAACAGCTCAAGGACCCCGGCATCGCCCGGGCCAATGAGATCCTGCGCTCCTGCGTCCATTGCGGCTTCTGCACCGCGACCTGCCCCACCTATCAGGTCCTTGGCGATGAACTCGACAGCCCGAGGGGACGCATCTACCTCATCAAGGACATGCTGGAGAACGGGCGGGCGGCGGATGAGAAGACCGTCAAGCATATCGACCGCTGTCTGTCCTGCCTTGCCTGCATGACGACCTGCCCCTCAGGCGTGCATTACATGCACCTGGTCGACCATGCCCGCGCCCATATCGAAAAGACCTACCGGAGGCCCTGGCGTGACCGGGCTTTGCGCTGGGTTCTGGCGAAAGTGATCCCGCATCCGATGCGGTTCCGGCTGGCGCTGTTCGGGGCGAAGCTTTCCCGGCCCATCGCCCGGTTCCTGCCTGACGCGCGGCTGAGGGCGATGGTGGCGATGGCGCCGAAATTGATCCCGCCGGTCAGCCGCAATGACGATCCTCAGGTCTTTGCCGCAACGGGCGCCCCGAAACTGCGGGTGGCGCTGATGACCGGCTGCGCGCAGAAGGCGCTCAACACCGACATCAACGACGCGACGATAAGGCTCCTCCGGCGGCTTGGGTGCGAGGTGGTGGTGGCGAAGGGTGCGGGCTGCTGCGGCGCGCTGACCCATCATATGGGCCGCGAGGCCGAGGCCCATGGCTCGGCGGAGGCCAATATCCGCGCCTGGATGGCGGAGAAGCGGGCGGGCGGCCTCGATGCCATCGTCATCAATACCAGCGGCTGTGGCACGACGGTCAAGGACTACGGCCACATGTTCCGCACCACGCCGCTCGCCGCCGAGGCGGCGGAGATCGCCGCGCTTGCCTGCGACGTGACCGAGCTTCTTTTCCGACTGAAGCCCGAGGCGCGGGCGCCGGAACCCTTGCGCATCGCCTATCACGCGGCCTGTTCGCTCCAGCACGGCCAGAAGGTCACGGCGGCGCCGAAGGCGCTTCTGAAGGGCGCGGGGTTCGAGGTGGTGGAACCTGCCGACAGCCATCTTTGCTGTGGCTCCGCCGGCACCTACAACCTCCTTCAGCCCGAGATTTCGGGCGAGCTTAAGCGGCGCAAGGTGGCGACGCTCGAGGCGCGGGCGCCGGACGTTATCGCGGCAGGCAATATCGGCTGCATGATGCAGATCGGGTCAGGCACGCGGATTCCGGTGGTTCATACGGTGGAGCTTCTCGACTGGGCGACCGGCGGGCCGAAGCCGGCGGCACTTGGCCGCGGCTGATTGCCCCTGCGTGCGGCACCCGCGACAATCGGGCCATGCTTGGGGCAGTTCATCGCCTGACGATCCTGCCGGCGCCATGCCGCTGTCAGAACTGGCCGGCGCAACCCACTATCACAGCCTTGCCTTCGCCCGCGGCGGGTCGGGCGAACTTCTCTCCGCCACGCATCACGGTATCTTCATCGTGGACAACTCCGGCTAGGCTAACCAGGCATCGCCGGTGCAGGACTTCATGGGGTTTTCGCCAGACCCTTCCGATCCCCTGACCTACTACGCGACCGGCCATCCGGAGGAGGGCGGCAATTCCGGGTTCCTCGCCTCGCGCGATGGCGGACAGACCTGGACGCAGATTTCGCAAGGCCCTGACGGGCCAATCGATTTTCATGCGATGGACGCGAGCCCGGCCGATCCGGCGACGATCTACGGGCTTTTCGGCGGGCTCCAGGTCAATCGCGACAGCGGCAAGACCTGGGCGATTGCCGGCGTCCGCCGGAGGGCGTCATCGCGCTGTCGGCCGGGGGAGGATCGGCGGACCAGCGTTATGCCGCAACCGGGAGCGGTCTTTACCTGAGCGAGTATGCCGGCAGCAACCGGCAACCGCTGGCGTTCCAGGGTGAGGTCGTTTCGCTGGTCGAAGCGGCGCCGGATGGCGCGGTCTACGCCTTTGTGCCCGGCAAGGGGCTGGTTCGGGCGCCTCAGACCGGGGCCGGGTTCGGGCCACTTGCCGACGGGTTCGGCGAGGCGGTTCCGATCTACCTCGCCATCGACCAGGGCGACGCCGCGCATCTTGTGGTCGCGACCCATTTGAACATTCTTCCGGAAGGCCGCGACGGGGGCAAGACCTTGGCCGCCTTCGGCCAAGGCTCCTGACGCGATCCTGCCGGCGATGGGGCCTTATTCTTGCCCCATCGCCACGCTAGAAGACGCGCAAGGCAGGGGAAGCGATGATGCGGGCAGCAATACTGGCAGTTCTGGCAGCACTCCTGCCCGTTTTCGCGGTGGCGCAGGATGAGGCGCCGTTGCGGTCGCTCGCCACAGCCGACGAAACGCGGGGCTGGGAGGCGGTGGGCCGCATCGATATCGGCGACCGGGGCTTCTGCACCGGCGCGCTGATCGCGCCGGACATCGTGCTGACGGCGGCGCATTGCATCTTCGACCAGAAGTCCCGCCAGGCGATAGAGCCGTCCGAGTTCAGATTCCTTGCCGGTTGGCGCAATGGCCGCGCTGCCGCCTATCGTGGCGTGCGGCGGGCGGTGGCGCACCCCGATTATATCTACGAGGGCCGCGACCGGATCGACCGGGTTCCCTATGACATTGCCTTCCTTGAACTGGATCAGCCGATCCGGCTGCCGTCGATCCGGCCTTTCAACGTGGGACCCGACCCACTGGCGGGTGATGCGGTCGGCATCGTCTCCTACGCGCTCGACCGTTCGGACGCGCCGTCGATCCAGGACCTCTGTCGTGTCCTTGGAAACGAGCCGGGCATGACGATCCTGTCCTGCGATGTCGATTTCGGCTCGTCCGGCGCGCCGGTCTTCGAGATGATCGACGGCGAGCCGAAGATCGTCTCGGTCGTCTCCGCCAAGGCGGAGATGGGCGGCAAGAAGGTGGCGCTTGGCAGCGAGATGGAGCGGCCCTTGGAGGAATTGCGCGCGGCCTATGCGGCGAATGCGGGCACCTTCCAGAAGGTGGCGCCCGCCGGTGGCAGCCATGTCTTCGGGCAATCGGCCGGGGGGTCGGCCAAGTTCGTGCGGCCCTGAAGGGTCATGCGCGGGATCATCGCCATTCTCGGGCTTCTGGTCGCGGTAGTGCCGGCACTGGCCGAGGCACCGCTGAAGCGCCTGACCCTGCGCCAGGATATCCTTGGATGGGAGGCGGTCGGCCGGGTCGAGATGGGCGAGAAGGGCTATTGCACCGGCGTCCTCATCGCGCCAGATCTGGTGCTGACGGCGGCGCATTGCCTCTATGGCGGCGGCGACGCCTACATCCGCCCCGACACCATGCGGTTCCGCGCCGGCCTCAGCGACGGGGTGGCGCTGGCGGAATCGGCGGTGGCGCGGATGGTGGTGCATCCCGGCTATGATCCGGCATCGCGCGATATGGAAGTGGCGATCCGCCATGACCTTGGACTGATCGAACTGGCGACGCCGGTTCCGCTGACGACGGCGGCGCCCTTCGCGGTCGCGGGCCTCGCGCGGGATGCGCGCGATCTTTCGGTCGTCTCCTACGGGCGCGGGCGGGATGATGCCCTCTCATGGGACGATGCCTGCCGGGTGAAGGGCCATGCGCGCGGGCTGATCGCCTTCGACTGCGACGTCACCTTCGGGTCGTCGGGCGCGCCGGTCTTTCACCGCAAGGGCAACCGCGCCGCCATCGTGTCGCTGGTGTCGATGGGCGGCAAGGTCGGCGGCGGGACTCTGGCATTCGGCATGGAGCTGCCGCAGGCGGTTGCCGAGCTCAAGGCAGCACTGCGGCGTGGCGAGGGAGCGGCGCCCGACCAGTCGAAAGCCCCAGGCGCGGTGACGCGGATGCGCGGGGGCGGCGGTGCGAAGTTCCTCTCCCCCTGAGGCGCATGCCGGCCCCTTGACGCGGGCGGATGCGACACACATCTGGAATCCTGCCCGGGGGGCCATGACGGACCCTGTGCAGACGCAACCGCCCGTCCCCTTTCGGGAGGGCAGAACAAACATCGCTCAATGGAGGATGATCCATGCGAACCTATGATTTTTCACCGCTTTACCGCGCGACCGTCGGCTTTGACCGTGTTGCCGACCTGATGGACCGGGTGCTTTCGGCCGATGTTGCCCACCCGACTTATCCGCCCTACAACATCGAAAAGACCGATGAGAATGCCTATCGCATCTCGGTCGCCGTCGCCGGTTTCTCGGGTGACGAGCTTTCGGTCGATGTGAAGGACGGAGCACTCATCGTTGCCGCGCGGAAGAGCGAGGACGAGACCGCGAAGACCTATCTTCACCGCGGCATCGCCACCCGCGCCTTCGAGCGCCGCTTTGCGCTTGCCGACCATGTGAAGGTCGCCGGCGCCACCCACTCGCATGGCATGCTCCACATCGACCTCGTGCGCGAGGTGCCCGAAGCGCTGAAGCCGCGCCGCATCGAGATCGCCACCGGCGAGACCGTCGAGGCGAAGGCGCTGGAAACGCTGCAGAACTGATTGCCCTCGCGTGCATGAAGGAAGGGCGCGCCGGAAGGCGCGCCCTTGTCGTTTCGGACGTCCATTGCTCGACAACGGTTTTCGCTTTTGCACCACGCAGCAAGGCTCCGCTGCATCGGTGCGAGAGCGATGCATACAGCGATGTTTCGGTATTGGCCGCACCATTTCGGGCATTGCTCGCCCCGGAAGGCCGGGATCTCGCCTGCTTGAACAGCTTACTTCCCCCTGCAAGGGGCATCGACCGGGCGTCAATTTCGCTTGTGGGGAATCAGCAATGAGTTTTACCGTGCAGTCAAAAATAAGCATCTTCATCAGGGAGCTTTTCATGACCGACTTCATCGTCGCCCCGACCCGTCGTGGCATTCTACTGACCGGAGCGGCACTGGCCGCGACGGGGCTTCTGCCGCGCCGGTCGTTTGCCGCCGACCCGATCAAGGTCGCCGGCATCTACACCGTGCCGGTCGAACAGCAATGGGTCAGCCGCATCCATGTCGCGGCCGAGGCCGCCAAGGCGGCCGGCCGGGTCGACTATACCTTTACCGAAAACGTCGCCAACACCGACTATCCGCGCGTCATGCGCGAATACTGCGAATCCGGCGTGAAGCTGATCGTGGGCGAGATCTTCGGCGCCGAGGCCGAAGCGCGCGAGGTCTGCGCGGAATATCCTGACGTGGCCTTCCTTCTCGGCTCCTCGCTGCCGCCCGATGACGCGGTGCCGAACCTCGCCGTCTTCGACAACTTCATCCAGGATGCGAGCTACCTCACCGGCATCATCGCCGGCGCCATGAGCAAGTCGGGTAACATCGGCATGGTCGGCGGCTTCCCGATCCCTGAGGTCAACCGCCTGATGCATGCCTTCATGGCCGGCGTGAAGGAAACGAAGCCCGACGCGAAGTTCCAGGTCAGCTTCATCGGTTCGTGGTTCGATCCGCCGAAGGCCAAGGAAACCGCGATCGCCATGATCGATGGCGGCGCCGACGTGATGTATGCCGAACGCTTCGGCGTGTCGGACGCGGCCAAGGAAAAGGGCATCCTCTCCATCGGCAACGTGATCGACACCCAAGCCGACTATCCCGATACCGTCGTCGCCTCGGCGCTTTGGCATTTCGAACCGACGCTGACGGCGGCGCTGGATGCGCTTGACGCCGGCAGCTTCAAGGCCGCGGATTATGGAGTCTATTCCTTCATGAAGGCGGGGGGCTGTTCGCTGGCACCCCTCGGCACCTTCGAAGGCAAGGTGCCGGCGGAGGTCGTGACGCTGGTGACCGAACGTGAGGCCGCCATCAGGGACGGCAGCTTCACCGTCGCGATCAATGATGAAGAGCCGAAATCGTCGTGACCCCTCGGAATGAGGTTCTGCGCCTCGACCGCATCACCAAGCGGTTCGGGGCGCTTACCGCCAATGACGCGATCTCGCTTTCGCTTGGCGAAGGCGAGGTCGTGGCGCTTCTGGGCGAAAACGGCGCGGGCAAGACGACGCTGATGAACATTCTTTTCGGTGAGTATGTCGCCGAAGAAGGCACCATCACCGCCTTCGGCCACCCGCTGCCGCCCGGCAACCCGCGCGCCGCACTTGGGGCCGGGGTCGGCATGGTGCACCAGCATTTCACCTTGGCCGATCACTTGTCGGTCATGGAAAACATCCTCCTCGGCACCCGGCCGCTCTGGTCGCTGACGCTCGGCATGGCGGCGGCGCGGGCGCGGATCGGCGATCTGGTGCGCGACTTCGGTCTTGCCGTCGATCCCGACCAGCGCGTCGGGCAACTGTCGGTGGGCGAGCGCCAAAGGGTGGAGATCCTCAAGGCGCTTTATCGCGATGCGCGCATCCTCATCCTTGACGAACCCACCGCCGTCCTGACCCCGCAAGAGGCCGAGGCGCTTTTCGCCACGCTGCGGAAGATGGTGGCGCGGGGGCTGTCGGTCATCTTCATCAGCCACAAGCTTCATGAGGTGATGGCGATTGCCGGGCGCTGTGTCGTGCTCCGCCACGGCAAGGTGGTGGGTGAGGTTGAAACCTCGGCGACGACGCCGGGCGCCTTGGCCGCGATGATGGTCGGCGGCGCGGTCACCGGGCCGACCATCGCGCCCGGTATCGCCGGAAAGGCTCTGTTCCGGCTGAATCGGGTCAGCACGAAGGGCGGCGAAGGCGCGCCAGGGCTGAAGCTGGCCGACCTCACGCTTTCCGCCGGGCAGATCACCGGCATCGCCGGCGTCTCGGGGAATGGACAGGCGGCGCTGTCGGACCTGATCTCGGGCCTCGCCCTGCCGCTTGAAGGATCAGTCGAGATTGACGGTGAGGCGGCTCCCCCGCGGTGGACCCCGGTCGAGGCGCTTTCGCGCGGCATCGGTCGCATCCCCGAGGACCGCCACAAGGTCGGCACCATCGCGGACTTCACCCTGACCGAAAACGCGGTGCTTGAGACGCATGGCGCAGCCCCCGTCAGCCGGAAGGGTTGGATGGACTGGCGCGAAGCCGAGGCGCGGACCCGTGCCATCATCGCGAAATACGATGTGCGCTGTCCCGGCCCCGAAGCGCGGATTCGACTGCTTTCTGGCGGAAACATGCAGAAACTGATCCTTGGCCGCGTGCTTGAGGCGGCCCCTCGCGTCCTACTCGCCAACCAGCCGGTGCGCGGGCTCGACATCGGCGCGGTGACCTATGTCCATGGCCAGATCCTTGCCGCGCGCGACCGGGGCGCGGCGGTGCTGCTGATCTCGGAGGATCTCGACGAGGTGATGCAGCTTTCGGACGTGATCCATGTGATGAGCCATGGCCGCCTTTCGCCCCCCATTCCGCGCGGCACCGCGACGGTGGCAGAGCTTGGCCTCTGGATGGCCGGCGAGGGGTTTACCCGTGCGGCTTGAACCGATCGCCAACCCATCGGCGCTGCGCCTCTACGGCCTGCCGGCGCTGGCGCTGGCGGCGACGGTCGTGGTGGCCTCGCTGCTGGCGCTCATCGCCGGGGCCGACCCTTTCGCCACCCTTGGTCTGATCGTCGACGGCGCCGCCGGATCGCGTTTCGCGGCTCTGGAGACACTGAATCGCGCCACCCCGCTCATCTTCACCGGCCTTGCCGTCGCCGTCGCCTTCCGCGCGCGGCTCTGGAACATCGGGGCCGAGGCGCAGCTTTACGCCGGCGCCATCGTCACCGTCCTGATCGGCATGCAGGGCTTGGGCGCGCCCTGGCTGCAACTCCCTGTCATGGCGCTCGCCGCCATCGCCGCGGGGGCGCTTGTGCTTCTGGGGCCGGTCGTTCTGAAGACCCGTTTCGGCGTTGATGAGGTGGTGACAACCCTGCTTTTGAACTTCGTCATGCTCCTCTTCGTCGGCTATCTGGTTGAGGGCCCGCTGAAGGACCCGGCCGGCATGGGCTGGCCGAAGTCGGTGCCACTGGAGAAGGAACTCCGCCTGCCCCGCATCATCGAGGGGCTGCGGCTACATTGGGGGTTCGCGCTCGCTTTGATCGCCGCCGTTGCGGTCTGGGTCGTGCAGACCCGCACCGTCCTTGGCTATCAGATCCGCGCCGTGGGTCAGAATGCTGGAGCGGCGCGCTTTGCCGGGATCAGGGTCAACCGGGTGCTGGTGCAGACCGCGCTCATCTCCGGCGGGCTGGCGGCACTTGCGGGCTTTTCCGAGGTGGCGGGCCTCAAGGGCCATCTTTCCTCCGACCTCTCGCCGGGCTTCGGCTATACCGGCATCATCGTCGCCATGCTGGCGCTCCTGAACCCGCTCGGCGTCGTCCTGACCGCGCTTTTCGTCGCCGGCATCTTTGTCGGCGCCGACAGCATGAGCCGGGCGGCGGGGGTGCCGACCTATATTGCCGACATCCTTCTGGCCGTGTCGCTTCTCTTCATGGTGCTGGCGATCCGGCTGACGCGGTTCCGGGTGGTCTGGAAATGAGCCTGATCTGGGACATTCTGATTTCGGCAAGCTTCTGGGCCGCCGCGATCCGCATCGCCTCGCCCCTGATCTTCGCCACCATCGGCGAGCTGATCTGCGAACGGGCTGGAGTGCTGAACCTCGGGATCGAGGGGATCATGGTGATCGGCGCCTTCGCCGGCTGGTTCGCGGTCTATCTCGGCCTGCCGCTGTGGCTGGGCGTCGGCGTGGCCTTTATCTCCGGCATGGCGTTCGGTCTCCTGCATTCGCTCCTGACCGTGCCCTTCGGCCTGTCGCAGCATGTCGTCGGCCTTGGCATCACCATGCTGGCGACGGCGACGGCGGCCTTCACCTATCGCCTCGCGCTGCCGGAGGTGACAAGCCCGCCCCGGATCGAGCCGTTCCAGCCCTGGAATCTGCCGGGCCTGTCCGACATTCCCTTCCTCGGCGAAGCTCTCTTCCGCCAGACCTCGCTCACCTATGCGGCTTTCGTGGTCGCGGCTTTGGTGGCGCTTGTTCTTTACCGCACGCCGCTTGGCCTTGCCCTCCGCTCCGTCGGTGAAAACCCCGCCGCCGCCGCCGCGCAGGGGCTTTCGGTGACGGGACTTCGGATGGGCGCGGTTATCGTCGGATCGGGGCTGATGGCAGTCGGCGGCGCATTCCTCACGCTTTCGGCCTTCTCCTCCTTCTTCTTCGACATGGTGAACGGTCGCGGCTGGATCTGCATCGCGCTTGTTGTGTTCGGGGCATGGCAGCCGGGCAAGGCCGTCCTTGGCGCACTTCTCTTCGCCGCCTTCGATGCGCTGCAGGTCCGGCTCCAGCAGACACCGATGGGCGCGGTGCTGCCCTACCAGCTTTTCCTCGCCATGCCCTATCTTCTCTCGATCCTGGCGCTTGTCGTCATGTCGCGCCGGGCCGAGGTGCCGCAGGCGCTTATGGTTCCATACAACAAGGGGGAACGCTGATGTTCGATCTCCTCATCCGGGGCGGCACGCTGTCCGATGGCCGTGTCGCCGACATCGGCATCCGGGGCGACCGCATCGCAGCGGTCGGCGATCTCAAGGACGCCGGGGCTGGCCGCGTCATCGAGGCGGGGGGCGATCTCGTCAGCCCGCCCTTCGTCGATCCGCATTTCCACATGGATGCGACGCTCTCCTACGGCCTGCCGCGGGTGAACGCCTCCGGCACCTTGCTAGAGGGGATCAGCCTCTGGGGCGAGTTGCGTGAGATTGCGACGGTCGATGAGATGGTCGCCCGCGCTGTGACCTATTGCGACTGGGCCATCAGCATGGGGCTTCTGGCGATCCGCACCCATGTCGACACGACGCCGGACCATCTTCGCGGTGTTGAGGCAATGCTTGAAGTGAAACGCCGCGTCGCCCCCTATCTCGACCTGCAACTCGTGGCCTTCCCGCAGGACGGCTATCTGCGCACCGCGTCGGGGCGCGAAAACGTCATACGCGCGCTCGACATGGGCGTCGATGTCGTGGGCGGCATCCCGCATTTCGAACGGACTATGGAGGAAGGCGCGGAGTCGCTCCGCGATCTCGCCCGTATCGCCGCCGAGCGTGGCCTCATGTGGGATGTGCATTGCGACGAAACCGACGACCCGATGAGCCGCCATGTCGAGACGATGGCGCGCGAGGTGACGCGCCACGGCCTTGGCGCGCGCGCGGCGGGAAGCCACCTGACTTCGATGCATTCGATGGATAACTATTATGTCTCGAAGCTGCTGCCGCTCATCGCCGAAAGCGGCATGACGGCGATCCCCAACCCGCTCATCAACATCACGCTTCAAGGCCGCCACGACACCTATCCGAAGCGCCGTGGCCTGACCCGGGTGAAGGAAATGCAGGCGCATGGGATCACCGTCGGCTGGGGTCAGGATTGCGTCCTTGATCCCTGGTATTCGCTCGGCACCGCCGACATGCTCGACGTGGCCTTCATGGGCCTTCACGTCGCGCAGATGACCCACCCCGCCGAGATGGCGCGCTGCTTCGACATGGTGACGAATGCCAACGCCCGGATCATGGGGCTTGATGGCTACGGCCTTCAGCCGGGTTGCATCGCCTCGCTCGTCATTCTCGATGCTGGCGATCCGGTCGAGGCGCTGCGCCTCAGGCCCGACCGGCTGGCGGTCGTGTCGAAGGGCAAGGTGGTGGCCGAACGGCAGCGGAACGATGCAAGGCTGACGCTGCCGGGAAGGTCGGGGACGGTGCGGCGCCGCCTTGCAAGGCGATGACTCTCGGCGCGAGTCGACGAAAGGCAGCGGCCCTCGTTCGTTCACGTTCTGGCGCCGCCTAGACTTCCCTGGTGTCGAGCCGCCCTTGTGGCCCTGAGCACTGCCATTCCGAACACGGCAGCAACTGGCAAGAGCCACGCCACGCGAGCACCATAGCGGTCCGCGGGTTGGGAAATTCCACCGCAGATCACGGCATTGGCGAGGATACCAAGCAGCACGAAACCGACAAACACGGCGACGGGGCGCGGCAACTGCCGGCTGACGAGAAGCGCCGCCGCAATCGCTGCCGAAACGGCGTAGAGAACCATTTGTGCGGCGGTGACACCGGGAAGCCAGCCTGTCCACGCGGTCAGGCGGCCGTGGCCCGACCCGGTGAAGGCAAAGCCCGGCAGGCCTTGCGTCCGTTCCACGACCTGGTCGGTCTGAAGCGTCATGCCGACGCTGTTGCGGGCAAGTTGCCAACCCACGTTGCGCAGGAAGGCGCCGGCGCTTTCGAAAGGCCGGTCGCTGACGACGCGGAGGAAGAAGGCAAACTGGTTCTGCGCCACCGCGATCTGCTGATCCGGCGGCAACAGATACCACGACCCGATGCGGGGGTTCCGCGCGAAGGAGATGCTTGAAGCGTCGAGGCGCAACGGATCGTCGGAGAGCTGCAGTGCATCATAGAGCGGGCAGATCGGCTCCGCTGTGTCGGGGCAGTTGTCGGCAAGATAGGTATAACCGGGCCCGTCCTCGATCAGCCGTGCAACCAGGAAGGGCCGGTAGATCACCTCGGCACCACGGGATTCGCGCGCGGTGACCCTGAGAAGGCCCTGTTCGGCGACCCCGGCCCCGACCACCACCAATATCGCGAGCGG